>Ga0209167_10000236_pt1 | contig 50064 bp, 48 predicted proteins | sample Coa_R1_9_FD_187154 | JGI IMG/M metagenome (GOLD analysis project Ga0209167, IMG submission 187154) | Surface soil microbial communities from Centralia Pennsylvania, which are recovering from an underground coalmine fire - Coalmine... | ecosystem: Environmental > Terrestrial > Soil >...
CTCGCTCCAGAATCATTCTGGACCCGATTTGCGCAACAAATCGTCGCCGCCCGGCGCCAGCCCGTTTTGCTCGGTTAACGGCAGCATTCTTGCCCAGCCTCGTTGTACAAGTCAGTGGTGCATCGTTCGCGCAGCGACATGAATTCACGCGAGGAAAATGAGTCTGCCGAAATGAAGGTCGGTTTCGAAAAAGCGACCGGCTGCGGTGGCCTTACTTGTCCGGCTCGCCCAACAATTTGCCGGTCGTGTTGTGAATGAAGTGCGTCTTCGTGCAAGCCGGACACACGACCGCGGAGTGGCGATCTCTGGCATCGTCCGGGACATCCGCCAGCCAATGCTGCACGTTCATCCCGGTTCGGGGACATCTGAAAAGGATGGGTTTGCCCATGCCGGGAAAAATACCGGCAGGCGCCGCCCGCTCAAATTACGGATGTTTACGTAGGTATTTAGCCGCGTTTGCAGCGCAGGACCAAGTCGGGCGCAACGAGCGGTTAAACAACCTGGCGTCCCCCACTTCCACGGGAATGATGTTCCTGTTACGTTCTAGCTGGAGTTTGGGGTTTTGCAAACCTCAACCGGGAAGCGCGAGGCGGAGGCATGAGCTCAAGGCGAAAACGCGACATCAATCTGCCGGCGCCTTACTTGAAACGCGTCTGGCTCGATCCCGCGCGCATTGCCGACCGCGAGGCCTATCCGTTCTGCCTGCCGTTTCTCCGGGACGATTTCGAACTGAGTTTCGATCGTCCCATCACGATCATTGTCGGCGAAAACGGCACCGGCAAATCCACACTGCTGGAGGGGATCGCGGTGCTGGCCGGATATGACGAGGCGGGCGGCGGCAAGGGTTATATGCCGGTCGATCATTCCAGGGCGCTGGAAAAGATGGGCGGGGAACTATCGGAGGCGCTGCGCGCGAGCTGGTTACCGAAGATCACGAACGGCTGGTTTTTCCGCGCCGAGAGTTTTTTCTCGGTCGCGCGGTATCTGGACGCGGTCGGGAGCCCGACGGCGGATTTCCTCTCGCATTCGCACGGCGAAGGTTTTCTGCGCTTCTTCGAGGAGCGCTGCCAGCGGCAGGGCATCTTTATCTTCGACGAGCCAGAATCCGCACTGTCGCCCGCGCGTCAGATGGAGTTTTTGAAACTGATGCGGCGGATGGAGGAATCCACGATCTGTCAGGTCGTGATGGCCACGCACTCACCGATGTTGATGGCTTATCCGAATGCGCGGCTGTTGCGGCTGACGAAATATGGGCTTGAGCCCGTGACCGTCGAAGAGACGGATCATTTCAAGGTCATGCGGGAGTTTTGCGACGATCCGGCGGGGTTTGTGGACGGGGTGATGGCGGAGTAATACGGCTGTAGGGTGGGTAGAGCGAAGCGAAACCCACCATTGGTGAGCATGATGGCTTTCGCTGGGCTCAACCCATCCTACGCGGGCTTGGTGGAAATGAACCACTCTGAAAATCAAAACAGGCCACGTGATCTTGCAAATGCGAGATATGATGCTGCCTTGTTGCAGATTAATCTGTATGCTCTCGTTAATTGCGGAGAGAGCAATGCCAGACAGTAACGGTGTTTTAAGTCCAGAGGACAATGCGAAAATCCAGCGCTGGTGGTCGGGGCACTGGAATGCTCCCGTCGTGTGCCCGGTGTGCAAGACCACCGAATGGACACAAGCGCCGCATGTCGTCAATATTCAACGCCATGCCGTAGATGCGAACGTAACGAATACTGTCAGCTACCCCCACATCGTAGTGACGTGCCAGAACTGCGCTCACTCTATGTTTTTTAATGCGGTCCAGATTGGAGTGGCCGCTCCGACACCTCAGCAGGGACTTCCAATACCCCTGCCTCCCCCTCCGATCTTTGCACCTCCTACCAACGCACTGGCCAGAGCCTTAGGTACGGTATCGCCACCCACAAATCCGTTCAGCAATCTGTTGAAGAAAGACTGATGGGGCGACAATGGCTGGACCACTCCCAGGAGAAGTCCCATCAGGCGCAATCATGCAGCCCCGTTACATGGGGCGCATCATGAACACCTATCCCGTAAGTGAATCCGAAATGGACCATATTTCGTCCTTAAGTGCTCAAACCACGACGCGATTTTCTGTTGCTACATTTCTGTTTGGACTTGGCGCGAGCATCTGGGTCAATGCGTCATTTTACACAGAGTTTACGCCAGAAGCGAAAATAGCAACGCTGTATGTCGCTCCCTTTCTCGTGCTTTCATCCGTAGGATTCATCCTCGGTGGCGGATGGGCTCAATACAAACGTAGAAGCGCATGGGAACGGATCAAACAAACATCAAATCCGGTAGAGGCTTTTGCGACGCCGCTGATCGTACCTGCCGAAGCGGTGGCAGTCACTATAAGCGGCCCCCTCGGATTACCCGAAAGCGTTCCCGCCAATCCGGTGCCCTCGACACCGGCGCAATCGTAGGGCGGACTAGCGTAGCGTAATCCGCCACGCTTCAAAACACAGCGGCAGACCACGCCTCCGGCTAATCCACCCTACGGGCTAGTCTCTCGGAAAATCTTTCCGATACTTATTCTGAGCCTTTCGAAAGTCACGCCGCGACGACCAATGCGTACGTCCGAAACCGTCGGCGACTCCAATTCGCAAGTAGTCATCCTTTAAAAAGGAATCCTTGTCATAAGGAAACACAAAATTTGCTTGATCACCGACCTCTAGTCGCGTCGAAGCTTTGGTGGTCGCCCAATGATGGTAGTCTGGATAGAGCATTGCGCTACCATGCTTGCGATCCCAGAGGCGGCGTTTAATCCAATTCTTGCGAAGAAAGGTAAGACCTATCCTGTTGGGAATCGGTCCCATGTTTAGGGCTTCCACGAAGACATACGGTCCGTCGGGCGGGTGTCCCTGTTGGACAATTTTCTTCACTGCTATTTCGACCCGGAACTTGGGCTTTCTGATCGCATCGCGATAGATCGTCCATCCGAGTGTTAGTGACGAAATGGCTATCGCTAGAATGCTTGTGATGGTCGGAAGGAAATTTTGGAATCCGACCACGTCAGACATAGCCCTACTCCGCCGCCTCGCTCGTGCCCCCGCCGCTCTTCCTTCGCTTCCCGACCTTTGCCAGCACCGGCGCCAAAAACTTGCCCGTGTAACTGCGCGGCGCCTTGACGATATCCTCCGGGGGGCCCCAGGCGACGATTTCGCCGCCGCCGTCGCCGCCTTCGGGGCCGAGGTCGATCACCCAATCGGCGGTCTTGATCACTTCGAGATTGTGCTCGATCACCACCACCGTGTTGCCCTGCGCCACCAGCTCGTGCAGCACTTCCAACAGCTTCTTCACGTCGTGGAAATGCAGCCCCGTGGTCGGCTCGTCGAGGATGTAGAGCGTGCGCCCCGTGGCGCGCTTTGACAGCTCCTTGGCGAGTTTGACGCGCTGGGCTTCGCCGCCCGACAGCGTCGTCGCCTGCTGGCCGACATGAATGTAGTCGAGGCCCACCCGATGCAGCGTCTTGAAGGTCTCGCGTACGCGCGGCACCGCCTTGAAGAATTCGGCGGCTTCCTCGACCGTCATATCCAAGACGTCGGCGATCGACTTGCCCTTGAACAGCACCTCAAGCGTTTCGCGGTTGTAGCGCTTGCCCTTGCAGACGTCACAGGTGACGTAGACGTCAGGCAAAAAGTGCATCTCGATCTTGATGACGCCGTCGCCCTCGCAGGCCTCGCAGCGGCCGCCCTTGACGTTGAAGGAGAACCGCCCCGGCTCATATCCGCGCGCCTTCGCTTCGGGAAGGCCGGCGAACCATTCCCGGATCGGCGTGAACGCGCCGGTATAGGTCGCGGGGTTAGAGCGCGGGGTGCGGCCGATCGGCGACTGATCGATGTCGATGATCTTGTCGATATGCTCCAGCCCCTCGATGCGGTCGTGGGGCGCGGCGCCTTCGCTGGCATTGTTGAGTTTTCGCGCGATGGCTTTGTAAAGGGTATCGATCAAAAGCGTCGACTTGCCGCCGCCGGAGACGCCGGTGACGCAGGTGAACAGCCCCAGCGGAATTTCCGCCGAGACGTTTTTCAGATTATTGCCGCGCGCATTCACGACCTTGACGGTGCGGCGATGGTTCGGCGGCTGCCGCTCGGGGATTTCGACCGACAATTCGCCGGTGAGATATTTGCCCGTCAGCGAGTTCGGATTGTGCATGATGTCGGCGGGCGTGCCTTGCGCGACGATCTCGCCGCCATGCATGCCGGCGCCGGGGCCGATGTCGAGCACATGATCGGCCATGCGAATGGCGTCCTCGTCATGCTCGACCACGATCACGGTGTTGCCGAGGTCGCGCAGCCGCTTCAGTGTATCGAGTAGCCGCGCGTTGTCGCGCTGGTGCAGGCCGATCGAGGGCTCGTCCAGCACATAAAGCACGCCGGTCAGGCCAGAGCCGATTTGCGAGGCGAGGCGGATGCGCTGGCTTTCGCCGCCGGAAAGCGTGCCCGAGGCGCGCGACAGCGTCAGGTAATTGAGGCCGACATCGAGCAGGAACGACAGCCGCTCGCGGATCTCCTTGAGCACCCGGGCGGCGATCTCGTTCTGCTGCGCGTTGAGCGCCTTCGGCACGGTCTCGAACCATTCGCCGGCGCGGCGCACCGAAAGCTCGGAGATTTCGCCGATATGCTTGCCGCCGATCTTGACGCAAAGCGCCTCGGGCTTCAGACGATAGCCCTGGCAGGCCTCGCAGGGAACGTCGGAGAAATATTTCGCCAGTTCCTCGCGCGCCCATTCGCTTTCGGTCTCGCGGTAGCGGCGGTTGATGTTGGTGATGACGCCTTCGAACGGTTTTTTGGTGTCGTAGGAGCGCACGCCGTCCTCATAGGAGAATTTGATCTCGTCCTCGCCGGAGCCGTGCAGGATCGCGGCTTGAGTCTTCTTCGGCAGGTCCTTCCATTTGGTGTCGAGGGTGAATTTATAGAATTTGGCAAGTGCCATGAGCGTCTGCACGTAATAGGGCGACGAGGATTTCGCCCAGGGCGCGATCGCGCCCCGGCGCAAAGTCGCCTCCTTGTCGGGAATGACGAGGTCCTCGTCGATATGCTGCTCGACGCCGAGCCCGCCGCAGGCCGGGCAGGCGCCGTAGGGGTTGTTGAAGGAAAACAGCCGCGGCTCGATTTCGGGAATGGTGAAGCCGGAAACCGGGCAGGCGAATTTCTCCGAAAACAGAATCCGCTCGGGGCCGCTTCTGTCGTGGATCTTTGCGACTTTCTTTTCATCGCGTCTTCCCCCACCCGCCGTGCTGCGCGCGTCACCCTCCCCCGCATGCGGGGGAGGGTTGGGGTGGGGGCTGTCGGCGTATTCGATCACGGCGAGACCCTCGGCGAGCTTCAGCGCGGTCTCAAAACTTTCCGCCAGACGCTGGCCGATATCGCTCCGCACCACAATGCGGTCCACCACCACGTCGATGTCGTGCGGGAATTTCTTGTCGAGCACGGGGGCTTCGGCGAGTTCATAGAAGGTGCCGTCGATCTTGACCCGCTGAAATCCCTTCTTGAGGTATTCGGCGAGTTCTTTCCGGTATTCGCCCTTGCGGCCGCGCACGACCGGGGCCAGCAGATAAAGCCGCGTGCCTTCGGGCAGCGCCAGCACGCGATCGACCATCTGCGATACGATCTGGCTTTCTATCGGAAGGCCCGTCGCGGGCGAATAGGGCACGCCAACGCGGGCCCACAGCAGCCGCATATAATCGTAGATCTCGGTCACCGTGCCCACGGTCGAGCGCGGATTCTTCGAGGTGGTTTTTTGCTCGATCGAGATCGCCGGCGACAGGCCGTCGATCTGGTCGACGTCCGGCTTCTGCATCATCTCGAGAAACTGGCGCGCATAGGCCGACAGCGACTCGACGTAACGGCGCTGGCCCTCGGCGTAGATGGTGTCGAAGGCGAGCGAGGATTTGCCGGAGCCCGACAGGCCCGTGAACACCACGAGCCTGTCGCGGGGAATCTCGACGTCGATATTCTTGAGATTGTGCTCGCGCGCGCCGCGAACATGTATCGCGCGCAGACTGCTCGCACTCTGTTGGCGCTTCGCCTTCAGGATTTCATCCATAGCGGCATTTCCAGGCGCGCCGATGCGCGCATGTTCAGCGCGCGCCTCGCCGGAGCTGAGATCGGACGCCAGTGGGTAAGTTCGGAACATAGGAAGAACGGTAAGGGATTTCCAGTGCTTCGAACAAGCCATCAACGGTTTGTTGGAATCTACAGGCTCGATGGCAGCAGTGGGCAGCAGCGGGCACAAAAAAGGCCGGCGCGGGGCCGGCCTTTTTCATCTTAAACGTCTGGATCGCGATCAGTACTTCGGGACGACCGGGCCGCCCCAGCGGTAGTTGAGGCGAACGGTGACCATGTCGGTATCGCCGTGAATGCGGTCAGTGCTGAAAGGCGTGTTGGTGGCGAGATTGGTGAAGGTCGTGTTGTTGTTGGCGATGAACAGATGGTCGTATTCGACCGCCAACGACACGTTCGGCACAAAGCTGAACTCCACACCGCCGCCGACCGCGCCGCCCCAACGATTGTCGCCCGCGGCCGTCGCCACCACGACGCCGCCGTTGAGCACGTCGTTGCGATCGGCAATCACCGCTGCGCCGCCCTTGAAGTAGAGCAGCGCGGTGTTGAAGGCGTATCCGATCTGTCCCGTGAAAAGGCCGAGCGCATCGACGCGGGAGCGATTGACGTCAGGCGCATGGAGGATGCTCACGCTGCTGCCGCGAAGATCGGCCCAATCGCCCAGCGCTTCGAGGCCAACCACCCAGGACGCCATCTGCCAGCGGAAGCCCATTTGACCGCCCGCCATGGCACCCGAGGTCCTGTGGCATCCGTCGGTGGCGATAAAGACGCCGCTTGCCGTGACCGAATCCCAGCAACGATTCTCAGTACCCCATCCGCCGTTGGCGCCGACATAGACGCCGCTCCAATCGTAGGCCGCCGGGATCATGACGGGCGCCGCCTTGCTATAGGTCTGCGCCGGCAGATCGGCAGCGACCGCTGGCACGGCGATGCCCATCGCGACAAGACCACCCAGCAAGAACCTCTTCATCAAAATTTCCCCGGCCATCTTCGTTCGCTTCGGTTCGCCAAAGCGTCTTGCCTCAACCTGTAGCATACGATCATAACCTGATTGCACCGCCAAAGCCGTCTCCGAAATGCAACACTTCGGATTGAAGTGAATCGTGGTGAAGCCAATGAATTGACAGGTTTTTCGGGAACCGAGGCCCGTCGCCGAGGCGAAAGGCGGATCAGGCCCAATTCGCCGCGATGGGGTTTGCGGAGGTACCGCAACGTTGGGAACAAAACTGGAACATAGGCGGCCGAGGTGCTATATGTGGATAACCGTCGATCCGGCGGCTTGCCGGAGCCGGCGAGCGTATAGGGTCGGTGCCAGATGAGGTTTGCAACGGCTATCCCGAGCCCAGCCCTTGGCTGGCGGGTCAGCCCTGTGACGGAACGAGAGTGGAGAGCGGCGATGGCAGGAAGCGTGAACAAGGTGATTTTGGTCGGAAATCTCGGCAAAGATCCCGAAATCCGGCGCACCCAGGACGGGCGGCCGATCGCCAATCTCAGCGTTGCCACCTCCGATTCCTGGCGCGACAAGGCGACCGGCGAGCGCAAGGAAAAGACCGAGTGGCACCGGGTCGTCATCTTCAACGAGGGCCTGTGCAAGGTCGCCGAGCAATATCTGAAGAAGGGCGCCAAGGTTTACATCGAAGGTCAATTGCAAACGCGCAAATGGACCGATCAGAGCGGTGTCGAGAAATATTCGACCGAGGTGGTGCTGCAAGGCTTCAACTCCAACCTGACCATGCTCGATGGACGGGGCGGTGGCGGCAGCAGCGTCGGTTCCGACGATCAAGGCGGCGGCGAGTTCGGCGCGAGCAGTGCGCCACGCCGCGCCGTTGCCGCCGGCACCCGCAGCAGCGACATGGACGACGACATTCCGTTCTGATGCGGCTGCGATCGGCGATCCGGCAATGGCCTGATTTAACCCACTGTGGCCTAAATGGAATCGGCTAGTGCCCCGGCTTGAATGGCGCGGGGGGAGTAGAGTTGCCGGTTTGAACTCGCCCAAAGTCTGCTAATGGACATGCCGTGAAATGCATGAGCCATGACACTTGGCAGGTAGCGACCGGTTCGAGTGGGGCAATCCATGATCAAGGAAAATTGGCGAGTGATTTTGCTGACGTTGCTTGCTGCAAATCTGGTTTTCATGGCCCTTCTGGAGGTGCAGAGGCTCGCGCTGTGGCGACGCGAACAGGAGTATTTCGCGCGAATCCAACAACCATCGACCGAGAAGTTCGATTACCTCGTTGCGGAACTGTCGGAAACCAAGAAGACCCAGACGCTACTATTGGATCTCATCTATAAGATATCGGCCGAAATCAACACGCGGGTCATCAAGGTGGAAGCTGCTACCCAAGAGGTGCCTGCCAACGTGAAGGAAACGAGAGACATACAGGCGCGCCTCAACTCATTGCAGAGCGCGGTCGACCAAATGTCCGCCGCAAAACATTAGTTACCTCTGCCGCAAGCGGCGTTTTTGATGCGATACCAAGCCGGTTCCGCCCGCGGCTTTTGTGCGGGCGGAAAGACCGCGGGGAGGGCGGCCTAAGTATCTGGAAAAACGAAGGGAAAAACGGCTTGCCGCGAGCCGATAGGGGTGGTTTCCAAGCCCCCAATGCGCTATATGATTGATAGCAAGAATCGACTGGATTTTCCCTTTGTCCGATAGCGAAGACACCAAACCCGCAGAGCCGCCGGGCCCTTCCGATATTCGTCCCGTTTCCATCCTCGACGAGATGAAACGCTCCTACCTCGATTACGCCATGAGCGTGATCGTGGCGCGGGCGTTGCCCGATGCGCGCGACGGTTTGAAGCCCGTTCACCGCCGCATCCTCTACTCCATGTACGAGCAGGGTCACACGCCCGACAAAAAGTACGTGAAGTCCGCGCGCGTGGTCGGCGACGTGATCGGTAAGTATCATCCGCACGGCGACCAATCGATTTACGATGCGATGGTGCGGATGGCGCAGGATTTCTCCATGCGCGTGCCGCTGATCGACGGGCAAGGCAATTTCGGCTCGGTCGACGGCGATCCTCCGGCGGCGTATCGGTACACGGAGGCGCGCCTTACCCGATCGGCACTCGCGGTTCTCGGGGATATCGACAAGGACACCGTCGATTTCCAGCCCAACTACGACAATACCGAAAAAGAGCCGTCGGTTCTCCCGGCGAAGTTCCCGAACCTCCTGGTCAACGGCGCCGGCGGCATTGCAGTGGGCATGGCCACCAACATTCCGCCGCATAATCTCGGCGAGGTGATCGATGCCTGTGTCGCGCTGATCGACAATCCCGGACTTTCCATCGACGAACTCATCAACATCATTCCGGGTCCGGATTTTCCGACCGGCGGCATCATCCTCGGCCACCAGGGCATCCGCGCCGCCTACCATCTCGGCCGCGGCTCGATCGTGATGCGCGGCAAGTTGTCGATCGAAACCATCCGCAAAGACCGCGAAGCGATCGTCATCACCGAAATTCCCTACCAGGTGAACAAGGCCACCATGGTCGAGCGCATCGGGGAATTGATCCGCGAGAAGAAGATCGAGGGCGTTTCCGACCTGCGCGACGAATCCGACCGCGAGGGTTACCGTGTCGTCATCGAGTTGAAGCGCGAGGCGATAGCGGACGTGGTGCTCAACCAGCTCTACCGGTTCACGCTGTTGCAAAGCAATTTCGCCGCCAACATGCTGGCGCTCGACGGCGGCCGGCCGCAGATCATGACTTTGAAGGACCTGCTGACGCTGTTCATCGCCTTCCGCGAGCAGGTGGTTACGCGGCGCACCAAGTTCATGCTCAACAAGGCGCGCGACCGCGCCCACATCCTGGTCGGTCTTGCCATTGCTGTTGCCAATATCGACGAGGTCATCCGCGTGATCCGCACCTCGCCCGATCCCAACACGGCGCGCGAAACCCTGATGTCGCGCGACTGGCCAGCCAGCGACGTGGCGGCGATGATCACGTTGATCGACGACCCGCGCCACCGCCTGGAGGAAGGCGGCACCGCGCGGCTGTCGATGGAGCAGGCCAAGGCCATTCTCGATTTGCGGCTGCAGCGGCTCACCGCACTTGGGCGCGAGGAGATTTCCGAGGAACTCGACAAGCTCGCGGTCGAAATCAACGACTATCTCGACATCCTGCGCTCGCGCGCCCGCGTTCAGGTCATCATCAAGACCGAGCTTGCGGAGGTGAAGTCGGAGTTCGCCACGCCGCGCAGGACCGTCATCGTCGAGCAGGAAGGCGAGGTCGAGGACGAAGACCTGATCCAGCGCGAGGACATGGTGGTCACCGTCTCCCACGCCGGATATGTCAAGCGGGTGCCGCTCTCGGCCTATCGGGCGCAGCGGCGCGGCGGCAAGGGCAGGGCGGGCATGCAGACCCGCGACGAGGATTTCGTCAGCCGCCTGTTCGTGGCCTCCACGCACACTCCGGTGCTGTTCTTCTCCTCGCGCGGACAGGTCTACAAGGAAAAGGTCTGGCGGCTGCCGATGGCCGCGCCGAATGCCCGCGGCAAGGCCCTGATCAACATCCTGCCGCTGGAGCAGGGCGAGCGCATCACCACCATCATGCCGCTGCCGGAAGATGAAGCCTCCTGGGCCAATCTTGACGTGATGTTCGCGACCACCGGCGGCAACGTCCGACGCAACAAATTGTCCGACTTCGTCGACGTCCGCCGTTCCGGCATCATCGCCATGAAGCTCGACGACGACGAGGCGATCGTCGACGTGCAGATCTGCACCGAGCATGACGACGTGCTGCTGACTGCGGCCGGCGGCCAGTGCATCCGCTTCCCCGTGGCCGACGTGCGGGTGTTTTCGGGACGAACCTCGATGGGCGTGCGCGGCATCGCGCTGCCCGAGGGCGACAAACTGATTTCGCTGGCGATCCTGCGCCATGTCGAAGCGACTTCGGACGAGCGGTCCGCCTATCTGAAGATGCGCCGCGCCGTGGCCGGCGAAGCCGCCACCGAAGAGGCCGCGGAAGCCGACGTCGAGGAGACATCCGGTGCCATTCAGCTCAGCTCCGAACGCTATGTCGAGATGTCGGCGCAGGAACAGGTGGTGCTGACGGTTTCATCGAACGGATTCGGCAAGCGCACCTCGTCCTTCGAGTACCGGACCACGGGGCGCGGCGGCAAGGGCATCGTGGCGATGTCGGTCAACAACCGCAACGGCAAGCTGGTGGCATCGTTCCCGGTCGAGGATTCCGACCAGATCATGCTGGTGACGGACAAGGGCCAGCTGATCCGCTGCCCGGTGGAAGACATCAGGATCGCCGGCCGCTCGACCCAGGGCGTCATCGTGTTCGACACCGCCGAAGACGAGCACGTGGTGTCGGTCGAGCATATCGGCGAGGAAACCGAGAACGGCAACGGCAATGGCAATGGAGGCTAGGCGACAGCCGGACCTCGATTCCTAAAATCCGTCTTACTGCTTGGCGATCGCAGTCATCTGGCGCGGCTTCGTTTCATTGCGCCCCTGGGATGACGAAAATCGTCACGTCAGTCTCAAATTGTGCCTCGCCGGCAACACTGCCGGCAAAAGGCGTATTGGCTACCTTCTTCCCAAGCCCTGCCAATTGTGCGCCCTCGCCGGATTCCGTAGGTATTCGGCTGAGGTCAAATGGACCGCTGTCGGCGTCGGCGGAGTTTGAAGGGCAACAAGAAGAAACCAGCAGTGTGCCAGCCAAAATTCACTCGTTCAGCTCACTTTGATGGGTACTGGCGCGCGCCGCCGATTCCCGGTCGACCGCGACAATCACAGGTAGTTGGTCATAGCCTTGTCGAAAAACGTGCCATATCAATCCGGCTTCTTCGCTCACCCATTTAGGGATCAAGGAGAATGACGGGCAATCAGACACGTCGCAAGATTGTCGCGATCCTCGCCGCCGACGTCGTAGGTTACAGCCGCCTTGCGGGCGCCGACGAGGACCGCACGCTCGCGCGGCTGCGGGCACTGCGCAGCGATCTGATTGACCCCACTATCTTCGTCCACCGGGGGCGTGTGGTAAAGCGTACCGGCGACGGAGCCCTGGTCGAGTTCAGCAGCGTGGTCGACGCCGTTCGCTGTGCCATCGAAGTTCAGAACGGCATGGTCGAACGGAATACCGGACTGCCGTCCGAGCGCCGCATTGAATTTCGGATCGGTATCCACCTTGGTGACGTCGTCGAGGAGTCCGACGGCGATCTCATGGGCGACAGTGTCAATATCGCCGCCCGGCTTGAGGGAATAGCCACACCAGGGGCTATTTGCCTTTCCGAGGATGCCTATCGCCAGGTCAAGGCGCGGCTCGACGTTGTGGTCGCCGATCTCGGTGAGCAGAACCTCAAGAACATCGCCGATCCGATCCGGGCCTATTCGCTCGAAGTCGGCAAACCGGCGCAAGCCAAGCTGGCCGCAGCTTCGGCGCCGCCGCCTCTCTCCATTGTAGTCCTTCCCTTCGCCAATATTGGCGGCGATCCCGAGCAGGCATATTTCGCCGACGGCGTCACGGAAAGCCTGACCACGGACCTGTCGCGCATTTCCGGAAGTTTTGTGATCGCGCGCAACACGGCCTTCACCTTCAAGGGCAAGCACGTAGACGTGAAGCAGGTGGGACGCGAACTCGGTGTGCGCTATGCGCTCGAGGGCTCGGTGCAGCGCGGCGGCAATCGCATGCGCGTCAACGTCCAACTTATCGATACCGAAACCGGCAATCATGTCTGGGCCGAGCGATTTGAAAAACCTGTAACCGACCTGTTCGACATGCAGGACGAGATCGTAGTGCGTCTTGCCCATCAACTGGGCACGGAGTTGATCACGGCCGAGGCGCGGCGTGCGGAACGGTCTCCGCATCCCAGCTCGATGGACCTGTGGTTGCAGGGTATGGCTCAAGCAAACAAAGGGTCTGCGCCGGGGTTACTCACGCATGCGCGCGGCTATTTCGAACGCGCGCTGGCATTTGATCCCGATAACCTTGCAGCTCTCATCGGAATGGCAGACGTCGACGCGCGGACAGGCGCTTACTTCATGACGGACCAGCGCATCCAGTGCCTCGGCTCCGCAGAAGCTGCTTTGACTAAAGTACTTTCGATTTCCCCAGACCACGCCATGGCCCATTGCCTATTGGGCATTGTTGAAATCTTCTCAAATCGTGCCGATCAGGGTATCGCCGAGTGTGAACGGGCTTTGGCGCTGGATCGAAATTTGGCTATTGCTCACGCTCAAATTGGCTTTGCCAAATATGTCACGGGGCGCGGCGGAGAAACCGAAGCGCACGTTCTGGAAGCGCTGAGACTTTCTCCTCGCGATACCAACGCGAACGTATGGGCGACATGGGTTGGAAACGCAAAGCATCAGGTGGGAGCCGACGAGGAAGCTCTAGCTTGGTTCCGCCGAGCTATCGAGGCCAACCGAAACCTTCCAGTCGGGCACTTTTTTCTTGCCGCCGCTTTGGCGCTTCTCGATCGGCTTGATGAGGCCAAGCAGGCGGCGCAAGCCGGGCTTGCACTGGACCCGAGCTTTACGGTCTCTCGATTTCGAGCAAGCGCCTCCAGCGATAATCCGATCTATCTTGGCAGACGCGAGCGCGTCTATGAAGGGATGCGTCAGGCCGGCATTCCGGAAGAATGACCGCGAACGGGCTTCGAAGTCGAAAATGGGCCGCGTGGCCAAGCCTTCGGTTGAGATGGGCTTGCCGATTTTTGACCAGGAAACCGCGAGGCCTAAGGCAGATTGATCCGCGAGTTGGGGCGACAATCTCCCGCGGTTGGTGAAGATCAAGTTACAGGTCGATCACGAGAACATCTTAAGGCATACCCAGAGCGTGCCGCTGAGCTAGGGCGCGGCCCTTAGCAAGGCCGCCAATGCTCAAAAAAATTGCTTCCGCCTTCGAGGCATACCGGACATGACCAGACTTCCTGCTGGCTCGAACCGGTCGCCAATGACCCGACGGCGACATGGGGAATCTGTGTCCGCCGATAACTAGATCGCGTTTCCCCGCTCAGCAATATACGGTGAGTGTGTCTTCGGGGGAGTTCGTTCCATGGGCGCGCTCATTAATGTCGTTCTTCCCGTTTTCGGCATCATATTGACCGGCTACCTTGCCGGGCGCTTCAAGGCATTAGGATCGGACTCGGCTGCTGCCATCAACCGGTTCGTGTTTTACTTCGCGCTGCCTGCCGCTCTTTTTTCGATCACCGCCCGCGCGCCTATCGACAGGATTTTCAACTGGCCTTTCATCGGCGCTTACGTCAGCGGCGTATTACTGACAGTTCTCATTTCAGTAATCGCCGGACGATTTTGGTTTCATCACCGTGACGCAGCAACGCTCAGCATCGTTGGACTGACGGCTGGATGGGGAAATGTTGGATACATGGGTTTGCCACTGCTGGTTACGGCCTATGGGCCGGATGGTGCGCTGCCGACGATTGTTTCCATCGTTAGCTCTATCCTGCTGTTTGTGGGAAGTGCCGTCGCCGTTCTGGAGGGAACGCGCGCTTCTGGAGGATCGCCACTTCGTGTGGCCTCACACTTGGCGGGACTGCTTTTACGAAATCCGCTACTGATTGCTCCATTGTTCGGCATCGCATTTTCGATGGCTTCGCTGCCGCTTCCTAAAGCGGTCAGCAATTACCTCGATCTGATGGCTGCTGCCGTAGCCCCGGCGGCCCTCTTTGCCATGGGCCTTTCTCTCGTAGGTCATAAACTAATCGGCAACGTCGGCGAAGTGATTTGGCTCGCAACGTTGAAAACCGTCATCAGTCCTGTTCTGACATTCGCACTCGTCGCCGACATATTCCTTATGGAGCCGTTGTGGTCACAGGCAGCAGTCATTCTTTCCGCGATGCCTGCGGCTACGAACACCTATATCATCGCTCAGCAATACAATGTGTACTCCAAGACCGTGTCGCCGGCTGTCGTAGTTTCGACCGCCATGTCGGTGATCACGATTTCCTTCCTGCTGATCTGGTTTGGGGTTGGCTGAGAAGAGAGGCATACCGGACATGACTGGACTTCCTGATGGCTCGACCGGGTCGCGAATGAACCAGGCGGACTTCGCGATCGCCAAATTCGATTACCCCGTCGGCGCGGTTAAGCGGCCACCGAAATGGCGAGCCCAGGCGAGCATCCCGCCTCATAGCCGTAGCTCCCCACATTCGAAAGTAGTACCATTCCTACCAAGACGGTGAGCGCCGACTTCGGCAATCGTCAAAAACGGGGGGACCGACCCGCTATGTATAGGAGGATACCCCATGCCTACCTACATCTCCCTCATCAGCTTCACGCAGAAGGGCGTTGAATCGATCAAGGACGGGCCGAAACGGCTCGATGCGGCAAAGGAGCGTTTCCGCGCGGCCGGTGCCGAGTTGAAAGCGTTTTATCTTATCACCGGCCAGTATGACGCCGTGGCAATTTCCGAAGCACCGAATGACGAAGTGGTCGCAAAGCTCGCGATGGCGGCGGCGGCGCAGGGGAACATACGGACGCAGACGTGCCGCGCGTTCACCGAGGACGAATACCGGAAGATGGCTTCCTCTTTGTAGTGGCGACCGACCCTCACGAGAGGGAACTATCCGGAGGCGTAGCGGAATTTGGTCGCTATTGTGGGCATAGCGGACTCTGGCAAACCCTCCGCCAGACAAATTGTGGAGTTGCTGCTTAGGACTTATCTCCCGGTCGCCGATACGAAGCCAGTGTGCGTGCGTCTGTGGCTCCAATTCGAGGCCCAAATGACGATGGAGGCCGGCCAAAAGCCAAGCCTCCATTCGGGTATGCGACCAAACAAGATGGTTTTGAGCCGGCGGCTCCCTCTACGGCGTGCGGTCGGCGGTGACCAGACGTACCTGCCGAATCGCGGCCTTTGAGCCCGCAACCCGCAGGCATGAGGCTTCGAAATGCGGCCAGGCCTGCTGCGAACAGTCACGGCCGACGGGTCGGATGTCGAGACGGTCGCCCTTTTGGAGGGCGTGCGGCACGCTGGCTTCGACTTCCGGCGCAAAGCCGGGAAGGACGGCAAGCGCGGCGGCAACCAACGCAGCGATCACGATGGCTGAAAGAGCTTTGATCATGACGGCCCCCTGTCATCGGGCCTTGGCGGCCCCTGATTTGCTTGGCTAACCCTTACAAAGCGCCGGTTTCCGCAATTTTTCGCCGAACCGGAAAGTGGTTTCGTCCCAGCCGGGATTTGTTTCGTCGCCCGGCAGGGCCCGAAACAAAGCCGGTATGAATAGGGGTCTTGCCTGGTCCCGAAGTGGTTCAACGGCCCATGAAAAATATCGATGCGGCGGTCGGCGTGGGGCCGGACCCGGATCGGCTTGCGGCCCCGGCCGGGGCGGGGTAGACGGAATTATGCCCCGCATCGCGCTTTATCCCGGCTCATTCGACCCCGTCACCAATGGCCATCTCGACGTGGTCAGGCAGGCGGTCGGCCTGTGCGACCGGCTGGTCGTCGCTATCGGCATCCATCCCGGGAAAAAGCCGCTGTTTTCGCCGGAAGAACGTCTGGAGATGCTCGGAGAGGTCTTCGGTCCGGTCGCTGCAAAAGCCGGCTGCGCCTTTGAGGCCATCACTTACGACGACCTCGTCGTCACCGCCGCGCAACGCTTCGGCGCTACGATCCTGATCCGTGGCCTTCGGGACGGCACGGATCTGGACTACGAGATGCAGATGGCGGGGATGAACGAGGCCATGGCGCCGCAGGTCCACACCGTGTTCCTGCCGGCCTCGCCGACCGTGCGCCCGATCACCGCCACACTGGTGCGCCAGATCGCCGGCATGGGGGGCGATGTCTCGAACTTCGTCCCCAAGGCCGTCGCCAAGCGCCTCAAGGCCAAATTCACCCGCTAGCCCTCTCAGTTGGAGCCTTCATGATCCGGATTCTCGCCGTCCTCGCCGCGCTGATTTGCGCTGCGCCCGCCGTCGCCCAGCCGCTTCCGGCCGGCCTCGACAAGCAGAATGCGATCGTCATCGACACCACCAAGGGGCGGATTGTCATCAAGCTCAGGACGGACATCGCGCCTCAGCACGCCGAGCGCATCAAACAGCTCGCACGCGAGGGTTATTACAACAACGTGCCGTTCCACCGCGTGATGGACGGCTTCATGGCGCAGACCGGCGACGGCCAGAACTTCAACGGCACCGGCGGATCGAAATATCCGAACCTCAAGCAGGAATTTTCCAAGGTTCACTTCGCGCGCGGCATTGTCGGGATGGCGCGACGCGGCGACAGCGTCGATTCCGCCAATTCGCAGTTCTTCATCATGTTCGCGGACGGCGCGCCGCTGGATGGACAGTACACCGTGATCGGCGAGGTCGTGCAGGGCATGGACGTGGTCGACATGCTCAAGAAGGCTCCACCAGGATCGGCCGGCGGCGCCGTGACCGATCCGGACAAGATGGTGAAGGTGCAAGTCGCTTCCGACATCAAGTGATCCCGTGGCGCACTCATCGTTTTCGATGGACCGCGGCGCTCCTGCTCGTCTGGTCGAGCTGCGCTTCGGCCGAACCGGCGCAGGTCGACACCATTCGCGAGGTCTTTGCGAGGCTGAGGACCTGCTGGAAACCGCCGCCGGCCTCGAGCGCCAATCCCGGCATCGACATCACCGTGATCGTGAGCTTCAACCGAGCCGGCGAAATCCTTGGCCATCCCCGCATCACCTATGAATCGAAGCAGGCCGGTGACAACGACCGGCTGATGTACCGGATCGCGGTCATGGAGGCATTGCAGCGCTGCACGCCGATGCCATTTACAGAAGGGATGGCCGGCGCCGTTGCCGGCCGGCCGTTCGCCGTCCAATTTCACAACCGGAAACTTCCACCCCAACCATTAGAGAAGAGAGCATGGCTGACACCGAAAATACTTTGATCCTCGACACCACGCAGGGGCGTGTCACCATCGAAATGCGGCCGGATCTTGCGCCCACCCATGTCGCGCGGATCAAGGAACTCGTGCGCGAGGGATTTTACGACGGCATTGTGTTCCACCGCGTGATCGACGGCTTCATGGCGCAGACCGGCTGTCCGCACGGCACCGGAACCGGCGGTTCCGGCCAAAAGCTCAAGGCCGAGTTCAACAAGGAGCCGCATGTGCGCGGCACCGCATCGATGGCGCGCGCGGCTAACCCTGATTCCGGCGACAGCCAGTTCTTCATCTGCTTCGACGACGCTCCGTTCCTCAACAGCCAGTATACGGTCTGGGGCATGGTGACGTCAGGCATGGAGAACGTCGACAAGATCAAGCGCGGCGAGCCGGTGAGGGATCCGGACAAGATCGTCAAGGCGCATATGGCCTTGGATGCGGCGTGAAGGGCAAGCAACAACACATCCGGCGTCATGCCCCGCCAACGGGTCTCGCCTTCGGCGAGCCCGATGACAAGCTCCGGCGGGGCATCCAGTACTCGCGCTTTCTCCTTGGAAACGAGGCCGGTGGGTACTGGATCGCCCGCCGGAGCCTGTCATCCGGCCGGCCAAGGGCCGGACCGGTTGGCGGGCGATGACGGCCAAGGCCAATGCGCACCGATCTCTTCGACTTCGATCTTCCGGCCGACAGCATTGCGCTGCGTCCAGCGAGCCCGCGCGATTCCGCGCGGCTATTGATCGTTGCGCCCGGCGCCGCCTTGCGCGATGGCGTCGTTTCCGATCTGCCTGAGTTGCTGGAGCCGGGCGATCAGCTCGTGGTGAATGACACCAGGGTTATTTCGGCCCAGCTCAAGGGCCGCCGCATTGGAAGGCAAACCGAACCGAAGATCGAGGCAACCCTGATCAAGCGGCTCGACGGTTCGCGCTGGCAAGCGCTGGTGAAACCGGCCAAGAAACTGTCGCCCGGCGATGTCGTGCGCTTCGGCAATGAGGGCAAAGTGTGCCTGCTCGGCCATCTTGACGCCGAAGTCGAGGGCAAGGGCGAGGACGGCGAGGTGACGCTCTCGTTTTCGTTTCACGGGCCGGCGCTTGATTCAGCCATCGCCGACCTCGGCAGCCCGCCGCTGCCGCCTTACATCGCCTCACGACGCGCGCCTGACGAACGCGACGCCTCGGACTATCAGACCATGTTCGCTTCGCATGAGGGCGCGGTCGCTGCTCCCACGGCCGGGTTGCATTTTACCCCCGGCCTGGAGGATGCGCTGCGCGAGCGCGGCATTGAAATTCACCGCGTCACCCTGCATGTCGGGGCGGGGACCTTCCTGCCGGTCAAGGCCGAGGATACCAGCGCCCATAAGATGCATTCCGAATGGGGTGAGATTTCGCGCGCCACCGCCGAAGCGTTGAATGCGGGGCGGGCGAAGGGGGGCCGCATCGTCGCTGTCGGCAGCACTTCGCTGCGGCTATTGGAAAGTGCTGCGGCCGAAGACGGCAGCATCGCGCCGTTTGTTGGCGAGACCGCGATTTTCATCACGCCAGGGTATCGCTTTCGGGCGGTCGATATCCTCCTGACCAATTTTCATCTGCCGCGTTCGACCCTGTTCATGCTGGTTTCGGCTTTCTCCGGGCTTGAAACCATCAAGCAGGCCTATGCCCATGCTATTGCACGCGGCTACCGGTTTTATTCCTATGGGGATGCCTGCCTGCTGTTTCGTGATAAATCCTCCGCATGACATCAGCCAATCATTTTGAGCTGCTCGGGCGCGACGGGCAGGCGCGTACGGGTCGACTGACAACGCCGCACGGCGTGGTGCGGACGCCCGCCTTCATGCCGGTCGGCACCGCCGGCGCGATGAAGGGCATGCATTGGCGCGAGGTGCGGGACGCCGGCACCGACATCGTGCTCGGCAACACCTATCACCTGATGTTGCGGCCCGGCGCCGAGCGGATCGCAGGACTTGGCGGCCTGCAGCGCTTTACCGGCTGGAACGGCCCGATGCTGACCGATTCCGGCGGTTTCCAGGTGATGTCGCTGTCGGAACTGCGCAAGGTCGGCGAACGGGCGGTCACCTTTCGCTCTCACATCGATGGCGCCATGGTCGAATTATCGCCGGAGCGCTCGATCGAGGTGCAGCGGCTGCTTGGCGCCGACATCGCGATGCAGATGGACGAGTGCGTCAGGCTGCCGGCCGAGCGCGGCGACATCGAGCGCGCGATGCAACTTTCCCTGCGCTGGGCCGAGCGCAGCAAACGCGCCTTCGAGACCGCGACGGCCGGTTACATGCTGTTCGGCATCGCGCAAGGCGGCGACGTGCCCGAGCTGCGCCGGACGAGCGCGCGGGGCCTGATCGAGATCGGGTTTGACGGTTATGCGATCGGCGGGCTTGCGGTCGGCGAACCGCAGTCGGTCATGCTGGCGATGATCGAGGAGATCGTGCCGATTTTTCCCGAGGGGCATCCCCGCTATTTGATGGGCGTCGGCTCGCCCGACGATCTTCTGGAGGCGGTTGCGCGCGGCATCGACATGTTCGATTGCGTGATGCCGACCCGCAACGGCCGTCACGGGATGGCGTTCACGCGGTTTGGTCAGATCAATCTGCGCAACGCCCGCCACGCCGACGATCCGCGACCCCTCGACGAAGAAAGCTCCTGGCCCTCCGCGCGCAACAATTCACGCGCCTACCTGCATCACCTCGTCAGATCGGGCGAGACGCTGGGAGCGATGTTGTTGTCGGAAATCAACATCGCCTATTACCAGCGGCTGATGCACGATATCAGGCAGGCGATTGCGCAGGGTACTTTTGCGGGATTCTGCGAGAACACGCGCGCGGAATGGGCGCGGGGCGATATCGCTCCGCGCTAGATCAGCCGGCAGGGGCCGGGCGCCGGCTTAAAACGGAAAGCACACCAAACCCCGGCAAGCGCGGAATGCCCGCGCAAGTTCACGCCTGAGCGAAAATGAGCGGATTCAGTTACAGACCGGACGCTTGAGCGAATGCTTGGTCACAAAACCATACCCGCAGGTATCGCAGGTCCAGAGATAGCTGATGATGTTGTCGGCCAAATAGGCCGACGCCTCGGCGGCTACCATGGAATCCGCACAAACCGGACAGGTGGGCAGATCACAACCACGCGGATCGGGGTTATGCGAGACGGTCGACAAGACTTCAGCGACTGCTGCCATCGTGACCTCCTTGCGATCTGAGCCTGTTTAGATTTACACCAGCTTGTTTGCATTCTGACAACACAAATGCGTTGGTTTTAAGTTCTCTCGGGAATTTTGATTTTTGCATTGCAGCGAAATGCAATTTGCCGGATTCAGGCTTGCACGACTGCATGGGCAACCCCTAATGGAAGATGTCCCCGTCAATCAAGGCTGAACGCCGTCTTAAGGAGTTGTTATGGATGTGTCGCCCGCCGCGCGTGCAGTGCACCCTCCAGGACGGGGACGTGTTTTTGAAAGCATCGTGGAGGCGATCGGCGATACGCCGATCGTCCGCCTGCGCAAGCTTCCGCAGCAGCACGGTTCCAATGCGACCATTCTTGCCAAACTCGAATATTTCAATCCCGCAGCCAGCGTGAAGGACCGCATCGGCGCGGCCATGGTCGTGGCGATGGAAAAGGCCGGGCTTATCAACGCCGACACCGTACTGATCGAACCGACCTCGGGAAATACAGGGATTGCGCTCGCCTTCGTCGCGGCCTCGCGGGGATACCGGCTCAAGCTCGTGATGCCGGAATCGATGTCGATTGAACGGCGAAAGATGCTGACGTTCCTCGGCGCCGAAATTGTTTTGACGCCCGCAACGCAAGGCATGAAAGGGTCGATTGCCACCGCCGAAGAACTGGTTCGCACGACGCCCAACGCCGTTATGCCGCAGCAGTTCAAGAACCTCGCCAATCCCGAAATTCACCGCCGCACCACCGCGGAAGAAATCTGGAACGATACCGGCGGCGATATCGATGTCTTTGTCGCCGGCGTCGGCACCGGCGGAACGATCACGGGCGTGGGCCAGGTGCTCAAGCCGCGCAAACCCGGCTTGCGGATCGTGGCCGTGGAACCCGAAGAGAGCCCGGTGCTGTCAGGCGGTCAGCATTCACCGCACAAGATTCAGGGAATTGGCGCGGGCTTCATTCCCGAAATCCTCGATCGCTCCGTCATCGACGAGATTATCACGATCGATAGTGCGACCGCGCTCGAGATGTCGCGCGCATTGGCCCGCAACGAAGGCATTCCGGGCGGCATCTCTTCGGGTGCTGCGATCGCCGCCGCGTTGGCGATCGGCAAGCGGCCGGAAAGCGCAGGCAAGACTATTCTGGCGATCGTACCATCGTTCTCCGAACGTTATTTGTCGACAGCCCTGTTTGAAGGAATTTAGCCGTGCCGGATCAACCAAGACGTCCGCGAACCCTGAACGACGCCCGCACCGAGGCCGAGGCTGCGTTCAAGAAGGTCACAAAGAAAGAACCCCAAACACCCGCCGCGAAGGTTACACTACCAGGCGTCAAGGAACTGGTCTCGCTGCGGATCGATCAGGACGTGCTCGAGCACTTCCAGGCGGGCGGGCCCGGCTGGCAGGATCGGATCAACGACGCGCTGAGAAAGGCGGCAGGGAAATAACCCTGGCAAATTTCATGGACACGCGGTCGGCTATTTCCTGTCTCGCACTGGTCACGGGCTTGCTTTCAGCGCCGGCGGCTGCGGAATCGGTGCCCTTCAAATGCGTTATTTTGCCCGGCGAGGAAACCGCCAGCATCGTGATGACCAATTCGCTCGGCAGCGATGCTTCCTGCATTGTGACGTGCAGATTTTCGACCACCCGCTACAACAACAATCCGCAAATCACCTGCGCCAAGCCTGTTCCGGCGGGCAAGGAGGTTGAAATGTGCCTGCTGACTTCGGGTGGCGACAAAATGGTGAAGCTGACCCAGGGATCTGCGGAGTGCTCAAAATAGATACGAAAAAACCATACTCCGCGAAAGAAAAACTACCGCTTCCTCCTTAAATTTTGAAAATCCCGTTTGTGTGACAGCGAGATGCGGTCAGGTCCCAAACCGCGCGGTGGCGGACGCGGAGGGCTTTAGATTCAAGAGATTACCGGTGAGGATGAGTGCCGCGCCAACGATCGTGAACGCGTCAAGCCGTTCCGAATAGATCAGCCAGCCGGCGAGAGCCGTCAGCGGGACGCGGAGAAAATCCATCGGCAGCACGATTGTGGCATCGGCATGCAACATCGCGCGCGCCATGCAGAAGTGCGAGAACGTGCCGCTGAAGGCGATCACAAGGGCACAAAACCAGACATATTGCGAGGGCCATTTCCAGACGTAGAGCGAAGGGAAAAAGCCGGCCGTGGTCTGGATCGCCAGCATCCAGAAGATGATCGCGACCGTCGTTTCGGTCCGTGTCAGCGATTTCATCATGGCGACCGAGGTGCCAAATCCCACGGCCGCCGCAAGCGCGATCAGTTGGCCCGGATCGATCTCCCCGGTCGCGGGACGCACGATAATGACCACGCCGACCACGCCGAGCACGATCGCGAATATCTTCCAGACCGTCATGCGTTCGCCGAGAAAGCTCGCGGCCAAGATCGCAGTCCAGATCGGCATCGTGAATTCGATCGACACCACCTGTCCGATCGGAATCAACGTCAACGCGAAGAACCAGCCAAGTTGCGCCGCGTAATGAATAAGATTGCGCGCAACATGCGCGAGCGGCCGCCGTGTCTTGAGACCGGCAAAGCCGCCGTGGCGGCGAACCAGCGGGTAGAGCATCAAGAGGCCCAGTCCCGTTCGCAGTTCCATGATCTGAAAGACGCTGATTTCGCGCGTCGCCTCGCGCCCGGCAACCGCCATCACCAGCATCAGGCTGAGCCAGCCCGCCATCCAAAGCGCGGCTTTTGCTTTGGAAGGTGTTCGGTCCATCAGCGGCGGAGGTGAGGCATGTTGCAAGACGTTCGGCTCTTCAGCGGCCAGGCCGGTATCGGCGACTTGGCGCGGGTTTGCAACGCGCAAAATGCGGATGCCGAAATGCGTGCGAAATGAGCGCCCGAACGGTCGGCAGATTTCCCGCTCGACATTGGCGGAAGTGCGGTGCACATCTTTGCCAAACAAACGCGGAGGAACTTCTTCATGCACATCCTGCAACCCGCCGACTGGTCGAAGCCGCGCGGCTTCTCGCACGGCGTTGCGGTCGAGGGCCCCGGCCGCTGGATCGTCCTTGCGGGCCAGACCGGCGGCGACGAGAAGGGCGAGTACCAGCCTGACATGGCCGCGCAGGTCGCCGTCGCGCTGCGGCGAATTGTCCGCCTGCTGGCGGAGGCCGGAGCGGGCCCCGGGCACATCGTCCGTCTGACCTGGTATTTAACCAGCCGCAGCGAATATGAGGCCGCGGGCGCCGGTATCGGCGCGGCCTGGCGCGAGATGCTCGGGAAAAATTTTCCGCCCTCGACGCTGCTCTTCATCGATGGGCTCGTCGATGCCCGCGCCAAAGTCGAGATCGAAGTCACCGCGTTCGTGCCGGCTGCCTAGTGTGGCGGTACAGAAGTCCGCATCAGTGCCGCCGCGAGTTCCGACATGCGGACTTCTGAACCAAAGCCACACTAGAAATAATATTTTGCTAGTGTCCTTTCGATTCCGAAGTTCGCAAACGGGGGTGCTGCGAAAAGATGCGAACTTCGGAATCGGGACACTAGATGCATTATCGGTTCTGATTGAATCAGAACCGAGGTCACGCGAACCGGTATCCACCCGCGGATCAAGTCCGAGGGCATGCTTCGCTCGAAAACGCTCTAGCTACGGGACAACGAAATTGAGGCGCCCCTGAATTGGCTCTCGGCTCTGATCACGACGGACTGCTTGTTACCGCGCGTTGTCATGGAGAGGTGCGCGGTAAATGCCGGCGCAGTTACCACGACCTGAAAATTGCCGCCGCCGGAGCGTCCCTCAAGGTTACCGTTGATGTTTCGGCTGCTCTCGCTCCAGGTCCCCGAAATTGCCGAACCCTGGGCGATGATATTACTGCTCAGATTGAACTTGTAGCTGTCGCTGGCGCAGATCAAGGTCTGTTGCATACCATTTCCGCCCGCACCTACCGCGTAAGTGGCTCGACAGCGAATTCGCTCGGTCGAACCGTCGTCGAGCGTGACCGTGCCCGCGCCGGCCCAGACGCCAGCCATGCCGGCAAACGGACCGGAAGCTTGCGCGTGGCCTGCGGTCGCCCACAGCGAGGCGTACGCCAACGCTCCAATCGCGAACGCCAGCCGTCGCGCATACATGAGGGCAGTGGGCTTTCGGCCAGCTCTGTTGCCAAGATGCTTTCTGTCGGCCACTGCATAATACTCCCGCAGATGTTCCATTACACTTCCCCCATCCGGCATTGCCACTGAGTTGACGGTCCGCATATGCACCATTGACGGATACCCGCACAAGCCCTCCGACCAAGGCTACCGGAGAGTCGCTGCCGACAAAAATCTTACCGCTTGCGGCGGCGAGCGTCGAGCGTCGGTTCGCGCGAACCAGCCTAGGTAATGTTCGTCACATGCCACAATGTCGCACCAAATATATAAAATTGCGAAAGAATAGAGATTCACAAAAACTTCCTAGTCGGCGAGAGCGGGAGCATTGGTCGCAAATTCTTCATCCTGCGGCCTGCCGGGGAGCGCATCATGCATCTTCACATAATCGATGACTTCGCCCAACAATTTCTGGCCCAGCGGAGCCAGCGCACGTTCCCACAATTGCCGGGCGGTTTCGTCCTTCTTGACGAAGCACCAATCTTGGGCCGCGATCTCGCCGGCGTCCATGCGATCGGCCAAGTGGTACACGGTGCCGCCAGCGATCGGGTCCTTTTCGCGGATTGTCCATTCGATCGCGGCAATTCCGCGATGCCGGGGTAATAGCGAGGGATGGTACCCGATACCGCCAAGTCTCGCCGCGGCCAGCGCCTCTTTGCTGACGCGGGCGTGACTGTGCGCGGCCACGATCAGGTCGGTATCGCCTGCGATTTCCGAGGCCACTACCAGTTTCGGATCGGCCTGGACCGTAACCGGGATACCGGCGCCGCGGGCGGCGGCGGCGAGCCGATCGTCGGCGTCGGCAACAACGACTGCGACGATGTCGACACCGTGCTGGCGCAACATTTCCAATGTCGTCACGCCGAAATGGCGGGAGCCGACGAGGGTAATCCGCATGGGTGTACTTTCGTCAACGGTAAGAATGGCTTTTTTCGTCGATAACATGCCGCAAGCGGCTGTCACGCCGCAGGGGCCGGCGAAGCGGGGTTATCAACAGGACCGGGAGCGACCGAACCCAAACCGTTGACCGCCAATAAGACGGTCTAATCCGGCGGATTGCGGGAGGCCTGTTTGGACGCTCAACGCGAAGAGAATTTGGGGATTTTCTCGGCAAATCCGTTAAAGCACTTTAGGCGTTCGTCCTCCTCCTTGACGTAGCGGCAATCCATGACCCCGTTCGCCGGCGTCGCTTTCGGCTTGGGCTTCGGCGAAATGATGGCGTCAAAGCAATCCAGCCGGTCCTTGGTCTCGTCGTCAATTTCCAGACACGCCAATAGTTTCTCGGCGATGGACTTCGGAGGGCCGTGAGACTTGGCCTGTGCCGGCGGCCTTCCCCCGGCCGGCGGCGGGGCGCTTTGCGCAAGGGCTCCGGTTGCATGCAGAAAAAAGATCAGCGCAAGCATTCTCTTCATATCCGTTCCTCGCTAACTTTGGACCTCGCTCTTCGGGGCGACCAGTGCTCTATAAGCCCATCCCGGGGATGGCAACATGGAGAAGTGAACTCGGCATCGGAAATCCGGTCCAAAAGTCGGCGATCTTACTGATTTGTAACAAGACAAAGCCCGCGGACCCCGTCAGCAATGTTGTTGCCGCAATTGACCAGCATGACTTGAGGTAATGCTGGTGGCACGTGCCTTCTAGAACCGCTACCTGGCTATGGAGAGATTTGAACATGAGCACCTTCAGGCGCCCTCGGATCGTCCTGCCTTTGATATCCATCGCAGCCGTCTTTGCGCTGTCCGCGCAGGCAGAGGAACAGAACAATCAGCAGAGGGGCGTGCAGGGCAAACCAGCGGTCCAGACGGGCCGCCCGGCTCCGCGCACCGGAGCCGTCCGAAGGCCGCAGGAGTATGCGCGACGCGGTCTGCCGGAGCGCAATTTTGGCGGACGTGCCTATCACGGTCGCGTAGCCTGGGAGGGTGGACGCTGGCGTCATGAGACCTATAACGGACGCTACGGCTGGTGGTGGGACGTTGGCGGCGTCTGGTATTTCTATCCGCAACAGTTCGATGGACCGCCGGCTTATGTGTCTGACGTAGAGGCGATCGACGATTACGGCGGGCCGGATGGACCACCCGTTGCCGGAGATTATCCGCCGCCCCCTCTCGGAGCCTATTATGCGCCGCCACCTCCGCCCCCACCGCCGGATCCCGCCGCGGGAGCGGTCGGCGGCGCGATCGTGGGCGGGCTCCTGGGTGGCCTTCTCACCGGACGGCCCGGCGGCGCGATTGCCGGCGCTGTCGCCGGCGGCACCGTCGGTGCCATCGCAGGCGCACAGGCTGCCGCACGACCCGGCTACTATCTGGCGCAGGGCAATTGCTACTTCCGCTATCCATCGGGACAATACGTTCTGGTCGATCCGCGTAGCTGCTACTGAGGCGTCTTTAGACCCCGACGTCGCAGTGCCGGCAGAGACTTCGCTGCCGGCGAGGGGTGCGGATTCTTGAATTGCGGCGGGGCGGTAAACCAGCCCATATCCGCGGCGCGCGCGTTTGTAGCAACCAGGCCCGCCATGGCGAGCGCAAATAGAACCGTCCCTCTCATCACCACGTCCCCAGATTGCCCCAAATGCGAGGAACCAAGATTTCGTTATATGTTCACAAATATAACGTAGGGTGACGCGTGCCCTCCGCTGTATTCCGATGGAAACCAACACCGGCATGTTCGGCAGCGGCTATGGCTTCTTCGTCGGCGGAAACTATCGGGGCTTTTCGGCCGAGGCGGTCTATACCAAGGAGCACGGCTCGGTAAACCTGCAGACCGCGGTCAACGACACTCTCGGAAGCCAGACTCTCGCCGCCAGCATTTCGGACGACACGACATGGTCCTTGCCAAGTACACGTATGAGTTTGGCGGACATTCCTCGGCTGGATTGCCCACCAAGGCAGCCAAGGCCGATGTCCCCGGCGACAGGCTGACATTTTTTGCCGGTTACACCAATGTCAACCAGGCCAATCCGAGCACCCCGGTTGGTTTCGGCAACGCGGCCGGCGGTTATCCGCTGACCGTCGCCGTCGGGCTCCCGGACAACAACGCCTTCACGACAGCCAAAATCCTGCAGTTCTTCTGGGCAGGGGCGAAGTATGATTTCGCCTGGGGCCTGAGCCTGACGGGCGCTTTCTATCACGTGGACCAGAACTCATTCGTGGCGGACAGCGCGCGCCATGCGTCGCAGGCGGCGCCAGCAAAACCGACTGCTCCGGTGACTTCAACCAGGTGTCGTTCGTAGCCGACTACACCTTCACCAAGCATCTCGACGCGTACGCAGGTGTCACCTATGCCAAGGTGACGAATGGCCTGGCTTCCACATTCCCCGGCACGCCAGGCGCCAAATTCGGCTTTGCGGGAACCGGAACGAGCGTCGACACGGCGGCGTTCATGACGGGCCTGCGCGTCAAGATCTGAGGAGATTTCGCATCGTTGAAGCCTGTGCCGGACTGGACCCGGCGCAGGCTTCTTCATTTGTGCAAGCAAGATTGGAGCTGGGAAGTCTTCCGGCTTGCTGGGCGCGGAGGAGGGTGCTCGACGCCGCAATCACGGCGACACGCACTGCCGCAGAACAGGTGGGGTTCAGGTCTCCCCAGGCGCGCCTCAAGCCCAAATCCGTTTTTGGCGCCGGATGGCGGAAAGAGCTGCCCTGCAAGATTGCCGGTAAAACAGGTTGAGGATAATGGCCAGCATGATCGCACCCCGTTGTTTGATCGGACCGATCAGAGCAAACCCCTGTTTCAGGCCGGTTTCGTCGCGACGGGAAAATGGTTTCGTTGGTTAGGCTGGACCTCGGCTTGTCGCGATGATCCTTGGAGAAAGAGCCCGCGACGCGCGAAATCCAGCCCTCTACGGCAATTTGGTACGGCCGCGCGAAAATCACGGTTCCCATACTGGGCGAAGACGATTTTTTAAGTCATTGATGGTGTTATAAAAAGGCCGCACCGCCGCGCGGCCGAGTAGCCGGGCGCCGCCCTTTTCACCTACCCCAGAGAGCGTTAGCGCTCGGCTACTTCGTTTGGAGGCGCACAGAGGCGCACGGAGGGGCGCTGGCAGCAGTATCCGAGCCCAAGGGACAGCCCCGAAAGCGTGAATGGGAAAGGCTTAAGCCGCCCCCTCAGCGCGTGGCCGCGAGGGGTTGATAGGCTTCCGCCTGATCGATAGGGACGATGTATTTATCTGTGAGGTGAACGGCGCCGATCGAGAGCACGATCCCCAGCGCAATGGCCAAAACCGTAGGCACGACGAATTCAAAGGTAATCACTTTACGGGTCATCGCAGATACTCGCTTTGACCTACCCCCACTTCGCACATGATGCCATCTCGTGCTGAGTCGGGGAATTGGAAAACGATTGCCCGCAACGACAAACCGTGGACAACCAATCCTGCATCGGCGTCTTGCATCAGTCCGACGCCGATCGAGGGTTGCTCGCGGGCGCTTGTGCGACCTTCCCGGTCCGAATTCGCTCCACCATCAAGCTGAGACCCATGACCACAAGCGGCACCACCAGAGCCACATACGCATTGTCGATGCCGAACGGATTCCCCATCATGAACCACGCGACGGTTCCGGCCAGGGAACTCAGGATGCTCCACAGAGCCCCCGTCCTGGTGCCGAACCACGGCGCATAGAAGACCAACACCACCAGCACCGAAAGCGAGGCGCGGACCGCTTTGGCCAGAAACGTCACCTGCAGAATGTTCGGCGTATAGATCGCAAGAGCGATCGGCAATAGACCGACGACAATCGTGGTCACGCGAATGAAATGGAGCGATTGCGCCTCGTCCTCCTTCGCCACGAGCCTTGCATAAAAATCCTTGTAGAGGAGGGTCGCGGTTGAAACGCTGATCGCGGCGATGGTGCCGAACAGCGAGGCCGCCAGTCCCGCAGCGACCACGCCCGCCATCGCGCCATCCATCCTCTCGATCAGGGCGGAGAACGCGTCGATGGACTTGATGCCGGGAAACAGCGCCAGTGAGCACATGCCGACCAGGGCCGTCGCAATACCGAACGGCACCAGGAGCAGCGCGGCATACAGGCTCGCCGCTTTGGCCTTTTGCCGCGTTTCAACCGTGTTGATGGCCTGGATCACGTATTGCGTGGAGAAGGTGGCGCCGACGCCCGCGATGAACCAGGCAAAAATCTGGCTAAGGCCGACATTGGCCCATGAAAACATTTCGCCGGGAAGATGCGCCTGCAGTTCCCGCAAGCCTCCGACTTTCGCCAGTCCAAAGTATACCGCGACGCCGATCCCGATGTATTTCACGATCGAATGGATGACGTTGGTGTAGACGACGGACTTCATGCCGCCCATGAAGACGTAGAACACGGCGACGTTTCCGCAGATCACGGTGGCAACAGTCCGATCGACCGCAAGCAGCGCGCTCAAAATCGCGCCTCCGCCCGCATACAGCGCAACCGCGACGGTCTGCAACGCAAAGATCATCACCAACGACGTCGCGATCTTGGTCTCTTGCCCGTAGACTTCGGCAAAGACCGCCGAAATCGTGTTATGCCCGGACTCCTTGTATTTCCCGGCGAGGAAATAGGCATAAAACAAAAAGCCCGCGCCGAGCGCGATGATATTCCATGCCGCCGAAATCCCGAAAATGTAGGCTTCCTGGGCGGTACCGACGCTTGCCGATGTCCCGATGAATTCGGACATCAGCATCAGCCCGACCAGAACGGCGGGGACGCCGGTGCGGCCGCTGGTGCCCGAAGTAAAGGTCGCCGTGGTGGTGACGGAGCGTTGCACGATGCTCGTCAGCAAGCCAAGGCTGACCATGTATCCGACCACGATCGCCAGAGCCACATAGTTGGTTTGCATTCCGGCCTGCAATGGATTGGCCCGGCTCAGGGCGTTGTGTGTCGGCTGCCCGCTAGCCGCCGTAGCCCTTCAGCCCGCCGGACCCGGCACCGTATCGGGTGCACGTATTAATGTCGCCAAATCCCTCATAAACGTCGACGACATCCCCGGCCATCGTGACTCGGATTCGGCATTCATACGTAGCGTTACCCACGATCCATGTGTAGGTTTTTTGTCCGTCAATCATTCCCTGTTCCTGAAACGAGCCGAGCTTGGCCGTGACGGCGCTGAGCGGCTTTCCCTTAAAATTATTGTCGGACCCGCCCAATCTGAGGTCGTCGCCAAGGCAGCCCGTCAACGCCAGGGCCGCGAGGATCGCCAGATTGCGCATTTTAGATACCTCCACGACAGTCGAACCTTGGCATTCGAATCCTGGCACTCGAACCTTGGCGCCCGATCGGACCGCTCACTCACTCGACCGTTTCTGACTATTTCCCGGGAAGCGTAAGTTTGCGGGTCTTATATGGCCCGCTTCTTGAAAGTCAAACTGTAGACGGTTTTTCCCGGCCATGAACGCTGGTTCCGCATCATGCCGATGAAGCGGCGAGGGTTCTTCGCGCCACGCCCGCGCGTAGATGTAACGATTTGACGGCGCGAAACCGCCGACGGGATGGGGCTCGCCCCTGCTTTGATGGCAGCCATCATCTCATTGATTGCCCAGTTTCCGGTTCGACGGTCGGAACGGGCGGCAATCGTCGTTGACCCGGTTTAGCTCTCGCGATTGCCATGGAGCCCTTCGCAAAAGATAAATTGCGTGGCTTTTAAACCGCAATGGGAACCGGTTGACGACGTCCACTGAATAAGACGCGCGTTTGCTCGATTTGTGCGATAATTCCTTGGATGATTCTCGAAGGAGTTTTCGATGTCGAAGTTTGCGATTGGCGACAGAGTCGATAAAGCAACCGACGACCATGAAGGCGGCGTCGTGGTTGCCGTGTTCCCAACAGATGACGGCAATTTCAGATACGCGGTCGATATGGAAGGGTACGGCGCGCTCCAGTTTCTGACCGAGGAAAAGCTGGTTGTTCACTCTTGCCAAACGCAAACGCAGCTGCGGCATTAGAGCAGTGAAGCTGCCGAATGCTATGAAGTTGGGGCCAGACCGTTAGGCCGTAGCTTTGTCTTCCTTCTCCGCACCGCGCGCGACAATCCTGAGCGCGTCGTCCTGCAGCCTTGAACACTTTATGGGCTCGTCTACCGTTTCGTTTCGGTCGCGAATTGCGGGCAGCGATAAGCCGCTTCGCGGGAGTTGAAATGGATCAGGTAAATCAGTTTGCCTCGCACGTGGTCTGCAATAGTCTATACCGGCTGCAGTAGGACATTAGATTGCCGTCGAACACTGAGTATTCCCGCATTCCCGGTTTCAACCGTAGGCTCAGGTTTGCGGAACACGACCGTCCTTTGCCTACGATATTGAGCACAAGCTGATTATTTGGAAGGTCCCAAATCGCCCGGATCTGATGGCGGGAGACCACACGCAAGCTCGAAGTGCCCCCTGGGGCTTCTTGCGATGCATTGCCGAGGCGGGCGTCGAAATGGACTCTATTTGTTAAAAGTACCCCGGAGATCGCAAGATCAGCCGACGCGTTTCTATCTGCATGAAGAACGCCTGTGAATACGGCGCGTATGGGATGGTTTCGAACTGAGAACGGGCGCTCACAATCAAACTGCAGATCGAAAACAGCCTTGAGAGTAGCATCCCCTTTTTGTGCAATTGCTTCACCAGAAAGCGACAGCGCGACACCCAGCGCCACAATCCCGAAAATACGCATTTTGTGGTTCTCCGACCAACCGGTATCGAACCGCACCAGAAGTTAGATGGCAACAAAGAACGCACTGCAGCATACTGTTGGCAGGTCTCGTCTTGATCTTCACTGAATTCACTCACCCGCCTTACCGTTTCCCCGGCCACCGCGTCGATGCGGATCACTCGCCGATATTTTCGTCGTCCGCAACGCTACCAGATGACTTTGCTTGCACGGATAGCCACGCACCTCGGGAATCTACCCCTGAATTATGGACCGTTGGGGATAGTCTAACTAGGGATGCCACGTTGGCTTCCACCTTGGCTCATTCCCCGATCGAGCATGTCATGTTCTCGGCGGTGAAGTTGGTGGCCATCATGTAGGTTCCGTCCAACAAAAGCGCCTCATAGTATTGGTGTCCGGGGATGCGAAAATACTTCATTGTCGCAGAGCACGTCGCGCGACCATCCGTTGTTAGCTTAAGGACGCTGGAAAATCCCGGGTTGTGGTTGGTGAGGACAAATGCCCCACCGACAATTTGCATAGTCGATGTCATGGTCTGCCCGGCCTCGTTGAAGCCAGTAAACGTTTCGCCGAGATTCATCCGACGCGACTTGAGACCGGAGGAGGTCGAGGTATCGACTCCTTTATCAGCGGATATTTTGTAGCTTGTCGTGATAGGGGTGCGGATGACTTCCTGACGCGGTGAAATTCGCGTCTCAACGAGATCAAACTTGATTGTGGCCGTAACTTCCGCTCGGGCGCTCGGTGCGCAGGCTAGCCACACAGCAAGACCCGCAATACTGGCCGCCGCGATCCGACGCCATCCATTCAGGGCTAGCGCGCACATTTGAGAGACATTCCCCGCAGTACGCGGGCAATCTGCCTCCGCCGATCGCCCTTGGCAAGTCGGATTCGTTGGCACGCTAAATCGTGGGGCGTTTGGGCATTTGGCTCGCAAGCTTCATGCACTATGATCTCCGATATTTCGACCTGGAGCAGAGAAAACTTTGCAACCCCTCAACAACCCGTTCGGCACGCGATTGTTATCGATGTCTCAGGTACGATCCGTCACCGATGTCTCCGGGACGGATAATCTGCAGTGGCGCGAACGAGCCAACGTCAATGCGATGGCTCGCCCGATGCTTCTTGCGGCGCCCATTACCAATGCCCGCTTTCCCGAGGAGTTTTCATGGCGCTTCCATCAAGACAAGGATCAACCGTGAGACGAGTTACGGTCCTGAGTGGATTGGGTGCTCGGGTTTGGCGATCGGCGGCGGTGAGGGCGGGCATGCCCTATTGATGCGCGCGACACGCGCGCCAGAAATCCCGCAAGCCGCTCGGCGGCGGCTGAGGCCAGCCTAATCCAACCAGCGCCGCATTGGGTGGCACTGGCCGTGCCTTTGACGATTTGGCCGCCCGGAGACGAGCTACCTGCGAGGGTAACCCTCCGGAGGGGGCACGATCACACCGCCCGCCTGTCTTGCGAGATGTCGTGCGAATAGCGCGTACATCCTACGATGGCTGAAAGCGCGGCCGATTTCAAAACCGTTGGATCGCGCTCTCCTTTAGCTGCACACGCGAGAATTCCCGAGGCAATGTCAGCTTTGACCGTTGATGTTCGCATTGCTTCGGGAAGCATTGCGGTCGCTTCCTCCAAAACGGACCTCATCAACTCAATAAGTTCAGGCTGAAAAACTGCTCCTGTCATGGTCGCTTCCTCCCAAAAGCAAACCCTTACCGCCATCATTCTAAATACAGATTTTTCGCGCGGGCAATTAAAAGATTGCCCGTCTTTGATCGCGACATTTAGGACATATCCGCTGTCGCACTATTCTGGAAAGGCTTATGGAAGCGTCGCCGTATCGGGGTGAGCGCGGCGATCACGATGGCCGAATGATGAGCGTTACCAGCATGCAAGGCACTCGGCAGAACTGTTTGTGGCGTGCCTATAGTGCCCGCTTGGCGCTGACGTGGATCACGTAGATGGGGTTGGCAAATTCGTCTGTCACTTCCATCTGCCAATCCTGACCGGGCTGAAGCTTGCCATCGAGGTTTTGCAGTAGCTGTCCTGCAGCAACGGTGGCCTCCTTCCATGCCGCCTGCCGGTCGGGTAATTCCTCCCCGACCGAGTCCCACTCGGGACGCTCATGAAAGACATTGAAAAAGTATCTTGGCATCATGGACAACTTGGCAGCTAATGTCGGGTTCCGGGCAGATCGTGACGCGCCGCAACAGGAAGTGACTAGTGGATGGAAATGTGTAATAGTGAGCAATCTTGGCCGGGGCAGGCCCATGACCATCCGCAGAATGCTTCAAAATACTCCGATGGGTCCGGAGCAGATCGCGCGTCTTGTTGCGGCCTATGAGCAAACCCTCCGCCGTCTTTCCCTAAAAGACCGGGACGATCCGCTCACCGAACTTGTCGCCAGGAAAACCATCGAAGTCGCACAAACCGGTGTGCGCGATCCGGCCGAGATTTCCAAGCTGGCGATCAAGGAACTCGGGCTCCCCTAAATTCGGCAATGGGAAAGAACGACCGACTTGCCCGAACTGCGGGGCTTATCTGATGCTGGCGCTCCCTCCGCGCGATGGGGCAAGCGCACTCTCCAGTGCTTAGACTGCGACGGCCCTGATCCCCTGAAAACGGAGAACGCCACCGGCTGGTTGAAGGGCAGCTACGGCCGCCAAAGTGAGCGCGCCTGCGAAACCGCGCAAGCTTTGACCAATATCCGCAAGCTTTGACCAATATCAATGTGTTCCGATAACGGTCTTTGCATCCTGCCCTCGCTATGGAGAACGCGCATCAGACCCAAAAATCAGCCAACCCTCGCTGCTCCAAGTGCGGCCGGGAAACGCGGTTTGTCACAAGCATTCTCGATCCAATCACCGGTCAGGGGTTTCGCATATTTGTCTGTGAATGCGGCGAGAGAATTTGGCTTTGCAGTCCTAGATGATGGAGCGGGAGCGCACCACTTCTCGAACAGGACGAAATTGATCCAACTACGTTGATTTTGTTTGGTGAGCGCGGCGGGACTCGAACCCGCGACCCCATGATTAAAAGTCACGTGCTCTACCGCCTGAGCTACGCGCTCACTTAGCCCGGCTGTGTAGGGGGCAGGCCGGTACGGGTCAATAGCGCTACGCCTCGCGAAATGTAGTTGTCACGACCTCAATTTCCACAGCATTACGGCAGGTTAATGTGATTTCTCCAAGCACCCCGCCCGAGTAAGGAGGAAACCGGCCGTCAACTGGCCTCCGGGTGAACCTCCGAAGCCACGGGCTGGGGCGCTCTCGCCACCGTCGGTAACGCCACTGGCCGCAGGCCGATCAGCTCGGCCGTGCGGATGCCGGTCTCGCGCCAGAACGCGAAGGAGTTGATCCGCGAGCTCTCTAGGATCGCGATCGCCACCGCCGAGAGGAAGGGCAGGCTTTCCAGCACCAGCACGACGGCGAAAATGTAGATTTCGCGGATTTCCTTGGAATTGTTGGTGACGACAAGCACCGCGGCGCCCACCAGCAACAGCACGCCGATGACGGCTTCCCAAAACGCCTGGAACTCGATCGACATCCGCGACAAGCCGCCCTTGGAGGTGCGCGCAAAGGCCAGATGTTCGGTGATCAAGCCGTTCGCCACCGCGCGCGACACAGTCCATTGCACCGACATCGCCGCGACCATCGCGCCCAGCATCTGTCCCCATTTCGCCGGCACGCGCAGGCGATAAAGGATGAGGAAGTGCAGGAGCGAGACCACGAAGGCTACCGCGATCGGCAGCGTCAAGATTCTGTCGGGAATGGCGATGTCGGCAAAGGCGACGATCGGCACCCAGATCAGATTGAGGATGGCAACGAGGACGCCGAGCGTTTCCGCGCCCAGCCAGTTCAACCAGCCCAGCGAAAACTCGCGCTTCTGGTCCGGCGTCAGACGGCTCGCCCCCGGCAGGAAACGACGCCAGTGCTTCTTGACGATCTGAAAGCCGCCATAGGCCCAGCGATGACGCTGCTTCTTGAAGGCCTCATAGGTGTCGGGCAGGAGGCCGTGACCATAGCGGTGGTTGGTGTAATGGGTGAGCCAGCCATGCTCGATGATCGAAAGCCCAAGGTCGGTGTCCTCGCATATGGTGTCGCCGGCCCAGCCGCCGGCCATTTCCATCGCCGCGCGGCGGATCAGACACATCGTGCCGTGCACGATGATGGCGTTCTCCTCGTTGCGCTGGACCATGCCGATATCGAAGAAGCCGGCATATTCGCCGTTCATGATGTAATGCATCAGCGATCGGTCGCCGTCGCGATGGTCCTGCGGGGCTTGCACAAGTCCAACGCGGGAATCGGCGAACACCGGCACCAGATCCTTCAGCCAGTCGGGCTCGACCACATAGTCGGCGTCGATGATGCCGATGATCTCGGCATCCGCGGCCGTCCGCTCCATGGCGATCCGCAACGCGCCGGCCTTGAAGCCTTCGACCTTCTCGACGTTGATGAACACGAAGCGTTCGCCAAGCGCGCGGCAATGATCCTGGATCGGCTGCCAGAACGCCGGATCGGGCGTGTTGTTGATGATCACCACGCATTCGAAATTCGGATAGTCGAGCCGCGACACCGCATCGAGCGTTGCTCTGAGCATCTCCGGCGGCTCGAAATAAGCCGGGATATGGATCGAGACTTTTGGGAAGGTGATGCTCTCTCCGATGGTCGCGGGCACCACGGGCGCGCCCTTGACGAGCAGCCGGCACGGCTTTTGGCCAAAGGCGATGGCCGCGATTTCCTCGATTCTCGCCATCGCGATCAAGACCAGCGGCACCAGCAGGATCAACCCAAGCGTCAAGGCAAAGGCCGAGCCGAACACGAAGTAATGCCCGGCCCAATAGGCGAACACGGTCGCTGCCCACGCGCCGACGCCGTTTGCCGCAGCCGATAGCGTCAGCGCCTGCATCACGGTCGGCTGTGCCAACCTCAGGATCGGCAGCGACATCAGGATGCCGACAAGCACGGCGATGGCCGCAAGCTTCCAGTAGTCCGGATTGACGATTGGGCCGGTCCAGGAGAATTTCGGCTCGCGCGCTGCGTTCAGGATGCCCCAATAGGGACCGACGCCGCCCTCGAAGAATTTCCACGGCTGATCGATCGCCTCGACGATGTTGTAGTCCATGCCGATGGCTTCGGCGCGGGTCACGAAGTTTCGCAGCACCACCGCCTGCTCGAAGGGACCGGGGACGGCGTTTCGCAAATTGTATCCGGCGCTCGGCCAGCCGAACTCCGCGATCACGATCCGCTTGCCGGGAAACTGGTCGCGCAAAAGCTGGAACATGGCGACCGCCTGGTCCACCGCCTGCTTGTCGGTAAAGTTCTCCCAGTAGGGCAGCACGTGCGCGGCGATGAAATCGACGGAATAAGCGAGCTGCGGATAATCGCGCCAGATGTTCCAGATCTCGCCCGTCGTTACGGGCACGTTGACCGACTTCTTTACCCGCTTGATGAGTTCGATCAGGTCGTCGACCTTTTGCTCGCCGCGGTAGACCGTTTCGTTGCCGACGACCACGCCGATGACGTTGCTGTTGCGCCGGGCAAGATTGATCGCAGCGTCGATTTCACGCTCGTTGCGCTCGGAGTTCTTGTCGATCCAGGCGCCGACCGTGACCTTGAGGCCGAATTCAGCAGCGATCGGCGGAACCAGTTCGACGCCGCCGGTGGATGAATAGAGGCGGATGGCGCGCGTGATCGCGGACAGCTTTTTCATGTCGTCGCGAATTCTCTCGACCGTCGGAATGTTGTCGACGTCGGGATGCGCGGTTCCCTCAAACGGGGCGTAGGATACGCTCGGCAAAATGCCGCGGAAATCGGGAGCCTGTTGCTTGTCCTGGAATAAGCCCCAAAGCGCAGCGTGAGCGGCGGCAACCAACAACAAGACGGCGACGACGGCGCGCATCGCAACTAGACCATACGGGGCCTGCATGGATTGTTAAGCGAACCCGTCCCCAAGGTTCGGCCGATGGGAGCGATTCTAAAGATAATCCTGCCACGCGATTTAACAACTGGTATCACGCGATGGCGTTTTCAGGGCACAGCTCCTCAACCCGCCGGACTTCGCATCGTTCCAGAACAGAAGGCGTTATTTCGCCGGGGCTCCGGCCGGCGCCGCAGACGCCGCGGCTGCATTGCCGGCGGTGGACGCCGCTTGGGCAGCCGGTGCCGCGCTAGCCGCCTGGGGCTGGGCATTGGGATTGATCCAGCAGGCGTGAACCCGGTCATCCAGGCTTTTTTGCCCCTTGTCGTCGATCTGTGCCCCAAAGCGGGTCAGGCAACGGAACGTGGCCTGGACATGCCCGCCCGGGCAGCCGAACCGGTCGTAAAGGTCGAGATGGCGAAAGGCGGTGTCGAGGTCATCGCGCCACATCAGGCGAACGACGCGCCGGCCGAGCCAGACACATTCCGGGTTGCCAGCCGGGCCGTTGATCGCCTGGGCGGCCTCCGCGAATTCATCCGTCTTGCGCTGGTTTTCCTTGGTGGCATCGGCCGCGTTGGCGGCGGGCTTGCCGGATTGGTCCTGGGCGGCAGGCGCCCCGCTCTGGGCGTAGGCGCCCGAGATACCGATGAGGAGTGCCAGCCCGGCAACCGCGAGGGGACGCAAAACCGCAATCTGACGCTGACGCACTCGTTGACGCATAAATTCCCCAACTCGGTTTCTGCCCACGTCTTTCTCGCTACGGATGCCGTTCAATTAGGTCCCCAATGCGGCAGAGACCCCTCGGCCGAATCCCATGACGGACATTTTGTATTTTGTCCAGCAAACTCACAACTTTATCGCAATGTGGTAAAATCTGTCGGCGCGCAGGGCGGCCAATGGCAGCTTTTCCGCCTCTTGGCAGACGGCCGATGACCGGCTAATCGACGATCCTCGCCCGGAGGATGGAACCGATTTTACTTCGCACGCCGTTGGCGCTTCTTCTGATTTCCCTAGGCACGATTGTCGCGGTGTGGTGGTGGCTCGCCACGCCGATATCGCTGGTGCGCGCGCCGATCGATCCCAACGCCAAGCTCATGTGCGTGTCCTACGCCCCGTTTCGCGATGACCAAACGCCGTTGTCGCCGACCACGCATGTGACGGCGGAGCAGATCGCCCAGGATCTTGCCCAGCTTGCCAAAATTTCCGACTGCGTTCGCAGCTATTCGACCGACCATGGCCTCGATCAGATCCCCGAACTCGCAGCAAAAGTGGGGCTCAAGGTCATCCAGGGAATTTGGCTCGCCAGCAATCGTCAAAAGAATTTGGCGCAGATTTCGACCGCCGTGCGCCTCGTCAGGGAATATCCGGCGACCATTACGGCGCTTGTGGTCGGCAACGAGGTGTTGTTGCGAGGTGAAATGACGGCTTCCGACCTTGCCGCCACTATCCGCTCGGTCAAAGCGCAGGTCGCCGTTCCCGTTACCTATGCCGACGTCTGGGAATACTGGCTGCACAACCGGGAAATCTATGACGCCGTCGACTTCGTCACCATTCACATCCTGCCATATTGGGAGGATTTTCCGGTTCGCGCGAAATTTGCCGCAGCCCATGTCGATGCTATTCGAAGGCGGATGGCGGTGGCATTTCCGGGCAAGGAAATCCTGGTCGGCGAGACCGGCTGGCCAAGCAAGGGGCGGATGCGCGACGCCGCGCTACCCTCGCGCACCAACCAGGCCCGCGTGGTTTCGGAAATCCTTGATCTCGCCAAACGCGAAAATTTCCGCGTCAACCTGATCGAAGCCTATGACCAGCCGTGGAAGCGTCAGCTCGAAGGCTCGGTCGGCGGGTATTGGGGACTGTTCGATTCCAACCAGCGCGCCCTGAAATACCCGCCCGGCGTCGCCATCAGCAATTATCCTTATTGGAAGCTGCAAATGGCGGGCGGCCTGGTATTGGCGATGCTGGTGTTCGGCACAGCCGGCATGACTCTGCGCCGCAGGCCATGGTCGCCAAGGCTTGCGTCCTGGTTCGCCGTCGGGACGTCGTCGACGGCGGCTGGAATCCTGCTCGGCGTTGCCGCCGACAAGATGTTCTATGAGAGCTACGGCTTGGGCGGCTGGCTAATGTGGGGTTCGCTGTTGGCGGCCGCGATCGTGGCTCCCGTGTTCGGCGCCCACGCCCTGATGTCCGGGCGGGCGCTGCCGACCTTCCTGGAGATGCTGGGGCCGAAAGACTACCGGAACCGATCGGCCGCGACCGTGATCCTGGGCCTGGCGCTTGCCGTCGCCATCTTGATCGGCGCCGACAGCGCGATCGGCTTCGTTTTCGATCCGCGCTACAAGGATTTTCCGTTCGCGGCGCTGACCATGGCCGCCGTGCCCTTTGCCGCGCTAACGCTGCTTAATCGCCCGAAAGAGGGCTCGCGTCCGATCGCGGAAGCGGTCTTTGCCGCGCTGTTTACCGGAGCGGCCGTTTTCACTGGGTTCAACGAAGGACGGGACAACTGGCAGTCGCTATGGACCTGCGCCGTCTATCTGGTGTTCGGCCTTACGCTGTGGCAGGCGCGGGCCGTGCAAATCCCAGAATGAGCAGGCCGATCGCAAGGCCCGATAGCGCCAGATTATAAAGCACGATGCCGAGCCCCGCCGCGATCAGCCCGGCCGTAAGGAGAACGATCGACGGTCGAATGACGTGGAGCGTTGCGATGATCAAGGCGACGATCCCGAAAACGGAATTGCGAAACAGGTAAGTCGCCAGCAATCTGGCCTTGCAGAGCAAGGTCTGCAGGCCGGCGTCGCACGCCAGCGCCACGCTCGAGAGCTCGATCGCAAGGTAGCGCAGATAAAGCGCGTAACCGACTGTGAGGAAGCCCACCACCAGCAGCCACTGCACCTGATAGGGGGTAAGCCGAAACGGGGTCTTTTTCACCGGGTTATTTCCTGGAACGCCAAAGCCAGTCCGTGGAACACGCCAAAACGATCAGAGGACCGGTATCCAGGTTTGTGGCAGGCATGCAAGGCGAATTTGCGAACTGGGCAGGCTCGGGGATAGAGCGACCCGCGTCACCTAAATGGATCAAGAAGAAGCTCCAAGTTATTGCGCAATCGGTCTTATTTTAGTTCTTCGTGGTACCGAAAATCAGCGAAAGGGTCGACGGCTCAGGCTTTTGGGCCGGGTCCTCTTTGGGAGTTCGCCTGGAGAAATAGCGTTTGGGAGCGGAAGGTTGGGTCGCGGGCTTGACGTCTCCATGCGCTAGGTCGTCGGTATTCACGGCCAAGCGCTGGCCTTCGAACAGGGTTGTCGTGCAGGTCCGGTCGTTCTGAGCTATTGCGGCGCAGATCCTTGCCGCTTCCGCGGCATCGGTGATGGGTCCAGCCACCAGCCGCAACTGCACGCCGAGCCCGTTGGTGCCTTCCTTGATCATGATGACCGGGCGCAAGTTGACCAAGAAGGCCGCGTTGGATTTCGACTTGAGCAGGCCGCGCCAGAGCGCGCGCAGACCGGGAAGAGAATTCGCGCCGCCAACGTCGACCCCGAATTCGGTTCGCTGGACCGCGAGTTTGGGCCCAGCCTGGGCATCCGGCTCAAGCTCCTCGTCCTGCGCGGGCGGAGCCGACGCCACCACCTCCGGAATCGGCGCGGAGACGATCGTCTTCGGCGGGCTCGTTTCAATCAACTTTGCCGCGGCCGGATCGGGCGGTGCCATCATCGATTTCGATGTCATCAGCGAGGAGGTCGCCGCCGGGTTATTCGCGGCGGCCTGGGCTGACGGCGGCGCCGGCGCGGGGTTTGGTTCGGCGACGGCGGCAGCCGCCGGCTTCCCGGTTGTGGCGGCAACCGTCGCCGCCACTGGCGACACGGTAGGCGCGGGGGAGGGCTTTTGCGCCGCTGCGGGCGCCTCTGTCGACGCAGCCGCAGCGGTCGCCGTTGCGGCGGCTGGGGCGGAAGAGGCAGCCGCGGACGTAGCGCCTTGCGGCGGCGTCGCTGGAGAATTTTGCCGAGCGATTGCTCCCGTTACCGAATCCAATCCTTGCTCGAGGACCGTAATGCGCGAGTAAAGCCGGTCGCGGTCGCTGTTAAGGGTTTCGATGGCTGATGCCAGACGCCGGGCTTCGCTCTGGGTTTCCTTGGCAACCGTCTGGATCTGCTGCGACTGCCGCGCCAGATCGCTCGAGGCGATCTGTTCGCGGTGCATGCCAATCGATGATTGATTGGCGAGGATGGCGACGATGACCGCGCCGACCGAGGCGGCAGCCCACGATCCGAGCCGCCAGAGCGTGCGCCGGTCGTATTCATCCTCCTCGGCCCAAAATCCGGACAGCACGCCGCCGGTGTTCTCGGTATCGAAGCCGCCTGTCAGACTGTGCGAATCCTTTGTCATAGGAAGTCGTCGGCCCCCTTAAGGCCCTAACCCGAATCAATCAGCAAACATTAACAGGAAATGGGCCTTCATCTTGCCTTCCCACCCGCCCCGGCAACGAATCCGGGTTTCCATGGGACGCCAAAACGCATTATGACGGCGACATCGCATCCTCGCCGCGACGCTTGAGGGATTTGGATGACCGGCAGAACTGCCCTGACCACCGTGCTCGCGGCCGGCGAGGGAACCCGCATGCTGTCGGCGGCTCCGAAAGTCCTGCATCCGGTGGCCGGCCAGTCGTTGCTGGCGCATGTCCTCTCGGCTGCACCGAAGGGAAGCGGCAGCTCGCTCGCCGTCGTGGTCGGGCCCGACCATCATGCGGTGGCCGATGAGGCGAGGCGCGTGCGGCCGGACGCGGCGGTTTTCGTTCAGCGCGAGCGCATGGGAACCGCGCATGCCGTGTTGGCGGCCCGTGACGCCATTGCCCGCGGCGCGGACGATCTCCTCATTGCCTTCGGCGATACGCCGCTGATTTCGGCGGCGACGTTCGAGCGGCTACGTGCCCCCCTCAAGAAAGGCGCGGCACTTGCGGTGCTTGGTTTTCGCGCCGCCGATCCCACCGGCTATGGTCGGCTGGTGGTGGAAGGCGGCCGGCTGGTCGCAATCCGCGAGCACGGCGACGCTAGTCCCGCCGAACGCGCGATCACGCTGTGCAACGCCGGTGTGATGGCTTTCGATGGCCGCAAGGCGCTGTCGATCATCGATGGAATTGGAAATGCCAACAGCAAGCGTGAGTATTATTTGTCGGATGCCGTTGCCGTAGTTCGGGAGCTGGGATTGGAGGCCGTCGTGATCGAAACAAGCGAGGATGAAGTGCGCGGTATCAACACCAAAGCCCAGCTCGCCGAAGCCGAGCAGGCGATGCAGGCAAGGTTGCGAAAGGCCGCGCTCGAGGCCGGCGTCACTCTCATCGCTCCGGAAACCGTTTATCTCGCCGCCGATACGACCTTCGGCAAGGACGTGACAATCGAGCCGTTCGTGGTGATCGGCCCAGGCGTCTCGATCTCGGACGGAGCGGTGATCCATTCCTTTTCCCACCTTGTGCAGGCTTCGATCGGGAAAAACACGTCCGTCGGCCCGTTCGCGCGCTTGCGGCCGGGTACATCGCTCGGTGAGGGCGCAAAGATCGGCAATTTCGTCGAGACCAAGGCCGCAACGCTGGATGCCGGCGTCAAGGTCAACCATCTCAGCTATGTCGGCGATGCCCATGTCGGCGCCAATGCCAACATCGGCGCCGGCACCATCACCTGTAACTATGACGGCTTCGGCAAACATATGACCGAGATCGGCGCCGGCGCATTCGTCGGCACCAATTCGTCGCTGGTGGCGCCGGTCAAGATCGGCAAGGGCGCCTATATCGGTTCGGGTTCTGTGATCACCCGCGATGTGCCCGATGATGCGATGGCGGTGGAGCGCAGCCAACAGACCAATCGCGAGGGCGGCGCGAAACGATATCGCGAGATCAAAACGCGGGGCAAGACGCCGAAGGACGGTAGTTAAAAGGTGGGCCATTAAGCTTTAGGCTTAACGGTGACTCAATCCGCAATAAATATTGAGTATCTCGGCGCCGTCGTATTTCGTTAAGAGAGACGGGCGCATCTTCCTTGGGCCTGGAGAAATTAACCCGCATGTGCGGCATTGTCGGCATTCTCGGACGCGGAGCTGTCGCAGAGCAATTGGTGGATTCGCTCAAGCGTCTTGAGTACCGCGGCTACGATTCCGCCGGTGTCGCAACGCTCGATGGCGGCCATCTCGAGCGCCGCCGTGCCGAAGGAAAACTCAGGAATCTGGAAGCCCGCCTCAAGGCCGAGCCGCTCGCGGGCCGCACCGGGATCGGGCATACGCGCTGGGCCACGCACGGCAAGCCGACCGAAAACAACGCCCACCCGCATGCGACCGCTCGCCTCGCCGTGGTTCACAACGGCATTATCGAGAATTTCCACGAGTTGCGTGAAGCCCTCCAGAAAAAAGGCGCGGTCTTCAAGACGGAAACCGACACCGAGACGGTGCTGCTTCTGGTCGACGACTTGCTTGGCCAAGGCTTCAAGCCGATCGATGCCGTCAAGGCTGCATTGTCCAAGCTTCGCGGCGCCTTTGCGCTCGGGTTTATTTTCGCCGGCGATGAAGATCTCATGATCGGCGCCCGCAACGGGCCACCGCTCGCCATCGGCCGAGGTGAGGGCGAGATGTATCTCGGCTCGGACGCCATTGCGCTCGGCCCGTTTACCGACACCGTCAGCTATCTCGAGGACGGCGACTGGGCGGTTCTCAGACGCAATAGCGCTGACATCTACGACAAGAACAATGCGCCAGTGCATCGGGACTGGATCAAGCACATCGCCTCGACATCCCTGGTCGACAAGGCGAATTACCGCCACTTCATGGCCAAGGAAATTCACGAGCAGCCGGAAGTGGTCGGCCACACGATGGCGCGTTACGTCGACATGGCGACGGAACGGGTTTCGCTACCGCTCGAACTGCCGTTCGATTTCAGGAATATTCAGCGGATTTCGATCACAGCGTGCGGCACCGCAAGTTACGCCGGCTATATCGCCAAATACTGGTTTGAGCGGCTGGCCCGCGTGCCGGTCGAGCTCGATGTCGCTTCCGAATTCCGCTACCGCGAGGCGCCGTTGCACAAGGGCGATCTTGCGATCTTCATTTCGCAGTCCGGCGAGACCGCCGATACGCTGGCCGCACTACGCTATGCGAAATCACAGGGATTGCACACGCTGTCGGTGGTCAACGTGCCGACCTCGACCATCGCACGCGAAAGCGAGACCGTGCTGCCGACCTTGGCCGGACCTGAAATCGGCGTCGCCTCGACCAAAGCCTTCACCTGCCAGTTGATGGTGCTGGCTGCGCTGGCGCTGGCCGCCGGAAGAGCGCGCGGCGAGTTGTCGGATGCGGACGAGGCCAAGCTCGTGCACAGCCTCATTGAAATTCCTCGCCTGATGACGGCGGCACTGGCGAGCGAGCCGCAGATCGAGAAGCTGGCGCGCGATATCTCCAAATCCAGGGACGTGCTCTATCTCGGCCGTGGCACCAGCTATCCGCTGGCGCTCGAAGGCGCGCTGAAGCTGAAGGAAATCTCCTATATCCATGCCGAGGGGTATGCGGCGGGCGAACTCAAGCATGGGCCGATCGCCCTGATCGACGAGAACATGCCGGTCGTCGTCATTGCGCCTCACGACCAGGTGTTCGAAAAAACCGTCTCCAACATGCAGGAAGTGGCGGCTCGCGGCGGCGGCATCATCCTGATGACGGATGCCAAGGGCGCCGCGGAAGCCACCATCGAGTCGCTGGTCACGATCGTGCTGCCGGACATGGGCGCAACCTTTGCACCGATGGTGTATGCGATCCCCGTACAGCTCCTGGCCTACCATACCGCGGTGGTCATGGGCACCGACGTCGATCAACCCCGAAATCTCGCGAAATCGGTAACCGTCGAATAATTGCTTGCTTCTTGCGGCTGGCGTCGGGTCTTCAAAAGTCTGCTAGGATGGCTTAGCTGGCAAAGACGACCCCGCCGCTTGGACCGACCTGGAACCCTGATGAACCGCGACGATTTACCTTCGCCTACGCCACCGGCGGATACTCCGCCGGAAGTCCACAGCGGCCTGATGGCCCGATTCCGGAACTATTTCCTCACCGGCCTGGTTGTCGCCGGCCCGGTCGCAATCACCTTCTATCTGACCTGGTGGTTCGTCACGTGGGTCGACGGGCTGGTGCGGCCGTTCGTCCCCATCGCCTATCGCCCGGAAACCTATTTGCCGTTCGGCTTGCCGGGCTCCGGGCTGATCGTGGCTATCGTGGCGCTGACGCTTCTTGGCTTCCTCACGGCGAACCTGATCGGACGGACGCTGGTCGATCTCGGCGAGCGGCTGCTTGGCCGCATGCCGGTGGTGCGCGCGATCTACCGCAGCCTGAAACAGGTCTTCGAAACCTTGTTCTCGGGGAAGGGATCGAGCTTTCGCAGAGTTGGCCTGGTCGAATTCCCTTCGCCCGGCATGTGGTCGATCGTGCTGATCTCGCAGTCGCCGAGCGAGGATATCGCCGGCAGCCTTCCCGGCGAGGAGGACCACATCTCCGTGTTCCTGCCATGCGCACCGAACCCGACCACGGGCTTCTTCTTCTACGTGCCCAAGAGCAAGATCATCGAGGTTGAGATGAGCACCGAGGATGCCGCGACCCTGATCATGTCGTGCGGCGTGGTGCAGCCTGGCTCCGACCCGCAAAAGAAGATCGCTGCGCTAGCCGCGATGGCCAACGCCGCACGGGTGGCGAATTCAGCTTCGTTGCCGGAGCCGGCGAAGGTGGAGTGAGGGACGCGCCGTCCTCCTCCTCGTCATTGCCTGCGACAAACGCAAAGCGTTTGCGCAAGGGAGCGAAGCGACGAAGCAATCCATTCTTTCTTTACGCGGCGCAATGGATTGCTTCGCGGAGCCTGTCATCGGGCGCGCGTTCGCGCGACCCGTTGGCTCGCAAATGACAAAGGGGGCGTAACTACCCCGCGCCAATCAACGGTATCGCTTCATCCCGCTCGAACAGATAGAGCAGGCAGCGCAGCGCGTCGCCGCGCGGGCCCGCCAGTTTGGGATTTTCCTTCATGATACGCAGCGCTTCGTCGCGGGCCTGGGTGATGAGCTGGGCGTGCACGTCGGAACGCGCGATCCGGTAGCCGGGCAGGCCGCTTTGCCGGACGCCGAGCACGTCGCCTTCGCCACGCAGTTTCAAATCCTCCTCGGCGATGTGAAAACCGTCGCTGGTTTCCCTGATCACGGAAAGCCGCGCCTTCGACATCTCGTTGAGCGGCTCCTTGTAGAGCAATAGGCACGTCGAGGCTTCCGAACCACGGCCGATCCGGCCGCGCAATTGATGCAATTGCGCGAGCCCAAAGCGCTCGGCATTCTCGATCACCATGATGGTGGCTGCGGGCACGTCGACGCCGACTTCGACCACGGTGGTCGCGACCAACAGGCCGATCTCGTGCGCAGCGAACTGCGCCATCACTCGGTCCTTGTCGGCGCCCCTCATCTGGCCGTGAACGAGGCCGACCTTGTCGCCGAACCGTTTCCGTAGGCTCTCGAACCGCTTGGTGGCGTTGGTGAGGTGGTCAGTGCCTTCGGCCTCGGATTCCTCGACCAGCGGGCAGATCCAATAGACGAGCTTGCCAGCGGATAATGCGCGGCCGACCGCTTCCATCACCTCGTCGAGGCGGCTCATCGGGACTGCGCGGGTATCGATCGGCTGCCGTCCGGCAGGTTTCTCGCGCAATTCGGACACGTCCATGTCGCCAAAATAAGTCAGCACCAGCGTGCGCGGGATCGGTGTCGCGCTCAGCACCAGCACATCGACGGCCTCGCCCTTGGCGGTCAGCGCCAGCCGTTCGCGCACGCCGAAACGATGCTGCTCGTCAACCACCGCAAGCGCCAGCGATTTGAAAATCACGTCATCCTGAATCAGCGCGTGGGTGCCGACCAGAAAATCGATTTGGCCGGCCGAAAGCCGCGCCAATATATCCCGGCGCTCCTTGCCCTTTTCGCGGCCCGTGAGGATCGCGACCCCAAGGCCAGCGCGTTCGGCGAGCGGGGTGATGGTCTTGATGTGCTGGCGCGCCAGGATTTCCGTCGGCGCCATCAGCGCCGCCTGCTTGCCGACCTCGGCGACGGCGGCGGCCGCAAGCAACGCCACCACCGTCTTGCCGGACCCGACATCGCCCTGCAGCAGCCGCAGCATGCGGACCGGTTGCCGCAAATCCTCGGCGATTGCGGCCGCGGCCTGACGCTGCGACGACGTCAGCGCATAAGGCAGCGCGTCGATGATCTTGTTGCGCAAATGGCCGTCGCCGGCGTGGCGGTCGCCGGCCGGACGACGCAGTTGTGCCCGCACCAATGCCAGCGCCAGTTGACCGGCGAGCAGTTCGTCGAAGGCAAGCCGCGACCAAAAGGGGCCCTCGGGCAGTATATCCGTCAATTCGACCGGCACGTGCACGCGGTTCAGCGCTTCAGCGATCGGCCGAAATTTGCAGCGCCGGATCACCTCGGGACTGATCCACTCCGGCAACTTGGGCAGCTTTTGCAGCGCTTGCGTTATCGCGCGTCGGAGGGAGCCGAGTGCCAGTCCCTCGGTGAGCGGATAGACTGGATCGATGCCGGAGAGCTTTGCAAACGCCGCTTCGTCCACCACGCGATCCGGATGCACGATCTGCGGCACGCCGTCATACATCTGCAGGGTGCCGGAAACGTACCGTTTCTCCCCGATCGGCAGCAGCTTTTCGACAAAGCCGGCTGTGCTGCGAAAATAAGTCAGCACGACATCCCCGGTGTCGTCGCTGGCGAACACCAGATAGGGCGCGCGCGAACTGCGCGGCGGCCTGTGTCGGTCGACGGTGACTTCCAGCGTCACGACGGTTCCCGCCAACGCGTCGCGGATCTTCGGCCGCACCCTGCGGTCGATCACGCTCGACGGCAGATGCAGCAGCAAATCGATCAGCCGCGGCGTCTCGTCACGGTCAAGCAGATAGCGAAACAGCTTGTCCTGCTTCGGCCCGACGCCTCCAAGGCTCGTGACCGGCGCGAACAGAGGATTGAGCAAAGCAGGGCGCATTCGCGAAACCTAGGACCCTTCCCGCGGCGCTGCAACTTTGCGGAAATTACGCCGCGCCTCGACGAACATCCGCAGCGGACCGAAAAGCGGCGCATCGAGTCCGAGCGCGGCCTTGATTTTTTTGTTCGAGTATGATCTCGGCCGCAACCTGATTTGCCCGTCGAGGCTGGGCAAGAACTCGGCATTTTTGAGAGTTGGTGTACGATTCGGCCTATGACGAATCATGCATTCAAGAGCGGCGATAGCCGTGAGCAACCCAGTTTGCTGCCCCCTCGGATTGAAGACTAT
>Ga0209167_10000238_pt1 | contig 49433 bp, 50 predicted proteins | sample Coa_R1_9_FD_187154 | JGI IMG/M metagenome (GOLD analysis project Ga0209167, IMG submission 187154) | Surface soil microbial communities from Centralia Pennsylvania, which are recovering from an underground coalmine fire - Coalmine... | ecosystem: Environmental > Terrestrial > Soil >...
CTGATGGAGCTGCTGGTGATGGTGGATGCGGCGCGTCGCGCCTCCGCCGCACGCATCACCGCGGTGGTGCCGTACTTTGGTTACTCGCGCCAGGATCGCCGCCCACGCGCCACGCGCTCGGCGATCACGGCAAAGCTGGTCGCCAACATGGTGTCGAGCGCCGGAGTGAATCGACTGCTGACGATCGATCTGCATTCGGATCAGATCCAGGGGTTCTTCGACATCCCGGTGGACAACGTGTATGCCTCGCCGGTCTTGCTCGGCGATGCCTGGAAGCAGGCGTACCACGACGTCATCGTGGTGTCGCCGGATGTCGGCGGTGTAGCGCGCGCCCGGGCCTTCGCCAAGCGCCTCGACGATGCGGACCTGGCGATCATCGACAAGCGCCGTCCGCGGCCGAACGAGTCGAAGGTCATGAACATTATCGGCGAGGTCGAGGGCCGGACCTGCCTGCTGGTGGACGACATGGTCGACACCGCCGGCACCTTGTGCCAGGCGGCGCAGGCGCTGAAGGACGAGGGCGCGGCCCGGGTGTTGGCATACATCACGCACCCGATCCTGTCCGGGGGCGCGGTGGAGAAGATTTCGAAGTCGGCGCTCGATGAGCTGGTCGTGACGGACACGATTCCGCTGAGCGCCGCGGCGAAGGGCGCGGGCCGCATCCGGCAATTGTCGGTGGCGGCGCTGCTGGCTGAAACGATCCGCCGCATCCGCGAAGAGGAGTCGGTGAGTTCGCTGTATGTTGATTGAATTGGGCGAAAGTCGCCTGCGGCGCTTTGCCGCCTGCCGTGAGTCAGAGTTTAGGGTGTGCGGGTTTGGTCGCGAACCGGCACGTGTTGTCACTACTGGAGACTTGTAATGCGTATTTCATTCACTTTCGGCGCGGACGCCCGCGAGATGCAAGGCAAAGGTGCGAGCCGCCGCCTGCGTCACACGGGCAAAGTCCCCGCCATCCTGTACGGCGCCCAGAAGGACGCCCAGGCCTTGATTCTTGATCAGCAGAACCTGCTCACCATGATCGGCGATGAGCGTTTCTACTCTTCGATCGTGCGGTTGAAGATCGGCGACAGCACCCAGGAGGCGATCGTCAAGGATGTGCAGATGCACCCGGCGAAAAACCTCGTGGTGCACGTCGACCTGCAGCGCGTGGTCGAGAACGAGAAGATCCGCATCAGCCTGCCGATCCACTTCAAGGGCGCGAGCATTTCCCCGGGCGTGAAGAGCGAAGGCGGCGTCGTCTCGCACATGCGCGCCGACGTCGAGGTGTCCTGCCTGCCGAAGGATCTGCCGGAGTTTCTCGAACTGGACATGTCCGGGATGGCCTTGAACGACACCAAGTTCATGGCGGACATTCCGCTGCCACCTGGAGTTGCGATCCCTGAGCTCACGCAGCGCAATGCGCCGGTCGCTTCGATCCACGCGCCGCGTGCCGAAGAGCCGGAGCCGGTTGCCGCCGAAGCCGCCGCCGTGCCCGCCGAGGGTGCTGCAGCTCCTGCCACCGGTGCACCGGGCGCGCCGGGCGCCGCCCCTGTCGCGGGTGCTGCCGCGGCTCCGGCCGCTGGCGACGCCAAGAAGGGCGAGGAGAAGAAGGAGGCCGCTCCTGCCAAGGCCGCTGCTGCCAAGAAGGAGGGCGGCAAGAAGTAGCCGCCGCACAAGCCGAAGACGTCCGCCGGCCGCTTTAGCAACACTGAAGCGGCCGGCGGCGTTTCCGGGGTGAGTCAACGACATGACAGGCGAATCGCTCAGGCTGATCGTCGGGCTCGGGAATCCGGGCACCGAGTACGCGCGCACCCGGCACAACGCCGGCTTCCAGTTCGCAGACGAGCTGGCGCGCCGGCATGGCGCCACGTTCCGCAGCGAACCGCGGCACCGCGGGGAGGTTGCGCGCGTGCGGATCGCCGACACAGAGCTGTGGTTGCTCAAGCCCATGAGTTACATGAATCACAGCGGCGATCCGGTGCGCAGCGTCGCGAGCTTCTACAGGGTGCCGGTGGAAGCGCTGCTGGTCGCATATGACGAGCTGGATTTTCCAGCCGGGGTCGTGCGCCTCAAACAGGGCGGTGGCGCCGCCGGCCACAACGGCATGCGCGATGTGATCGCCCAGATGGGGGATGGTTTCTGGCGCTTGCGGATCGGCATCGGGCACCCCGGCGATCGTTCGCAGGTGCTGGATTATGTGTTGGGCCGTCCGAGCGCCACCGATGCCCAGCTCATGCAGGATGCGATTGCCGCGGCCGCCGACATCGTGCCGGTGCTCATGCAGGACGGCGCGCAGCCGGCGATGAATCGCCTGCACGGCCGCGACCCGGCCCCGGGCAGCGATGCGCCCGACGCCGCCCCCGCGGGCAAATCCTGACATGCCGATCCGCTGCGGCATCGTCGGTCTGCCGAACGTCGGCAAGTCGACGCTCTTCAACGCGCTGACGCGCGCGCAGATCGCCGCCGAGAACTACCCGTTCTGCACCATCGATCCGAATGTCGGCGTCGTGCCGGTGCCCGATCCGCGCCTCGCACAACTCGCAGCAATCGCCAAGCCGGAAAAGATCATGCCGACGACAGTGGAGTTCGTCGACATCGCAGGACTGGTCGCCGGCGCCTCGCAGGGCGAGGGGCTAGGCAACCAGTTCCTTGCGCACATCCGCGAGGTGGATGCGATTGCGCACGTCGTGCGCTGCTTCGAGAGCACCGACATCATTCACGTGACTGGCCGCATCGACCCGCTGTCGGACGTGGAGATCATCGACACGGAGCTGGCGCTGGCGGATCTCGCCACGCTCGACAAAGGACTCGATCGCGCCACCAAGGCGGCCAAGAGCGGCGACAAGGATGCCATCCGCCGCCGGGCATTGTTCGAGCGCGTCAAGGTGCAGCTTGATGCGGTGAAGCCGGTGCGCGCGCTCACGCTCACCGAGGAAGAACGCCGCGATCTGCGCGAGCTGCAGCTGCTGACCGCGAAGCCGGTGATGTTCGTTGCGAACGTGGCCGAAAACGGCTTCACCAACAACCCGCTGCTGGCGGGGCTCGAGAAGCGTGCCACAACGGAAGGCGCCATAGTGGTTGCGGTGTGCGCAGCGATCGAGGCGGAAATCGCGCAGCTGGAAGATGCCGACCGCGCCGATTTTCTTGCCGAGCTGGGACTTGCGGAACCCGGGCTTAACCGCGTCATCCGCGCCGCCTATAAGCTGCTCGGCCTGGAGACTTTCTTTACCGCCGGACCCAAGGAGGTGCGCGCCTGGACCGTGCGCATCGGCGCTACTGCGCCGCAGGCGGCGGGCGTGATCCACACCGACTTCGAGCGCGGCTTTATCCGCGCGGAAGTGATCGCGTTTGCGGACTACATTGCCGGTAAGGGCGAGGCCGGAGCCAAGGACGCGGGCAAACTGCGGCTCGAGGGCAAGGAATACATCGTCCAGGAAGCGGACGTCATGCACTTCAGGTTCAATGTCTGAAGCGCCTCTCGGCGGCACTCAACCCTTGCCGTGATCCAGGTGCCAGGCGCGCAACGTGTCCGCTTCTTTCTGCGGGTCGAGGCCCGCACGCAGTTTCGACTGCCGCTCCGCCGGGAGCGTCTGAAACCACGCCAGCGTGTCGCGCACGGTGATCTCAAGCGGGCGCGAGCGCAGCCCCGTCTTCACCGCCTGCTGCACCGAAGTCAGTGACGCGCCGGCCGAGTCGCCTTTTGCCGGCGACCACGGAGGCAGGTCGACCTCCCCGGCTTTCCAGTGCGCGGCGAGAAAGTCCTCGGGGACCCAGGTGACCGTCGTGCCGGCGCCCGGCGTCGCGCGCTGACTTGCCGCGATGAGCTCACCCATGGTGAACCTGCCGGGGGGCGAATCCGCGTTGAAGTACCCATTGGTGCGCGACTCGACCAGCTTCATCATCCAGCTGGTGAGGTCACGTACGTCAATGACCTGCACAGGATCGCGAGGAGTGCCCGGCGCGAGCATCTCGCCGCCCTTTGAGGCGCGCACCGGCCAGTAGGTGAAGCGGTCGCTGCGGTCGAGCGGCCCCACGATGTAGCCGGGCCGGACGATGCTGATACGGCCGTTGAAGGCCGCCGCAGCGTACTGCTCGCACAGCGCCTTCATGGGTCCGTAGGTATCGTTGGTGACTTCTTCAATATCGGGATTCGACAGCGTTCCGGTGGGCGAGTGTTCGTCGTTGGGCTTTGCGAAGCTCGCATAGACCGAAATGCTCGAGATGAACAGGCAGTAGCCGACGTTGGGAGCCAGCAGCTCGGCGGACATCTTCACGTATTTCGGAATGTAGCCGGTGTCGTCGACCACCGCATCCCACTTGCGCCCGCGCAGTGCATCGATTTTGCCCTTGCGATCGCCGAGCAGCGTTTCGACGCCGGGAACGCCGTCCGCGGCGGTCTTGCCGCGGTTGAAATGCGTCACCTTCCAGCCGCGGCGCTGCGCCTCCTGCGTCAGGTGCGGGCCGATGAAACCGGTGCCGCCGAGGATCAACAGTGTCCCCGGCCGGCCGGCGGCCAGGGCAGCCGGCAGCGCGGCGCTGGTCGAGAGCCAGGCGGCCATCTGCAAGACATCACGGCGGGATCTCATGGGGGGTGTCTCCCGTGCAGCGAAATCGGGGTGATTCCTTAGGACCTGACGGCTTTGCCTACGTCCCTAGACTGTGTGATTACCGGGGTGCGGGCAATATCGCGACGCTGGGGCCGCCCGGCGCCGGTCGCAGGTTTGACACGCCCTGCCGAGGGTGAGGACAATGCGCGCCCCCTGTGGAAAGGTAGCTCAGCTGGTTAGAGCACGGCACTCATAATGCCGGGGTCGAGGGTTCGAGTCCCTCCCTTTCCACCAATAATCTCAGGCACTTGCGAACAGCCTCCCGCACGAACAATCGAGAGTGCGGGAGATTTGCGGGAGGCCAGTTCACACACCTTCTCGGCGAGCAAAATCAGCGTCTCGATATCCGCTGCCGAGTAGTGCGTGGTGACGTGCGAGGCCTTGTGGCCGAGCAAGGTCTTCCTGTCCTCGAAGGACACGCCCGCCGCGCGCAAGCGATACCCAAACGTGTGTTTGAGATCGTGCACGCGGATTCGCCGAAACCCTTGAGGGCACGGACGGCCGAGCTCTTCGGGGTACCGAGTCGCCGCACGCTCTCTTGCCGCCTTCCAGCCCGAGTTGTTCATCCTCGATTGAGGATGCCGCTGACCGTTGCGCACTTCCTTCGTGAACACGAAGTCTGGGTGCTCACTCCGACACGCCTCGATCACCGACTTCGCCGTGCGGTTCAAGACGACATAGCGCTCAACCCCATTCTTCACGTGATCCGCGGGAATGATGAAAACGGAAGTCTCAAGTTCCGGAACCTGAACTTCCCACTGCCACTTAAGCCCACAGACCTCGTGCTCCCGGGTGCCGGTGTTGACCTTGAACAGCGCCATCCGCGCCAGATGTCCCGCCAACTCCGAAAACAACAGCCGCTGCTCCTCCATCGAAAGAGGATACGGAGAGCGTTTGTTCGGATGGCGTTGCATCTGAATGAGGGGTGCGGTGTCCAGCCAGGGGCGATCAGACTCGTCTCGCCACAGGCGTGCACACAAGTTCAAGATCCGCCGCACGACCGCCAGCTCGCGGTTGACGGTTCCGGGACTGCCTCCAGCCTTCAGCGTGTCTCGAATGTAGGGTTGCACGGTGCCGCTGTGAACCCGCTCGAGTTGAAGCTCCCCGATGTACGGATCCAATGCGGCGAGTGCCCTTGCATCGCGTTCGAGACTGCGCTTGTGCTGGTTTTCCTCCAGGAACCGTGTCGCCGCTTCCCGAAAAGTCCGCGGCTTGCGCGCGCCAAAGAAGTGAGACGAGCGGAGCTCCTCGATCCGCCGGGCCAGGACGATCACCGCTTCTTTGAGCTCGCGTGTGCCAGTGCTTTCGCAAATGCGCGTTCCGAAGATGTCTTTGTCGATGTGCCAGACCGCACCGCGCAGGGTGAGGCCGGGCGGTTTACCGTGTGCCATGACTCGCTCCTTTCGGTTTGAGCCAAGTGGCGCCCGTTGCGATTGAAATAATCCTCCGCCCACGCATCGAGTTCAAGCCGATCGAACGCGACTCCTTGGGTGCCGATCGGCACGAATTTAAGCCTCGGACGCACCTCGCGATTGAAGCGGTTCTTGTCCATACCGAGATAGCGTGGCGCATCGCGCAGGCGAATGAGCCGCGGGATGAAGCTACGGATAAACGAGTGCTCGGTGTGAATGGCGGCGGGATCTGACGGCTGTGCTTGCGCCATAGGGTGCTCATACAGTCCTTGAGAAGACCTTGGGCTGGATGCGCTAGCGACGCGAAGCCAATGCGGTTGAGCAGGGGCTATGGCTGCGGCGCGCGGCGCACGGATACGCGCACTCCAGCGGTAAGGAGCCCTGGCGTCTGATCCGTCGGCGCGCGATCGATGCACCTTCAGCGCGGCATCCGCCGGCCTCGAGCTCCCTCGTCAGCCAGGAGAGCACATCTGAGCGCAGCCACCCAATGCCGCGGCCGTGATAGCGGCATTTTCTTGGGAAGCGTCCGAGGAGCACGAGGCTCGCCAGAACCCAACGTGGACGACGCGTGAGGCGCGCGACATCGTGCGCGCTTAAGAGCTCCTCCCAGGCGGGTAAGGGCTCATTTACCCACGGCGACAGAACAACGTTACGGGAAGAAACGGTCGCAGTGACCTGCGAAGCGAGAGACGAGTCCGAACTCATAAACGACCCAATGTGTGGTTGTGGTCGTCTAGGGTCAAGTTGTCACGTAGGTGCGTAGTGTGCGCCCATCACAAGGAGAAATCGAGCATGGTTTCGCGGAAAATCCAGTGAAACCGCACGGCTACTGCATCAGTCGAGTGAGCACTTCGCGTGGGTCCAGTTTGAGCACGCGAGCCAGGTCGAGGAACTCGACCACATCGACACGACGCTCACCGGTCTCGATACGGGCGATGACGGTTTGGGAAGTCTTGAGACGCGCCGCGAGCTCATGTTGCGAGAGCTTTAAGGATTTGCGGGCCGAGACGAGCAAGGACGTGAAGGCGCGATGCCGAGGGCTGCGAAGACTCTTCAAGTGTGACTGCTCCCTGTAACGAGAGCACGCACATATAATGCGGAAATTGACTTAGGCGATTTTTGACTAAGCGTGAGACTAAAGACTGAGCAGACCCATGCGCGCTAGTTCCATCGCATCCTTGAGTCTGCGCGTACTGTGGCACGCGGTGCGACTGCCGGTGCTCATGACGCTCGTGATCCTGGAGCCCGTGGTGTCCTTTGTCCTTGGGGGCGCCGCGCTCTTAGGTTTATTGCTGACCTTCTTCTGGAAGTGGGTCGGGCCGCCGACATTTCCCTTCTGGACGATGTTTGCCCTATCCCTAGGCTTTGGCTTCGCGCTGCTCCTTTACCAGGCGCTCATCGTGGCGCTCTCGGACTAGCCGTCCAGGGTGCACTGGGCGCACGTGCGATGACTGCCAGCGAAGGGATTGATGAGGATGAGTCCTTTGCAGTTGCGGCAGCGGCCCAGGCGAATATCGCCCTTCGCGATGCTCGAGCGCAGGAGGAGCAGCTCCTCGAGCTCGATCTCGGTGTAGGGCATGAGTGCACGGTACGCCTCATACGTCTCGCACAGGCGATCGGTGAAGTTCAAGGACACAAAGCCGGGCAGGGTGGCGGCCTCCGCGTCGATCGGAATGTCAAACATGAAGCATAAGGTGACCAGCGCAGCCCCTTCCGCCCGGCCACGAGGTTTGTCCAGGAACAATTCGAGCATCGTTCTCGTAGGGCCACGAAGTCGCGACTTGTCCGGGACATTGAGCCGCCTGCGCACGGTCGCCTGTCGGTTGCGTGAGAATCCTGTGAGCTTCTCGATGATTCCCGTGCGCACCCCGTGTGAGATCAGCCGGCGCACCAGCTCCGAGCGCCGGCTCTCGCGCAAGATCGGGTCGTCCATGACGCTCGAAGCCATGCTCTTACCCCCCTCGTTTGTTCTCCGTGACAACGTAAATCACGCGAAACCGTCCCCCGCGGTGTCTGACCCACGCCTGACAATCCAGAGCCATTTTGTGGCCGTCGGGTTGGTTCATGCCGAGAAAGAGAAAGAGGGGGTCGAGGCCGCTGGCCATCCCACGACACACTTGGGCGGGCACGCCCGTGCTTAGCGCGGCGCGCCAGCTGAACGTGCGCTGCTTTGCGGCGCTCGTGGAAGCGGTGAAGCATCATCCACACTCGGCGAGGACGCCGGCGCTGCAGGTTCTCTCCGAGTTCGCGTTCCGAATCGATGCGCGGGTGTGCGAGCGCGTAGGATCCTGCCCCGTGTTGCTCGTGAACTTGAACTTTGATGTGTCGGAGTTCTGGGATCGCGTGACTGTGGGCATGCACTTGAGCCCACCCCAGCCCCTGTTGACGCAGACGGCGGCGAGTCCACTCCTGCACGAGATCCTGATGCAGGCGTGGAGTCTGGCGCACAGCCTGCCGCGCGCGGCGAGCCTCTTCTTCGGCATGACCCCGCCGGTGCGGGAGGCCATCGGGCGTCTCACCGGCGAGGAGATCGATCGCGTGGCGCAGGAGCACGCAGTTTACTTGCGTCCGCGCTGGGAGGACCGCCGGACGTTCTGGAGTCGGCTGTTGAAGGCTGCCGCCGGCACGAGCGACGAGGCACTGATCGATGTACAACTTCACTGTCTGTCACTCCTCGGGGGCGAACTCATCCCCTTGCGTCGAGATGGCTGAAGGCGTACGCGCTTCGCACCGATCGGACGCGTCGTCGGGTCTCCGTAAGAAAGCACCTGCGGAGCCGAGCGAGATTCGGACCGCAGGCCAAGTCAGCAAGAAACAGTCCCTTGCGCCACCACAGCGCACGGGACCGCGGGGTAAGAGCGGTGTGTTAAGGAATGTGGATATGACGCGGCTGTTCCCGCACCTCTGTGCGGACGGCCCAGGACTGCGCCCCTTCGGCTGCCCAATCCGTGTAACCCCTTGGCGCGATTAGGGAATGGGGAGCCACAAAAATCGGCCCAAAATAGCCTCGCCGGACCATATCCACATTTCGGGCGAATGCGCTCTTAGGGTCTAAAGGCTGGGTTCGCCCACGAGATTCGCTACTTGCCGAATACCCTAAAACAGAGCTTCGTCTCCGCGCTCGCCACACGGTACGGCGAGCGCCTGCGGAGCTTTCTGACCCGGCGCCTGCGCAACGAGGCGGATGCCCCGGATCTTGCGCAGGAGGTCTTCCTGCGCCTGATGCGCGTCGAGCACCACGAGACCATCCGAAGTCCCGAGGCCTACCTCTTCACGGTGGCGAGCCACGTGCTGCATCAGCACGCGCTCAAGCAATCGGCGGCCCCGGTGTCGGTCGACATCGCAGACCTCTTCAGCGAGCTGCAGCTTATTTCGCCTGACGACCCCGCCTCCAAGGCGGACCTGCAGCAGCGACTCGAGCACCTCGAGCGCTCGTTGAAGGAGCTGCCCCCGAAGGTCTCGACGACCTTGATGCTGCATCGGTTCGCGGGCTTCTCCATCGAAGAAATCGGACAGCAGTTGGGTGTTGCGCGCCCCACGGCGAAGAAGTACCTGGCGCGCGCACTCACCCACGTTCGCGATGCCCGTGCAGATATACGGGACAAGGACGTCCGATGAAAACCAAGACGCCAACGCCTGAGCTCAATCGACAGATTCTGGATGAGGCATCCGAGTGGTTCGTCGATTTTCGCGTTGGCGATGTCGACACGGCGGCGCGCGAGCGCTTCGATGAGTGGCTGCGCCGCTCACCTGAGCATATCCGCGCGTACTGGGAGATCGCGAAGACCTACGTCGAGCTGCCCGGGGCTCCGGCTCCCGGCAAGCTCGACGTCGCCGGCCTCATCGCCTACGCCCACTCGGATGCTAACGTTATCCCCCTCAATCCCCGGGCGCGCGAAATCTATGCGCAGCGCTTAGGTACCTCGCGCGGCCCTTTGGATGAGGGCGGAGCAGGGCGCCCGCCGCGGCGATTTCGCCGCCCCCTCTTCGCCGCCGCCTCCGTGGCCTTTGCGCTCGTCATCGCAGGCGCCGTGTGGTGGCAGGCGCACCGCTACCCGCTCTATTCCACCGACATCGGCGAGCGACGGTCGATCACGCTCGCCGACGGCTCCACCGTGGACTTGAACGCGCGTTCGCAACTGCGCGTCGAATTTTCAAAGACCGAGCGCCGTGTCGAGCTCCTCGACGGCCAGGCGCTCTTCCAGGTTACCAAAGACATGCAACGGCCCTTCATCGTGCACTCGGGCGATGCGACGGTCCGCGCGGTGGGCACGCAGTTCGATGTCTATCGCAAGACTCACGGCACCACAATCACGGTGCTCGAAGGGCGCGTCGCGGTGTATTCAAGCGCGCACCCCGAGCCACCACTGGATCAACCCAACGCGGGCTCCGATCAGACCAACACTGGCACAGATGCTGCAAAGCAGCACGCCCTCCCGAGGGCTTCGACCAGGGACGTCCACTCCGGAGCTTCCATGTCAGAAGGTTCCGCCGCTTCATCTGCCGTCTCCAACCCCGGCCTCTCCGACCCCTCCGGCTCCGGCGCGATCTTCCTCTCGGCCGGCGAGCAAGTGACGGTGACACCGGCCGCGGCGGGCACGCCGATGCCGCAGCACGCGGATATCGCCGCCGCGACCGCGTGGATGCAGAGGAAGCTGATCTTTGAAGGCTCGAAGCTCTCGGACGTCGTGAGCGAGTTCAATCGCTACAACCGAAGGCAGCTCGTCATCGAGGATCCGAAGCTCGCCGACTTCCAGATATCGGGCGTGTATTCGTCGACGGACCCTGCATCACTGGTGCTTTTCATGAGGGACCAGGGGTTGAACGTGACGGAGGGCGACAACGAGGTCCGCATTGAAAGCTCGACGGAACTGAGTCACGGACACTAGAAAAGCACCTGTAATGCCCACCGTCGGAGCCGCACGGACGAGGAGAAGACGGTGGTGGATGCAGGACTCGTGAGGCGACACGTCTCACGGTGTTTTGCGTCCGCTGTCTTTGGTCCTCGCAGTCGTTGTTTCGGAACCAAACCCGGCTTGTCAATCCCTGCGCCCAAAGCTCCCACGATTCAAAACTCCTGTCCGTCCGTAAAGGCGTCCCCGCCGCATGAGTTTTGAATCGTCCCTTCAGTTGCGAGCAAAAACCCACTTGTGGGTATGTCCATTATTTGCTGGCAACCGCTCTTTAGCCCCCAGACTACCCGTAATACGGGTGTCACAAACGTTAGAACACTGGGGTGCGCTCATGCGCTTAGGTCTCGTCGCTTCTCTGCTGTGCCTCTGTACCGTCAGTCTGTGTCTGGCTGATCCGGCGAAAGCCGCCATCCGCAAAGACTTAAACATCCCACCAGAACGTCTGTCCCCAGCCTTGCAGCAAGTCGCCACGACTTACGAGCTGCAAGTCCTTTATCCAACACAAGTTGCGAAGGACCTCAAGACTCACGGTGCAGTAGGTTTCTTTACTCCCGATGACGCGCTGAAAGCCGTCCTCTCCGGCACCGGCCTCTCCTACAAGTATCTTGATGCGAACACGGTCACCGTGTTTTCTACCGCTGCGCCGGTAGGGGTCACCGCTGCCGCCGGGCAGGATCAGACCAACACCACACACGACAACTCCAAGGAGGCCGGGAAGAAATCTTCCCAGGACTTTCGGGTGGGCCAGGCGGCTCCTGGACAGGATAGGGGAGATGTTTCGGTAGAGAATCCGGACCAGCAACCCGCCCAGAAAAAATTCGCGCTTGATGAGATCGTAGTTACGGGCTCGCGCATTCCCGTCGCAGCGACGCAGGGCCCACAAGAACTGCAGGCCTTCTCGCGAGAGCAAATTGAGCAGAGTGGCCAAAGCTCTATTAGTGACTTTCTCAACACGGTCCCCGTGGTGGCTGTATCGAGCTTCGAAAACTTCTATAGTCCGTTGGGTGGTGCAACAACTGTTCAGCTACATGGGTTGCCGGCCGGCACGACGCTCGTCCTAATTAACGGCCGTCGTGTGGAGACCTCCGGAGCTGTCGCGGCCAGCGACGTCTTCGATCTAAACAGCATTCCACTCGCTGCGGTCGAACGCATCGAGATCGTACCCGCGGGATCTTCGGCGGTGTATGGATCTGACGCACTCGCGGGTGTCGTCAATATCATACTAAAGAGCAGCTTCGAGGGTTTTGAGATAAACGCAAAACAGGGATGGGCCTCAGCGACGCACGAGCAAAACGCCAACATTGGCTGGGGGGAAAAGTGGGAGAGAGCAACATTTTCGCTGGTCGGAAGCTTTCAAGATCGCAGTGAGCTTCAGGGATTCGATCGCTCAATCACCGGCGACCAGAATTACACGAGATTTGGTGGCGTCGATGCACGTCTTACCGAGTGCAATCCAGGTAACGTCTTCTCTCTGAATGGCAATCCGCTGCCGGGCGCTCCTACTGGAAGCGGCGCAACGTTTGCGGCGAGCCCGAACATTGACAGCGGTCGACCGACCCTTTCGCAATTTTCGTACGGCAAGCTAAATACCTGTAGCGTTTTCGGCTACGCATCAACCATTCCGAGAACACGACGTTGGGGGCTGCTTGCTCAAGGTACGTTGCAGGTATCGGGATCCGTGGAGGTATTTAGCGAGCTCCTGTTTTCTCACGTGCGGGTCGTTCAGGCAGTTTTTCCTCCGCTCGCCTTCGGTGTGCCTGGCTTTCAGAGTTTCACGGTACCCGCATCCAATCCCTACAATCCGTTCGGAGAGACCGTTGGTATCAGCTATCTCTTCACGGACGCCGGAGACATCTCTAACCCTCTTGATACCACGTTCTTTCGGCCACTGATCGGCGTCCGAGGTCGTCTCGGACCAGATTGGAGTTTGGAGGCATCAGCGTGGGAGTCTGCAGATTGGTCGAGTACGGGAGAGGTAAATCAGGCAAGCCCCACGGGAATACAAAATGCTCTGAACTCGACGGACCCCAACACCGCGCTGAATCCCTTTATAGGTGGCGTACCCGGGTCACCGAGGCAACTGCAGTCATTACTGTATAACTCACTCACAAAGGCATCTGGCAAAGTGACGGCTGCGAACGCCTTCATTCGCGGCCCAATAACGCTGCCGACGGGTCCGCTCGAGGTGGTTGTCGGCACCGAGTACGATCGCGACACGCTCGCGACGGAACAATTTGCGGACGCCGGAGGAACCGCTGCAAACTCCGCTAGCCACCAGCGACATACTTACGCCATTTTTGGCGAAGCGCGACTCCCGCTGTGGAGCAGTCTTGACAGGCCGGCCAGTGGCGACCGGCTATCAGTCACGCTTGCAGGCCGTTACGATCATTACGACGACTTTGGTGGTAAAAGCACGCCGCAATTTGGTGTAGAGCTGCGGCCAATCGAGACGTTGCTCGTACGCGGGAGCTACAGTGACTCGTTCAAAGCCCCGAGCCTGTATTCCCTGTATACGCCTGTCCAAAGCATCCCATCCGAGGTTACAGACCCGAATACTGGACAGACCATCCCCGTGACTATCAATTCCGGGGGCAACCCAAAACTAAGGGCGGAATCGGGCCTGTCTCGAACCCTGGGGTTAGTTTACGTCAGCAACCTTATTCCAAACCTCAGGCTATCAGTCACTCAGTGGCGCATCGACGAAACCGGAAACATCCAGTCTTTGCCACCACAGGCCGTGGTCAACAATGCGAACCTATTTCCAGGTGCCGTCATACGTGATTCAAGCGGCAACATCGTAACCGTCAATGACATCTTCTTGAATTTCGGCCGGATCGAAGTGGCCGGTATCGACTACCAGGCGAGTTACCAGCATCAAACACCTTGGGGTTCGATAACGCCAGCGTTGAGCGTGACCCAGACTTACCGTTATCAAGCCGCACTGACGCCCGGTTCACCGGCGATAGATGCAACAAGCAGAGCGCAAGATACGGGAGATTGGTCCCCTCGATTGAAGGGCACTGCGACGCTTGGGTGGCAACTGGGCCGATTCACGGTGAGTGCGAGCGGTCGGTATGTGGGTTCGTACTACGATTATCCCGATTTGACTGCCACGCCAGGGAAGATCGGTAACTTCTGGATGTGCGACGCTACGTTTCGCTACGCAGTTGGCCAGTCGGTCGCTCCGACCAACGCCTACCTCAAGGGTATGTACGTCGAAGTGGGCGGGGTAAACATCTTCAACAAACTGCCCCAATATTCGGATTTCAATTTTGGTACAGCCGGATATGACCCATACCAATCAGATATTCGAGGTCGGTTCATATATGCACAATTTGGCGGAAAGTGGTGAACCTCTCGGTAACTCAGAAACTGGCCCGCTCGTCAGATGTCGATGAAATATCAACGGAGACGACTATGGGCCCTTGGTCTGTCGTTGGCGTCGGCTCTTTTTGCTGTGCTTCCAACAGTCGAGGCGCGCTCGGAGCCGTGGCGTACTCCGACAATCGATGACTTTCTAAGGCTATCGGAGTTGGGCGTTACCAAGGCATCCCCGGACGGTACGTTGCTCGCCGTTGAGGTTGCCAGGCCGCGGTCGAGGTCACCAGAGACTGGCAACGCCGATGGAGATCGTACGGACATCTGGATTGTAGAACTTGAAACCGGGCGGCCAACGCAAATCACGAATGGGGCAGAAAGCGGCAGTGCATATTGGAGCCCTATCTGGTCGCCTGATGGCCATCGTCTCGCATTTCTTACCAATGAAGGTCACCTATATTCCCGAGTGGCGATCTGGCAGCGGAATACCGGCAAGGTGACGATTGTTGATGGGCGCCGGAGCATAGACATTAGGAGCAATTTCGGGGGTAGCTGGTTAGTCGCTCAGTGGCGGAAATGGGGTGAGTGGATCAATTCGACAACTCTGCTCACGGTGTTTATGCCTGAAGAAGAGTTGGCCGATAGCTACCGGTTTGGTGGCGCAGAGAATCCCGCGGCGGATTGGGGACCGAGATGGGCTCGCACTTCTAGAGGCGAGGTATCGGTGACCGTCTGGGATAACCGCAAAGTGTTTGTCTGCGGCTCTGAAGACACGCTCGCCACCATTGACGTCGAAAATGGCACGGTACATGAATTGATTCACGGTGCCGTGCGAGCCGTTTCACTGTCACCAGATCGGAGGTATATCGCGGTCATTGTCGCGACAAAGCCATTGCCAGTACTCGGCATAGACGGACCGATGCAAGTGGATGAAATGAACGGTTTCAACCCAGATACGCATGTGGAAACTGATCTACGAGTCTTCGATCTTCGATTCCAGAGGGACTTAGGTGTCGTATCGGGAGCCGAGCACCTGAATTTCCTAAGCGCTAGACGTCTCCCGCGCTGGACGCCTACAGGCGAAGCGTTCGCTGTTCCTGCTCATCACGCGGCTGGTTCCGACGCGGTTTATTACGTTACGGTTCCCAGCTTGACCTTACAAACGGTCGCTGCACGCTCGATGCTGGATGCTGAAGTGTTGGCGGAGCTCCTTGTACAGTCGCAGCGAGATACACCGCTCAGCAACCGCGCTGATAAAAGGCCTCTTTACGCACCAGCTGGCCCGACCATGTTTGGGTCCGTCCCTGGAGACATGTTTCGGCTTTACGACCATAGGGTAGGGGTCTTCCTCAACGGGAAGCTCTCCGTTCTCGGATCCCGTGGCGAGTTGGAGCAGCAACTGTCGATTGATAACGGCGTGCTTGTGTATCCACGGGTGAGCGAGGGCCCGGTGAGCTCCGTTTTTGTATGGACCGGCGACCAACTACACAGAATTGACATCCTTAGGGGGACAATGCGCGCCAGGCGCCTTACGCGGCCGACCGCCCAAGCGAAACTCGCGGCCGCTGTTCCATCTAAGAATTTGTATGTCTTCGAGTCGCAAGAAGAAACCGGAACATACCTGCTGGTCCGCGGGCACCACTCCTTCACAGCGCTGGAGTTCAATCGGCACTTAGCTGAAATCCGGCCGCCGCAGCGACGACTCATCACATACGCGTTGCCGTCCGGTCGGCTCGTTCACGGTGTGTTATGGCTGCCGCGAGACTACCGGCCCGAGCACAAATTTCCCCTGATCGTGGAGGCTTATCCAGGAGCTGAGGTGCACGAGCTAAGTGCGAACTCTCTGAACTCATTCTACAAATACCAAGCGAATCTGTTTGCCGCGGCTGGCTACGGCTATCTATTTGCTAGCGTGCCGACGCGTTCAGACGAACGAACGCAAGAGCCGATTTCATACTTCGTACAACCGGTTTCTGGGGCGATCGATGCCGCCTTGTCGCAAGGATATGCAGATCCAGATCGCCTCGGTTTTAGAGGCCACTCCTTTGGCGGATACCTGGCGCTAGCGCTAGAAGCAAAACCTAACAAATTCAAGGCGATCGTAGCGTCTGCCCCGTTCCCGGATCTAATGGATCTTCACGATCTGCCGACTCCAATGGAGTCCTTGAATGTCTGTGCGCCGAGTCTGCTTCGAGCCCGCGGGACTCAGCAGACTGAAAATCCAGGAGTCCCGCTGAACCTCGGGGTCGCGCCGCTTGCCGACGTGGAGGCATACATCAGAAACAGCCCATATTTTCAAATGAAAGAAGCGACAACGCCGCTGTTGATTCTTTACGGAGAATTTGATGGGGACCTTCCAGGTGTAGAGAAGCTGTTCATGGCGCTTGACCGTCGAGGGGTCACTGTCCAATTGGCGCGGTATTGGGGCGAGAGTCACAACATCCAAACAGTGGGAAATGTCCGGGATGCATGGGAGCGTGAGCTACGTTGGTTCGACTCCTGGTTGCGCCCCGACGTGCCCTCGGCGTCGCACTAGGTGACATGAGCGTGGCCATCAGGTTGCAGGTGTTTTTCCGTTGTCGTTGGCCATCTGTGCCCCGTCTCTCAACACTCCTATATCTCGGTCTATCGTTAACTTCCGGAGCTTTGGAGGCATCGTCAACTGAGACGGTTGTTCTCAACTATCCGATCGCGCAACGAGGCAGCAATGCCGACGTCTATCACGGCATGCGGGTGAGTGACCCTTATCGTTGGCTAGAAGACACCAACGCTCCTAAGACCCGAGCATGGCTAGAAGCTGAAAATGCCTTGACAGTCCGCTACCTATCGGGTCTCTCTGATCGCCGCGAAATCGCAGCAAGAGTTCGGGAGATGTACGCGCTCGAGCGGTGGAGTCCACCAAAACGCTTTGGTAAATATTGGTTCTACTATCACGACGAGGGCCTTGAGGGTCGCGCAAAGCTGCTTGTCACGGCCGAACCTAGGCAGAGAGCGCGAGTGCTACTCGACTCCGATGGGTTCTCGGCAGGGCACACCGCCACGCTGAATCAGCTTGGGATTTCAAGTGACGGAAGTTTAATTGCATATGCGCTGTCGCACTCGGGAGAGCTGTTGGAGCAGACATGGTATGTCCGCAACGTTGTCACTGGCGAAGACCTTCGTGATGAAGTTCGCGGTGCGACGCCGGGTGGCGGCAGTTGGCGAAATGACAAGTCTGGCTTTTACTACGTCTCGTACTATCGCCCAGAGCTGCCGACAGTGACTCGCGCAGTCGCTCAAGTCATGAGTCTTCGGTTTCACAGACTTGGCACCACACAGGCGCAAGACGCGACCATCTACAGCATTGACGGCCCCGGGTCGGTTGACGGCCAGGTAACCGATGACGGGCACTTCTTAGTTGTAACCGCAAAGAGCAGTACGGCGAGTGGGGATATCCTCTTGGCGCAAGAACTCGGCGTGACAGAGCTGAAACCGATAGTAAGCGAGCCGGGGGCGCAGTTTCGCTTCGTCGGAAACGTCGGTCGGACATTTTACCTGCAAACCGATTACGGTGCTCCTTGCTACCGCATCGTTGCTGTGGATCTTGATCGCCCAAAACCTGCGAACTGGCGCACAGCGGTGGAAGAACGCGCCGACCGGCTGTACATAGCTAATCTGGCGGGACAACAGTTAGTCGTGCAGTACGTGCGTGACGGTCACAGCGTCGTAAGCCGCTACAGCCTTGCCGGCAAGTTTCTTGGTGAGATCCCGCTTCCTGGAATAGGCACTGCAGCTCATTTTGAAGGACACATTGAGGATGAGAGGCTCTACTTCACCTACACCAGCTACTCTGTGCCTGAATCAGTCTATCAACTAGATCTTGCGACCGGCACGTCAGCGCTGTGGCGTGCACCCCACGTATCGGGCCTCAATGCCGAAGACTATGAGACGACTAGAGTCATGTACACAAGCGGAGACAATACGAAGATCGGAATGTTCATTGTCTCCAAGAGAGAAGCGCGGCGAGATGGTCCTCATCCAGCGATTCTCGAGGGTTATGGCGGCTTCGATGCTCCTGTTACGCCCGAGTTTTCACCGGCTGTTGCTGCGTGGCTACAGATGGGTGGTGTGTATGCGCAACCAAACATACGTGGAGGAGGCGAATACGGCCGCGACTGGCACGAGGCAGGAACCAGAAAGCGCAAACAAGCCTCCTTCGACGACTTCATCTCGGCTGCCGAATATCTAATCGCGCAGCGATGGACCAGCGCGGACCGGCTGGCGATTACCGGTCACTCGAACGGGGGCCTTCTGGTTGCTGCAGTGGAAGAGCAGCGCCCAGATCTTTTCGCAGCGGCTGTACCGCGCGCGGCTGTGACAGACATGTTGCGATTTCGCGAGTCCACGATAGGGAAACGCTTCGAGTCTGAGTACGGATCGGTGGACAACGAAGGCGAGTTCAAAGCCATGTTAGCTTACTCGCCGTATCACAACGTTCAACCCAACGTCGACTATCCCGCGACGCTGCTCGTAACTGGAGACCACGATGACGTCGTGTTCCCAGCGCATAGCTTCAAGTTTGTCGCGGCCATGCAATATGCCAATCCGCACGGAAGGCCGATTCTCCTGAGCGTTGAATTAGGCACGGGCCATGAGGGTAGTCATTCTGCCGCTCAGGCAATCGAGGATACCGCCAGCATGATCGCCTTTATTTTGAAGGCGTTTCGCATTCGCACCGTGTGGTTTGAGATACGGCAGAGGTGCCTAAGAGTTGCAGGCTACTACCACGGACATCTACAAAGAGTCTGTCGCGACAGAAATTAGCGCCGGCTGTTAGGGTCGGGCGCGGTTTCGCCAGGCCGACTGTGACAGTCGCGGGGTTAGCCAACCACCCACAAGATTAGCAGGGTGGCTGGCCTTTAAGGTCATGCTAATCGTGAAACGGAGACAGAAATGAATCTCAAACGCAAAACGACTCTGCTGGCGGCGACGATCGCCTTGGGAAACGCGGTGTTTCTTAGCGTCGCACCTGTTCCTATTGCGAGGGCGGCCGGATGTAATCAAACAAAAGACTTGTGCATTACTTTGAATACCTGTCTGAACATGTCGCAGTCGCAACGGATCACGGCTTGCCAGCGCGCCATTCCTTCAGGTTGCACGAGCGTCCAAAACGCCTACTGCATTGGCCCACCGCAATGCGGCGTGGGTGGACTGCGGTGTGTATATATGTAGCAGTAGTGACCGGTGCGGCGCTCCCAAGTCAGACGCACCTGCGAAGAGAAGACCACACAGCGTATGAAGGCTGATGCTTGTGCGATGGCAGTGGTCGTTGCCTGTGCGCTCGTGACGACTGGATTGGTCGTGTGGCGGGAGCTGTTTGCACCATCCGTGGCCGCAGCATCTGCCGTGCAAAAGCCGGTGATTGTCACGCAGTGGCGTGATGACCTCTCAAAGGGCGTCCGCCTGGGGGCGGCGGACGCCCCGATCCAGATCATCGAGTTCGCGGATTTCGAGTGTCCGTTTTGCGCGAATTTTCACAAAGATCTGAAGGCTCTAGGGACACGCTATCCCAATAAGGTAGCCCTCACGTTCGTGCATTTTCCGTTGCCGATGCATCGCTTCGCGGAACCGGCGGCCAGGGTGGCCGAGTGCGCCGGGGAACAAGGGCGGTTCGAGGCGATGCACGATCTCTTGTTTGAGCAGCAGGACAAGTTCGGCTTGAAGCCCTGGGGCGAGTTCGCGACTGAGGCCGGTGTCACGGACAACGCGGGGTTCGAGGCGTGCATCAAACGCACCGATCCGATACTGCGCATCACCGAAGGAAGAGCGCTGGGTAACCAACTCGACGTTCAAGGCACCCCGACAGTCGTGATCAATGGTTGGAAGCTGGGGCGGCCGCCGACTCCGGATGAGCTGGATCACATGGTCAAAGCGATTCTCGCCGGCAAGAGCCCGGTCGGTTCAACGTGAACGCCACAACCAAAGACCTCGCCCGAATTGCCGCCGCGGTGGCTCGCCAAACGTCTGCTCGCGCACCGCGTGTGGAGGTAAATGGGGCTCAGCGCAATGCCGGTCACACCGTGCGCGCGAGGCTCCATGCAGCGACGACAGTCGGATTGGCGATCGCGGTGGGAGTCCTTGTTGTCAAGTTGTCAGAAGAACGCGGGCTTCGCCGCCAGGTGGAAGCCCAAGGTCGGGACGCGAGCGCTGCGCGCATTCCCAACATCGGTGGCGAGCGACAACGGGCGGCGTTGGTATTCCAAGCGGCACTGGTCGCGCGAATGGGAATGGCGGGCAATAGCACAACGAACGCGGCAGCCCTAACAACAACGGCGGCGACCCCTTCAACAACGCGAGACGGCGACGTTCAGCGGCAATTTCGGCACCAACTCTCGGACCCCGCCCTGCGAAGCACCCTGCGAGGCCAGCAGCGCAGTGCCCTGCTGCAACTGTATGGGGACCTCCTGCGAACCTGGCACTTGCCCGCCGACAAGAGCGATCGCGTGCTCGATCTCCTGGCCGAGCAACAGCTGCAGGAAATGGAGCAATCGCTCAATGCGTCCGATTCGGGAAGTACAGGTGCATCCAGGGCGTCAAACGACGCAGCGGTTGCAGCCACCAACGATGAGCTCAATGCTGTGTTGACCGATCAGCAGCGCAAGGAACTGCAGCGACAACAGGATTCCGTCGGCGAGCGCCTGACCGTAGGGTCGTTGGCCGACGAGCTATCGCTGGCGCAGATGCCGCTGACCGACGGCCAGCGGGAGCAATTGACCCAGGTTATGGTCGACGAGCGCAAGGCCGTGCCGGTACCCGACGTCAGCAATTTCCCTGCCAATTCGCCCGATGTACAACGGGCGCGTGAAGACTGGCAGTCCTCCCTTGATCAACGAGTGCAAGATCGCGCCGCAACTGTCCTCACCAGCGACCAACAAACGCGCTTCGAGCAATTCATGACCCGCCAGCGCGAAGCGCGCCACGCCTTCGCATCGTTTAGCGTCGCGCAGAGTGACGACAACGCCGGCGGTGGGGCACCACCTAGCGCGACGGTGCCTCAACAGGGCCCTTGACCGTGAGACTTCGTATCGGCGTCACGCAGTATGGCGTCCACTGACTCAGCTCGCGAAGGCATCGGATCCTCCGTACTGCTGGCGCTCCCAAAGCCTCGGTCTAACGCTCAAAGGGCCGACAACCCAGTTGCGAAGTTTCGGCTCCGATCAGCTACTTAGCCGAGGCGCGATGGCATCGTCGTGAGGTGACGCCGGTGCCAAAGGCTATGTGGTCGGCTATGAGAGGCTGCACGAAGCTCAGTGCCAAAGAGCTCTTAAGCTGGTGATCAACCTCGTGGCCGCGCAGCAGCGACATCTGCGCCCGCGAAGGGCCGCACGGGACTAAAGCGTGAAGAGACCCGCCAAAGCCTCGCCCGAGGCGCTGCTGCGCCGCCGGGCGTTTTACCTACGCCTCCCGCGCGAGACTCTGCGCGCCGCGATGTCTCGTCAGGCCGCTTCGCCCGCATCGCCACCGCGCAAGAGACCGAAACGGTTCCCCGGGCCGAGCCCGAGTTCGTCGAAAGATCGGTGGATCGGTGAAGGGGCGAGATCCCGAGATGGACCGAGCCCCGAAAACCCCACGAATTCAGCACCTACCGCCTTTGGTCGATGCAGCCGTCGTGAAGCAGCGTTCCGGCGAAAGCCGTCAGCCCGCGTCCCGCGGTGGCATGCCAAATTCGTGGGGTGTCTAGGGCGGCAAGCAGGGCAACTTCTATGCCGTGCTCGCTCTGGCAATCCCTTTCGACTGCCCGCGGCTTCGGCGAAGATTGAAGACGTCGGCGAGTACGGACTCAGCCGTCGGCCAGCGGCCGGCGCCGCGACCGCGGACGGTGAGCGTTTGACCGCTGCCGAGGGTCAGTGAGAGAGCGTTCCACTCGCCCGCAAGATCGAAGAACGGCGAGTCGGCCGTGACGCGCTCGAACGTCACGGACGCCACGACCCGACCGTTTTGACGCACGGCACGCGCGATCTGGCGCAAGCGCTCTCCTGGCACTGGCACCGCGCGAGCGGAGTCTGCTACCGACTCATCGAGCCCATGGAAGATAAGCGGCAGTTCAACGCCGAAAGCGTCTCGCGCCAGGATCTGAAGTTTCCGGGCGGCATCGCGACCCGACAGATCCTCGCTGGGATCACTCTCGGCAAACCCCAACTGCTTCGCCTCCGCGATCGCTTCCTGGAGCGTCGCTCCGCGCGAACAGGCATCAAGGACGAAGTTAACCGTGCCATTCAGCACGGCACTCATAGTATGTATTTGCCCCGCATGCCGCTCGCAAACCTCCAACATCGGCGCGCTGCCGCCGACCGCGGCGCAATACCGCAGCTCCGCTTTGGAGAGGCCTGCGAGCCGGATGAGCTCGGTGCCGTCCTCGGCGATCACGGCCTTGTTGGCCGTGACGACATCGACGCCCTCCGAGAGGTAGTGCACGACGAGCTCGAAGGACGGCGAGAGCCCCGGCAGCACATCGATCACCAGCTGAGGCTTTAGCGTCCGGAGGGTCTCGGTTTTCGTGTGCAGGAGTTCGAGCGGAACGCCGGCGGCTTCGTGCTTCTTGCGGTCGTGCACCAGCACCCCAAGCACGTCGAAGTGCTCTCGGTTAGCAAGCAACCGTTGATACACCCCGAACCCCACCGTCCCGCATCCGAGAAGGACCACTGCCTTCGGCAGTGCCTTCGTGGAGCGGGGGTCCTCTGCAAGCCGCGCGGGTCCGGCACATATATAAGAATGGGTCGGGGAGGCCAACCCCGCGACCTCACACGTGCTCCGGTGCCTCTCAAGGTATGCGACGGCCTTCGGCTGAATCAATTTCCCTGCCACCTGGAGCGCGTTCTCATAGCTCAATTGCGCCAACCGCCGTGGATGTGCGGCCGGGTCGGCGGGATCGAACTCGTACACCCCGTCGACATCTTTGATGAGCCGGCATCGCGCGTAGAGCGAGACCGCGAGGAACACAGCCGTGAGATCCGACCCTCCGCGGCCGAGGCAATGCGTACGGCCGGCGGCGTCCGTACCAAAAAAACCCGGCACAACCAGCACAGGCGCTGCGTGTAGCAGCTCTCCAACCCTGGCCACATCGAGTCCCGTAGGCTCGGCGTCGAGTGGCGTGCCCGTCACCTCGAAACCGATCTCCCGCGGACTCACGACGCGCGCCGCCACGCCGGCGCGATCCAGCACGATCCCGAGCAGCGCCGCGGAAGCGCGCTCGCCCGTCGCGAGCAGCTCCGCCGTAGCAAATGCCTCGGGTGCCGCGCACAGCATCTGGGAGTCTCGAATCAACACTTCCGTCGTATCGCCGATCGCCGAGACGACGGCGATAACGCGATAGCCATCGCGAACCCACCGGTAGATCTCGTGCACGACGTTCGGCAGGTCCTGCGCCATGCGCAGCACCGAGCTGCCGAACTTCAGAACAATGACTTCAGTGGGGCACACGCCCGCCAGAGACACGTGATCGGATTTTCTGTTCTTGAGCACCATCGATCCCTCGCGGCTCCAAGCAGCGAGCGGCACCGAGAGGACCTGCGGGCACAAAAAAACCCGCAAGGCCCAAAGCCGTGCAGGTCACCCGCATCCGCTTTAGCCAGTATTTCTATGTCGCGCCCTGCAATCGGAACAACTCGGCGCGTGGGGTGATTGTCGGCGTATTTCCTCCCGGATGCATCAAGAAAATCTCACGGAAAGGCGTATCCATTTCTTCATGCCAAACGCTCTTAATCTCTTAGCTTCAGTTGCGTGGAAGCCCATGGCCTCGAGAGGCCCGTCTTCTTCCAGGCCAACCACCGGAAAGGAGCCGCCGGAAAGAGCGGGTGCGAGGGTATATGCGCGCCGAGAAGGATCATCAGGGCGAATTCGCGGTGCTGCGGGTAGTTGTCGGCGGCGCCCGGTCAGCTGCGCCCACTGACCTGGAGCGCGAATGCCCGGAGCTGTCTGCAGCCGAGTTCCGGGGCTTCTTGAAGCGTGCCAACGAGACTGACCCGGCGACCCGCGCGCGTCGTCGAGTTCGCATCACAAGGGCGCTTCTGGCGCTGGTGCTGCTCGCTCTCGCCGGACTGGCCGGCTTCTTGGCAGGAAGTCGGAAGGAGGAGGGCGCCGCCCGAGCCGCCGAGCTCGCCCGCGTGCAGCGCGAAATCTGCCGCAGCGCCCTGCGATTCGCGCATCGCACGCCTGACGAGCTCGAGAGGCTGTGTCCGCCGAGCCGCTGACAGATGACGACACTGAACCAGCCGCTGACGCTCGACGAGTACCGCGCTCAGGTCGTGATGCAGCTCAAGGCCTGTGCTGAAACCGCGCGAGCCGCCGAACTGTTGTCGGATGTCGAAACGATGCTCGCCGCCACGCAGACGAGCCCCTCGCTGCAAAGGGCCTTCTGGAGGGCCTTCTCGCAGGAGCTGGATCTCTTGGCCCAGCACGCGACGCTCCTCGACCCCGGCGCCGCCGCTACGCTGCGGGTCGTCATCAGCACGGCCCGTGCCGCAGCCACACACGCCCTCCGGCGTCTCCCGGGCTCCGACCCGGCCGCCGACTAACCGTCGACACGCTTGTCGCCATCGACACCTGGCCACACCCACCACAACCGCCGCCCCTGGTCATCAAGCCCCTGGCGCATAACTTATCGGCCCGATGCCTTCGGGCCCGTGCAGAATTAGTGAGGTCTCTAGGCCTGGCCCGTCCAATCGGGCAGATCACCGCCTGGTGGAGCTGCGAGCCTTCATCGTAGCCATTCTCTCCCCGTGGACGCTCTTATGCGTCTTCAGGAGCGCGAGCTCCCGGAGAGATATTAAGAATGAAGAAGCAGGTTCGTCTGGTTATCGACGAGGTGTCGTTTCGCGCGGCGCGCGAGCGGCCGGAGGCCAAGGAGGCCCTGAACCGCTGGGCCGGACACATCGCCGACGTTTTCGTGAACAGCTTGCCCGCGGAGGAGGCTCAGGTCCTCATTCCGTGGTTCGGCACACCCGATGGCAAGAAGACGCTCCGTGAGCTTTGGCCGAAGATCGTCGACGCCTACTTCCACGCGCTCTGTAACCCCAAGCGCAAGACCTAGCCACTGATCCGTTCCACGGCGACCGCGACGCCTTGCGCCTGCGGTCCGTGGCGCGCGTCCGCGCGCCTGTTGCGACCGTGGCCTGCAATTCGACCCACAACACAATACGACGACGATGGATGACACCGAAGAGCCACTGACCCTATCACGGGAAGACTTGTATGAACTCGCCTGGTCGAAACCGCTCTCGACCCTCGCCAAAGACTTCGGGATTTCCGATGTCGCTCTCGCCAAGCGCTGCAAGCGCTTGGGCATTCCCGCTCCCGGACGAGGATATTGGGCGCGAGTCGATGCCGGACAGACGCCCCATCGGCCGCAGTTGCCGAAGCGCGAGGATCAATGGGGCGATCAGAACGCCCTGACGGTGGCGCCGTCGGTCGGCGCCTATAGCTCGACAATCCTCTCCTCCGAGGAAGCCCAGGAGAGGTTGAAGACCGCGAGCCCGGAATCTGTTCCCGCGCGAATCGCGGCACTCTCTATCACGCCCGCCGTAACGATCGGTGACGTGCTTGCTCCGGTGAAGCGTACGGCCGCGCGCGCGAGGCACCCCAAGCGTTCCGAGCTCACTTTCGAGCGCGGCGAAAGAACAGGACCGATCGTCGCATTGGATGTGACCGATGAGGCGTTGGAGCGGGCGCTTCTGCTTGCCGACAGCGTGCTGCGTGCCGCATCTGCCCTCGGTTGGGAGTTCGGGGACCCTCGAGCCCTGCGCAGGAAGCAGGGTCTGCCGGTCGAGGAAGAGAAGAAACAGACCGGTGCGTCCGAGGAGGATAAGAAAAAGCCCGAGCCGCCCCACGGACGCCTCCTGGTCGAGGGTGAACAGGTCGCGATTCGCATCGAGGAACGTTTGCGCGAAGAGCGCATCGAACCGACCGGCGCGCAGCTTGCCCGCGAGAAGCGCGAGTACGGCTATTACGCGCCGCGCAAGGTCTCCGTTCCGACCGGCGCGCTGCGCCTGGTGCGCCTGGACACGTACCGCACCTGGGGCGAGCCCGACCGGCGCAGTTGGTACGACCGCAAGGGCAAACGCGTTGAGGACCAAATCCAGGAAGTCCTCCTGGGCTTCTACGAGCTCGCGCTCTCGATCAAGGAGCGACGTGACAAGGATGAGCGCGAGGCGCGCGAGCGCGAGGAACAGGAGCGCCGTCGCAAGGAGTGGGAGGCGATCCGCGAAGCCAATCAGAAGCTCATCACGCAGCTCGAGCGCGATGCGGGTGCCTGGCATCGCGCTCGCTACCTTCGACGCTACGTTCAGGCGGCGCGACGCCAGCTCGGCGAGCGCCTGCTCTCGGCCCGCTTTCGCAATGAGACAGTGAACTTTCTTGACTGGGCAGATGAGTACGTGAACCAGATCGATCCGCTGCACGAGGCCGAGCGCACCGGCGAATTCGAGGAGAGTTCCACCTACCATTTCCAGAACGACCTGGACCGCCTGAAGAAGGCCTTTGGCCGACTCTTGGGCGGGGACTGGGAAGACGCCTGGAAGGTGAGCCAGGACTACACCCCCAAGCCCAGGAAGGGCTACTACTACGGCGAGCGGTCCGTGTTCGAGGTGGGCAGTGGCGTGGAAGACGACGATGGTGATGCCTGAAGAGGGGTATCCACTTTTCCCATTTCCTCGCTCTATATCCCGCTCGCGGACGACTTTTTTTGTGGCGAGTGAAATGGGGAAGCCATGGGCGAGGCCCCTGTCGGCGCATCGTCGGAGGACGGGCGGGCTGCGAGGCTGGAATTGATGCAGGCGAGGGCGCTTGGGCCCCTCATCGACTTGATCGCCGAGAGCTTCCTTGGGAGTTTGCCGGCTGACGTTGCCCCGAAACTCGGTGCGTGGCTTCGGACACCGGCCGGCAAAGAAGCGTTTCGCTCCAGTTGGCCGAACATCATCGAAGGCTACTTCGAGGCGCTTCGGCAACTCGAGCGCTCGGTGGGGCAGTGAAATCCTAGGAGATCGAAGCCAAATAACCCGTCAATCGACGCTGCGGCGGCTTTTCAGCTTGTCGACGACGCTCTTCAAGCGCAGCCCCCTGGCCCGGAGCAACACCAAGACGTGGTAGAGCAGGTCGGCGACTTCCTCAATGACTTCCTCGTCGCTCCCTCCGGCACCGGCCAGAGCAGCTTCGAGCGCTTCTTCGCCCACCTTCTGCGCAATCCGCTGTCGGCCGCTCGCCAGGAGCTTCGCCGTGTAGCTGCCCTCCGGACGCGCGGCGGCACGTTCGCTGATCACCTGCTCCAGCGTCGAAAGAAACGCAGTGCTCTCGGACGCACCCGGGATCATCGTGTCGCCGAAGCAGGTCTCCGTGCCGAGATGACACACCGGTCCTGTGGGCCGGGCGGCCACCAGCAGAGTGTCGTGATCGCAGTCGACGCGGATCTGCTCGAGGTCGAGTGAGTGGCCCGAGGTCTCTCCCTTCTCCCACAGCTGGTTTCTGCTACGGCTGAAGAACACGACCTTGCGCCGTGTGAGGGTCGCAAACACGGCCTCCCGGTTCATGTAGCCGAGCATCAGCACCGCACCGCTCCCGGCATCCTGAACCACAGCGGGGAGGAGGCCACCTGCTTTACGGAAGTCCAGAGTATCGAGGTCCTGAAGTCCCACTACGGTCTCTACCATGCGCACGAAACCTCCAGATCCGTGGGTCTTACAGGAATGCCGGCGTAACGCAGCTCGCGCTTCAACTCCGGGATGCGGATCGAGCCCGAATGAAAGACGCTCGCCGCGAGCGCTGCATCGACGCCCGCTAGGTCGAACACTTCGGTAAAGTGCTGGATCGCCCCCGCGCCACCTGAGGCGACGAGTGGAACCTGGCAGATGGCGCGGACGGATGCCAACTGCTTGAGGTCGTAGCCGGTTCGTACACCATCCATATCCATGCAGTTCAGGACGATCTCGCCGGCGCCGCGCAGCTGGACCTCGCGCACCCACTCGAGAACGTCGCGGCCGGAATCTCGTGCGCGATCCGAACTGCCGCTGAAGCGCCAGGCGCGGTACCCCGAATCGGTGTAGCGGCTGTCGATTCCGACGACGATGCACTGCGAGCCGAAGCGCCGAGCGAGCGAATCGATGAGCTGTGGCGTGCCGAGCGCCGGGGAGTTGACCGATATCTTCTCGGCGCCCGCGGCGAGAACCTCCTCGGCCTCGCCGACGGAAGTGATCCCGCCGGCGACGCAGAACGGGATGTCGAGCTCGCTCGCGATGCGTTGCACCCACTTCGTATCGGTCAAACGCCCGTTGGGGCTCGCGCCGATGTCGTAGAACACGAGCTCGTCCGCTCCCTCATCGCGATAGCGGATGGCGAGCTCCAGGATGTCGCCCGCGACCTGGTGGTCGCGAAAGCGAACACCCTTGACGACGGCGCCGTCGCGGACGTCGAGGCAGGGGATTATGCGTCGGGCGAGAATGAGTCTGGCTCCAATAGAGAAGGGGATGAGCGCTAGCCGGGCGACCGGGCGCTGGATGCCGCTTCGGTCAGAAAGGGACGCAGCTCGCGCGATGAGATGCGCTCTTCCAGAAGCGCGGTCCCGCTGACGGCACCACTGACGCCGAGGCGCTCCAGAGCGGCGAGATCCGAGGCGTGACGGATCCCGCCCGACGCTTGCCACGCGAGCCCCGAGTACTGCGCCAAGCACTCGCGGTAAAGCGTGAGATTAGGTCCCCGGAGTGTGCCGTCGCGCGAGATGTCGGTGCAAAGGACATGCTTCAACAGCCCTTTCGGGAAGGCCGCCATCGCTTCCCAGAGTGACACCGCGCTATTGATCGTCCAGCCGTGCGTGTGCACGTAAGGCACTCCCGCCGCTCCGATGCGCACGTCAAAGGCCACGCAGATGCGCTCGGCTCCAAAACTCTTGAGCCACGTCATGACCTCCTCGGGCCGCTGCACCGCCGCACTCCCGATCGCGACCCGCGCCACGCCCGCCGACAACAGCCGCTCAATGACGGCGGCGCTTCGCACGCCGCCGCCGACCTGAAGGCACAGCGTCGGGTGGACGAGTCGCTCGATGACGTCCCCATTGAGCGTCACGCCGTCTTTGGCCCCATCTAGGTCCACCACGTGAAGCCAACGGGCGCCGAGGCCGTGGTAGCGGCTGAGGAGTGCCGCCGGCTCGATGGCGTAGGCCGTCACGGCGGCGAAATCCCCTTCGCGGAGCCGCACGCAGCGGCCCCCGCGCAGGTCGATCGCAGGAATTAGCAGCACGCGCTAGACCTTCAGGAAATTCGCAAGGAGCCGGGCGCCGGTGGCACCTGAGCGCTCGGGATGAAACTGCGTACCCCAGAAATTTCTGTGCCGCACGACGGCTGAGATCGGGACACCGTACTCGGCAACGGCCAAGGAATGCTCGCTCACGGGAGCGGCGTAGCTGTGCACGAAGTAGACGTATTCGCCGTCGGCCACGTCCTCGAGCAGCGGATCGGCCTTAAGGCACTTAAGCTCATTCCAGCCCGTGTGCGGCACGGGACGTCCGGGAGCGGCTTTGAGAACGTGGGCTGTCGAGGGCAGCACCCCCAGGCAGCGGGTTGGCCCCTCGTCTGAGCGCTCGAACAGGAGCTGCATGCCGAGGCACACCCCGAGAACGGGCTGAGTCAGCGTGCGAAGGACCGTCGTCAGTCCCGCCGTCCGCAGCCGCTCCATGGCAGGGGCAGCGGCGCCTACGCCCGGGAGTACGACGCGCTCGGCGCTCGCAATGGTGGCGCCGTCGGTGGTGACCTCTGTGCGCGCGCCCAAGCGCTCGAGCGCATAGCGAAGGGATGCGAGATTGGCACCGCCGCTATCGACTATGACGACTTCCGTCATGGGCATCGCCTTACAGCAGCCCCTTGGTGCTGGGGAGCCCCTGGCCCGAGCGCTGACAGGCTTGTCGAAGCGCGCGGCCCACGCCCTTGAAACAGGCTTCCACCATGTGGTGGGTGTTTTCCCCTGTGACGCTCATATGCAGGGTGGCCTTGAGCGCATCACTTAAGGATCTGAAGAAATGCGGCACGAGCTCCGTGGGGAGCGCGCCGACCGTCTCTCGCACAAACCGCCCGTCGAATTGAAAGAACGGCCGTCCCGAGAGATCCAGCGCGACCTTCGCTTCGGCTTCATCCATCGGCAGGAGAAACCCATAGCGGTTAATCCCTAACTTGTCGCCCAGCGCCTGGCGTAGGGCTTCTCCCAGCGTCAGCGCCGTGTCCTCCACGGTGTGATGCTCATCGACCTGGAGGTCGCCATTCGAGCTGAGCTCGAGTGCAAAGCCACCGTGTTTGGCCAGTTGCTCGAGCATATGGTCGAAGAATCCGATCCCGGTCGAGACCTTGAGCGGGCCTTCCCGGTCGAGGTTCACGCGAACGTCGATCCGGGTCTCTTTCGTCTGGCGAACCACGGCCGCATGTCGCGCCGTAAGGGCCTGTACCACGCTGGGCCACGTATGATCGGGAGCGCCCAAACGGGAGACGGTGAAGCCACGGATCTTAAGATTTGCGGCCAGCGCGAGATCCGTGGCGCGATCGCCGATGACGGCGCTCGTCGCCAGGTCGATCGGCCGCTCGCTCAGGTAGGTCTCCACGAGACCCGTCTTGGGCTTGCGGCAGTTGCAGCTCTCCGTCGCCCGATGCGGACAGATGAGCACGGCATCAAAGCAGATCCCTTGAGAGCTGAACGCATTGAGCATGAACTCATGGGGGTCCGTGAACCTCGAGAACGGGAAAGCGTCCGTGCCGAGACCATCCTGATTGGTCACGATGACCAGTCGGTAACCCCTGCGGGCGAGCTCGCCGAGCGCGGCGAACACACCCGGCATGAAGCGTACCTTGGCGAGCGAGTCGACCTGGGCGTCAGGGGGCTCCTCAATCAGCGTGCCGTCACGGTCGAGGAAAAGTGTCGGGCTGCTCATGTCCAGGCTTCGAGCAGCCGGTCATTCTCGCCGGGCGTGCCGACGCTGATCCGCAGTGCATCCGAAAGTCCCGGATAGGTACGGACATCACGTACACGAATGCGCGCATCCCCCGCACGCGAGAGCGCCGCGGCGGGGTCCTTGAAGCGCGCGAGGAGGAAATTAGTCTCGCTGAGAAACACTTCGGTCACGTTCGCAAGCTCTGCGAGGGCTTCACGCAGGCGCGTGCGCTCTGCGCGCACCTGCGCGATGCGCCGCTGCAGGGTACGTAGGTGCAGCGGGGACAGGAGCGTCGTGACCGCTTCGACAATCAACTGCGGGATCGCGTAAGGCGCGATGATCTTGCGCAGGAGGCGAATGACCTCGGGGTCAGCGATCAGGGTCCCCAACCGCGCGCCAGCGAGTCCGTGCGCCTTTGAGAGTGTGCGCAAGACCGCGAGCTGCGGATATCGCCCAATATGTGCCGCAAGGCTCTCGCGCTGCGAGAACTCGATATAGGCTTCGTCCACCACGACGATCGCACGGTGCGCGAACGTATCCGCCAGCTGCAAAATGGCAGACTCGCTCAAGAGATTGCCGGTCGGATTGTTCGGGCAGCAGAGGAACACGAGCTTCACTTCGCCGGTGCACCGCTCGAGCACCGCTTGCGAATCCAGTGAGAAGCCCTGGTCCGCGATGAGCGGGACGCTCACGACCTTGGCCCCCTGGATGCCGGCGGCAAGCCTGTATAAGCCATAGGTCGGCGGGCAGATGAGGACCGAGTCCTCACCCGCGCGGCAGAAAGCACGCACGAGGAGATCGATCGCCTCATCACTCCCCCGACAAACCAAGAGCGAGTCCGCGGCAACTCGATAAACTTCCGCCAATCGGGCCGTCAATGCGCGCGCGAGGGGGTCGGGGTAACGGTTGAGTCCGGCAAGCGATTCATCTTCCGATGCGCGCCAGGGGAGCTCATTGGCATTCAGACGCGTCACGCCAGCCTCCCAGGAGGCCGGCTCGAAGGCGGTGAGCGCCACGATCTCCGGGCGCGCGAGCTGACGTACCCAGCTCACGAGCCGACCTTGGGGAGCCGCATCTGATCGGTAGCTTCCTGCGGCCGACGCAGTATCCGCAGCCGTCGACTGACCGCCTGCGCGTGGGCATCGAGGCCTTCAAGGTTCGCGAGCGTCACGGCGGTGGGCCCGAGATTCTTGAGCCCCGCCGGCGAGACTTCCTGAACGGTGATGGTCTTCTGGAAGTCTCGAAGCGACAAGCCGCTCATGGCACGGGAGAGCCCGTAAGTCGGCAGCACGTGGTTGGTGCCGGAGCAGTAATCCCCGAGCGGCTCCGCCGTCCAGGGACCGAGGAACACCGTGCCCGCACTCACTACCCGATCCAACCAGCGCCGGGGCTCGCGCACGTTGAGAATCAGATGCTCCGGTGCATAGTCATTGGCAACGCGAATCGCGGCTTCGATATCCTCGACCAAGAGGCACCGACAGGAGGCGAGCGACTGTGCGAGGATCTTTGCGCGGGAAAGCGTCGTGCACTGTGCCTCGATCTCGGTCGCCGTCGCGCGTGCAAGCGCATTGGAGTCGGTCACCAGAATGCCCTGGGAGAGGGGGTCGTGCTCGAGCTGCGCCAAGAGATCCGCGGCCACGAACTCCGCGCGTGCACTCTGGTCCGCGACCACCATCACTTCGGAAGGGCCGGCAGGCAGATCGCAGGCCGCCCCATTGGGATCCTGTGCGATCAGCTGTTTGGCAGCCGTGACCCAGGCGTTTCCAGGCCCAAAGATCTTATCAACCCGGGGAATGCTCTCCGTGCCATAGGCGAGGGCGGCGATCGCCTGTGCGCCCCCAACCTTGAAGACCGTGTCGATCCCGCACAGCTGTGCTGCGACCAGAACCGCCGGATGCACCGAGCCGTCGTTTCGCGGGGGGGTGCACACGATGCGCTGCGTGCACCCGGCGATGTCTGCAGGTACCGCCAGCATGATGAGCGCCGAAGGCAGAGGTGCGGAGCCCGAAGGCACGTAAAGACCAACCCGGACGATCGGACGGGTGATCTGCTGGCAGCGGACCCCGGGCTCGGTCTCTACATCGATCGCTGACGGCAATTGTTCGAGGTGAAAGCGCCGCGCGTTGGCGACCGCGCGCTCGAGCGCCGCTATGTCCTCGGAACGCAGCGTGCCACGTGCGGCTTCGAACTCCGCACGATCGACGGTCAATTCGGTGAGTTTGACGCGATCGAACTCCTCGGTGAAACCCCGCAGGGCCCGATCACCTCCGATGCGCACCCGCGCGACGATCTCACCGGCAGCTCTTGCCGCATCGATCCGGGCGGCGAGCAGCGGCCGCGCCAGGGCGGCAATCCGCCCCGGTCTGTCGAGACCATTCCAGTCGAGAATGCGCATTGAATCGTGATTTGCGTAGTAAGGCCCGTGGGTTCATCAGGCTCAAGAAAGCATCTTCTCGACGGGCAGTACGAGGAGGGCGCTCGCGCCCACGCGCTTCAAGCTCTCGAGCGTCTCCCAGAAGACGTTTTCACGGCATACGGCATGCACCGCCACGCGATCGGGCGAACCCTCGAGCGGGATGATGGTCGGGGACTCGGAACCCGGCAGGAGCTTCTTGATGTCCCCCAACGCTGCACGCGGGGCATGCAGCATGATGTACTTACTCTCGCGCACCTGTTGTACGCCATCGATCCGCATCAGGAGCCGCTGCACCCAATCGGTTTTCGCAGGCGGTAACTCTACCGGTGTTCGGATCAGCACCGCGTGACTCTCGAGCACGGTCGCAACTTCGCGCAGGTGATTGGCCTCGAGCGTGGAGCCCGTCGCGACCAGATCGCAGATGAGATCGGCGCGACCTAAGCGCGGGGCGATCTCGACCGCCCCGGAGAGCGTCACGATCTCGGCGGTGACGTCCTGCCCGCGGAGGTACCGGTTGAGGACGTGCGGGTAGCTGGTGGCGATCCGCCGTCCGCGCAGGCTATTCGCCCCCTCCCAGGGCAAACCTTCCGGGACCGCGAGTGACAGCCGGCAGCGCCCGAAGTCGAGTGTCCGAAGCGGCGTGAAGCTCGCGGCGTGCCCCTGGAAAGTGAGCTCGAGCTCTTTCTCTTCCAGCACGTTCAAGCCGACGAGTCCCAGGTCACACACGTCCTCCTGCACAAGGTCCGGGATGTCGTCGTCACGCACGAAGAGCACATCAAGCGGCATGTTCTCGCCGAACCCGAGGAGCTGATCCTTGCCGCGGGAGAGCTTGAGTCCACAACGCGTCAGAAGGTCGAGGGACGGCTCGGTCAGCCGTCCGGACTTCTGCACAGCAACCTTGAGGCGCGTCTCATCCACCGCGCTGCGCTGCCAGGCGCTGGGCCACCGCGTCGTAGCCGCCGTTGCCCAATGAAAGAAATCGCGCCACGCGGCCGATGGTCGTCACACTGATGCCGGTGAGGCGCCGGATCTCGCGGTACGAAAGGCCGCGCTTCAAGTATTCGACCACGACCCAGCGGTCCGCCATGGCCTGGATCTCCGCGGGAGTGCACAGGTCGCGCAGGAATGCGCGGCACTCCTCGGGGGTGCGCAGTGCCACCATGGCGGTGCACAGCGCGCGTTCGGCGAGCACTTCCTGGCGGGCGGTGAACTTCTCGTGGGGTTTCATATGCTGTACCAATGTACTAGTACGTTGGTACACTATCATGACTGCGTCTGGCCATCAAACCAGTGTCTTCCATGGCATTATTTGCCTGGGTCAACTCAGCTTAGGCACAAGGACGAACTGCACGCTCGTGAGCTCCTGGGCCGTCGCGGCCAGGTCTGCCGGTCTCGGCGCATCCTTCTCGGCCTGGATGCGGTCGTAGATCTCCTCCCGGTGGACCGCCACGTGCCTGGGGGCCGCCACACCGATCCGGACCTGATGGCCCTTGACCCCAAGCACGGTCACCGTGACTTCGTCCCCGATCTTCAGCGACTCGCCAGACCGCCTCGACAGGATGAGCATAACTACCCCTCCCTTATTCTTATGGGCCTTGAGGTCTAAGAGCGTTCGCCGAGAGAAAGTGGATACATCGGGTCCATTCCGGGGCGCGGCAACGGGAAGCGGGAGGCGTATTGTGCGGGAATGAGTTCCCAGGATCCGCCCGTGCAAGCCTTCGACATCGAGGGCCAAGACGTGAAGTGCCATATCAGCGACGGCCAACGCCTGTGGCAGTGCCCGTGTGCACACTTTCAACGTACCCTCACGCAATACGGGGAGGGGTTCTGCCCGCACACTGCGGTGGCCATCATGCGTGCTCTCGAAGACGGTTCCCTCGCACGGTGAATCTCTAGGCTAGGTAAATCGACGAATCGCAGCGGCCACGCTCGAGTTTGAGTGCCGCGATCGTGCCGTGCTCGCACATCATGGAGCGCTAGCGTCGGGGTTGGTTTCGCTGAATTTTCCGCGTATCGGCGCGCCGTCGTCTGATGCCCCGGTGTTGAAATGACCGCCCCAAGAATTTCAACAGGGGGCACACACGATGAACGGGTCTCCTTGGGAGCGCGGCAGGACCGTGCTGTCGGTTCTGTCGTTGATTGCGATCGGGGCACTGCCGGAAATAGCGTTCGCGCAATCCTCACCGTTTCTGACCGGCGCCACTTCGCTGCAGACCAACATTCTCGCGTGGCTGACGCCCATCGCCATCATCTTGGTCATGGTGCTGGGCGGCATGGCCATGGCAAACCGAATGTCGTGGGGGTGGTGTATCGGAGCCATCATTGGCATCGCGATCGCCTTTGGCGCGCCACAGATCGTGACCTGGGTGCGCGGCATGTTCGGAGTGTGAGCGGTGAGCGAGCGCAACGCCGGCCTCACCGCGGACATCCTTTTCGTTGGCGTGACGCGGCCGCCCATGCGCTGGGGCGTGACGTTCTCGGCGCTCCTTTTCAATCTGGTCTTCACCATGGAGGTCTTCCTGCTCACGAAGAATCTCCTCACCCTCTTCATCGCCATTCCGATTCACGGCGTGTGTGCGCTCTTGTGCGCACGCGATGCGCGCTTCTTCGACCTGATCCTCCTCTGGGGGCGGACCCGTATGCCCTCTTATTTCGCCAACTTTCGGCTGTGGAAGGCGAGTAGTTACAGTCCCCTCGCGCTCGATCCGCCCAACGCCCAGGGTCGGCGCCGGGGGGCGCTCCTGCTCGGTGTCGTCTCGCGACCGAGGACGCGCGCATGAGCCGCAAGCGTCCGCTCCGGCGAGAACTGCCGGCGGCGCGCCACATCCCGTATGCCGCGCACGTCGCCCCCGAAGTCTTGGTGACCTCGGCCGGCGACTACCTGCAGACGTTTCGCTTGAGCGGCGCGAGCTTCGAAAGCGCGGATGACGAGACGCTCAATAACTGGCATGAGCGCTTGAACGTCACCTGGCGCAACATCGCGACTCCCAACGTCGCGCTCTGGACGCACCTCGTGCGCCGACGCGACGCGCCCTCGCCCAGCGAGGTCACCGGAGGCTCCTTCGCCGATCGCTTGGCCGCTCGCTATCAGGCCCGCCTCGCGAACGAGACCTTGATGGTGAACGAGCTCTACCTCAGCGTGCTCTTTCGCCCCATCACGGGCGCAGCCCCGTCGCTCGCGTCGCGACTGCTCACGCGCCGCGCGGCAGTCAGTGGACGCACGGAGCGCGCGAATGCACTGGAGGCCTGCGCCAAGCTCCGCCAGACGGTGGCGGCATCACTGGCACGCTATGAGCCGGAGCTCCTGGGTGTATACGAACACGGTGACCGTGAGTGCTCCTCGCTGCTTGAGTTCTTAGGCCTTCTTCTGAACGGCGAGTGGCAGCGCTTCGCGCTGCCTCGAGCGCCGCTCTCGCAAGTTCTGGCGACCAGCCGGGTGCTCTTCGGCAGCGAGACGCTCGAATACCGCACGCCTACGCAGACCCGCTTCGGGGCCATGCTCGGGATCAAGGAGTATCCCACCCCGACAGTCGTCGGCATGTACGATGCGCTGCTCTCCGCCCCTTTCCCCTTCGTCCTGACGCAGTCGTTCACGTTCCTGAACAAAGCGACGGGCCAAGGGCTTCTGCAGCGCCAGCATGTGCGCATGGCGAATGCGGGCGATTTTGCGGTTACGCAGGCGCAGGAGCTCATTGAAGCGTTGGATGCCCTGACGAGCAACGAATTCGTCATGGGCGATCATCACTTGACGCTCCAGGTCCTCGCCGATGCTGCGCCGGGCATCGAGGGCCCGGAGCGTCTGATTCCTCTCAACGATCACGTCGCACTCGCCCGCACGCTGCTCGCGGACACCGGCATGACCGTCGCGCGCGAGGACTTAGGTTTGGAGGCTGCCTTCTGGGCCCAACTCCCTGGCAACTTCGGTTTGCGTCCGCGCAAGGCCCCCATCACCTCGCGCAACTTCGCTGCGATGGTGAGCTTCCACAACTATCCCTGCGGGCGCGCGTCAGGTAATCACTGGGGGGACGCGCTCGCGCTTCTCATGACGAGCTCGCGCTCTCCCTATTACTTCTCACTCCACGCGACGGATCCCAAGGATCCGGATGGGGGCAGCCGCAAGGACACCGGCCATACGTTCGTCTGCGGACCGACGGGCTCCGGCAAGACGGTGTTCGTCGGGTTCATGCTGGCGATGCTCGCACGCCAGGGCGTCACGCAGGTCGTCTTCGACAAGGATCGGGGCCTCGAGATCCTCGTGCGAGCACTGGGCGGCACGTACCTGCCGCTCAAGAACGGCGCGCCGACGGGGTTCAACCCGCTGCAGCTGTCGCCGACGCCTGCGAATGTGGAGTTCCTGAAGATCTGGCTCCGGAGCCTCGTGCGGGGCAGCGCACCGCTTTCGGTCCGCGAGGAGGCCGACCTCGATCATGCGCTGCGCGGCACACTGGCCCTTGAGATAAGCGCGCGACGCCTGTCGCGATTCATCGAGTTCACTGATGCCACCCGCAGCGATGGGGTTCACGCGAGGCTCTCGCGCTGGTGCGCAAGTTCCCGCGGTGACTACGCCTGGGCATTTGACAACCCGGAAGACACACTCGTTGCGAGCCTTTCGGGAACCAGGCTGTTTGGTGCGGATGTCACTGAGTTCCTGGATAACGAGATCACCCGCGCACCCGTCACGCTTTATCTCTTTCACGTCATCCGTGCGCTGCTGGATGGGCGACGCCTGGTGTGCTGGGCGGATGAGTTCTCGCGACTCCTCGCAGACCCCGCGTTCGAGCAGTTTGCGAAGGATGGCCTCAAGGTCTGGCGCAAGCTGAACGGCGTGCTTTGCGCCGCCACTCAGAGTCCGAGCGATGCGCTCTCATCCAGCATCGCCCGCACGATCATCGAGCAGACGCCGACCAAGATCCTCTTTCCAAACTCCGATGCCAATCCGCAAGAGTACATCGAAGGGTTCGGGCTCTCGGAGCGCGAGTTCAAGCTGATCAAGGAACAGCTCGAGCCGGGCTCGCGGATGTTTCTCGTCAAGCAGGGCCACTACTCGGTGGTCTGTCAGCTGGACCTCAAGGGTTTCTCGGGCGAGCTCGCCGTGATCTCAGGACGGGCGAGCTCGGTGGAGAAGCTCCATTCGATCATGGATCGAACCGGGCCGGACCCTGAAGCCTGGCTGCCTGAGTTCGAACAAGCGGTCGCTTGAGGCGCGTGAAGTTACTGAAAAGGGGAATTGCCATGAGGAACATGCGGACCGTCGTTCTTCTTGTCTTGGTCTCAACGCTGGCCTTAAGCCCTCGAGCGCAGGCGCAGTTCGCCGTGATCGATGTGGCCTCGCTCGCGCAGCTCATCCAGGAAGTGCAGCAGATGCAGCAGGCGCTGCAGACTGCGCAGAACCAGCTGAATCAGGCGCAGCAGGAGTACAACTCCATCACGGGCCTGCGCGGCATGCAGAACCTCCTCTCCGGCATCAACCGCAACTACCTGCCGGGCACGTGGGCGCAGCTGCCCGCCGCACTCGCCACCCCGCTTCGGTCGCAGATCAACTCCAACGCGGTGCTCACGCCGGCCCAGGTGGCATCCCTTTCACCGTCCGAGCAGCAGGTGCTGTCGAGCTCGCGCACAAATGCCGCATTGCTTCAGGTCGCCAGCCAGGATGCCTATGCCACCACGAGCAGTCGATTCGCCTCCGTGCAGCAGCTGATCAATGCGATCCCTTCAGCGACGGATCAGAAGGGCATCCTCGAGCTGCAGGCGCGGATCCAGGCCGAGCAGGGGATGCTGCAGAACGACAGCACCAAGCTCAACGTGCTGTATCAGGCAGCCCAGGCGCAGGAGTGGGCGAATCGACAGGCGGCCCGCGAGCAGGTGGTCGCGAGCGTCGGGAACCTGCGCACGCTCCCGGCGCTGCGGACGCCGTGAGGCGCTCATGTGGAGGAGATTTCGGCCCGGTGCACAGTCTAGGCGGTTCCGTTTAGGGATCATTGTCACGTTCTTAAGCGCCGCCGGCTGTGCACCGGCGCCGGATCGGGCCTTGCACACCGTGGAGGAATACAAGAACAACGCGGCACTCAGACAGGGGATGCTCGCGCGCTGCGCCAACGATCCCGGGTCACTCCAGTCCTCGCCCGACTGCGTGAACGTGCAGGCGGCTGAGAAGAGCCTCGACGTCGGGAATCTCCGTAACCTGCCGCCCCTGCGGCTACCGGATGGCAGCGCCAAGTAGGTAGGCCCGATGGGATTCTTTGCCACTTTCAGCGCCTGGCTCAACGGAATCCTGACCGGCTATATCGCGAACAACACCGCGCGGATCGCGACGCTCCTCGCGCCCGCGGTCGTGACGCTCGCGACGCTCTACGTCATGGTCTGGGGCTACCTGCAGCTGACGGGCCGGATCGAGGAGCCCTTCATTGCAGGTCTCAAGCGGATCGTTCTCCTGGTCGTGGTGCTGGGCGGGGCGCTCGATCTGTGGCTCTATAACCAGACGATCGTCGATACCTTCTTTAACGCGCCCGGTCAGCTCGCCGCCGGCATTCTGGGGGCCTACGATCCGATCAACATCTTCGATCAGATCACCTTCTCCGGCGGCGATGCGGCGAGCCTTCTCATCCAGAAGGGTGGCCTCTTCAACGGCGACTTCTCCTATTACATCGCCGGCTACGCCATCTACCTGATCGTGGGGCTGACTGCGGTCTATGCGATGTTTCTGCTCGCGCTCTCGAAGATCGCTCTTTCGATCCTGCTTGCGTTAGGTCCACTCTTCATCGCACTCCTCTTCTTCGAGACCACCAAGCGCTTTTTCGAAGCGTGGATCGCGCAGCTGGCGAACTATGCCTTCGTCACCATCCTCACCGTGCTGGTAGCCGCCTTGATGCTCGGCATCGTGTCCTCTGCCGCCCAGCAGGCGGCGGATGAGGGCGGGGGGATTCAGATCGCGGATGCGGTGCGGGTGTGCATGGCGGCCGGGCTCACGCTTCTCATCATGCGCCAAGTCATGCCGATGGCGGCGGGGCTCGCGAGTGGGCTCGCGCTGTCCTCGTTCGGAGTGGTGAGTGCGGCGGTCGCCTGGGGGCTCGGGCGCACCGCGCGCCACTCGGGCCAGTTTCTGCGCGGGGTGGTGGATTCGGAAAGTACGCGCTGGGATCCGCTGTCGCGCAAGTCCGGCTATTACCTGAAGCGCGGGACTGGTTCGGGGATCCGCCGCCTGACGAAGGTGGCCCGGCCCAACAGCATCCGGCCGGCGTGAGGTGAGTACCGTGAGACGTCTGATCTGGGTGTTGCTCTTGCTTGGGGTTAGCGCCTGTGCGCATCACGCGCCGAAGGTCGACTGCGACGGGCGTCTCACGCCCATCAATCCGCCGAATCCGGTTCAGAAATCACCGACCTCGGCGCCAACCTCATGAAGGCGGATGCGGCAGTCGACACGTATCTTGCGGAGGCGGCCTCCTGGGATGCCGATCGCGTGGCGATGCAGCGGCGTAGCGCCCGCATTGCCTGGTGGGTCGCCGGTGCCGGCTGGGCGTGTGCGGTGATCGTGGCGCTGGCGCTCATGCTCCTGATGCCGTTGAAGCGTGTCGAGCCCTTCGTCATCCGGGTCGATAACACCACGGGCCTGGTGGATGTCGTTCCGGTGTATGCGGGCACCGAGCCGATGCCGCAAGCCGTGACCCGTTATTTTCTCGATCACTACGTCACGGTCTGCGAGCGCTTCAATTTCTCGACCGCCGAGAGCGACTACGCCGAATGCGGCGCCTTCCACAGCGCGCAGCGCAACCAGACCTGGTATGCGCAGTGGAACAAGACCAATCCGCAGTCTCCGCTCAACCTCTACAAAGACGGCACGACCATAAGAGCGCAAGTGACTTCGGTGAGCTTTTTCACGCGCGCCGATGGGGTCACGGACTTGGCCCAGGTGCGCTACGTCAAGGGTCAGCGCCAGGCAGGCAGCGCCGAGGAAGCCCACACCTACTGGATCGCAACCATCCGCTACACCTACGCCACACCCTCGACCGATCCGCAGGTGCGGCGCTGGAACCCTCTCGGGTTCAAGATCGTCGATTTCCGCCCCGAACCGGAAGCTGCGGAGCCTCCGCCCGCGAGCGCTCCTGTGAGCCCGCCCACCGCTCGTACGGCTGCGGGAGGTCCCTCATGAGCCTGCGCGCGGTGCTCGTCGTGGTCACACTCCTGAGCGTTACGGCAGGGGCCGAGACGCTCCCCTTGAGCGGAACGGTCGATCCCCGGATCCGCTCCGCCGTATACAGTCCCGATGAGGTCTATCGACTGTATGGCAACGTCGGGTTTCACATCGACATTGAGTTTGAAGCCGATGAGACCTTCGCCTCTTTGAGCGGCGGCGATCTCGAGGGCCTGACCTACAGCGCGCACGCGAATGTCTTGACCCTGAAGCCCAAGGTCCCCTACACCGAGATGAATCTCGCGGTCACGACCAGCAAGCGCCGCTACTACTTCGAATACTCCGCCTCCGCCCGACGCCCGAATTCCGATTTCGCGCCCGTGATGTACGCCGTGCGGTTCACGTATCCGCCCGCGCATCCGTCCGGCGATGGACTCACCGATGAACAGCGCCTGCAGCGGGACCTCGCCAAGGGACGCCAGGACCGGCCGCGCAATACCGATTACTGGTTCTGTGGCAATCAGGCCATGAAGCCCACGCGGGCGTCCGATGATGGCGTGCAGACCCGCCTGACGTTCGCCGCCCATACCGAGTTGCCGGTGCTCTTCGTGCGCAATGACGACGGCACCGAGTCCCTCCTCAACTTCAGCATCGATGAAGGAGATGTGCTCATTCATCGGGTGGCGGCGCGCTTCATCGTGCGCCGCGGCCGTTTGACGGGCTGCATCGTGAACAAGGGATTTGTGGGAAGTGGGGATCGACTGCCCTCCGGAACCGTGGCGCCTGAAGTGACCCGCGAGCGCAAGGATCCGCACCCGTGAGTCGGCAGATGCCCGAAGGTGCGGTGCCTGAGAACGAGACCGTCACCGGCGAACGCAGCATCGCCTCCGTTAACGCGGCGCACTCGCTGCAGTCGCGCGTGAGCAACCTCTTGGCGATGGGTCTCATGTCGACGCTCGGCTTAGGCCTTCTCGGTTGGTACTACGTGCACACCTTCACGCACCAGGGTGAGGTCAAACGCGCCGCGCAGAGCGCTTCGCGCAACCAGGCGGCGGGCGAGATGCCGCTGCCGTCCTTGGGCAGGATCGACCCCCCGAGACCGGTTCTCGCGCAGGCCTTAGGTCCTCCGCCCACACCGCCGCCCGAGGCGACCGCACAATTTTCAGCCAGCGTCCCGGGTACCGCCGCACCGCCTGGATCCTCCGCGCAGCCGCCGGAGAAGCCCGCCTGGCAGGTGGCGATGGAGCGGAGGCTCGCGGGACCGGTGTCCGCAGGTCCGCAGGTGGAGAAATCCGGTTCAAGCTCATCAACTGCGTCGGCCGAGAACACGTCACCGGCAGCGGACGCGGCACCGAGCGAATCTACACTCGCCGCGCTCCTGCGCCCGAGCCTGACGCCTGCGACGCGGGCCCGCGTGTTGCCGGCCGAGCGCTTGCTCCTGCCCAAGGGCGCTTTCATCGACTGCACGCTCGAGACGGCGATCGACTCGACCCTCCCCGGCATGACGACCTGCGTGACGGCCACCGATACGTTCGGGGTGGATGGCAGCACCGTCCTCATCGAGCGCGGCAGCAAGCTGGTCGGTGAGACCCGCGGCGACGTCGCCCAGGGACAATCGCGGCTCTTCGTGCTCTGGACGGAGGCGCGCACCCCCACGGGTGTCATCGTGCCGCTCGCCTCCCCCGGGACGGATGAGCTCGGACGCTCCGGGCTCTCGGGGGATGTGAACCGTCACTTCTTTCAACGCTTCGGGGCGGCGATCCTGATCTCGGTCATCGATGGGGCAGTGCAGGCGGCCGCCACCTCCCGAAGCTCGAGTGGCACGGTCATCTATAACCCGTCCGGCTCCCAGGACGTCCTCACAGAGGTCCTCAAGAGCACCGTCAACATCCCGCCCACCATCACCAAGAACCAAGGGGATCGCATTCAGGTCTTCGTCGCGCGGGATTTGGATTTCAGGGCCGTGTATGAGCTCAAGACCCGAGATCCCTGAGGCGGCACCCGCAGCCTCTGCGTCCGCGCTCGAGCTCAACCTGCGCGCACTCCGGCCGCTGCTTGCGCGGAGCGACGTGACCGAACTCTGCATCAACCAGCCGGGCGTGGCGTTTCTCGAAACCCGGGAAGGCTGGGAGCGCGAGACGATTGCCTTTGCAGACTTCGAGTGGTGCCGGCGACTCGCGAAGCTCGTCGCCAACTCCACCCGGCAGCGCGTCGATGAGGAATCGCCGCTCCTCTCCGCCGCGCTTCCCTCCGGCGAGCGTATCCAGATCGTGCTCCCGCCGGCGACGTCTGCCGGCTGCGTCGCGATCAGCATTCGAAGGCCCTCCGACCAGGTCTGGTCGATCGATGAGCTTTCGGCGAGCGGGATCTTTCGCGCCACCCGCCGCGCAACGGACGCGCTCGATGGGAACGAGACGCAGCTCCTGAAGCTCCTCGAAGAGGAGAACTATGAGGCGTTCATGCGCCTGGCCGTCATCTCGCGCAAGAACATCCTGGTCTCAGGCCCCACGGGATCCGGCAAGACCACCTGGACCAAGGCGCTCATCCGCGAGATCCCGAGCGAGGAGCGCCTGATCACGATCGAGGATGCGAAGGAGCTGATCCTCGACCGCCATCCGAATCACGTGCGGCTCTTTTATTCTAAGGACGACCAGGGACTGGCGCGCGTGACGCCGAAGCAGTTGCTCGAATGCTGTCTGCGCATGAAGCCCGACCGGATCCTGCTGGCCGAGCTGCGCGCGGAGGAGGCCTTCGACTACCTGCGGAACGTGAACTCCGGTCACCCGGGCTCGATCACGAGCGTGCACGCGGCGAGCGCGGGGCTCGCCTTCGAGCAGCTCGTGCTGCTCGTCAAGCAAAGCCGCGGCGGGCAGGAGCTGCCGCGCGCGGACATCAAGCAGCTGCTCTACCTCTTGGTCGATGTCGTCATCCAGTTCGGGATAGAGCGCCATAGGCGCTATATAAAGGAGGTCTGGTTTGATCCGAGCCGAAAGCGCCGCTCTCTCGCCAGCGCCACCTAGGTTCTTAGAGACCCCGCGATGGCTCAAGGGCGCGCTCCTGGCGACCTTTGGCCTCGTGCTGTCGCAGTACCTAGCGGGCTGGGTGTTTCTGGCCTCCCTGCACTTGGATCCCCGTGCAGCGGGGCCACTCACGATCGCGCGCTACGGCTACTACTACGGCCTTCAGACCAATGTGCGCACGCGTCTTGTCGTCTGCTCCCTCGCCGGTCTCGTGTTGGTCGGCCTCGTGCCGCTCCTGTTGCTTCTGCCGCGCCGCCGCGCGCTGCATGGGGAGGCGCGCTTTGCCACCCACCGAGAGGTCGCGCGCGCGGGGCTTTTAGGTCACCAGGGGATCATCCTCGGCGCTTGGCGGGGGCGCTGTCTCATGCTCGCCGGACAGCAGGGCGTCTGTCTCGCCGCCCCGCCGCGCGCCGGCAAGGGCGCCGGCGTCGTGATCCCGAATCTCCTGAACTGGCCGGACTCGGTCATCTGCGTCGACATCAAGCGCGAGAACTGGATCAAGACGGCGGGGTTCCGCGCGGCGAGCGGCCAGGCGTGTTACCTGTTCGATCCCTTCTCGGAAGGAGGCCGGACCGCACGCTGGAATCCGTTCCACTACGTCGCCGAGAATCCCGAGCGACGCCTCAATGACCTGCAGCGCATCGCCGAGATGCTCTACCCGGATCCGGCGAACGGGGATCCGTTCTGGACCGCGAGCGCCCGCTCGCTGTTCTTAGGCATCGCGCTCTATCTCTTCGAGACGCCGTCGCTCCCGAAGACCATTGGCGAGGTGCTGCGCCAGGGCATGGCCTCCGATGATGAAGGCTTTGGCCAACATTGGAAGCGCCTCGTGGAGGGCCGTAACAGCGGCAAGTTCCCGCTCTCCCCACAATGCGTGCGCTCGCTCTATGATGTGATCGATCTCGCGCCCGTGACCGCGAGCTCCATCCGCAAGACCTTCACCTCGCGCCTGGACCTCTGGTTGAACCCCATTCTCGACTGGGCGACCTCCGGCAACGACTTCGACTTGCGCGAGCTGCGCGCGAAGCGCATGTCCATCTATGTCGGCGTCAATCCCGATGACTTGCATCGGTTGCGCCCGGTGGTGAATCTCCTCTTTCAGCAGGCGATCGGTCTTCAGACCCGCGAGCTCCCCGAGCACAACCGAGAGCTCAAGTACCAGGTGATGATGCTGCTCGATGAGTTCGCAGCTCTCGGCCGCATCCCGATCATCGCGGAAGGGATCTCGTATCTGCCGGGCTACAACGTCCGCTGCGTCCTCGTGATCCACACACCGGCGCAGCTGCGCGAGATCTACGGGGTGCATGCGGCGGAGACAATGCTGAAGAGCCTCGCGGCCCGGATCGTCTTTGCCGCGAAGGACCACAGCGATGCGCGCGAGATCTCCGACGAGCTCGGGTTTACAACGGTCCGGGTGAAGACCGTCTCGACGCCACTCCTCGGGTTCGGCAATCCTAAAGGACAGCGCGCGCGCAGCCAGAATGTGAGCGAGCAACGCCGCGCGCTCCTGTTGCCCCAGGAAGTCAAGGCGCTCGGCGCCGACGAGGCCATTCTCTTCTACGAGGGGCTGCCGCCGATCCGGGCTCGCAAGCTGCGGTACTTTGAGGATCGGCGCTTCACCGCACGCTTGCTGCCGCCGCCCGCAGAGGCAGCGCCGCCGGGCGCCCGCACGGGCGAACGGACTGCGGCTCCCGATGCCGCCGCCGACTCGCCCGCGGTACCGCCGGCAACCGAATCGAGCCCACGCGAGGCGGCCACGCCTCCGATGGTCCGTGAGGCAACCGTCGACGACATCGATCGACTCGACTCTCTGACCTTGGAGGACTTCGACGTGGACCTGAAGAACGTGAAGATCCCCGAGAAGCCGGCCGGGGAGCGCTTGAGCTCTGAGGAGCTCAATGCCGCCGTTGACAGCTTCCTCGAGAGTCTGAAGACACGGTAGGGGAACACCATGGCTGACCCAGAATCGACCGAGAGTCCAGTAGCGCCGAGCGGTCATCGCACCGAGAACTCGATTCGGCCGTCGCCGAGGCGGCGGAAAGTGGGGAATGCCGAAGCACCGGTGCCCAAGGCAGCGGAGCCCGTCAAGCCCGCCGCGAGGCCTACGCACGTCGTGCCGGCGGAAGTCCGCGACCGCTTCGTGGTGGTGAAGAACAGGTACTACTTTCACGACGGCACGCGCGCCTTCACCGATAGAGGTACGCGCCTCACCACGACGAGCGAGAACACGGAGGTCATCCGAAGCCTCATGCAGATCGCCGAGGCGCGCGGGTGGAGCGAGATCACGGTCCGCGGGACCGAGCGCTTCCGGAAAGAAGCGTGGTTTGCAGCCCACCTCGCAGGGCTCGAAGTGCGCGGCTACCGGCCGAGTGAATTCGAGCAGGGGCGTGTCGCGCGCACGCTGGCACGCCAAGGGCCGGTACCGCCGGAAGACAGCGTAACGCCCGGTTCCACGGCCGCGCCGGCGGTGGAACCTCCGGCGCCGACGCGAGACGAGATCCTCAGCGGCCGTCTCGTCGATCACGGCCGGGCGACCTATCGGCACGACCCGCGCCAGCCCATGTCGTACTTCGTCAAACTCGAGACGGAGCGCGGTGATCGCACCATCTGGGGTGTCGATCTCGAGCGCGCCTTCAAGGAGTCGCTCACCCGGCCCGACATCGGAGACGAGGTCGGGTTGCGAGCCGTACGCCAGGAGGCGGTGAAGGTTCGAAGGCAGGAGCGTGATGCCGCCGGCGTGGGTCTCGAACGCGAATTCGAGACCCACCGCAATCACTGGATCCTCGAGCGGCGCGGCTTCTTCGACGGCCGCGCCGAGGCCGCTCAAATCGTGCGCGATGCGTCCTTAAATCCCAAGGAGGTCGCGAAGAAGCATCCCGAGCTCGTCGGTTCACTGCTGGAGCTGCATCTCGCCAAGCTCGCCGCCCAAAAACTGCATCCCGAGGATCGCGAGCGGTTCGTGGCGACCCACCGGGTAGGGCTCGCCGAGCGGATCGCCCGCGGCGAGCCGCTCCCCGTCGTCCGGCTGCGCGAGCGCGCCGCCGAGCGCGCGCGCAAGCCGCCCGAGCGCGCGCCCGTCCGCGGATGAGATTCGGAGCGGCGACACGACGTGCCCGACTCCGCTGACCGCCCACCCCGATTCCCGCGCCGCGAGCTAGGCTCCCGCCGCGGCCGCGGGCTGGACGTGGGTCGCCTGGAAGACCACGGCGCCGCGCGTTATCAGTTCCGGGCAAAAGGGGATCCGTCGTACTACGTGAAGCTCCTGACCAGCAAGGGCGGCCGCACCTACTGGGGCAAGGATCTCGAGCGCGCGATTACGGAAGGGACCACCCGCCCGAAGATCGGCGATCTGGTGGGCCTGCGCCGCGTCATGCGCGAAGCCGTCACCGTCACCAACCGACAGCGGGACTCTGAGGGACGAGTCATCTCCCAGGAAGAGCGCCACGCGCATCGCACACGCTGGGTGGTCGAGAAAGTAAGTTTCTTCGCTGAGCGCGCGCGCATGGCGCGTCGGGTTCGCGATGAGCAGGCCGATACGCGCGAGTCGGTGCGCGCGCACCCGGAGCTGAAGTCCACGTTCTTGAGTTTTCGGGCGGCCGAGGAATTTGCTACGAAGACCATTCCCAATGCGCAGGATCGCGAGCGGTTCCTCGAGCTCATCCGCGGCGCGATGGCCACCTCTATCCACAAGGGCGAGCCCCTGCCGACCACGTCCCTGCGCAACCGCACGCCAGAGCCTGCCGCGGCGTCGACGGCACCCACACCCAAGCGGGAAGACCCAACGCGATGACGACACCTGCCGCCGACCTTCCGGCCGAAGCGGCCTTGAGCGACGAGGCCGCATCAAACTGGCTCAAGCACGCCTTGCGTGAAGCCTTGGAGCGCGATCCGGTCGATGCGCTGAATGACGCACTCTTCCTGGCTGGCATTCTGGAAGACCGGCTGCGCAGCCTTCTCGGTCTGGACGATCCCGACTAAGAGCTCATCTCGAGCTCCTCCCTCGAAAGCAGAAATCCCCAAGAGCCGGAACGGGCGGAATTGCCTGTGCGGGTCATTCTGGCACGCGGTTCTCGCCGTCAAGGCCGTGCGCGCGGCGCTCCGCGCCGTGCTCCGCGAGTCGGCTGCGCCGAGCCTGTGACGGCTGCGCTGCCGCGTGCCCGTCGGGCGCCGGGCAATTCCGCCCGGAGCACGGAGCGTGTCATGAGGAGACGAGCGCTGTATGTGAGAGACGAACGCGGACAGTTTGTGCCCGCGGGAGCAGAGGAGATCGTCGCGGCCGCCAAGGCCTACTTGCGCAGCCGGGTGAGACGCGGCATTCCGCTCACGAGTCCCCAGGTGGTGCGGGACTTTCTGATGGTGAATCTCGCGGAGAGGGACTGCGAGTATTTCTGTCTCTTGTTGCTGGACACCCGGCATCGGCTGCTGAAGTTCGTGGAGCTCTTCCGGGGCACGATCGACCGCGCAAGCGTTCACGTGCGTGAAGTCGTGAAGGCCGTGATCGAGGCCCAGGCGGCTGCGGTCGTGTTGGTGCACAACCACCCAAGTCAGGTGAGCGACATTAGCGCCGCTGATGAGCTCATCACCCGACGCGTCAAGGACGCCTTGGCCCTGATCGAGGTGCGCGTCATCGATCACCTCCTGGTTGCAGGCAGTGAGGTCGTGAGCTTCGTCGAGCGCGGACTCCTCTGATCAGATTCACCGGGG
>Ga0209167_10000239_pt1 | contig 49430 bp, 37 predicted proteins | sample Coa_R1_9_FD_187154 | JGI IMG/M metagenome (GOLD analysis project Ga0209167, IMG submission 187154) | Surface soil microbial communities from Centralia Pennsylvania, which are recovering from an underground coalmine fire - Coalmine... | ecosystem: Environmental > Terrestrial > Soil >...
GGGAGGTCCGCCGCGCTCGCTGCGCGGACGTCGCGAGGCTGAGGAGGCCGCGACGCTGCGCTATCTGATCGTGGACGTCCTAGAGCTGATGGATCGCTCGAGCAACGCGCTCAAGGTCGTGGGCGACGCGTACTACGCGCGCATCTACCGAGCCGCCGCGACGCGGCTCGGCCTCTCGGATTGGCAGCGCCAGATCGACACGAAACTTGCCAGCGTCGGCGAGATGTATCGCTTCTTTAGCGACCAATCACGCAGCCGGCGCGATCAATTTCTCGAGGTCACGATCGTCGCGCTCGTCGCAATCGAAGTCGTGATCGGCATCCTTACGCTGCTGCACTTTTAGTTGCCGCGGCTTATCGCGGCACCGAACGGCAGGTTTAGGCCGCCAATCGTTTCGAGGGCCGTTCCGCCGGCGGGATATTTAAAGATCTGAACCTTATGCGTCGAGTGTTCCGGAGCGATGACGCGATCGCCGGAGATGAAGAAACCGAAGATGCTCGCGCTTTCCCCAAGCGTCGTGGTCCCCACCCTGGTTCCTTTGGTTCCCGCGACGTCGTACTGGTAGATCGTCGCGAAGCCGTCACCAATCGCCCAGTGCTTTCCATCCCATTGGACTCCGCCCGCGGTCGACGGAGCGTGATCGAGGGTCAGCGTCTCTAACTTCGTCGAGCCGTGCTCGAGTATCGCAAAGGCTGCAGAGCCGTGAAGCTTCAGGCCGTCGACGACGAGGTTTCCGCGATCGTCGTAGCCGCACATATAATCGGCGAAGATCGTGGCGATCGAATAGGGTTGGGGACGCCCAGCCGCATGCTTGAAGATGACGAGGTTGCCCGATCCGCTTCCGCTGTTGTAGTACGCGAGGTTGGTTACCGCGAGGTCGCCGGAGACCGGATCGACGGCGCAGCTACTGGGAAAATAGTACGGCAGATCCGCAAGGGTCGCGATCGGTTTGGTCCCCCCGTGGGCGTACTCCTCGATGTTATCGACATTCGTGTTCGCAACAAAGACGTCGCCCTTGGAGTCGGCGCAGAGCCCCTCTTCGTGGGTGAATCCCTTGAGGGTGCGTTCGTGCTGCAGGCCGGGCCAATCGTACGTCTTGACCGTGCTTTGGCCGTAGCTCGTAAGGTACAGCAGCGCGCCGGCGCCCGCATTCAGACCGGGCGCGTCGAGGCCGGCCGCAACCGGTGGCCCGCCTGCGATCGAATTAGTGCAGCCCACAAGCAACGATGCGGCGCAACAAAGCGATGCCCACGCGGCGAATAACTTTGGAATCGGCGGCAACTTCCTATCCTCCCCGGTCCAACGATACGCGGGGTTGCTGTGAGCAGCCTTAAGGTCCGAAGCCCACCGCTTCGGGACACGCGATGCCTTTGGTGATCGTTCGATTTACTTTCGTACTACGCGGTGCGTAGACCGTCACCGCGCCTCCCATGTAGAAGTCATCGCAGTTCGCGACGTTGAGATATCCCGACGACCCTATCGCTTCGGAGTACGGAATCCGGATACCGTTAACGACCTCGCGTTGAAAATTCCATTTCTTGCCGCCGTAAACCGCAACGTAACCATCGGAATAGTCGCTATGGTATTCCGGATGCGACCCCGACAGCATATACAGATTGTTGGACGAGTCGAATACCAGGCCGGTCGGTCGCGTAACGTTCTTAGTGATCGTCTTCATCGGATCCGACTTGCCGGGAGCGTAGACCGTTACGTCGCCGACGTAGTAACCGCCTGAGATGTTCCCGACGTAGAGTCGACCCGAGGAGTCGAAGGCCAGCGACTGCGGAAGCCTAACGCCGTTCGTAATCGTCCGGCTCAGCGTCCTCGTCGTTCCGTTGCCGGAGTAAACCGTCACCGTGCTCGACGCGTAGTTCGCCACGTACAGGTTATCCGAGGTGTCTAACGCGAGAGCGGTCGGACTTTTTATGCCGGTGATGATCTGCTGGATCAACTCGTTCGTGCCGGCTTTGTAGACGGTCACCGTGCTGCTGCCGGCGTTCATCACGTAAATGTTTCCTTTGCTGTCGAACGCGATCGCTTGCGGTTTGTCGACCTCGTCCGATATCGTCCGCGTCACCTTCGTGGCTTCGGGATAGTACACCGTCACCGTCGACGACGTGGAGTTCGCCACGTAGAGGTATTCCGACGGATCGAAAGCCAGGGCGACGGGAGCCTTGACGCCGGCGGAGATCGTCCGCAGCGGCGTTCCCGTGCCGGGCTCGTAGACCGTTACGGTATCGCTCGCAAAGTTTGCGACATAGAGGTTCTTGGGCACGTTTGGGCCCGCGCGATGGGCGGGGCTTGCGCTTCGAGGGGCCGCAAAGTCCGAGGTCCCGCAACCGGCGACGATCGCGGCTGCGGCGCAAGCGCCGACGAGGTTCCGGCCGTATCGTGAAAGGCTCATCTCATCAGGTCTCCCTGGCAAAAGTGCGCTCGGTCAGAAGCCATACGGTTCGACGAGCGTTGGACATTCCCTCAAGGCAACAGGGGCGCTACCGCTCGGAAGCGCGCCGCAGCGTGTGGTAGTCGCCGCTTCGAATCGTCACACCGTGAGCGTCGAGCCACTCGAGTAACGGGACCGCGTACTTGCGCGACGTTCCGATGAGATCGCGAAAGTCGGCGGCCGTCATGCGCCCATTTTCGTTCAGATGGGCTTCCACGTGCGCGCGGATTCTGGCAATTTGGGAGCCGCGATAGAGATCCTCGCCAACCTTCACCAGCCCGCCACCCGCGAGCATGGTGTCGAATGCTTTGGAGCAGCCCGCTAGACGGGCGAGCTTAACGGCGGCAGCCGCGCTTGCAAAGGGAATCGGCAAGAACGGCTTCCCTTCGTCGACGGGGACGAGATGGTCGAAGAACGCTCGCTGCTCGGCAGTCAGGGACGGCGCATACCCGAGCGCGGCGTAGTACCCGCCGTGGTTGACGAGGCGCCCCTGCTCGACGAAATGTACGAGGATTCGCACCAGCAGCGCTTCGGGTACTGCTAGCGCGCGAGCCAGCGCGATGGACGTCACCCCCATCGCCCACGGCTCGTCGTGATGCGCTTCGTCGAGGTGGGTGAACACACGACTGAGTAAGGACGTCGCGGCCGCGGCGCTCACGTAGGCGCGCGGCCTCGAAACAGCGACGGCGTCGCCCCGTTCGATAAGCCGCTCCAGCGCGCCGAGTGTCACCGCTTCTCGCAGATTCGCGGCAGCGGCAATCTCCGCCGGCTCGACGGCATCGAGCGCGCGACCGTTCAGGACCCCGAGCACCGCAGCCTCGTCGGGATTCGCCTCTTCGGCCGCGTTTGCAGACTCCGGGCCTTCAACGAACCCGCCGCCTAGCAGCATCATCGGCGACGGACGCCGCAAAACAAACCGCACGCCGGGAAAGGCGACGACGGCCTCGCGCAGATGCAGCGTCGCGCGTGCTTCGCGCCCGGATTCGGGCGGCGCAGCGGCGACGAGCGTGCCGAGCACTTCGGCCGAACCGACGTAGGCCCGCACCGGCGTGCGACGCCGAAATAAGCCTGCCGCACTTTCCAAGGGCCTGAAACGCACGGCGAAGTTTTGCCCGGCCGAGAACTCTCTGCCGACGACGGCCTGACCGCGAGCGATCTCACAGCGATCGATGCCCGACAGATTCACCGCAACGCGCGAGCCAGCCTCGACTCTCTTTCGAACGGACCCGAAAACCCCGATGCTGCGAACGTGCGCCGGCGCACCGCCGGGTTCGAGTTTGAGGTCGTCGCCCGTTTCGATACTTCCCTGCATCAGCGTTCCGGTTACGACGGTGCCGAGACCGGTCAAGGTAAAGACGCGATCGATCGGCAGATAAACCGGCGAGGCGACGTTGCGCGGCGGCATATCCACAAGCTCTCGATGTAACAGCCGGCGCAGCGGCTCGAGATTCTCTCCCGTCACCACGGAGACCGGCAAAATTGGAGCGCCCGCTGCGATGGTTCCCTGGAGTTGCCGCTCGATGCGCCGGCACGCTTCTTCGCGCTGCGCGCCCTCTACCAGGTCGATCTTACTCACGACGACGATCGTGCGCCGCACGTTGAGAAACTGCGCAATGGCGAGATGCTCGAGCGTCTGCGGCATCACCCCTTCGCTTGCGTCGACGACGAGGAGCAGCAACTCCATGCCCGCGGCGCCGGCGAGCATGTTGTGGAGGAAGCGTTCGTGGCCGGGAACGTCCACGATGCCGCCCTCGACGCCGTCGGGATAGCGCAGGTGCGCGAAACCGAGGTCGAGCGTCATGCCGCGCACGCGCTCCTCCTCCAAGCGATCCGGGTTGGTTCCCGTTAAGGCCGCGACGAGCGCCGATTTACCGTGGTCGACGTGCCCGGCGGTTCCGATGACGTGCAATTACGTGCTAACTCGCGGGTCGAAGCGCGATCCGATAGTCCGCCAGGATCTCTCCGGCGGCGCGAATCCCCGACTGCGCGCCGCCCTCCATGAAACCTTGGTACTCGACCGAGGTGTGCTCGCCCGCGAAATGCACGCGCCCTTGACGGCGTGCTTCGTGCCCGGCGATCGTCGTGCACTGACCGACCAGCCAGCACGAGTAGCTCGCCAGAATGTTCGGATCGGCCTGCGCGTTGCCGAACGTCGCGCGGCCGTTCCACGCCGGCGCGACGCCGGGCCAGATCTGATCGAGCTGCTCGAAGAAATCGCGTACGTGGCGCTCGACGGCCGCGGAATCGCCGATTCGCGCGTACGGCATCGGCGGCGTGTCGACCATGCCCGGCGAGCCCGCGGTGAAGACCTCGATCAGGCCGTCGCCGCCGCGTTGACCGAGCGAATAATCGAGCGAGCTCTGCACGCGTAGCGTCGTCCAGATCTGCCCGGTCGTCGGCTCCGGCCACGGATGGGCGGCCCGCATCCAAGCGCGCCGGTCGAACTGCAGATGGAGTTTGGTATGGAAACCGTAGCCGAGGTTGTCGATCGCATTGATCTTCGCGGCATCGAAACCGGCGCCGGAATAATCGATACTACGCAACGCGATGAACGGCAGCGCCAGCACGACGCGGTCGGCGAGTACCACGTCGCTCGCGCCGTCTTTGGTGAAGGTTAGCGCGTAGGCTCCGGTCTTCGTCTTCCGGATCGCAGTAAGCCGTTGGTCGAGGCGGATGCTTCCTGCCGGCAGCGTCGCAGCGATTGCCTCGGGCAGCGCCTGGCTACCGGCGGCCATGATGTAGCGCTGATCCGAGTACCCAAGCACGTTGAGTTCGTGGTTCTGCGCGTACCAGCGCTGCTGGCCGAGCTGCAGCACGAGGTTGAGGGCGCTCAGCTCCTCGATGCCGCGGCCGTACTCGTTACGATACGATTGCGCGATCAGCCGCCCCAGTTGACCGTCGAGCCCATGCGGCACGTATTGGACGATCCAATCGCGCATGCTCATGGCGTCGAGCCGCCGCGCCGTCGGGGTCGCGTTTGCATACGTGGTCGTCGGATCGACCTTCGCCAGCTGCGCCTGCAGCACCGGATAGATCGCGGCAAAGTCGCGGTCGGCGTCGGACATCGCATAGTACCGGCCGCCGAGAAAGCAGGTATCGCGAGCGTGCGGCGGCCGCGCCGCGTACGTGTCGAGTAAGCCCAGATTGAAACGCCGAGCGAGCGCGTGCATCGCGAGATGCGTCGAGTCGATCATCGCGCCGCACCACTCGGTGTGCTGTCCGTCGTTCCAGTAGGCGCGCTCGGAGTGCATGCGCCCGCCGACGCGGTTCGCGGAATCGTAGAGCGTCGCGGCGATGCCGGCGTCGCGCAGCCGGCGCGCCGCCACGAGCCCAGCGATGCCGGCGCCGACGATGACGATTCGCTCCTGCCGGCGCGGACCGGCCGCCACCGTCCCGAGGACCGCCGCCGAGCCTGCAATAAAGTCGCGCCGTTTTACCACTTACAGCTTAACGTTGAGGTCGGCGAAGAAGCCGAACGGCTGCCGCACCGACGAGATGCCGACCTCGGTAATGTTGTAGAACGTTCCATAGGGATAGCGCAGTTGCGCGGGCGGATTCTTCACGAAGTTTCCCGCCGGAGCGAGGATATTCGACGGCAGATTCGAGTAAACGCACGTCACCGAGTTGTCCCACGCGTACCCGCGCTGAAAGCACTGGTTGTAGAGGTTGACGGCTTGCACCGTGAGCGTCGTGCGCGGACTGAGGTCGTAGCTGGCCTGCAGGTTGAGCGTTAGCTCGGCGGGCTGAACGAAAGCTCCGAGATTGTCGAAATGCCCGCTGTAGGGGTCGGGTAGGAAGATCGCGCCGGCCGAACCGCCCGAACAGGTCTTGCCCGGCGTCAACGGCGTGTTGCCGGGCTCGCGCGCGCACGTTTGTGGCACGTAGCCGGGCCATACCAGCGGCGAGCCGTAGTTCGACCCGTCGCTATAATGCAGCGACGGCGTTACGGCGAATCGCCCGTGCCGATAGTTCAGGATAAGTGAGGCGACGTCGGGGACTTCATAGCCGTTGGCGGCGTTGAAGGGGCTGGGTATCACGTCGTACGGCGTGTACCACCCGCTCGGGTCGAAGAGCGGCTGCAACGCGTCGCGGTAGTAGGGGTTGGGAATCTCGAGCCGCCCGTGATGGCGCGTACCCGATTCCGTATTGCGCAGAACCGCCTTGGCGTTGGGGGCGTACGCGCCGCTGCCGCAGGCCGCCCAGTTCGGCGACGACTTCGTGACGCCCGCGCAGGCCGCGGTATACGAGTTGTACAGTTCGACCTGCGTGTTGAGCGCGTCGATCACGCTCACACCGTTGATCGGCGAGAAGCGGATCTGGTTCTCGGTGTGCGTGTAGGAGAGCTGCGATGAAAAACCATCGCGGCTGAAGTCGCCATACTGCAGCGAGAACTCGGCGCCGTAGGAACGCTGCGTGCCGGCGTTGAGCCCGGCCAGGGTTCCTTCAACAGGATTGATCGCTTGGAACTGCAGCTCGTTGCTCGTATTGCGGTAGAACGGCGTGATCTTGTACGAGAGCCTCGTACCCTTCACGTGTTTCTCGAGCGAAAGGTCGAAGTTGTCCGACGTATCGGGGGAGATGTCGTGGTCGGGCGTATGGTAGCCGTACGGATAGAACTGTGCGATGAAGGAGGCGAGATTCTGCTGATAGGTGTTGTACTGGTAGTACGACGAGCCCTCGGCGCGCGCATACTTGCCGGCCGAACCGCGGACCACCGTATCTTGGTCGAGCGTATACGTGAACGAGAGACGCGGCTGAAAGACGTAGGCGACCTGTTCTCCCGCACCCACGTTATACAGGCCGAGGCCCGGATCGGTGAGCGGCGCGAAGCCGGGCGAACAGCTCCCGAGCCGGTCGTGCTTTGAATTCCAGCGCCATTGCGTCGCCTTTCCAGGCGCGCCGCAAAACTCGTTGTTGTACGCGTCGAACCAAAACTGACGCGCGGGGTAGCCGTTCTCGAGGTCGTTCGTAAAGTAGGCGAAGCGGTCGATCCGCGCGCCGAGGTTGACGACGAGCCGGTCGTTGGGCTGCCAGAGATCGGTGATTGCCGCGGAGCCGAAGCGCGGCGTGACGTTATCGACTTGCGCGCTGTAACCGTTCTCGGTCATCATCCAGCGCGCGCCGGCGAGGGCGGCCGGCGACGTGTCGGGAGCGTAGCCAGGTGTTAGGTTGAAGTTGTACTTGCTACCCGGATAGCAGCCGCCGGGTGAAAGGCATCCGCCCTGACTCCCGGCATCGAAGCAGCTCCATGCGTCGCCCGTCGTGTAGTTGTAACACTTGCCGTTGGGCGTGCCGTAGCTGGATAGGATCGTGCCGAGCCCCGTCGGGGCGAGGCTCGTCGTGAAGGGATCGGTCGAGCTGTAGGCTGCGTTATACGTTTGCAGGCGCTGCGTCATGTACGACGCTTCCGCGGTGAGCAGATTTTGGGTCGAGAGTTGATTGGCGTAGATCAGGCTGCTCCCGTAACCGTGCTCGTAGACTTCATAATCGGCCGGGTCGGAGCCGAAGACGAGCTGCGCGCTGTTGGGGCCGTTGATGAACCAGCTCGAGTACGCGCCCCAGACCAGCGCGCGCAAGTACGAGCGCGAGTCGAAGTTTTTTTGGTACTGGAGCTTCTCGATCGAATAGCCGTTCCAGTTGCCGTCGCGGTCGCTTGGGTCGATCGGCCCGCCCACGGCGCGGTCCGCCGGGCTGCTGGGAAAGAGCCCGACGCCCACGGCATCGTTGTTAGGCGCCTGCATCAGCGCACCGCGATAATAGAGCGAGTCGAGATACGGCATCGGATAACCGATGCCGGTCTTGTTGCCGGTCACGGGCGTGTAGCCGATGTCGTTGGCCGAACTGTAGAACTGCGCGGCGATGCCGCCGGTAACGTAGAGCAGCTGCACGTCGTCGCGCAGCGACGAGTCGCGGTGCGGAATCCCGAAATGCAGATTGACGACGTTCTCCCGATCGAAATCGGCCGCTTGCGCGTAGCTGTAACCGGGCTGGGCGATAAACCCATAGTTTGGGGCCTTTCCGCCCGAGCCGTCGAGAATATTGTAGACGTTATTATTGCTCGGCACCGAGAGCGGATAGAAGTAGAGCGGGTCGCTGACCGCGCCGAATTGATCGCCGTAACGGAAGGTCTGATTGGTGCCCGACAAGCCGACGTAATACGAAAAATCCCGGTCGGGAGTTGCTCCGGCGACTTCGACCGTGGCTTGATGGTAGAACGCCGGGCCGCCGATGCCGAAGTCGGCACTAGCGTAGCCGGGAAAGGTTCCGGTCTTGATTACTTGGTTGATGTAGCCGGCGAGTCCGGACGAGTTGGAGGTAGCCGGCGTGCCGCCCGTATAGACTTGCACCTCCTGATTTCCCAACGACGCCAGCGTAGCAATCGGAGCGAGATCCGACTGGCGCGTCGTCGGAATACCATCGAACTCGTAGGCAACTTGGTCGACGTCGCCGCCGCGAATGTACACGCTCTGATACCAGCCTTGCTGGTTCGAAGGAATGTTGACACCGGGGGCGCTCGCGATCGCGCCGTACGCCTGCGTCAACGAGCCGGAACCCGAGAGCGTCGAGGCCGCCTTCTGTCCTGCAGAGTTAATCGAAAAGACGTCGCTGGTTACCCCCGAGTGCACCAATGACTGCGCCGACCGGGACGTCGTGCGCGCGATCGTCCGCAGCGTCTTTTGCAGCGTGAGCGCGACGGTTGCCGACTGGTCGGCCGCGATCGTGACGCCGGGTGCAGATTGCGAATCGTAACCCGGTTTTGACGCGTTGATGGTATAGGTGTCGGGCTGCAACGATATAAACGAGAAGTCGCCCGCGGAGTCCGAAACGGCCTGCGCGGTTTGCGAGGGCGAAACCGCGGTGACGGTCGCCCCGGCGACGGGCGCGTGGGTTGCCGCGTCGACCACCCGGCCGCGCAGCGTGCCGGTCGTTCCCGCTCTCGCTTCGATAGGCATGGCAACCAGGATGACGAGCGCGACAATTCGCTTGAACACGTGCCTCCTCGACGGCCAACCAGGGCCTCTAAAGATGACCGCCTTTACATGCGCCGAATGTAACTTCCTCGCCGCCTCCAGAATCGACATATGAAGCTTTGAATACCGTTACGCAATTATCGCTCGAAGAGCGCCGGCGCGCCAACGTCGCGCGGGGCGTCGCGACCGCCCATCCGATTTGGGTGGAACGCGCGGCCGGCGCGACGCTTTGGGACCGCGACGGACGCCGCTACCTCGACTTTGCCGGCGGAATCGGCACGCTCAACGCCGGCCACGCCCATCCCAAAGTCGTCGCGGCGATCGCCGAGCAGGCCGCCCGTTTCACTCACACGTGTTTTCAAGTCGCGGCGTACGAGCCGTATCTTCGCGTGGCCGAAGCGCTCAACCGGCGCGCCCCGGGCGCGGCTCCCAAAAAGACGCTGCTGCTGTCGACGGGCGCCGAGGCGACGGAGAACGCGATCAAGATTGCGCGCGAGTATACGCGCCGGCCGGCAGTCGTCGCGTTCACGCACGGGTATCACGGCCGTACGCTGCTGGCCCTAACCATGACGGGCAAGAATGTACCGTATAAGCAGCATTTCGGCCCGTTTTGCAGCGAAGTCTATCACGCGCCGTTCCCATTCGAGCGGCACGGGATTTCCACGCGCGATGCGTTGTCGGCGCTCGACGAGCTCTTCGAGGGCGTGGTCTCGCCCGACCGCATCGCCGCAATCATTATCGAACCGGTTCTCGGTGAAGGCGGCTTCGTGCCCGCGCCCGCACCGTTCCTCAGCGAGCTGCGGCGCATCACGCGCGAGCGCGCCATCGTTCTGGTTGCCGATGAAATTCAAACCGGATTCGGCCGCACCGGACGACTCTTTGCATGCGAGCATTACGAGCTGGAGCCCGACATCATCACGGTCGCGAAATCGCTGGGCGGCGGCCTCCCGCTGGCGGCGGTCGTCGGGCGAGCCGAGATCATGGACGCGCCCGAGCCGGGCGGGCTCGGCGGTACCTTCGCCGGCAATCCGGTCGCCTGCGCCGCGGCGCTCGCGATCCTCGAAATCATGGACGAAGACTTCCTTGCGCGGGCGCGCGACGTGGGGGACCGCATCGAATCGGCGCTGCGGTCGATGCAGTCGCGATTCACAGAGATCGAGGACGTTCGCGGACTGGGAGCGATGATGGCGATGGAGCTGTCGCGCGGCGCCGAAGCACTCGTCACCGCGACACGCTCGCGCGGACTTCTCCTCCTGCTGGCCGGAAATCGCGACGTCGTTCGGATTCTCGTTCCATTGGTCGTAAGCGATGCGGAGTTGGAGGAAGGTTTAGCGATTCTCGACGCGGCCGCCGCCGAGGTCTTCGCGGCATGAAGCTCACCGGCGCAGAGCGAGAACGAGCCGTCTACGAATACACGCAGCGTATTCTGGCGCTCATCGCAAAAACCGACGTAACTCCGGACGAAGCCTCGTGGATCACTCGCGAAACCGTCGAGTCCTTCCGCGATCACATCAATCCCGGATTTCTCGAATACCGGAAGGCCACCGATGCGCGCGAGGCCGGCGCGGTCGTTGAATGGGCCGACGCCGGTCCCAACTCCTACCGCGACGTATACGGCCGCAAATACCTGGACTGCTTGGGCGGCTTCGGCATCTTTAACGTCGGGCATCGCCACCCCAAAGTCGTCAAGGCCGTAAGCGATCAACTGCGCCGCCAACCGCTTCACAGTCAAGATCTGCTCGACCCGCTGCGTGCGATGCTGGCGAAGACGCTGGCGATGCTCGCACCGGCCGGGTTAGACCACAGCTTCTTCTGCAACAGCGGTACCGAGGCCGTGGAGGGCGCGCTGAAGCTGGCGCGGGCCTTCAATCCAGCTAAACAAACGATCGTTGCCGCAACCAAAGGCTTTCACGGCAAGAGCTACGGCGCGCTCTCGGCCAGCGCCAAGGCGGAGTTCCGCCGGCCGTTCGGCCCGATGCTGCCGAACATCGAGCACGTGCCGTTCAACGATCTTCTCGCGCTGCGCGACATGATGACCTCGTGCCGCGCCGTCGGCGAGGACGTCGGCGCGGTTCTTTTGGAGCCGATCCAAGGTGAGGGCGGCGTGAACATCCCCGACGACGATTACTTGCCGGGCGTTCGCGCGCTCTGCGACGAGTTCGGCGCGCTCTTCATTCTCGACGAAGTGCAGACCGGCATGGGGCGAACCGGTAAGATGTTCTGCTGCGAGCATTACGGCGTCGCGCCCGATCTCATGTGCCTGGCCAAAGCCTTCGGCGGAGGCGTCGTCCCCGCGGGCGCGGTTATCGGGCGGCGCGAGATTTTTTCGCGGCTCTTCGATAACCCGTTTCTCCACACGTCAACCTTCGGCGGAAATCCCCTCGCCTGCGCGGCGGCGATGGCCACCATCAACGTCTTGATCGAAGAGCAGCTTCCCCAACGCGCCGCTTGGCTGGGCGAGCGTCTGCTCGCCGGAATTCGCGCAGCGGTTGCGGGACACGAAGCGCTCGTCGCCCACGTGCGCGGCAAAGGACTCTTGCTCGCGCTCGAGTTCCACGATCACGCGACCGGCTTCGAGCTTGCAAAGCAGATGCTCGACCGCAGCGTGCTCGTCTCCGGCACGCTGGTGAATGCGAAGGTCATCCGCATCGAACCTCCGCTAACGATCACACAGGAGGAGGCCGACTACGTGTGCCAAGCCCTCTCCGAGAGTCTTAAATTCATGGCCGTCCCAGTACGAACAGGAGCTTAGTATATGCAAATCGCCGCGCGCACCGCAGACAGCTCGGACGAAATCCTCGCGCGCCTTCCGCGCATCGGCGGCGTGATCCCAATGTACGTCGACGGCGACTGGCGCCTGGCCGCGCAAGGCGGAACGCGCGAGCTGTACAACCCGGCGAACGGAGCGCCGATTGCGACCATCGCCGAAGCGAGCGAGGCCGACGCCGAGACCGCGATTTCGGCCGCCCGCAAAGCGTTTGACGAAGGCCCCTGGGCCGCGATGAACGCCGCGGAGCGCGCGGGGCTGCTTTTCCGAGTCGCCGACGCGATCGAGGCCCGTTGCGACGAGTTCATGCGCATCGACACGCTCAACAACGGCAAACCGCTGCGGGAAACGCAGTACGATGCCGTCGACGCCTCCAACTGCTTTCGCTACTACGCCGGCCTTGCAACCAAGCCGCACGGACAGACCTTCGACGTTCCGGCGCCATCGCAGACGTTTACCGTTCGCGAGCCCATTGGAGTCTGCGGGCAGATCGTTCCGTGGAACTACCCGCTGCTCATGGCTGCGTGGAAGCTCGCGCCCGCGTTGGCTGCGGGCAACGTCTGCATCCTCAAACCGTCTGAGCTGACGCCGCTCTCGACGATCGCCTTAGCGGCTATTTTCGAGGATCTCGAGTTCCCACGCGGCGTGGTCAACATCGCTCCGGGACCCGGCGCTACCGTCGGTCACGCGCTCGCGGCCAGCACCCGCGTGGACAAGATCGCGTTTACCGGCGGCACCAAGACCGGCCGAAGCATCATGCAAGCCGCCGCTTCCAATCTCAAGAAGATCTCGCTCGAGCTTGGCGGCAAGTCGCCCAACATCGTCTTCGCCGACGCCGACTTTGAAACGGCGGTCGACTACGCGCTCTTCGGGATCTTCGCCAACGCCGGGCAGGTCTGTTCGGCAGGGTCGCGGCTGGTCGTCGAGCGATCTCTGCGCGACCGTTTCGTCGAGCGGCTCGTCGAACGCGCCCGGAAGATTCGCGTCGGCGACGGATTCGATCCCCAAACGGAGATGGGGCCGATCATCTCGCCCCTGCATCGGGAGCGGGTTGAAGCCTACATCGCCGCGGGCATCGACGAGGGGGCGGAGCTGCTCTGCGGCGGAGAGCGTCTCGGTGGTCCGCTCGCCGGCGGAAACTTCATCGCGCCGACGATTTTCGGCGACACGACGCCCGGCATGCGCATCGTTAAGGAAGAAATCTTTGGGCCGGTGCTCGTGGTGCAAACCTTCGACGACGAAGCGGAAGCCGTGGCCATTGCCAACGACACGGTCTACGGTTTAGCCGGCGCCGTCTTCACCGGGGACGTCGCGAAAGCGCATCGCGTGATTCGCAAACTTCGCGCCGGAATCACGTGGATCAACACGTACCACCCAACCTATAACGAGGCGCCGTGGGGCGGTTACAAACAATCGGGGATTGGACGGGAGCTCGGCACGTACGGTTACGACGCTTACACGGAAGTCAAACAGATCAATGTAAACCTCGATGTGGCGCCGTCCGGCTGGTTTTCCGACCGCTAGGAACTCCGATCGCGGGATGTAAAAAGGGGGCCGGCCCACCGACCCCCTTCGCCGGTTCTTGCAGAAGCGGCAATGGAGATGCCGCCCACGCGTGCTAGTCGCCGACGGGGTTGCTGGGGCGAGTGATTGGGAGCTCGGGTCCGCGGCCGGGATGGGTCGGAGGCGCGGGCGGACGGATCGGATCGATCGGAATCGGCGTGGTGCCGAAGCCGCCGCTGACGTTATCCAGCTCTTCATCTTTCTTCTGGTCGCTCATTTTCAACCTTTCTCGCGCGGCAAAATCACCACGCTTCACGTACAATATCAGCCAAGTGAGAAATGGTTAGGAATCGCTAGAGAACGACTTGTTCGCGGAAGATTGGCAAAACAAAAAGAACGACGCCCGTGCATTAATCACGGGCGTAAATGTCTGGCAGAAAATTCGCAGGGAGACCGACGTAGTAAGGGGGCCGGCGACCGGCCCCTTTTGCATCGTTAGTTTAGTCTAACCGCCTACTGGATTGCTGGGCCGATGGATCGGAAGTTCCGGGGCGCCGGGATGGGTCGGGGGTTCGCTTGGCCGGATTGGGTCGCGTGGGATCGGATGCGAGTAGACGCCGCCGCTGATCTTATCGAGCTCTTCGTCGTGCATCTCTCTCTTGTCGTCGCTCATGAAGTTTGCCCTTTCTCGCGCGGCAAAAGCACCGCACTTGCGTAGCGTATCAATGAAGTAAGAAACCCGTGAGAAAAGGTTGTGAAGAAATGCGCACTTTTGAAAAAAAACCGACGCCCGTGAGTGCTCACGGGCGTTGGGTGAAAGGGGCGGGTTTTTGCAGGACGGGAACTAACCGGTGAAGCAACGCCCGGCCCCTTCGCCGAACTTTTGCAGAAGCGGCATGTAGATGCCGCGACTACTTTTAGCCGCCGACCGGGTTGCTCTTCTTGCCGCCGATCGGATCGATCGGGTTGATTGGATGGGTCGGGGGGCCGCCTGGACGGATCGGATCGATCGGAATCGGGTGGGTTCCCATTCCGCCACTTACCTTATCCAGTTCCTCGTCCTGAAATTTCTTCTCGTCGCTCATTTTTACCCTTTCTTGCCTGGCAAAATCACCGGGCTTCGCTTAGGATAGCAGCCAAATGAGAAACCGCTAAGAAAAGGTTGGGAATAATTTTTCCTCAGGGCGGGACCCAAATTTCGGTCATCCGGGTTCAATTGAGAAGACGCCCTTCACAATTAGGCTTGAAATCACGATCCGGTCTTCTTCCGGAGCGACGGTGCGGAGATCGAGGAGCACCCGCCCGCTCTCGATGCGCGCGACGATCGCCGGGTCCCCAGTCCGCAGCGCTGCCGCTAGAGCCTGCGGTTTCTCGCTCGGAATAGCGATCGCAATTGACGGTATGCGCGCCTGCGGAAGCGCGCCGCCGCCGACGTACGCGTCGCTCTCGCATGCCGCTGCGCCGGGCACTTCGTTTATGTACGCTTTCGCTCGCTCGCGCAGACCGTCGAGCGTTGCGGCGAGCATTCGATAGAGCGGCAAACGCTCGCGCGAAATGCGATCGCGGTGGCAGCGCAGCGTCGCGCCGAGCGCCGCGAGCGTCAACTTCCCCACGCGCAGAGCGCGCAGCAACGGGTTATTGCGAAGGCGTGCCACCAGGTATGCGCGACCGGCAACGATGCCGGCTTGTGGGCCCCCGAGCAGCTTGTCGCCGGAGAACGTCACCAGCGTCATGCCGTCGCCGATCGCTTCTTGCACCGTGCGCTCGTGAGCGGCTCCGTACTCCGCGAGATCGCAGAGAGCCCCGCTGCCGAGATCTTCGACAACGGGAACGCCGGCACGTTGCCCGAGTGCCGTCAGATCCCGCGTGCTCGGTTCGTGCGTGAAACCCTCGATTTTGTAGTTTGACGCGTGCGTGCGCAGCAGCAATCCCGTTTGGGGTGAGAGCGCCCGCTCGAAATCTTCGATGTAAACGCGATTGGTCGTGCCGACCTCGACGAGCTTGGCCCCGCTGCGTTCCAGCACGTCGGGTACGCGGAATCCACCGCCGATCTCCACCAACTGATTGCGGGCCACGATGACTTCGCGGCCCTTGGCAAGCGTATCGAGCACGAGGAGCACGGCGGCGGCGCAGTTGTTGACGACGAGCGCGTCCTCTGCCCCGGTAGCCGCGCGCAGCGCTTCACCGATTTCGGCATTGCGCGAGCCGCGCTCGCCCGTTGCTACATCGTACTCGAGATTTGAATACCGGCCTGCGAGCTGCTCGATTGCCGCTGCCGCATCGGAGCTCAACGGCGCACGTCCGAGATTGGTATGCAGAATGACGCCCGTCGCATTGATCACGGGGAAAGGTGCCTTGACGCGCAGATCGTCCAGCCGGTTGCGAACCGCGGCGACGATCGCGTCGTATTCCCCTTCGTCACCGCAAAGACGCGCGCGGCCGATTACCTCTTCGGCCGCGCGTTTGATCCGTTCTCGCCCCAGCTCCGACTCGTGGGCTGCGATGCGTTCGTCTTCCAATATCCGATGCATCGCGGGCGGGCGAGTTCCCGCTCTGCGCAATTCGCTCTTAGGCGACGTGTTTGCCGAGCATCGAGGTCACCGTGCTTTCAGGGACGTAGCCGACGATGCGATCGACCGGCTGACCCGCCTTGAAGAGAATCAAGCAGGGGATGCCCGAGACTTGGTATTGCCCGGCGATAGTCGGATTCTCGTCGGTATTCAGCTTGACGAACTTTGCTTTGCCGGCGTTCGCGACGGCTACTTTTTCAACGATCGGCCCAAGCATGCGGCACGGGCCGCACCACGGTGCCCAGAAATCCACTAGAACCGGCTGGCTGCTCTGCAACACCTCGGCCTCAAAGTTGGTTTGCGTCACCTCTGCTAATGCACTCATGTCTTTCTTAACACTCCTAAAGCTCGGGTTGTTGCGGCTCGCCGGTGATCTCGGTGATCTGCGCGGCCTGCTTTCCAAGGTTCGTAATCGCGATAACCTCTTCGCCGTCGCCCAGCCGCTGCAGGCGCACGCCCTTGGCATCGCGCCCCGTCTTACGGATGTCGCGCACCTTCAGGCGAATGACTTGGTTGCCGGACGTGATCATCAGCACTTGGTCGTCGGGCGCGACGAGAATCTGGTCGATGACCTGCCCGATGTCGTCGCGCTGGCGCGCGAACGCCTTCACTCCCTTGCCCCCGCGCGACGTGTGGCGGTACTCTTCGATGGGCGTCCGTTTGCCGAAGGCGAGCGACGTCACCAGCAAGACTTCCCTGCGCTCGTCTTCCACGACGTCCATCGCGACGATCGTGTCGCCTTCGTCGATCGTCATCGCCTTGACGCCCCGGGCAGGCCGGCCCATCGGGCGGACGTTCTTCTCGTTAAAATGCACCGCCATCCCGCGCGACGAGGCCAGGATGATGTCGCGGGAGCCGTTGGAAAGGTCGACCGCCAAGAGCTCGTCGCTCGGATCGAGATTGATTGCCAGGAGCCCGTTGCGCCGGACGTTGGCGAACTCTTCGAGCTTCGTCTTCTTGATGACGCCGTGCCGAGTGACCATGACGAGGTACTTCTCGCCCTCGAACTGGTCGATCGGAAATGCCGCGGTCACCTCTTCGCCGGGAGGGAGGGTCAGCAGATTGACCAGCGCCGTGCCGCGAGCTTGCCGCGTCGTATCGGGGATCTCGTACCCTCGCAAGCGATAGACGCGGCCTTTATTGGTGAAGAAGAGGACGTGGTCGTGCGTCTTGGTGATGAAGAAGTTGCTTACCACGTCCTCGCGCTTGAGGTTCGAGATGCCGGTTACGCCGCGGCCGCCGCGGCTCTGCGTTCGGAACGTATCCAAGGTGACGCGCTTGATATAACCGCCGACCGTATAGGTGACGACGACGTCGATGTTCGGCGTGAGCGACTCGATCGATATCTCGTCTTCGGCCGGCTCGATGGTGGTGCGCCGCTCGTCGCCGAAGCGCTTCTTGACGTCGAGCGCCTCGCTCCTGATGATCTGCGCGATGCGCCGCGGGCTCCCCAAGATGTCTTCCAGCTCCGCAATCGTTTTGATCAGCTCGGCGTATTCATCCTCGATCTTCTGGCGCTCCAGGCCAACGAGGGTGCGCAGGCGCATATCGACGATCGCTTGTGCTTGAAGCTCGCTCAGCTCGAAGCGCACCGACAATCGCTGCTTGGCTTCATCGGTCGTTTGGCTTCCGCGAACGATCTCGATGACTTCATCGATATTGTCGAGCGCGATGCGGTAGCCTTCGAGAAGGTGCGCGCGCTCCTGCGCTTTGCGAAGATCGTAGGTCGTTCGCGCAACGATGACGTTCTTGCGGTGCGCGATGAAATGCTCGAGCAGTTGTTTGAGGCTGAGCACCTGCGGCTCGATCGTCGCAGAGCCGTTGGCTCGCGTACCAGCCGGTACGAGCGCCAGCATGTTGAAGCCGAACGTCGCCTGCAGCGGGGTGTGTTTGAAGAGCTGATTGAGCACGATCTTCGGCGTCGCGTTCTTGGATAACTCGATGACGACACGCATGCCTTTGCGATTCGACTCGTCGTCCATCCGGGATATGCCGGCGATTCGTTTTTCCGAATAGGCTTCGGAAACGGCCTCCAGGATGCGGCTCTTATAAACTTGATACGGTATTTCCGTGATGACGATTTTGTGCTTGCCGCGCTCCTCGACGATCTCGGCCTTGCCGCGAATCGTGATCGAACCCCGACCCGTCTTGTAGGCTTCGCGGATCGCCTCGTGGCCTAAGATCGTTCCGCCGGTTGGAAAATCCGGCCCCTTGACGATGTCGCACAGGGCGTCGTCGCTCGTTTGAGGATCGTCGATCAACGCGACGATCGCGTCGGAGATCTCGTTGAGGTTGTGCGGCGGAATATTGGTCGCCATGCCCACCGCGATGCCGCTGGAGCCGTTGATCAAGAGTTGGGGCAAACGCCCCGGCATAACGCTCGGCTCGACGCCTTGGTTGTCGAAGTTGGCGACGAACGGGACCGTCTCTTTGTCGATGTCGGCGAGGATGTCAAGCGCCGTCCGAGCCAGGCGCGCCTCGGTATAGCGATAAGCCGCAGGCGGGTCCGGGTCGATGGACCCAAAGTTCCCGTGGCCGTCGACCAGCGGATAGCGTAGCGTAAAATCTTGCGCCATGCGCACCAAGGCGTCGTAAACGGAGCCGTCGCCGTGGGGATGATAGCTCTTGAGCACGTCGCCGATGACGCCGGCACATTTGCGGTGCTGCTTGCTGGGATCGAGCCCCATCTCGCGCATCGCGTAGAGAATCCGGCGCTGAACCGGCTTGAGGCCGTCGCGAACGTCGGGGAGGGCCCGCGAGGCAATGACCGACATCGCATACGAGAGATAGCTCTCTCGCATCTCATCTTCGACGTTGACCTGCGTTATGGTATCGTTGTTCAATACTTACCTGTATTCATGAATAATGCCCTTCGACTCGGCTCCGGGCCCCACTTCACTCTCACTCTTCACTCCGAAGAGGCGACCTACGCATTTGCCACGGCGTTTGCGCGGCGCCTGCAGCCCGGCGACGTCGTCGGACTTTCGGGGCCGCTCGGCTCCGGCAAGACCACGCTGGTGCGAGCGATCGTGCGGGCACTTCATGGTTCCGAGCAAACCCTTAGCCCGACCTTCACCTTTTGGCACCGCTACGACGGCGATCCAACCATCGACCACATCGATCTCTTCCGCATCGACGATCCACGCGAAGTCGTCGAGCTCGGACTCGAAGAAGCGCTCGACGGTCATTCGGTCGTGCTCGTCGAATGGTGGCGCAACGCGCCCCATATTCTCCCGCCGCGCCGGTACGAGATAGAGATGGACGGCGCCGGCGACAATCCTCGCACTCTTTCCCTTCGCGAACCGGATTGAACGTTCTTGCCCTAGATGGAGCGTTGGGCGGCTTCTCGGCCGCGGTCGCTTGCGAAAACCGAGTGACCGCCAGCGTGCGGGAAACCGGGAACGTCGCGCTGGAGCGCGGTCTCGTCCTACTGCAGAGCGTCCTGGACGGGGCCGGGATGCCGGCCGAGCGACTCGATCGTCTTGCCGTCGGCATCGGCCCGGGCGGCTTTACCGGGTTGCGCATCGCGATAGCTTACGCAAAAGCGCTCGCGGCCGCATGGAGACTCCCGCTCGTTCCGATCTCGTCGTTCGATCTTCTCGAGTACGGCGGCAGTTTCGACCGAGTGCTTACCATCGTCGCCGGCCGGCCGGACGTTATCTCGGCACGGTACCGCTGCGGCGCCGAGATCAAGCGCGCTTCGGGAAGAATCGCCGAGGTTCTCGACGAGCTGCTCCCCCCCTCGGCTAGTCACCCGCAGTCCGGTTCGACGGAGCTCGACGTCGTGGGCGCGTCGAAGGACGTGCTGCACGCGCTCGCCGAACGCGGTAACCCCGTGCACTTCCTCGATCCGGCCGTCACGCCCGCAGCCGCAGCAGTCGCTCTGGCAGCCGGCTCGTGCGCGCCGCCTGCGAGCCTGCACGAGGTGCGCGCCGATTACGGCGAGCTTCCCGCCGCCAAGGCCCCGAAGCTCTAGGTATGTAGCCTCCGTGAAGATGGAGCTTCGCCGGTCCGAGCACCGGCCCGATCGCTTCGCGATCGCCCCGATGGCGACGCCCGACGTTGCCGCGGTCACGCGCATCGAGCGCGCCTGCTTTTCCACGGTCTGGCCGAACGATGCCTTTTACAACGAGCTCAGCACGAACAAGTTGGCGCACTACTTCGTCGGGCGTTTCGAAGACCGGGTCGTCGCCTACGGCGGCATTTGGGTGATCCTAGAGGACTCACACATAACGACGCTGGCGGTCGATCCCGATTACCGCGGCCGGCGATTCGGCGAAGTGCTGCTGATGCGGCTGATCGACGAAGCGATCGATCGCGGCGCCGGGTGGATGACGCTCGAGGTTCGCGAGAGCAACACGGTCGCGCAGCGGCTCTACCGCAAGTATGGTTTCACCACCGTCACGATGCGCGCCGGCTACTACAGCGACGACAACGAGAGCGCGCTGATCATGTGGGCCGGAAGTCTCAAGAGCGAGCTCTACCGCAACCGGCTCGGGGTCTTACGGGCGGGCTTGGGGGATTGATGCCCTCGTTCGCACAACTCTTACGGCGCATTGAAGAAGATTTGGGACAGCGGCACCGGTACGCGCATAGCGTGCGGGTTGCGCGTTGTGCCGATCTCCTCGCGCAGCGGCATGGCGCCGATCCGGGAAAGGCACGCCTGGCGGGGCTGCTTCACGACCTCGCGCGCCTCTATTCGCCGGAGCGGCTCGTCGCCGAATGCGAAGCGCGGAATCTTCCGATCGACGCCGCTGAGCGCCGGCATCCGGTGCTCTTGCACGCGAAGCTCGGCGCCGCGATTGCGGGCGAGCGCTTCGGGGTACACGACGCGCAGGTGCTATCGGCCATCGAAAAACACACGACCGCTGCGGGAGAGATGTCGCCGCTGGATTGCAGCGTCTATCTCGCGGATTCGCTCGAACCTCACCGCTCTTTTCCCGAGCGCGCCAACCTTTGGAGGCTCGCGATGGACGATCTCGCCGCAGCGATGCGAGGAGTGCTCCTTTTGACGATGCGCCACAATGCCCGCAAGGGCGTTGCAACGCTTCCGGCCACGCTGGCGGCGGCCGCAAACTTCGGGCTGACGGTGGCGGACGGCGTTCCGCCGGAGGTGCGCGCATCGGCGAGCTGATCGACGTCGTTCGCGAGAGCGCGCTCGACAAGAAAGGAGAGGGTTTCACGGCAATCGACGTAAGCGGCCGGACTATTTTGGCCGACACCTTCGCGATCGTAACCGGACGATCGAAGATACAGACGCGCGCCATCGCCGATAGCGTGACCGAAGCGGCGCGCCTAAACGGCTACGGCGTCTCACGCGTTGAGGGGTACTCCGACGGAATGTGGATTCTGATCGATCTCGGCAACGTTATCGTTCACGTCTTCACGCCCGAGCAGCGCGAGTTCTACAACCTCGAACGGCTCTGGTCGATCCCCAATGCGACCGCGGCGAGCAGCGCGTCGTGAAGCAGCGTCAGCGGCCGACCCACACCACCAAAGCGGCTCGCGCCCGGCGCGAGCTCTTCAAGCGCCTAGGGGTCTGGGTGTTTATCGTCTTCTTCGCGCTGAGCGTTGCCGGAGGGCTGATCGTTATCAGTTCATCGCTGCGCGCGCGCTGAGGCGGCGCGAGAAAACCAGAGCCACCCGATAACCATAAAGCCGGCGAAGTAGTAGCCGAACCAGCGCTGCGGCGGCGCCGGAACCGAATAGACGAGCGAGACCGCCGGTACGCCGAGCAGCACGACCGCCAGCGCGGAAATCGCGACGTCGATCCAGCGCATCGCGCCGATGCGTTTGACGTACACGCAAGCCGCGATCGAGATCGCGGCGTAGATCACGATGAATCCGAACGAGCTTAGCGTTCCACAGTTGTTGAAAACGTCGATCGGGAGAACGCCGGCGGCCAGCGAGGCCGCGGCGATGAATACCACGACGACCGTAACCAAGGTCACGGCCACGTGAGGGGTCTTGTGCCGGGGTTCGATCGCGGCAAGGGCGCCCGGAAAGAGCCCGGACTTCGCTACGGCAAAGGCGATTCTACCCGCGGTCGTGATGCACGCCAAGCAGACCGAGAATGCGCTGCAAAGGGCGCCGATCGCAATCGGAACGCGCAGGTACCCGATCTGGTAGAGACCGACGAGGGTTCCCAGCGGAAACGTCTGCCGGTCCAGCGGGATCGACGCGTGCGCAAGTCCGACGATTTCCGCGTAGGTCGCGATGATAAAAAACGCGCTCGCGAAGACCACGCTGGCAATCACTGCTCGGGGAATCGTGACCAGCGGCCGTTTGGCCTCGGCACCGAATGCCGTGGCGCTTTCGAAGCCCACGAGACTGAAGACGGCGGTCATTACCGCCAAACCCCAGTTGGGGACGCCGCCCTTGATCGTCAGTTGGTTCGGATCGAGTGCGGGCCCATGCCGCAGAAGAACGATCGCAACGACCAGCAGGATGATCAGCACCGAGATGGCCTCGAGCACGAGCATGACGATTGCCGAAACTTGCACGCCGCGGTAGGCGGCTTGCCAGCAAATCGCACCGAGAAGGATCGCGACGGCCACGTAGATCGCCGGGGCCGACAGGCTGACGCCGCTCGCGTCGTGCAGCAGCAAGGTGACGAAGAGCGACATCGCGCCGACCACGGCCGCCGCCACGAAGACGTACGCCCAGAGGAGGCTCCATCCGGCAAGGGCACCGACGACCGGTCCGAGATTTTCGGCTGCATACTCGTACATCGAACCCGCGCCGGTGAAACGACGCGCGAATTGATTCAGGTTGAGCGCCACCACGACGAGCATGCCCGCGCCGAAAAGATAGGCCAGCCAAGTCCCGTTGCCCGCATTGGCGAACATGTACGGCGCAATGAGGATCGGCGTCATGCTTGGCCCGATCAAGGCGATCGAGGTTGCGAGCACCTCGACGAACGTTAGCGAGCCGGCCCGCAGGGAGCTCGGCGCGCCGGCCGTCTCTTCCATAGATTCCGATGCTCGGCGACCGGCTGCCGAGTTCCCCCGCGCCTCCGAAACTTCGCCGCTCCGGCGCGGTAGGACCGTTCGCGGGGAGGGAGGTGCCGATGTTCTGGTGGGTCATCGTTTTTGTTGGCGGCTTTTTGATCGTACGCTCGATCCTGCGCGCAACGGCCGGCGCTCGTCATTCCGGCGAAGCCGCACCGCCGGCCTATGGCTACGGAGGCTTCGGCGGCGGCGGCAGCTTCTGGAGCGGCCTGCTGGGAGGGTTGGGCGGCGCGTGGCTCGGCAACGAACGCCATCGCGATGAAGGCGGAGCGCCGGGCAACGACGCGGGCCAAGCCGACGATTCGGGTGATGATGGTGGGGGAAGCGGCAAGGGTGGCGGCGGATGGTAGGCATCTATGGTACGCCTGCTGTCGTTGGTTCTTGCCGCGGTTTTCGTCAATCCATCGTATTTTGGTAGCCTGCACTGGCGGCTGATCGGGCCGTTTCGCGGTGGCCGCGCGCTCGCCGTCACCGGCGTTCCCGGCGAACCGCATCACTTCTATTTCGGCGCGGTCGACGGCGGCGTTTGGGAGAGCGATGACGCCGGCCGGACCTGGAAGCCGATCTTCGATCGCGAGGCTATCGGTTCGATCGGCTCGATCGCGGTCGCGCCGAGCAATCCGCGCGTCATCTACGTCGGGACCGGCGAAGCCGACATGCGCTCCGACATCGCCTACGGCGACGGGATGTACAAGTCGACCGACGGCGGACAAACCTGGTCGCACGTCGGACTGATCGATACCAAACAAATAGGCGCGATCGTCGTTGACCCGCGCGATCCCAACGTCGTCTACGTTGCCGCGCTGGGCCATCCATATGCTCCCAATGCGGAGCGCGGCGTCTTTAAGACCACCGACGGCGGTCAGACGTGGAGCAAGGTTCTCTACGAAGACGCCGATACCGGCGCGACGGCGCTCGCCATGGAGCCGGGTAATCCCGACGTTGTGTATGCCGCGCTGTGGCAGACGCGCCGCCCACCGTGGAACGTCTATCCGCCGTCGAACGGTCCGGGAAGCGGCCTCTACAAGACGACCGACGGCGGACGCAGCTGGACGAAGCTGACGCAAGGCCTTCCGCCGCACGTAGGGCGCATAGGATTATCGATCTCGGCCGCCGCGCCGCATCGCATCTACGCCAACGTCGACAGCAGCCCCGGCACGGGTGGCATCTATCGCTCGGACGACGCAGGCGCAACATGGACGCATGAGGATGGCGAAACGCGTATCTGGCAACGCGGCTGGTATTTTAGCGGCATCACCGCCGACCCGCACGATGCCAACACCGTGTTCGTAATGGATACGGCAACCTATCGCTCGACCGACGGCGGCAAGAGTTTCGACGCGATCTTGGGCGATCCGACCGGCGACGATTTTCATACACTGTGGATCGACCCCGGCGATTCGAACCGCATGATCTTGGGCAGCGACCAGGGCGTGGTCGTCAGCCTCAACGGCGCGCAAACGTGGAGCTCGTGGTACAACCAGCCGACGGCGCAGTTCTACCACGTCGCAACCGACGACGCGTTTCCGTATTCCGCTTACGGCGCGCAGCAAGACTCCGGCGCCGATATGCAAGCGGCGTGGAGTAAATACGGGACGCTCTCGCAGCAAGATTTTCGGCCGCTCGACGTCGGCGGGGAGAACGGTTATCTTGCGCCCGATCCCAAGCATCCGGGATTGATATATGGCAGCGCCGGAGGCGCCGGCGGTCCGGGCGCGACGAAGGAAGTCGCCGCCACGGGTTGGGAGCTGAACGTCGATCCGGTCATCGCCTATCCGTCGACCCTTTGGCGCAACACGTGGACGGCGCCGCTCTCGTTCTCGGCCGCCGATCCCAAATCGCTCTACATGGGTCACCAAAACGTCTTTCGCTCGCGCAACGGCGGCGACGGTTGGGAAATCGTCAGCCCCGATCTCTCGCGCCCGAACGAAGGGACGCCGTCAAACCTCGACGCGGCGACACTGGCCGATAGCAACAACGTGCAGCGCCACGGCGTGGTGTATGCGATCGCGCCTTCGCCGATCGTCGCAAACGTCGTCTGGGCCGCCACCGACGACGGTTACATCTGGCTGACCCGCAACGCTACCGCAAGTGCGGCGGCGGTTCGCTGGGAGAACGTGACGCCGCCCCAATTGACGTCGTGGAGCAAAGTGGGAATCATCGAGCCCTCGCACTTCGATCTCTCGACGGCATACGCGGCCGTCGACCGTCACCGCCTCGACGACTACGCACCGTACATCTATCGCACGACCGACGGCGGCGCGACCTGGACGCCGATCGTCGACGGCATTCCGAACGGCTCGTTCGTCAACGCCGTTCGCGAGGATCCGAAGCGGCGCGGACTGCTCTACGCCGGCACCGAGCGCGGCGTTTACGTCTCGTTCGACGACGGTGCGAACTGGCAGCCGCTGCAGCTCAATCTTCCGGTCACCTCGATTCGCGACATCGCGGTACACGGCGACGATCTCGTGCTCGCAACCCACGGACGTTCGTTCTGGGTGATGGATGACGCCACGTCGCTGCGGCAGATGGCCGCCGCGCGCGCCGCCGGCGGCGACTATCTCTTCGCGCCCGCAGCCGCGTATCGCATCCGCGAAGGCAATCAGGAGGGAACGCCGCTGCCGCTCGACGAGGCGCAGGTCGACAATCCGCCCGCCGGCCTTTACATCGACTATTATTTAGCGCGCGAGGCGAGCACCCCGGTTGCGATCGAGATTCTCAACGCCGACGGGCGCGTCGTGCGCCGCTGGTCGAGCGCCGAGCCCCCGAAGGCTGCCGATCCCAAGTCGGTCGACTTCACGACGCACTGGATCCAGCAACACCCCGTGCCCGAGACGTCGGCCGGCGCGCACCGCTTCGTCTGGGATTTCCATGAAACCAATTCACACGGCGCGCTGCTGCCCCCAGGAAGTTACACCGTGCGGCTAAGCGTCAACGGGAAGACGTACGACCGCAGCGCGCGCATGCTGCGCGATCCGCGTATCGCTGCAAGCGACGCGGATCTCGTCGCCCAATACGAGCTGGTAGAGCGCGTCATTGCGCTGCACGCGCAGGTCGTCACCTCACGCGCAAAGGCGCAGTCGCTAGGCGAAGGGGCGCAGCTCTCGGCCGCGCAAAAGCAGGCGCTACGCCGTGAAATCATCGGCGCCGAGCCGGCCGACAACCCCGACGACTCGATGGGCGCCTACTCGCACGATTTCACCAGCTTCTTGTTCCTCGAAAACCAGCTCGACTATCTCGCGAGCGCCATTGAAAGCGCCGATGCCGCACCGACCTCCGATATGCGCCTCGGCTACGCGAAGCTCGACGCCATCTATCGCGAGACGCTTGCGCACTTTCAATCGGTCGAGGCGATGGGCAAATAGACTCCTAGCGGCCGGCCTGCAGCGTCTGGACGTACCAGCGCTCGAGATCGTCGTGAAACTGCGCCAGTGCCGGCGCGTGCAGATAGACCATGTGGCCGGATTCATAGAATCCGTAGCTGATGTGACTTTGCAGCTGCGGTGAGAGCGACAGGTGGTTGAGCGTATAGACCGTTGCCCAGAACGGCGTCGCAAAATCGTAGTAACCGTTGCCCGAGAAGACGCGCAGGTTTGGATTATAGGTCATCGCGCTGGCCAGGTCTTGGGCCGTATTGGTCGGCAGCGCGCCGTTGTGTTTCCAATCCCATTGGCGGAAGACGTTGATCTCCGGCAGATAAATCAAGCTCGTTCGATATCCCAACGCCTGGCGCAGATAGGCGTTTCCGGTCGCGACGAAAGCCGCGTCGATGGCGGAGTCGGTCGGATCGAAGTCGGGCCGCTCTTGCAAGCGATCGAGCATGTACGAAGTGTAGCGCGCGTCGTAGCGGCCCAGCATCACGCCGCTGTCGCGGAAGAGTTCGGTCTCGAAGCGCGCGTACGGAATGCGCAAGTTCGAATCGCGGATGTAGCGCTCCGATAGGCCGGTATACTCGTGCAGCTTCGTCACGACGTCGTCGTAGGTCGCGGGCGAGAGGCTCGCGCCTTGCGCCAGCGCGTTGAGGTACTCGTTCATCGAAAACGCTTCGACGCGCGGCAAGAGTTCGGCCAGCGTCGTCTGCGGTCCCGGCAAGGCGTGATGGTACCAAGCGGCGGCCGCCTCAGTCGGAAGGTAGAGCGGAAACGCCCAGTCGCCGCCTCCGATTGCCGCGGGCGAGAAGATCACGTCCCAGTCGAGGCTGAAGTCGAGAACCGAAGAGAGCAGCACGACGCCGTTGATGCCGATGCCTTGCCGCTGCTGCAGATAGTTGACGAGCATCGCCGAGCGCGGCGTCCCGTACGATTCCCCGAAGAGAAACTTCGGCGAGTTCCAGCGCCCAAACGCCGTAATGTAGCGGGAGATGAACTGGCCGAACGCCGCCACGTCGGGGTCGACGCCGTAAAAGTCCTTCGGCGTCCCCGCGCCGACGATTCGGCTGAAACCGGTTCCGGGCGCGTCGATGAAGACCAGATCCGTGCGATCGAGCAACGAGTACTGGTTCTCGGCCAAATTGAACGGCGCGCCGGGCGTCGGAACGCCGTCGCCGACTTGCACTCGCATTGGGCCGAACGAACCCATGCGCAGCCAAATCGTCGAACTTCCCGGACCACCGTTATAGAGAAACGTGACCGGCCGCGTTCGCGGGTCCGCGCCGTCGAGGGTGAACGCCGTATAGAATATCTGCGCCGTCGGCTGGTCCTTGTCGTTTTGCAGCGCAATCGTTCCGGCTCGCGCCGTATAGGCGTAGCTCTTTCCGCCGAGTACGATGACGTGCTGCGTTACCGCGTCGGGGGTGCCGGCGGCAGGTGCGGCGGCGGCAGCGGCAGCCGCCACGGCGACGGCGGCCAGCGTCGTTACGATGCTAAACATTTCGCAGCGCCTCCGCGTACCAGCGTTCGAGGTCATCGTGGAAGTGCCCGAGCGCCTCGAGATGAAGATAGACCATATGCCCCGAGTCGTAAAAGCCATAGGTGATATTTCGCTGGATCGCCGGCGCAAGATAGAGATGGTCGAGCGCGTAGACGGTTGCGAAGAACGGCGTCGCGAAGTCGAAATATCCGTTCGCGGAAAAGACCTTCAAGCTCGGGTTGTACGTCATCGTCTGCGCCAGATCGGGCGTCACGTTGAGGATCTGCGTGTTGGGACCGTGTTTGAAGTCCCAGCTTTGGCCGTCGGAATAAATTAGGTCGTAGACGTTCGCCCGGTAGAGCAGCGGCGTGCTGTAGTGCAGCACCTGCCGCAGATAGTAGTTCGACATCGACGTGAAGACCGAGTCGATCGCCGCGTCGGTGGCGTCCCAGTCGGGCGAAGTCGCGGGTCTGTCGAGCACGTAGGTTTCGAAGCGCGAATCGATGCGCCCGACGGTGCGCCCGGACTCGCGCAGAAGCTCGTTCTCGAACCGGTCGTAGGGAATGCGGAGGTCCGAATTTCGGATGTACCGTTCGGAGAGTCCGGTGTAACGGTGGAGCTTGGCGACGACGTCGTTGTAACGAGCGGGCGCGGCCAGCGCGCCTTGGCCGAGCACGTCGAGGTACTCGGTAAGCGCGAAGTTCTCCACCTCGGCGATCAGCGCAGGCAGCGCCGGTGCGTCGGGCAGCGCGTGATGGTACCAAGCCGTGGCGGCCTCAGTCGGCAAGTAAAGGATAAACCCCCAATCGCCGCCGCCGATCGGCGCGCCGTCGTTATAGTCGATGTTCGAGTTCAGGAACGACGAAAGCAGCACGACGCCGTTGAGGCCGATGCCCCGGTCTTGCAGGTACTTCGCGAGCACGGCGGAGCGCGTCGTACCGTACGACTCGCCGAAGAGGAAGCGCGGCGAGTTCCAGCGGTTAAACCGCGTGATGTACCGCTGGATGAACTGACCGAAGGCCGCAACATCTTCTTCGACGCCCCAGAGATCGCTGGGCTTACCGGCGCCGATGATGCGCCCGAATCCGCTCCCGGGCATGTCGATGAAAACCATGTCGGTCTTGTCCAGAAGCGAGTATTGATTATCGACGACCCGGTACGGCGGAGGCCCCGTCAGTTGTCCGTCCCCCGTCTGTACGCGAACCGGTCCGAAGGACCCCATTCGCAACCACATCGTCGAACTGCCCGGCCCGCCGTTGTAAATAAACGTCACGGCCCGCTTCGACGGGTCGGCGCCATCGAGCGTATAGGCGGTATAAAAGACGCGGGCGATCGGCTGGTCGTCGGCGTTGCGCAGGGTAATCGTTCCGGCGCGCGCGGTATACGCCAACGTCCGCCCGTCGAGCGCAAGACGATGGTGCGTGACGCCGTCGGGCGTCAATGCGGGAATCGCCGCCGGCTTCGCGGCACCCGCGGGCAAGGCGATGACCAGCGCCGCAAAGGCGATCGGCAGAACGCGTAGTGTTCTAAAGTACAATCGGAGCCTCCAGTGCACGCCGTTTATCCTCGCTACGATTCCGGGCTCCTGCCTCATTCGCCGGTCGAACCGCCGTATGCTTGCTCGATTTGGGTTGCATAACGTTTCTCGACGACGCGCCGCTTGATCTTCATCGACGGCGAAAGCTCGCCGCCTTCGACGCTAAACTCCGTCGGCACCACGACGATGCGGCGCACTTGCTCGTAGCTGGCCAGCGCGCGCGTCTGCTGGTGCACTTCGTGAGCCAAGAAGGCGCGCACGTCGTTTCGCGCTGCCAGCTCTTCCGGCGTAGCTTCGGCGGGCAGCTGCGGCAGCTCGAGGCGCGTGAGCTTCCAGTTCGGACAGATCAGCGCGATCGGGAAGGGCCGGCCGCTGCCCACGACCAGCGCTTGCGTAATGTAAATCGAACGCTTGATGTTGGCCTCGATTCGAGCCGGTGATACCCACTTGCCCGTGTCGGTTTTGAATATCTCGTTCTTGCGATCGGTGATCCGCAAGTAGCCCGCGTCGTCGATCTCGCCGACGTCGCCGGTATGCAGCCATCCGTCGTGAAGCGCGGCCGCCGTGGCCTCCCTGTCGCGGTAATAACCGAGCATAACGTTTCGGCCGCGTACGAGCACTTCGCCGTCCGGCGCGATTGCGACCTCAACGCCGGTGATCGGCCGCCCGACCGCGCCGTACTCGTTGGCCGACAGGCGGCTCACGGAGATGACCGGCGAAGTCTCGGTAAGGCCATACCCTTGCATGATCGGAATGCCCATCGCCAGGAACGTCATCGCAGTATCGATATGAAGCGGAGCGCTTCCACTGGTGAGGAACTTCACGCGATCCAAGCCGAGCGCCGGTGGAATTTTGTGAAGCACGAGGGCCTTGGCGACGGCGTATTGCAGCCTCGTCCACGGCGTGGGCGTCGGCTTGGGCGCGACCGTCGCGCGCATGTACTCGCGTCCGGTAGCAAGTGCCCAAGGAACGAGCCGTCCTTTGAGGCCGCCGGCTGCCAGCGCCTGACCTTTCACGCCGGCCAGCACGCGATCGAAAATGCGGGGAACGGAGGTCATCTCGACGGGACGCACGGCCTTGAGATCCTCGAGCAGTTCGCCCGGATCGTGACAGATGAAGTAACGCACCTTCGCCAGCAGATAGATGTAGATCAGACAATGCTCGTAGATGTGCGAGTACGGCAGCACCGAGAGCACGTCACGCCCGCCTTCGATGCCTTCGAAGCCGCAATCGAGGGATACCCGCGCGTCGAAGGCGAGGTTGTCGTGCGAGAGCATGACGCCCTTTGGCGGACCGGTCGTTCCGGAGGTGTAGATGAGGACCGCGAGGTCGTCGGGGCGCAGCGCCGACTCATACGCCGCCGGCAGGGCCGCATTCGAGGCGCGAAGCGCAGCGCCGCGCGCTTCGAAGGATTGCAGTCCGTCTTGCGCGCTCGAGTCGAAAACGAGGGCACGCGGCAGCGCCACCTGCGTCTCGCGCAGGCGCTCGAGCGTCTGCGGGCCGTCGACGAAGATCAATCGAGCACCCGAGTGTTCGAGAATGTAGGCCGTGTGATCGAGGGCTTGCGTTGGATAGATCGGCACAACGACGCAGCCCGCGAAAAAGGTCGCGAAGTCGCAGACGATCCAGTCGACGCAATTATGCGCGACCAACGCCACCCGATCGCCCGCCTCCAAGCCGGCATCGCGAATCGCGCAGGCCACATTTTCGGCGCGTTCGAGCAATCGCGCGCTCGAGGTGGGCCTCCACGTCCCCGCGACGCGCTCGACCAGCGCCTCGTCCAGCTCTTGCGCGAGCGCCGTACGGATAAGGCTGGGCAGCGTCTGTTTTGGCGGAAGCTCGACAGGCATGAGGAGACTCCCAATGCGCAACGCGCCTAGAGCAGCCCTTCTGCGCCGCAAACGACGGTGTCGTCGAGGGCATCGAGATTCTCGATGACACGCGTTGCCAGCGCGAGCGCGCCGGCGTCCGGTGGAAACTCTTTGTTCGGTATCGCAATGACCGCAATTCCCGCCGCGTGTGCCGAGCGGATGCCGTTCGCGGAATCCTCGATCGCCGCCGTCAGCGCCGGCTGAACGTGCAGCAGTTCGAGCGCGCGAAGGTAGACGTCGGGGGCGGGTTTGCCGCGCGCGACGACGTCGGCCGAGACGACGACTTCGAAGAATCGCTTCCACCCAGTGGTTTCGAGCACGCTCTGTGCGACCGTCAGCGATGCGGAGGTTGCAAGGCCGAGGCGATAGGCCGGCGCGAGCCGCCGGATCGCCGCATCCGCGCCCGGCAACACCGGCGGCGGCCGTAGGCGTGCCGTCACCGAGGCGACTACCTGCTGCGCGATCGCTGACGCCGGCAGCGCGACGCCGAGGTCGTCGTGAATGTAGCCGGCCCACTCATCGGTGCGCATGCCGATCATTGCCTCCTGCGCACCGTCGTTCCAGCGGCCGCCATGCGTCTGGACGAACTCGCGGCGGACGTCACGCCAAATTCCTTCGCTGTCGATCAGCGTGCCGTCGAGGTCGAACACGACGCAAGGCTTCACGCTCGATGTTTCTCCCAAGCCAAGGCATACCCGCCTTCAAGGGTCGCGCAGGTAGGGGCGCGCGCGCTCCAAGCGGCTCTGCGTCATTCCGGCGACGTCCAAAAGCTCGTCGAGCGAGGCAAAGCTGCCTTCACGCTCGCGCAGCTCCACGATACGCGCGCCGACTGCGCGCCCGATTCCCGGCACGGCGGCAAGAGTCGCGGCATCGGACGTGTTGACGTCGACGCTGCCGTCGGGCGGCGGCGATGCACGGTGGCGCCGTGCGCGCGGTTCGCGCAGACGAGTCCGCGGCGCTTCACCGGCCGCGGGGACGTAGACCTCTTCGCCGTCGGCCGCCCGCTGGGCGAGGTTGACGCCCCCCGGCTCGGCCGATGCTCCGAATCCGCCGGCCAGAGCGACCGCCTGCGCGTAACGGTCGCCGAGATGGAGATGGTAGAGCCCCGGTTTGCGAACGGCGCCGGCCACGTAGACGACGAGGTCGTCGGCCCCGGTACCGTGCCGCAAGTGCCGGTGGAGCTCCCTGCCGGAGGAGAGCGGATATGGACCGGCGTTCGGGGTCGCGGATGAAACCGATTGGACGGCGGCTCGGGGAGCCGGATGCCAGAGGGCAAAGGCGGCGAGGGCGAGCACCGCCGCGGCGGTTAAAGCGATTCTCACGAGCATGGTCTTCCATCACGCCGGCAGCCTGTCGCGCAAAGGGTAGCGGTGGCCCCTTCCCAGCGTGTACCATGCTCTTCATGGCCGGGAGCTACGACTTTGCATCAATCGAACACAAGTGGCAGTCGCGCTGGGAGCGCGAGTCGCTCTATCGCGCGCCCAACGAAAGCGAGAGGCGCAAGTACTACGCGCTGGTAATGCTCCCGTACCCTTCGGGCGATCTGCACGTCGGGCACGCAAAAAACTATACGATCGGCGACGCAATGGCGCGCATGCGGCGGATGCTCGGGTACAACGTGCTCAACCCGATGGGCTGGGACGCGTTCGGCTTACCCGCCGAGAACGCGGCGATCTCGCACGACGCAGACCCTGCCGTCTGGACGACCGAAAACATTCTCAACATGCGCCGCCAGCTGCGCTTGCTGGGCACGAGTTACGACTGGTCGCGAGAGATCGCGACCTGCGAGCCCGAGTTTTATCGTTGGAATCAGTGGCTCTTCTTACGCTTATACGAGGCTGGACTCGCCTATAAGCGCGAGGCCCCCGTCAACTGGTGCCCGCAAGACCAAACGGTGCTCGCCAACGAGCAGGTCGTCGACGGGCGCTGCTGGCGGTGCGAGCATCTCGTCGAACGGCGGAATCTGTCGCAGTGGTTCCTGCGTATCACCGACTACGCCGACCGTTTGCTCGACGACCTCGCCACGCTGACCGGCTGGCCCGAGCGGACGCGGGTGATGCAGCGCAACTGGATCGGCCGCAGTGAAGGCGCCACGTTTGCTTTCGGCATCGAAGGACTCGATGCCGGCGTCGACGTCTTTACGACGCGGCTCGACACGCTTTTCGGCGTCACTTTTCTCGCCATCGCCGCGGAGCATCCGGTCGTGAACTCGCTGCAGCGGATCGTCTCTCCCGAACATGCCGCGCAAATTGACGAATTTGCGGCGAGCCTGCAATCGAAATCGGAGCTCGAACGAACCAGCTTGATGGAAAAGCGCGGCAGCTTCACCGGCGCGTACGCGATCCATCCGCTCTCGCGCGAGCGCATTCCGATCTGGGTAACGAGCTACGTGCTCGCGGAGTACGGAACCGGCGCAGTGATGGGCGTGCCGGCGCACGACGAGCGCGACTTCGAGTTCGCGCGAAAATACGCGCTCCCGGTCGTCACCGTCGTCGTCCCTCCAAACGCCCTGCCGGACGAAATGCCGCACGAACCCTACGTCGAAGACGGCCGCCTGATCGCGAGCGAAGAGTTCAGCGAAATGTCGAGCGAGCGCGCTCGCGAGGCCATCGCGGCGCGCTTGGAGGCTCTGGGTCGTGGAAAGACGAGCGTCAACTACAAGCTGCGCGACTGGCTGATCTCCCGCCAGCGGTATTGGGGAACGCCGATTCCCATCGTCTACTGCAGCGGGTGCGGTGAGGTGCCGGTGCCCGACGGCGAGTTGCCGGTGCTTTTGCCGCTCGGCGTGCTTCTGCGCGGCGAAGGGTCGCCGCTGGCCGGTGTGCCGGAGTTCGTCGAAACGGCGTGCCCGAAGTGCGGCGGCCCGGCGCGGCGCGAGAGCGATACGATGGACACGTTCTTTGAGTCGTCATGGTACTATCTGCGCTACCTCGATCCTCACAACGATCGGCTGCCATGGTCCGCGGAGCGTGCCGCTCAGTGGATGAACGTCGACCAGTATATCGGCGGCGCCGAGCACACGGTGCTTCATCTGCTGTACTCTCGGTTCTTTTACAAGTTCTTCCACGACCGCGGCTGGGTGCGCGGCGCCAACGAGCCTTTCAAGAACCTGTTTCACCAGGGGCTCGTGCTGCACGACGGCGAGAAGATGTCGAAATCGCGCGGCAACGTCGTCGGCATCGACGAGACCGCCGAAAAGACCGGCGTCGACGCGATGCGGCTCTTCTTGCTCTACGTCACGCCTCCCGAAGAGACGAGCGACTGGACCAACGAAGGGATCAGCGGACGCGTACGGCTATTGAACCGCATCTGGCGCGCCTGCGAACCCTTCTTCGAGGCAGAACGCGATGGCGGCGCGCGCGAGCTGCCGCCGGCTGAAAACGCCGCGGACAGGGCGCTGCTTCGCGCGGTCCACGTGGCCGCCAAATCGGCGATCGACGAGACGCTGTCGCACCGCTTTCATTACAATACGACGATCGCGAAGCTGGACGAGTTGGTGAACCTGATAACCGTATCGTCGGGCGCCGGCGCGGACTCGCCGGTCGTGGCCTATGCCGTGCGTTCGCTGCCGATCCTCGTGGCGCCGTTTGCGCCGCACATCGCCGAGGAGCTTTGGGAACGATTCGGGCACACGACCTCGGTGCACCTCGAGCCGTACCTGCAGCCGGACGCTCGCGCGCTGGCGGTCGACGAGGTTACGTTGGTCGTGCAAGTCAACGGTAAGGTTCGAGCGCGTCTCGTCGTTGCGCCGGACGTCGGGGAGGAGCAAGCCTTCGCGTTTGCGCTCGCGGAAGCGAACGTGCGCGGCCACCTCGACGGCAAGGAGGTACGTAAGCGTATCTACGTTCCGGGTAAGCTCCTGAACATCGTTGTATGACTGAGCCGCAAAGCGTTTCTACCCAGGTCTGCATCGTGGGGGGCGGCCCGTGCGGGGTAATGCTCGGCGTGCTGCTGGCTCGGGCCGGCGTCCACGTTGTCGTGCTCGAAAAGTATAAGGATTTCTATCGCGACTTTCGCGGCGACACGATCCACCCGTCGACCCTGGATCTCCTCTTCGAGTTGGGTTGGCTCGACGCGTTCCTCGCGCTTCCTCATGACGAGATTCGATCCATCGGCGTAACCGTCGGCGGCGAAAACGTGGAGATTGCGGACCTCACTCACCTGCCGGCGCATTGCAAGTTCATCGCGTTGATGCCGCAGTGGGATTTTCTCAACTTCTTGGCCGAGCGCGGACGCCGCTATCCAACCTTCCATTTGATGATGCAGACCGAAGGCATCGCCTTGGTCGAAAGCGCCGGCGCAACGACCGGCGTGCGCGCGAAGACGCCCGAAGCGCAAATCGAGATTACCGCAAAGCTCGTCGTCGGGGCCGACGGGCGCCATTCCACCGTTCGCGCGCTTGCCGGTTTGAACGTCGAAAATCTCGGCGCGCCGATGGACGTGCTCTGGATGCGCATCGCCAAGCACTCAGGAGAGGCCGAGCAGCGGCTGGGCACAATCGCCACCGGACACATGCTCGTGATGATCGATCGCGGCGACTACTGGCAGTGCGCCTACATCATCCGCAAAGGCTCTTTCGACGAACTCAAGGCCCAAGGGATCGAGGCGCTGCAGCGAGGCATCGTCGAGCTGATTCCCGCGCTAAGCGATCGCGTTGCGGCGCTCGACGACTGGTCGAAAGTCTCGATGCTCGAGGTTCGCGTCGATCGGCTAGAGTGCTGGCACAAGCCGGGTCTGCTCTGCATCGGCGATGCCGCCCACGCGATGTCGCCGATCGGCGGCATCGGGATCAATCTTGCGATCCAAGATGCGGTCGCTGCGGCAAACATCCTCGCCGATTCGCTTACATCGGGCGCGACGCCCAGCGACGCGGAACTCCGTCGCGTGCAAGAACGCCGCGCCTTCCCCACCAAGGTGACGCAAGCTTTTCAGATTTTCGTGCAGGACCGGGCGATCGATCCGGTCCTGAGCGGAAAAGCGATCGACCGGGCGCCCTTGCCGATGCGCCTGCTCGACGAGTTTCCGCTCCTGCGCCGCCTCCCCGCGCGCTTGATCGGCGTCGGCGTGCGGCCCGAACACGTCCGCACGCCCGACGCCTTCTATGCGTCCGAGGCGAAGAGCATGTTGTAGAGCGTGCCGCCGATGGCGCCGCCGACGATCGGCGCTACCCAGAAAAGCCACAGCTGGGCAACTGCCCATCCACCGACGTAGATTGCCACGGCCGTCGAACGCGCGGGATTTACCGACGTGTTCGTAACCGGAATGCTGACGAGATGGATCAGCGTCAGCGAAAGACCGATCGGAATCGGAGCGAAGCCGGCTACGACGCGCTTATCGGTCGACGCCGCGATGATAAAGATGAACATCAGCGTCATTACGACTTCGCAGACCGCGCAGGCGAGCAAGGTGAAGTGTCCCGGAGAGTGCTCGCCGTAGCCGTTGCTCGCGAAGCCGTTGGCCGTGGTGAAGCCGGCTTGGCCGCTGGCAATGATGTAGAGAACGCCGCCGGCGATGATGCCGCCGACCACTTGCGCCACGATGTATGGTATGACGTCGCGTCCGTTAAAGCGCCGCGCCGCCCAAAGCCCTACCGTAACGGCCGGATTGATATGACAACCGGAAATGCCGCCGATCGCGAAGGCCATCGTGAGCAGCGTCAGGCCGAAGGCCAGCGCCACGCCGGCAAATCCGATGCCGAGGTTGGGAAAGGCGGCCGCGAGGACGGCGCTGCCGCACCCGCCCAGGACCAGCCAAAGAGTACCGATGAGTTCCGCCGCGAGTCGCTTCGAAAGAGGCATATTCGAGCTCCTTATCTTCCCCTGGAAAAACCAAGGCGTGCGTCCGCTCGACCTTCCTAGGCCGGTCCTTTCGCCCCTTCCCGCTCGAGCATTTCGGCGTAGATTTCCGCGACGCGGCCGATGGTGTCGATCTCGTCCGCAGGTTTATCGTCGCGTATTCGAACGATGCGCGGAAAGCGCAACGAAAAACCGCTCTCGTGCAGCTCGCTCCGTGCGATTACGTCGAACGCGACTTCGAGAACGATCTTCGGCTGGACCGGTATCTCGTAAGGACGCGCCTTCGCGCGCTGATGCTCGACCGCCAGGCGGTGAGCGAGAAACCACGGCGTGAGCCCGGCGATCTCCGCGTCAGTAAGCCCGGAGTATGCCTTGCCGATCGTCAGCAGTTCGCCGCCCTCGCCGCGAACCGCGAACGTGTAGTCGGAGAGCACACCGGATCGCTTCCCGTGCCCCCACTCGACTGCGACCACGACGACGTCGAGCGTCGAAAGCTCGCGCTTGAGCTTGTGCCACCACCTCCCCCGCCGCCCGGGCAGATACGGCGCGTCGGCCCGCTTGAGCATGAGTCCCTCGTTGCCGCGCGCACGCGCCGCTTCGAAGCGCTCGTTCACTTGCGCGGGCTCCGGTGCATCAAAGCGTTCGATGGGCGATAAATTTAGGTGCGGGCCCGCGACGAAGAGGTTCGCGAGTTGCTCGCGGCGACCGGTTAGCGGCTCGTCGATGAGCAACCCACCGTCGAGTGCTAAGAGATCGAAAACGACGTACGCAACCGGCACTTCCGCGCGCAGCGACTCGTCGACGACTTTGCGCTGGAGACGGGCTTGGAGGGTGCGAAACGGCTGCACGCGCCCGTCGCGCATCGCGACGATCTCGCCGTCGAGAATCGCATCGCGCGAGAGCGTAGCGAGTTCCGTAGCGACTTCGGGATAGGCCGCGGTCACGTCGTTGAGGCGCCGGGAGAATAGCGCGACGCTGCCGGCGCGCAGGTGCGCTTGGACGCGGATGCCGTCGTATTTGTCCTCGACCAGCCACGTATCGCCGGCTAGTTCGGGGTAGCTTTCACCAAACGGGATCGGCGTCGCCAGCATGAAGCCGATCGGCGTGCCGTACTCCACGCGCAGCTCGTCTAGGGTGCCGTGCTTGGCCGCCAGCGCGACCGCACCGACGTCGCCGCAGGCCATCAGCCCGCGGCGAACCGCAGGGGCGTCGGCGTCGAAGGCCACCGCGATCGCGTCGAGCACGAGCCCCTCGCGCAGTCCGACGCGCAGATCTCCCGTGATGATCTTGATAACGTAGGTCGCGACCAATGCATCGTCGCAGCCGCGCAGGATGCGCTCGAGTACCGCCTCGCGCCGCCGGTTGGCGCGCTTTCCCGACGCCTCCGCGATTTCACCGAACAAAACGTCGAGCGTCGCGGGCGTGAGGCGATCGTGAAAGAGCATCGAGTCCACCGGTGGGCGCACGAGCGGTCCCAGCGCGGCGCCGAGATCGCCGGTCGTGCGATAGCTCTCGCTCAGCGTGGCGTCGTCGAAGCCCCAAACGCGCCGCGCGACCTCGACGATCGTCCGTCCGCCGACCGATAACGTTCGCCGATCGCGCGCCGCGAATGGATTTCCGGTGAAGAAGCGCGCGGCGGCGATCAAATCGCCGTCGTCCAGCGAGCGCAGATAGGCCGCGAGCGCCGCGACCTTTTCCAGTTTACCGGGAGTCGACGCGATCCGCTGCGCGGTTAGTGCAAAGCGCTCCATCGCTCGAAGTATTCGTAGGTTGCGCGGATGCCGTCGGGCAGCGCGATCGCGGGCGTCCACTCGAGATCCAAGCACGCGCGCGTGGCATCGAACTGGGCGTCGCGCGCGTCGCCGGGGCGTTGCGGCCCGCGTTCCACCGGCGCTTGAAAACCGGTCAGTTCGACCAACTGGTGATAGATCTGATTGACGCTGGTGCGGACTCCCGTGCCGATCACGTAGCAGCCGCCCGAACCGCGATCGAGCGCGGCGAGGTTCACGCGCGCCACGTCCTCGACGAAGACGTAGTCGCGGGTTTGCTCGCCGTCCCAGTCGATGCGAACCGGCTCGCGACCGAGGAACTTTCCGATGAAGATGGAGATCACGCCGGCCTCGCCGTTGGGATCTTGCCGCGGGCCGTACACGTTTCCGTACCGCAAGGCCGTGAAGTCTAGATCTCGCGAGGCCTTGTAAAACCGCAGATAGTCTTCCGCAACCATCTTGGTGATGCCGTAGGGCGAGGTGGGGCGCTGGGGCGTGTCGTCGGTGATCGGTAGTTTGTCGGGGGTGCCGAAGGTCGCACCGCTCGACGCAAAGATCACTTTTCGGACGCCGGATTTTTGCGCGAACTCGAGCACGTTGAGCAGCCCGATGACGTTGATTTGCGCGTCGTAGAGCGGGTCGCGCGTCGAGATCGCGACGGAGTGCTGGGCCGCATGATGGCTGACGATCTCCGGTGCGAAGTCGGCGAAGACGCGGCCGATCGCCTCATCTCGAATATCCATATGGACGAGTGAGACATTCTCCGGAAGGTTGGCGCGCCGGCCACCTCCGTGCTCCCAGAGCGAGTCGATCACCAACACGTCGTGACCGGCCGCGCAATAAGCGTCGGCGACGTGCGATCCGATGAAGCCGGCGCCCCCGGTGATAACTATGCGCACCGTGTTGCCTTCTTAGATTACGGCTTGCCGAAGCGGCGCGTCGTCGCAGGGGACAGCCTGTGCTGAGCGCAGTCGAAGCAATGCCATCGTGGGGACTCCTTTGCTGTGCGAGCGTTTGCGTGCTTGGAACGCTGGCCGTTATGCCGTTAGGGCCGGACCTTCGTCCCTTAGAGATTCTTGGTTTCGTCGTGCTTGCGGTTTATGTTTGTTTCGGGCGCGAATCGCCGCGCTTTCGCGCCGCGTTGCTGGTTGCCCTGGCGGCTGCAGCCGGTAACGGTGCTCTTCATCAGCACGATCGATCGGATGTTGCGGAACGACGAACGGCGCGCTATGCGGCAACGTTGTTGGAGCGCGAGAACGAAGGCGACGGCTCCTCGCTGCTTACGCTCGAGCTCGACGGCGGCATCACGGTTCAAGCGCGCGTGCGCGGCGAGGCTCCTCCTCCGGGCGCGCGATTGATCGTACGCGGGCGGTTGGAGCCGTTTGACGATGCGCGAAACCCTGGGGAGCCGAGCGAGCGCGAAATGGAGCCCGAACGCGGGCTGGCGGGCCGACTCGATGCTGCCGCGATCGAATCGGTGATGGGATCGCGATGGAGCGCTCGGATCGCGTTGGCGCGCGCGCACGAGTGGGCGCACGGACAACTGCGCGAACGTCTCAGCGAACCGGCTGCATCGGTGCTCGCGGGCGAGCTATGGGGAGAACGTTCGTCGCTGCCGCCGGCCTTACGCACGGAGTTCCAAGAGACCGGCACGGTGCACATCTTAGTCACGGCCGGTTTGCACATGGGTGCGGTAACCGCGCTCTGTCTTCTCGTGCTGCTTTTTTTCGGATTGCCTCGCTGGTCCACGTGTCTGATCGCCATCGCGCTTCTTTGGGCCTTCGTTTGGTGGAGCGGTGCGCAACTGCCCGCGGAGCGAGCCGCTACGATGGCGACGGCGGCACTCGCAGCGCGCGCTTGCGGCCGCGCCACGCTTTCGTGGAATGCGTTGGGACTCGCTGCGATCGTCATTGCATTGCTGCGCCCCCAGAGCGTCGCTACGGCTTCGTTTGCCTTGTCGTTTTCCTGCGTCGGCGCGATCTTCGCGTGTGCCGGCCCCGTGGAACGCTGGATCGAAGAGCGCGTCGCGCTGCCGCAACGCGTGCGCGAAGCACTCACCCTGACGCTCGCAACCCAACTCGGAACCTGGCCGCTGGGTGCCGCGGTCTTCTTGCAGTTTGCGCCCTATGCCGTGGCAGCGAACTTCGCCATCGTTCCGTGCGTCGCGGTAACGATGGCGCTCGGTGCGGCGACGCTCTTGTTGGCGTGGTGCGCGCCGCTGGCCCAACTCTGCGCAAATCTCGCCTCGTGGCCGCTGGCGTGGATGCTGGGCGTCGTGCAGACCGTAAGCGCGCTCCCATATGCCGTGCTGCCGATGACGCCGGCCCCGGCCTGGTGCATCGCCGCCTACGACGCCGCGCTTGTCGCAGCGCCGGCGTTATGGCGCACGAACGCGCGCACGGTCGCAATCGCTGCGCTAGTTCTGGCAACCTCGTACGTGCTGTGGCCGCCGCGTGCGATTGACGGGCGGCTGCGCGTTACGGTCCTCGACGTCGGGCAGGCCGATGCAATCGTCATTCAAACGCCGGGCGGTCACGCGTTGATGGTAGACGCCGGCGGGCGACTCGAGCGCGGCGGCATGCCAGGCAACGACTCCGTCGCCGAGCGCGTGGGCGAGCGTACCGTCGTGCCGTTTTTGCTCCGTAACGGAATCCATGACATCGACGCCCTGATCCTGTCGCATCCGCACGGCGATCACGCCGGCGGCGTCGCGCCGGTGCTCCGGCACCTGCATGTCGCGCAGTTCGACGACGGCGGTCAGCGGTATGCCGGCCACGCCTATCGCGATGCCGTTGCGACGGCGATGAACGAAGGCGTGCCGATCGTGTATCCTCGCGCCGGAATGGAGTGGCGCACCGATGACGGCGTAGTGCTGCGATTCATCGGGCCTTCGCTCCCGTTCATCGAAGGAGGCAATGCAATCAACAGCAACTCCGTCGCGTTCGTCCTGCAATACCGCGGGTTTAAGATGCTCTTCACCGGCGATGCCGGCAGCGAATCGGAGGAGCGATTTCTACAAGAGGGCGTCGATCTCCACGCCGACGTGCTCAAGGTGGGTCATCACGGCTCGGCCTACGGCTCGTCGCCGCGGTTCATTGCGGCCGTCGCCCCGCGCTATGCGATCATTTCGGTGGGCCGGCACAACCTCTTCGGACATCCCGCGCCCTCAACTTTGGCGACGCTGCGGCGCTTCGGCGCGCGCGTCTATCGCACCGACGAAGACGGCGCGGTTACCATCGCTACCGACGGATCGAACATCGAGGTCTCGAGAATGGTTTTAGACCCGGCCGGACGAGCGCCGGCCCCGCGGTAGGGGCCGGACGTTTTCGTACGGCGCGTGCGCTACGATGGAACCCTCAAACAAAGAAGCTTTTACTAAGGAGAAGATGATGTCCATTTCCACGATTTGCCGGCGCTTCGTGCCGGCTCTCGGGGCGTTCGCGGTCGGCGGCGTGCTCGCGGCCTGCGGCGGAGCGTCACAAAACGCCGGCGTGGGAGTGCCCCAGGCTGACGGAAACGCGTTCCCCGGTCCGGCGCTTCGATCGGGCGTCTATGCCCGTTTTGCGGGACCGGCGAAGCCCCAGGCGGGCTTCAAGGCATCGCCACTTACGAAAATCGAAAGAGAGCTCTTCGTTTCAAGCGGCGGCAACGACGTGCTGGCGCTCAAGACCGGAAGTTACAAGTACGCCGGCGAGATTACGTCCGGCGTCGACGGATCCGATGGCATCTGGGTCGATAATCACGGCAATCTGTACGTTTCAAACTTCAACAGCTCTGACGTTACGGAGTACGCCCCCGGCGGTTCCTCACCAATTTGTACTTATAACTCCGGAATTCTTGACCCGACCAACGTGACCACCGACAACGCCGGGAATGTCTACATCGTCGACTTCTATGTCGATCAGAACCCCGGATATATCGACAAGTTCCCGCAGTGCAGCAACACGATGTCGGCCCAATACCCCATCAGCAGCGGGCCACAAGGCGTTGCCGTCGACCGTCACGGCGACCTCTTCGTCTCCTATTATTCCAGCGGCGGAGCCTTCGTGGAATTCAAGCACGGTTCGAGCCAGGCGACGCCCCTAAGCGTGAAAACCACCCTCCCGGGCGGCCTGGTCCTCGATAAGAACGACAACCTCGTCGCCGATGATGACAACTCTATCGTCGTCATCGCACCGCCGTACACCACCGCGACGCCGATCGTCACCAGTGTCAGCGGGCCGTTTCGCGACTCGCTCAATCGCAAAGAGAATCTGCTCTTCAGTGCCAACACCGGTTCGAACACGGTGACGGTCTACCGTTACCCAACGGGCGAGCTGCTGGACACGCTTGGCGCCAGCAACGGCATCACATCGCCACTCGGCGTAGCGGAGTCGCCGGACGCTACGTTCTAAACTTCACCATGGAGTCAAGGAATAGCGGCGCCTGGCTTGGCGCCGCTATTCCCGTTCCAACGGTCTGAATCGAACTGCTTTACGCGCGCCAGCAAAAGTGACGTTTTGTCCGTGAGGACGAAGGCCTGGGCACCGGCATCATCGGGTCAGATGATTCGACTGGAACAAAGGGTGAAGCGACAAGTGCCTGAAAAAGATTTTATGAGGGACATCTTCGGAATGCTGCATAAGAAATTCCTCAACGCGCCCTTTGGGCGGGGGCACTAACTATTCCAGGATTCTCGGAACGCATGCGTCGGCTAAACCGCAAACTTTTACGGACCAGTCTGCTGCTGGGATGCTTAACAAACAGCAAAGATGACGCTGGATCCGAGGCGACAGCGGCAAAAACAATCGTTCTTCCGCTTCTGGAGCTACAACAAGAGCATTTTCTTTATCACGTGATCGAACATGCAGCCGATGGGTCCGTTCATGATGGAGAAGCGCTAGATTTTAAGGTTAGGGCGTGTTTTCAAAGTAGTAGATTTACGAAATGCATGCTTGCTGCGATGAGAATCACCGCGGCGTAATTCGCGGCCAGCTTTTCGAACCGTGTCGCTACGCGTCTCCACTGTTTGAGCCGGTTGATGCATCGCTCGATCACGTTTCGCTCCCGATAGCGCACTTTGTCGAAGACGGCGGTCCGTTTACGATTCGAGCGTGATGGGATGATCGGCTCGATGCCGCGCCGACGAAGCGCCGTTCGTAAGAGGGCGCTGTCGTAGCCTTTGTCGCCGGCAATGCTTTCCGGCCGCAGCCGGGGGCGTCCGCGTGTAATCCGTTTGATCGCGCCGCTATCGACGATTGTCAGGAGGTGCGGCGCATCGTGTTTCTCGCCGCCGGTGAGCGTGAAGACGATCGGGTTGCCTTTGCGATCAGTGCGCAAATGGATTTTCGTACCGAACCCTCCTCGGCTGCGGCCGAGCGCGCGGGGAGCCCCTTTTTTCCACCAGCTGCGTGCTGGTGGGCTCGGATCACGGTACTGTCAACGCAGTGCATCTCCCAGTCCAGCAATCCTCGCCCATCGGCTTGGGCTTGCAGCGCTTTGAAGACCTTAAACAATGTTCCGTTACGCCGCCATCGATAGAATCGAGTGGCGATCGTCCTCCACGGCCCATGTTCAGCGGGCAAATCCCGCCAAGGCGCCCCGGTACGGACCAGCCAAAGAATCGCGTTGAAAAATCGTCGATGGCTAATCGAAGGTCTTCCGATCGCGGGTTTTTCGGGCGGAAGCAAGGGTTCTATGCGCGCCCATTGCTCGTCGGATAAGCTATGTCGTGGCATAGCCTCCGAAAATTCCTACGAATGCCTGCCCTATCCTTCAAGCTATTTTGAAAACACGCCCTAGTGCATTGCTGGCAGCGCAAGCGGCAGTTGCCGCTATTTTCATAGAGAAGGGCTGGGCATTCGTATTGGCAGCGGGAGCCTTCACGATATTGGCTCTTGCCTCTATCCTTTCGCTGCAGCTCTGGAAGTACAAACGTGCGCCGATTCCGGAACGGTTTGCTACCGACTATTTAAGAGATTCGAGAAGTGCGCGAACAAAAACGATTCTTGACAAACTAGCGTCAATAGACCACAACGAAGCGCCGGTAGCGAGGAGAAGCATTGGTATACCTGGCTCCTTAGGGCGACCGCTGTGGCGCTGCTTGTGTCTTTAGGGTGGTACGTATATAGTGGGTGGGAAGATGGACTTAGAAAAACTCCTCCAGGACCGGCTGCGGGACAGCAATCAAGACCTGGTCCAGCGCCTGCTAGAACGTAAGGAGATTGCGTCTGATCACCATGTCCCCGTTGGCAAGCGCCCGGACGGCTATTACATTTACGAGGTGGAGAAGGGCTCCCGCAAGCACTAGAGCTTAAGGCTTTAAAAAAAAGGAGTCCCGAACACTCGGGGCTCTTTTTTTACGCCTCGTCTCAGGATGCCTGATCACCCGACTCGACGGCTAAACAAGGTCCGGGCCTGAATCCGCAAGCCCAAACTGGCACGACTCCCAGGAACTGCCCGGGCGTAACCCGGTTGACGGGCCGCCTCTGTTCTCCGGCGCCCAGATACTCTCTCTTTATCTAATTTTGCCGCTCGAGCGACGCGCGATCCCAGTGAGCGAGATTCGCCGCCGCCGCATACGTCGAGTTGAAGAAATCGAGCACAATGCGATCGGGGTCCGCCGACGTACGCACGCCCTCGTAGGGGAGCAGAAACTCTCGCAGCTGGTCCGTCCAAAATCCCGGCGGCGCGACCTGCGCTCGCGCAAAGCCCGGCGGCTCCGGATAGGCGTAGGCGTAGAATGCTGCTTCCGCGCCGGGCCCGCCCGGCCAAAAGCCGACGCTCTGCTCTTCGCGATTGTACGCTTCGCGCGTCACCCAGTCAGGCATATTCGCAATGCCGCCGGGATGCGGCGGTGCGGGGCGTCCGGAGAAGCGCGTGACCGCCAAATCGAAGCTGCCCCAAAAAAAGTGCACCGGACTGGCCTTGCCGAGAAACGGCGCCCGAAACTCCTTGCAGAGGCGATCGGCCTGCAGCAGCGCGCGAAAGAACCGCTCGACGTATGCCTGGTCGTACGACGCATGGACCGTATCCTTGTCGAAGCGCACCGCGCCGGCGATTTCGTTCGGCATCATGTTGATTCGAACGTCGAAGTCGAGCGCTTTCATTTTTTCCATGACTCGCCTATAGAACTCTGCGACCGACATCGGTTCGAGCGCGAAGCCGTCGCGTTCGTCGTCGCAGCCCACGATCTCCAGGCGGCGCCCGAGAAAGTCGAAGTCGATCGCCAGCCACCGGCCGCCGCTATACGGCATCGCCGAGGTGGTCAAACCGCGCGGCGTGACGTAGAGCGTAACGTTCCACCAATGGTTGAGCATCGGCTCGAGCCGCAGGCGAATCTTGCCGACGATCTGCGTCCAGAGATGCAGCGTTGCCAGCGTATCCTTCCATTCGTCGTACTTTAGCGGGGGCCAGCGATCCATCGGAACTACCTTTGCTCGGCGGGTGCGATCGGCAGCTCGATCTGGTTAGGATCCGCTTCGCCGTCGAGGGACGGCGCGCGGTACTGCTGCGGCGCGAAGCGCAGATACATGATCGGGATTAAGATCAACGTAAGAATCAGCGAGCTCGACAGACCGCCGATCACCACGATCCCCAGCGGCCGCTCGGCCTGCGAGCCGGGATCGAGGGCCAGCGCGAGCGGCAGCATGCCGGCAATCATAGCGACGGTCGTCATGACGATCGGGCGGAATCTTGCGTGCGCGCTCTCCTTGATCGCCTCCAACCGGCTCATTCCCGCTTCTCGCAGCTGGTTTGCGAAATCGACGAGGAGAATTCCGTTTTTTGCCACCAGCCCAACGAGCAGGATCGCTCCGATCATCGAGAACAGGTTCAACGTCTGGTGCGTCAGCGCCAGGGCGCCCAGCGCGCCCACCACGGCGACCGGCACCGTGAACATGATGATGAATGGGGTCACGTAGCCGTTATAGAGGGCCACCATCAACAGGTAGACCAGCAGGATCGAGAGCAGCAGCGAAATCCCCATCTCCGTGACGGTATCCGCGACGTTCTGCTGATTGCCGCCAGCGACCGGCGCGACGGTAACGTTCTTGGGGAGATCGAGCGCGCGCAAGCGCCGCTCGAAGCTTCGCTGGACGTTCGACAGAATCGCCCCGGGTGCGACGTTGGCTCCGATCAGCACCACGTTACGCCGGTTGATGCGGATGATCATCGGCGGCGCGGGCGACATGACGAGCTTCGTGATGTCGCCGACGCGGACGATCGACCCGTTGTTCGCGCGAATCGGAATCGCGGCGATCGCACCTAGGGAGACCAGGTCGCTCTCCGGGTAGATCACCTGCACGTCTTTGAGGCCCTGCGGCCCGGTGAACTGCGTGGCCGTATCGCCGCCGAAGGCGGCGCGCACGGCCGTCGACGCGGTACCGATGCTGGCGTCGAGTACGCGCGCATTTCCGCGTTCGAACTCCACTTCGACCTGGGGTGCGTTGTCGGCCCCCGACGTCGTTGCATCAATTGCGCCGGGCGTCCCGGCGAGTGCGGCGTAGGCCCGAGCGGCGGCGGGCCCGGGATCGGCGGTCAAGCTGGAAACGACGTAAGAAATCGGCTGCGCGATGCCGCCCGACGGATCGGTCGCCGGCACCGCGACGACGTTCGCGCCGGGCAAGAGCCGGCCGATCCTCGATCGCAGGTTCGAAACCCAATAGGAGGTCGAGTGCGACCGGCCATCCTTCAGAAAGAGATGAATCTGACCGATGGCGCCGTTGTTGATGTAGCCGCTCACTTCGCCCTGATAGGCGCCCGCAATCGACGTCTCCGATTGAAGGTCGGCGACGCGGTCGACGAGCCCTTCGGCGCGAAGTACGGCCTGCTGCGTGGTCGTCAAGGGCGTTCCGGTTGGAAAGCCGATGTTCACGAAAACCTCGCCGCGATCGACCGGCGGCATGTACTCGAAGCCGACGATTCCCAGCGGAATGAGCAGCAGCGCGAGCACGAGGCTGCCGAATGCGATCCACACGACCAACGCGCGATTCTCCAGGCCCCACGGGAGCGCGCGCTGCGTGTACCAGCCGCGCACACGATCGAATCCCTGGCCGAACCGGTCGACGATCCGCCACGGTTTCCATTTCGAGTAGAGCGCCCACCGTCCGGCCAGGGCCGGCGTGACGGCAAACGAAACGAAGAGTGAGGTCAGCGTCGCAACCGTGACCACGAGGCCGAACTCACGCAAGAAAAGGCCGACGGAACCGGGCAAGAACGAAATCGGGGCAAAGACGACGACGATGACGAGGGTGATCACGATCGTCGCCACACCGATCTGGGTCAAGCCGTTGATCGCGGCGAGGCGCGGATCTTCGCCTTCGGCACGGTGGCGTTCGATATTTTCCAGCACGACGATCGAGTCATCGACAAGGATGCCGATCATCAACGTCATCGCCAGCAGGGAAACGGTGTCGAGCGTGAACCCGACCGTTCGCATTGCGGCAAGCGTCACGAGGAATGAAGCCGGGACCGAAATCATGACGACCACAGCATTGCGCCACGACCGCAGGAAAAAGAGCATCACGATCGCCGTGAAGATGATGCCTTCGATCAGCGTTCGCGTGACGCCCGAGAGCAGCTCCTTGGTATACGTCGACTGCACGCTGAGCACCGAGAAGTTGATGTCCGGGTACTGCGCGCGGAGCGCCGGCAGCGCTGCGAGGACGGCATTCGAAGCCGCAACCTCGCTCGCGCCGGCCGCTTTCTGCACGTCGAGTTCGACTGTCGGCTTTCCACTCGTGTACGCGTAGACGCGCTGCGTTTCGTACGCGTCCCTGACGTTGGCTACGTCGCCGATACGGTATAGCCGCGCCGAGGCGCTCCAGGGGTAGAGCGACCCGGTCGACGACGAGCCGCCGGCGGTCGTGGAGTTGCCGAGCAACAGATTTGCGACCGAGGGCACGTCGGTGATGTCGCCGCGAATGTCGAGGTTCGTTTCGCGATTGTGCTGATAGACGATGCCGCCGGGAGCGCGAACGTTATTGTTCGCGACGGCGTTGATCACGTCGGTCAACGTGAAACCGGAGGACTGCAGTGCCTGCGGATTGACGTTGACCTGGATCGAGGCGGTGACGCTGCCGTTCTCCTGAACGTACGAAACGCCGGGAACTTGTTCGATGGCCGGCACGACCGTGTTGGTAACGATCGCCGAGAGATCACCGAGCGAGAGCGTGGCCGACGAAGCAGCCAGCGAAACGACGACGGCTTCGCTGGGATTGTAAATCGAGATCTGCGGCGTGGGCAAATCGTTGGGAAGCTGGTGCAGCGAGTTCTGAACGCGCCCCTGAACTTGCACGAGGTCGGTGTTCTGATCGGACGTCAACGAAAAGACCGCGACGATCGAGGCTTGGCCGGGCTGGATCGAG
>Ga0209167_10000240_pt1 | contig 49157 bp, 49 predicted proteins | sample Coa_R1_9_FD_187154 | JGI IMG/M metagenome (GOLD analysis project Ga0209167, IMG submission 187154) | Surface soil microbial communities from Centralia Pennsylvania, which are recovering from an underground coalmine fire - Coalmine... | ecosystem: Environmental > Terrestrial > Soil >...
CTGCGTTGCGATTCCGTGCGCGGCCTCAAATTGCCCCCTATTCATGCGATTGAGAAACAAGCCTCCTCGCGCCCCAAAGACATATTGAGTCTCGTCAATTCGCTCGCCGAGTTCTGCTACTCGGCTACAAACTGCCTCCACTTCCGGTGTCGAATCACCTTTGGTTTCCATCAGGGAGGGTCCGAGAGCGGCTTGCAATGCGAGTTCCTGCCAATCCCGTTCAGGTGTTTCCGGCAACGTCGCCAGGAATTCCAATCCCAGCTTCAAATTGCCGATTGCCGCCAAATGCGCAGACCGCCGCATCGCCTGCTGGCCGGCGCGCCCTAGATACTCGACCGCCTTGTCAGCGTTGTCGCTGTGGCTGTAGTGATGCGCGAGCGCGGTGACGCGGTCCTCCAATTGATTGGGGAACAGCGCCTCGATCGCCTGGCCGACGCGCTCATGCAGCAGCTTGCGCCGTTCAATCAGCAACGAGTTGTAGGCGACCTCCTGGGTCAGCGCGTGCTTGAAGATGTACTCGACATCGATGGTGGTCGGCTGCTCGTAAATGAACTCATCCCCCTGCAAATCGGCGAGCGTTCGCTCGAATTGAGTATCTGCGAGCGAGGCGATCTGTCTTAACAGGCCCCGCGGCGACTCCCGCCCGATCACCGCGAGCGTCTGCAACAATTCTTTCTGCTCGGCTGCCAGCCGATCGATGCGCGCGGCGATCATCCCCTGCACCGTCGGCGGCAAGCGCAGTTGCGAGAGTGAGCGTGTCATCTTCACTACGCCGTTGCGCGTCAGCGCGCCCGCGTCGAACAGTGCCTGCACGATCTCTTCGATAAAGAACGGATTCCCGCCGGTGCGCTCCGCAATTAGCCGCTTGAGCGGATCCAGCTCGACCCCCTCGCCCAGCAGCGCCGCCAGCATCGCGGCCCCCTCCGCGCCGCCCAGCGGATCCAGTCGGAGCTGCGCATAGTAGCTCTTGTTGGTCCACTCGTGCCGATACTCGGGGCGGTAGTTCACCAGCAGCAAGACGCGCGCGCGGGCGATGCCGTCGGCCAGCAGGTCGAGCAAGGCTTGGGTCTGCGCATCGATCCAGTGCAGATCCTCGAAGATCACGACGACCGGTTGTTGCAGGCTTTCTCTCAGGACGATCCGCTTGATCGCGTCGAGCGTCCGCTGCCGCTTGATCTGCGGATCCATCTGGGCAATCGGATCGGGACCCTCGACGAGGCCGAGCAAACCGAACAAGTACGGCTCCGTGTCTTCCAGTGCGGGGTCCAGCGCAGACAGGGCCGCCGCCACCTTCGCGCGGCGCGCCGCCGCATCGTCGGTATCGTGAATGCCGAAATAGCCGCGCAGCAACTCCAGCACCGGCAGCCACGCCGACGCCTTGCCGTGCGAGACTGAGTAGGCTTCGAGGACTTTGCAGGTCGGCCGAATCGTCGCCTTGAATTCGTGGAACAGCCGCGACTTACCGGTCCCCGCCTCGGCCATCACCGCGACGATCTGCCCCTGCCCGTCAATCGCGAGTTCGAGCGCGCGGCGCATCTGCGCAAGCTCGTGCTCACGGCCGACAAACTTCGTCAACCCGCGCCGCGCCGCCAGCTGAAAATGCGATCGCAGCGGGCCGAGCCCGGTCACTTCATATACTTCGATTGGTGTGCTGAGGCCTTTGACCGTGACCGGTCCCAACTCGCGCAACTCGAAGTAGCCCTCGCAGAGTTGGCGCGTATACTCGCTGGTCGCGATCGAACCGACCGGCGCCAGCGACTCCAGCCGCGCCGCCAGATTGGCGGTATGGCCGACCAGCCGGTACTCCACCTTCCCGCTGGTCTCGACCGAATACGCCACCACTTCACCGGTGTGGACGCCGACGCGGGCTTCGAGTGATTGCAGCCCCTTGGCGGTGCGACGTTGCCCATCCGCGCGTAACTCCTGCTGCATCTGGAGCGCGGCATACAACGCGCGCTGCGGATGGTCCTCATAGGCCGCCGGCGCGCCGAACAGCGCAAAGATCCCGTCGCCGGTGGTCCGCGCGACGTAGCCTCCATAGCGCTGGACCGCCTCGGCCATGATGCGCAGGGCCGGATCGACGATCGCGTGCGCTGCCTCGGGATCGAGATCCTCCATCAACTGGGTCGAGCCCTTGAGATCCGCGAATAGCGCCGTCACAATCTTCCGCTCCCCCTCCGGCAACGCCGAATCGTCCGGCTGCTCCGACGAGTCGCTATGCTGGAGAGCCGTTGCAGCGGTTTGAGTTGAAGCCGCTGCAGCAGATAACGGGCTGCCACACTCGGCACAGAACTTCTTGCCGGGCGCGCTTTCGGTTCCACACCTTTGACAACGCATAGGCTTACCCGAGGGAAGAGGCGACCACCTCTTCCCTCAAGAGCTGCTCGTTACATGCGCTTTATCAGTGTTAGCCGATAATCTTGTTGAGCGGAAACTCGACGATGCCGACGGCGCCGGCTTCGAGCAGTCGTGGGAAAAGCTCGCGCACGGTCTGCTCGGCGATCACGGTCTCGACCGCGCACCACGCCTTGCCTCTCAGGGTGGGCGAGGGATAAAGCGGTGAGACCGTTGGGGCAGTGATCGACGGCAGTAACGCGATCACGGCTTCGAGGTGCTCGTGCGATACGTTCATTTTGATTCCGACGCGCCGCTCGGCGTCAAGCGCGCCCTTGAAGAGCACGGCGATTTGGCGAATCTTCGCCTGCTTCCAGTCATCCAGCCAAGCCGCTTGATTCGCTACCAGGACCGGCGTCGAGGTCAATAGCTCCTCGACGATCCGCAATCCGTTGGCGCGCAGCGACGAGCCGGTTTCGGTCACTTCGACGACCGCGTCAACCAGGCCGTCGGCGGCTTTGGCCTCGGTCACTCCCCAAGAAAATTCAACATCTACTTTAACTTTACGCTGGGCGAACGTGCGGCGCGTGAACTCGACCATCTCGGTGGCGACGCGCTTGCCGGCGAGATCTTCGAGGCGCTGGATCGGAGATTTCTCCGGCACGCAGAGCACCCAGCGGGTCGGCTGCAGCGAGACCTTCGAGTAGATGAAGCTCTCGACCTGGACGAGATCGACGGCGTTTTCGACGATCCAGTCGCTGCCTGTGATGCCGGCGTCGAGGGTGCCATCGGCGATGTAACGGGGCATCTCCTGCGGCCGCAGCAGGCGGCAGCTCAGGGCCGGGTCGTCGGAGCGTGGGATGTAGGAGCGCTCGCCGACTGAAATGCGCCATCCCGACTTGCGCATCAGTTCGAGGGTCTGGGCCTCGAGGCTGCCCTTGGGAATGCCGAATTTGAGAATGCTTTGGTCAGGCATCGGATCAGGCGCTCGCCTTGGGTTGATGACCGTAGCCGGGACCGTATTTCGAGGGATCAACTTTGCGCGTATCGACGGTGACCCAGGCGTCGCCGTCGAGGCGGCGGAAGAAACAGGACTCGAAGCCCTCGTGGCAGGCGACCTGGTCGCCGTGCTGATCAACGCGCAAGAGGATGGTGTCGGCATCGCAGTCGAGGCGGATTTCGCGCACCGTCTGATGGTTGCCGGACTCTTCACCCTTGCGCCATAAGCGATTGCGCGAGCGCGAGAAGTAGCAGGCGCGGCCCGTACGCGCGGTCTCCTCGAAGGCCTCGCGATTCATATAGGCGACCATTAGGAGCCGCCCACTGGCATAGTCCTGCGTCACTACCGGGATGACGCCGCCGCTCTTGTCGAAATCAATTTCTGCAGATTTAGCCATTTTTTCATTTTTTCATTTTTTTGCTGGGCTATCGAGTATTGGCGAAAGGAGTGCGCGATTCAACGCCGTCTCGGCGAGGTCAACGGATCGGCCGGCAGCATATTAAAAGGGTCGCATGAAGCGTAGATTAGGCGCTCATGACGGAGTTCGGGAAGCGGCGCTTGCTGACGCCCCTGTTAGTGATTGTGCTCGCGGCGGTGGTCAGCGGATGCACTCGGCGGGCGCCGAAGGTGGTAGCCGCACCAGCGCCGCAGAGCGCGGTTCGACCCTTTGCGTTTCAGATCGTTTCCGGCAGCAATCAGTATCATATCGAGGGTTTTATCGCGCGGCCGGATAAACCGGGACGGCTTCCCGCGCTGCTCGTCCTGAATGGCGAAAACGGCGACGCGCACCATTGTATCGATAGCACCCGGCGCTTTACGGCGATCGGGATTCAAGTCGCCTGTATCAGTATTCCGGGCTTCGGCAAATCGTCGGGACCGAGCCGTTTCGTCGGCCCGCAGGCGGTAGGTGCGGCGCGGCGCGCGCTCGATTTGTTGGCGGCGCGGCCGGACGTCGATCCGCAGCGCCTCGCGGTGTGGGGGATGGCCGACGGCGCCGTCGCCGCCGGGCTGCTGATGGACTCGGATGCGCGGCCGCGCGCGGTGATTTTGGAATCGGGCGCCTACGATCTGCTCAAGCTGTGGCCCGAAGCGCCGCTGCGCACCAAACTGCGCATCCTGCGGCAGGTCTGGCCGTCCAAGCGGCTGCTGAAGGAGCGCAGCGTGGTCGAGAATCTGCCCGGTAAGCTCGACTGCAGCGTATTGATTCTGCACGGCGAGCGCGACAGCAAGATGCCGGTGGGGCAGGCCGAGCAACTGGCGCAGGCTTTGAAGGATCGCGGCGCGCGGGTCGAGACCCATTATTTTCCGCAGGGCGCACACGATCTCGGCGCGCGGGTCGATGGGCCGTTGCGAGTCTTTCTGCTCGACAATCTGGTGGCGGCGAACCCGCACGCGGCTTCGTGAAGTTGCGGGTCAAAGCGATATCGCGCCGTGCGCGTCCTCTGCCGATCACGCTTTTGCTGGGCTTCGCGATCGCGCTGAGCGGCTGCTCCTCCGACAGCGTCGGCGACGCGCTGGCCGCGCCGGATCCGCCGAGAGTTGCCGGCTACGCGACACCGGTTCCGACGCCCGGCTCGGACGATCAAGCGGGGCCGGGCGCATCCGCCGGCTCAGCGCCTTTCGCGATCACGACGGGACCGGACCAGGCGATCTGGTTCGGTCAGTTTCTGACCAATCAAATCGGACGAATTGCGCCGGACGGCACGGTGACGCTCACGGTCGTCAAGGAGGGTGGAATTGCCGAGCGCATGACTAACGGCCCGGACGGGGCAATCTGGTTCACCGATCCCTCGTCGAACCGAATCGGTCGAATCGACCCCAGCGGCGCGGTCACCTACGTTTTGGCGCCGACAGAGAACAGCGGTCCGGCCGGCATCACTCTGGGGCCGGACGGGAATCTTTGGTTTACGGAACACGCTGCCGGCCGGATCGGACGGGTAACGCCGCTTGGGACCGTGACGGAGTATTTGCTGACGAGTCCGAGCGCTCCCGCAGGTATCGCGACGGGCCGCGGCGGTAAACTCTATTTTGCGGAGAACGCGAGCAATCGGATCGGGCGAATCTCTCTGGACGGGCAACTCGAGGAGTTTCCGCTGCCCCATCCGGGGAGCGCACCCAATGAGATCGTTAGCAGCGCGGACGGCAATCTCTGGTTCACCGAGGTCGCCGCGCAAAAGGTCGGGCGGCTGACGCCGGCGGGCGACATGATCGAGTTCGCGCTACCCGCGGCGGGTCCGCCGATGGGGCTCGCGGCCGGGCCGGACGGTGAGCTCTGGGTGACGATTCCAGCCGCGCACACCGTTTGCCGCGTCGCACGCGATGGCCAGGCGACGGCCTTTCGCTTTGCCGACTCGGTGATGCCGGCCTTGATCGCTGCCGGCTCCGACAAGAATCTGTGGTTCACTGAGCCGACCGGCAAAATCGGCCGTTTGACCACGGCCGGATTCCTCACCGAATTTCCCTCCGGCTGGCCTCCTGAGTCCGTCCGCGCATCCGTTGGATCGCCGAATCGAGGAGGCTCAGCTCAGGACAACGCTTCGCCCGCTGACGCCGTCAGCGTGACTCGGTAATTTCGGAAATCCGCGCACGGTGCGGGGCAATAATCGTCGTCAGCCATCGGTGGAGTGGGCGGATCGAGCGTTTTTGCGCTATAAGCGTGACAACAATTCCACGGACAGGCGCGAGGCGCCGTTGAAGGAGACATGATGGCACGTCATCTTGAAGGCAAAATCGCCGCAGTAACCGGCGGTGGGCGCGGGATCGGCCGCGAAGTCGCAAAAGCGCTCGCGTCGCAGGGCGCAACGGTGGTGATCAACGACCTAGGGGTGACCGTCGCCGGGCAGAAAGAAACCTCATCGCCGGCCGACGACGTAGTGAAGGAGATCACGGCTGCAGGCGGCCTTGCGGCGGCAAATCACCTGGACATCTCGACGCCCGAGGGCGGCGAAGGGCTGGTCAACCAGGCGATCAAAGACTACGGCCAGCTCGACATTCTGGTGAATGTCGCCGGCATCCTGCGCGACCGCATGATCTTCAACATGACGGTCGAGGAATGGGACGCCGTCGTGCGGGTCCATCTGCGCGGCCACTTCTGCACAATGCGTCCGGCGACGGCGCACATGCGCGAGCGGAAGTTCGGGCGGATTATCAATTTCTCGTCGAACTCGGCGCAGGGCAGTCCGGGTCAGCCGAATTACGCGGCGGCGAAGGCCGGCATTCTCGGGCTCACCTACAGCGCGGCGAATTCGATGCAAAAGTACGGCGTCACAGTCAACGCGATCTTCCCGGGAGCGGCGACGCGAATGACCGACACGATACCGGGCGGGCGGATGCCGAATGCGCCGAGCGATAGTCAGTCGGTCGCGGGGACACCGATGGACCCAGCGAATGTGCCGCCGATTATCGTCTACCTGTGCAGCGACGAAGCCGCCAACGTCACCGGCCAGTGTTTTGGCGCGTCAGGCTATCGGATCACGCGCTACACGCACATGGCGCCGGACCGCGTGCTGATGAATCAGGGGCCGTGGGATATCGACCAGTTGTTCAAGGTCTTCAAGGCCACGCTCGGCGTCGGACTCGAGCCGCCGCGGATGTTCTAGTGTCATGTAACCTATTTATCTACATGCGGAATCCCGAAGGGGCGGTCGCAAATACAAGACGTTTGCAGCCGTATGGTTAGAAGTTATTTACGTTACACGACACTAGCGCGGCTGAGTTAGAGCGCTCTCGGGGCGGGTCGGCGATACTCAGAGTTCGATATGCAAGCGGAGGCCCGGCACAATCACCGGGCCGCGGTCGCGATTGTAGCCGGGATTGTCGATGTACTGCAGATCGGGTGCGGCGAAGAAGCCGCTGTGAATCGGTATGGGAAGACTGTAGTAACACTCCATGATCTTCTCGGGGCCGTAGGTCAGGCGGCCGTCGCCGAGGATAAAACCCAGTCCGCCCAAGGCGAGATACTGCTGATGCCGCCGTGAGATCGCGTTGCCGACGAAAGCGACTCCGAACCTGTCCCGCGGGCGGCTCCAGAGCGCGCCGCTTAAGTCGCCGCCAAACGCAACGGTCGCGTCCACCTCGGTATAGTTGAAAGACTCATACTGACCTTCATTCCATCCGACGCGAAGGAAACCACGAATATAGTCAGTGAATGCCTGCTCGGCGTTGAGACCAAAACCGTATTTGAGCTTGGTCTGACGCGGATGCGCGCTGATCTCTGGGGTCGGCGTTGCGTGATGCAGAAAACGATCAATCGCCTGATGGTAGTTGCCCATGTTGGCGAAATTGGTAAAGGCGAGCAGGCGAATGACGCTGCTCCTGCCTTTGATCAGGTGCGGGCGGTATTCGACTTGGTAGTTCTCGGAATGAGCATCCTGCAAGTTCTTTTGGAGGTTCAATCCATTGGCGCGCTTTGAGAGCAAGGCCTCGCCGAAACGAAAGCCCCACGAGCGATCTTCGTAATCGAAAATCGCTCCGTAGGTATAGCCACGGGTGTCCGCGGCATAATCGTAGGAGCCGTTGTTGACCACGGTCCAGTTCATAAAGTCCGTGTGGCTATCATTCGCGACACTGTTGAGATCGAAGAAATCGACGAGATCGAGTTTGCCCACGTGGATATCGAGCCGGCGCACCGGTAGCGTCGTCAGCATCGAGAGTGGCGTGCGCTCAACCGTCTCAGTATCGTCGCTCAACGCGATCACCTTGCGCAGCCAAAGCCGCGACAGATAAGGCGTCGCGTCCAACTGTGGATTGCGGGTCGCATCCGCATTGGTAAAACCTCCCAGTCCGAGGGCCTGACTGAGGCCGCTGCCACCGGCGCTCTCGAGGTCCAGAATGGCCTCAGTAGTCTGGTCCAACCGCACGCCGGTGTAGAGCGTGGTTACTTCGGAAAGCGCCTGCTCGGAGGCATGCTCGAAGCTGTGGGGACCGCTATATTGGGCTGGAAAGCGCGGATGCCATTGAAAGATGAAATTGCCCTGGCCGGAGAGCCACACCGGAAGGGTTTGCGAGTGCGGGAAAACGGTGTCCTGAGCGTTGTCATAGCTGAGTTGGGCTCGCGCGACGCAGCACCACAAAAGGATCGCGCCGGGCAGGGCGACAGTGATGGCGAGAATCCTCGAGCGCAGCACCCTAAATTCTCTATAGTAACCCCTTCGTTCAGGCGATGGCGGTTGCGTTGTTGCCGCCCATGCGGTTAGAGGTGACCGCCGCGTCGTGGACCGCTCGACGTTGGTGAAGTTGGATCTGGCCGCCTGACGGGTGGCGGAGCCTACCTCTCAGCGGATGGCCTCGGTATTTTCATCAACTGCCTTCTGCAGGCAGATGTTTGGAATCTGCGCTCCTGCTTAAATTTGCGCCGCCCCTTTCCTGCCACACCGTAAAGACCAAAAAGCCTGCTCACCTGACTGCGCAAAACACGTTTCGTGCCCGGCGCGCTCGCCAAGACCAGAAAGAAATCCGCGCGATCCAGCAACAACAGGAGGGCTGGCACGTTTTGGATCGAACGGCCGCCCGACCCAACTCTTCATGTGGCCGTGTTCTTCGTGGTTGGGGTCAGATAGTGCCTCTAGCAGACTGCGGAAAAATGCTGTTGCAGTCACGAGTTTCTTTAGCTTCCAAGATTCGATGATCATCTGAATTACCGCGCGGATGAGAGTCGAGTGGGTCCGCGGCAGTCATCGGCGCTGCGATTCAAGTAGTAACTACCGAGAGGGTGCGCATGCGCACGAGGTTGTAGGCCGCGGCGGCGAAGGTAAACATCCAGCCGACCCGGGCTACGCCGCGATGCCGGGTCTTGCGCAACAAAGCGACGGTCTTGAGCCACCCGAAGGCTTCCTCGACCCGTTTGCGCCGCCACTGACTGAGCGCGTAACCGAGATGGCGGCTGGTGCGGCGGTCGATCGCAGTGGCTGGCTTTTGCGCGACGTGCGGCGTGACGGCATGATCGCGCAACTCCCGGACGAACGCTTGGGCGTCGTAGGCCTTGTCGGCGCCGAGCGTCACGCGCCCAAAGCCGGGAGCGTTGCTACCATCGCCAGCGCGGCCTCGCGTTCGGCGCGTCCCGTCGCCTGCGTCAGCCGCGTGTTCACCACCAGACCGTTGCGATTCTCCATCAGCAAGTGGCCGAGGCAGCAGAGTTTGGCCTCCTGCCCGTTGGCCTTCTTGTACAGTCGCGCTTGCGGGTCGGTGGTCGATTGATGGGTGGTGTTGGCGCGTCGCTCGCCGCGGAAATCCACGCTTGGATTACCGGGTTCATCCGGCGGCGTCGATAAGCGGTCCTTGGGCTTGAAGCTCTTGTGCCCGGCCCAGGCCTCGATCAAGGTGCCATCAACCGTGAAGTGCTCGGCCGAGAGCAACCCTTGAGCCCGCGCTTGCGCCACCACTTGTTGAAAAAAGCCTTGTGCCACTTCGCCTGCGAGCAGGCGCTCCCGGTTCTTGGTGAAGACCGTGACGTCCCACACCGCGTCGTCCATGCTGAGTCCGACGAACCAGCGGAACAGCAGATTGTCATCAAGTTGCTCCATCAGCATGCGCTCACTTGCGAACGCTGTAGAGCACTTGCAGCAACAGCGCTCGCAGCAACTTCTCCGGCGCGATCGAAGGTCGCCCGCTCGTGGCGTAGAGCCTAGCGAAGCGCGGCCCCAGGGCCCTCAGCGCCTCGTCGACCATCACGCGCAACGGTCGCAACGGATGATCCTTGGGCACCCGCCGTTCGGCCGAAACGTAACTGAACATCCCGCTCTGCTCGTGGTCCGTACCCCGCATCACCTCACCCTCCGCCGCCGCTTATTTACTCCTCTACATCTCACCAAACAGAAATGCGATCCTTTTTCCGCATCCTGCTAGAGTTCGCGCTAGCCGCTCTGCGGTCGACGGAATGACGTCTCCCCTAAACCGCCCGACTTCGGGTCTCGCGCAAACGTCCAGAACTGGCATTTACTCGATGGTTCGACACCTTCCGACAGCAGGTTAAATCCGTTCTTCCGATAGAAGGGTACGTTCCTCGCCAGGAACGTCTCCAAGTAGCAGGGGAGAGCCTCTGCTTCGGCCCGGTCGAGCATTGGTTTCAGTAAAGCAGTACCAACGCCCTTGCCCTGATGAGTAGGGTCAACTCCAATGAATGCCAGGTACCAATGGGTTGCGGCCATCGAATCGTGATGCAGCTTCTCCATGAAAGTGAGAAATGCCGATAGGCGCGCGAACCCTACGTCGCCGAATATCACTGACAGCTGGTCTAGTCCGGCGAGCGTCGCGAGTTTAGAGCTTGCATGCTCCTGCGAAAGCCAGATCGCAATACCCCTACGGTCGGCGGTGCCTTGCACCTCGCCCGATACCATGCCGTATCGGGCGAAGCGACTGAAAAAGGACGATAATACCCTAACCCGTTGCGCCGCCTCCGGAACGAAGTGCACGAAGGGCGGATCGTCGTGGAAAGCCCGAGCGAGTGTCTGCCCTGCTTCTTCCGCTTCGCCGTCCGATAGTTTCGTAATTTTTAACGATGCGTTCATACATGACGGCAATTGGGAAGGGTTAGAGCTTCACACCCGTAACGATGCTCCAGTAGCCAAAGGTTGGTATCACTTCGAGCTTACCGAAACCCGCTTGACTCAGCATTTGTATCAGCTGTCCCCCTGAATACTGCTGCCCTGTGCACCACAGCAGCATTGTTATATTGAATGCCGCGACTGCGTATGGACCGGTGCGTTCATCGTTAAAGAGCATCTCGTGTATTACAATGCGCCCGCCGCTCGGCAGGCTCGCGTAGCTTTTCTCGGTCAGGAAACTACATCTGTCGGGTGGCCAGTCGTGATAGATCATCGAATAGAAGTGCAGGTCAGCTTTCGGAAAGTTGCTCTGCCAAAGATCCCCGATATGAGTTCCAATCCGATCCGTCAGGCCGTTCCGCAAGGCGATCTCTTGGGCTGCATTACAAACCGGCTCCATATCGAAGACAGTCGCCCTTAGGTTTGGCCATCGCGTGAGCGCGCCTATGCAGTGCGCACCAGAGCCACCACCGATGTCGAGCATCTGTCGATTCGCAGAGAGGTCAAGCTTGTCCGGCCAGGCGAGCGCCGGTCCCATACTGCAGCTGTGCATCGCGAGAGTGAAGGCATGAGCGAGCTCTGCGCGCTCCTCATGCGACTTAGTCCAGTCCCCTCCGCCGTATGCTTGGGGCGAATCGGTTTGCGCAGCTTTTACTACGCTGCTGATCGAGTACATCGACTCCAAGTCGATGACGATATTCTGCCAATGCGAACCGAAGTAAGTTGGGCTGGATTCGAGGAGGTAATCTTCCGCTACCGAAGTAAGGCGGTAACGTCCCTCTCGCAGTTCGACGAATCCCGCCGCTGCGCTTATGGAAAGGAGCGCTTCTGCCGGGCGCGGCGCCAGTGTGAGAGCGTCGCAAACCTCCGACAAGCTCCGCGGGCGCTCGCCCAGCAGCGCGAACACTTTGAGCTTATGCGCCGCGAGAATGGCGGCGCTGCCTTGGAGTGCGAAGTACACGTCCCACAACGGACGGTCGTCGCTTCGCGGACGGCGAATCTGAAATGGGGTTTCCATTGGCTCCCTCGTATACTGGTGTCTCCCGTGACTCACAATTGTTTAGACAGTCGGCTGTGCCGCGCGGACTTCGCCTGGAAGCACCCGTGTCGGGTGAAGCCGCTGAATGAGGATGCCAATGCCCCAGCCCGTTTCGCTGAGTCGAGAAGAGAGTGAACGAGGGAGGGTCGTCGAGTAAATTAGTCGATCATCGACGCTGGGCACGCGGAGCTTCGGCTTTCGACGCGGCATGATGGAAGCCTCCCCAAAGAGAGAGTGCACCCTCCCGTGCTCACGACTCTAGGTTGGATGTTCGCCGAGTCCCCATGGCGTCCATCGGACCCCCCGTCGTCAGTTCCAAAAAGAAGGGTATAGACGAAGCCAGTCTACTGCCGCAGATATAATGGATTGAGCGAAAAACGCAAAGAGACTACAGCGGTTGCATTTAGCAAGCTGAAGACGCCAAGCAGCCGCATCGACAGCTCTTTTTCCCCTCAACCCTGTTCGTTCAGCTTCTCGAAGACAGTTCGTCCCCAGTCGTGACCGCGTCGCCCGACCCGCGTTGTTGCAAAAACCATATCGATAATGCCGGCGAGCCAAAGTACAGCCAAAGTCACCTTGTTCTTCGCTTGACAACGACCACGGTCGGCGCTATAAGCCCAACTTATTCGCGGGAAATCTGGCGCCCCCTGCGGGATTCGAACCCACGGCCCCAGGATTAGGAATCCCGCGCAAGGGGTAATCTCGGATCATCTCAGATCAGACTGCGTAGGAAAATCAAGGGTTTTCTGAGCCGAGTGATCGGCTCAGTTCGTCTCATAAGTGGACACTTTGGACACTTCGTGGACACTTTCTCGAGTTTGAAACCCCACCATCTGAACACCGCTGGCTGACAGACTTAACCATCTGAGTCGCTCGACGAAATCTCCATCGTCGCGTAACTGAGCACTCCCGTACTGCACTAAATTCGTTGGGCACTGTCTCTCGGATGACGCCAAGATCGAGACTCCGGCAAGGAACTTGCTCAATAGGAAAAGCCAGCGAGCCGCACTTTGATGTGTGAGTTTCAGATTTTCACCGTGAGGGCGTTCGCATGGAGAGCAATCCTTATCTTGAAGCGCGTCGCGAATGGGACGAACGATACGCTGACCTCGTTCTCGGAAAACGCAACTGGCAGATCGCCGCTGGCGGCCTCCTGCTCCTGAGCCTGATTCTCGCCAGCGGTATCGTCTGGATCAGCAATCGCAGCCGCTACATCCCCTACGTCGTTGAAGTCGACAAGATGGGATACGCCCTGACGGTCCCGCAACCCCTCACGCCGATTGCCCTGCCGGACGTAACCGCGCGCATGGAACGCTACGAGCTAGCGGCCTTCATCCGCGACGCCCGCTCGGTCACCAGCGATCCCCAGGTAGAGCATCAGACGCTCAACGCACTGCTCGCGCATACACGCGGCGCCGCGGACCGCTTTCTCGACGAGTACTACCACTCCGACAACTTCACCCATAACCCGTTCAAGATCGCCGAGAAGCAGACCGTCTCGGTTCAAATCGACTCGATCCTTAGGCTCTCAACCCGCAGCTACCAGGTGCGCTGGACCGAGCAGCAGCGCGACCTAAACGGCATCGCGGTCGGGTCACCGTCCCATTGGGAAGCTGCGCTGCAAACCGAAATTGTACCGCCGAGTTCCGACGACGCGATCGTCAGCAATCCTCTCGGCTTTTGCGTAACGCAGATTAGCTGGACCGAACAGCAAGGTTAACCCGGCAACAACGCCCGCAGGGAGGCAGAGCGATGAGAAGGACCGCCATCGCAGGAGCATTCGCCCTGGCGCTAACTTTAGGAGCCTGTGCGACGAAACAGCCAGCACCTCCTCCGCTCAAACTCGTAACCGAGGCGGAACCCGCAACGGCGGCGTCGCCAGCTCCGCCAACTCCAGAGCAGATCCTTGCCGAGCAGCCGCCCGAGGTTCAGGAGGCTGTCAAAGCGCACGACAAGAGCGGCGATTGGGCGATCTACAGGACACCGGGGTACACGCTCTATCCGTATAACCAAGGTCCCCAGCCGGCAGTCGATTGCGAGCCGCTGCGAACTTCAGACATTCAGCTGCAGCCAGGCGAGACGATCACCGACGTTGCGATTGGTGACAGCGAGCGCTGGATGGCAACGCCCGCTTCCTCGGGAGACCCGCGAAACCCTGTGCCGCATCTCGCAGTTAAGCCGCAAGCTCCGGGCATCCAGACCAACCTTACGATCTACACAACGAAGCACATCTACCACATCCTGCTCCGCTCGCGCGGAAGCCACGCGGTGCAGGAGGTCGAGTTCTACTACCCCGACGAGCTGATAACGGCGATGAAAAATGCCGACTCCGCCCCCAAGGCACAACAGGATACCACGGCCGATCCGCCGGGCGACGACTCCGGCAACGTCGTGAAGGTTGCCAACGTCAATCCGGCACAACTCAACTTCGCGTACACCGTGGGCGGAGCGAACGTTCCGTGGAAGCCGATTCGCGCCTTCGATGACGGCTCGCACGTGTACATCCAGATGCCACCGGGAATGAAGTCGAGTGAAGCGCCGGCGCTGCTCGTTAACGCAGGCAGCGGAACCCAGATGGTGAACTACAGGGTCAAGGGAAACTACTACGTCGTCGACCGCTTAGTCACCGACGCAATCCTCGTCTCGGGAGTCGGGCGCGATCAGGACCGAGTGACGATCAGCTACGCGGGAGCGGCGAGGTGAGCACCATGGCGACTGAGGATATGAGACTGGACGGCCAGGGCGATCTTCGGGACGAATCGGAAGGCTTGCTGGACCAGGAGCACCCCGGAGGCGGTCGATTCAACCGGCTCATACTGATTACCTTCGCCGTCGTCGCGATTGTGAGCGGCGTGGTGGTAGCGCTGGGCGTAGAGTCATCCCGTTTCGGGACCTCGGGTGTACAGAAGCAGGTTGACGATCCGGGAGCATCGGCACGAAACAGCGGAGAGATTGCAGACCTCGCCGCGCACGGCGGCAAGCCACTCGCAGCACCGGCTTTCGTACCGCCTCCCGTTGTGGTCGCGACCGCGCAAGCGCCGATCCAAAACGCACCGCCGCGACCGCCAACCCGTTACGCGCAATGGGCGGAAGAGAAGTACATGAAGGCGCTTGAAGCGCCGCAGATGGTCTCCGTTTTTCACGGCGGCGGCACGCTGGAAATCGCCCACGCGAATGGCCAACAGAGCACGAACTTCAACACTGGCAATTCCACTGATCCCACCGTGACACTCCACCCGCCCGCATCGGCGTTCTCGGTGATGGCGGGAAGCGTGATTCCAGCCGTACTCGTAAGTGGGATCAACTCCGACTTGCCGGGGCCGATTCTCGCCCAGGTCAGCGAGAACGTCTTCGACAGCGCCACCGGAAAATACCTGCTGGTCCCGCAGGGCAGCAGACTCATCGGCATATACCAGAACGCCTCCGCCTATGGTCAGCAACGGGTCGAGATCGCATGGCAGCGGCTCATCTTCCCGAACACCTCGAGCATGAATCTCCCGCAGATGCCGGGAGCTGATCAGGGCGGCTACGCGGGGTTCACCGACGAAGTGAACAACCACTACATGAGAACCTTCGGCACCGCGGCGCTCATGAGTCTTATCAGCGCCGGCCAGATGGTAGGGCAGATGGCGACGTTCGGAGCCGGCGCGACTTACGGACCCTACGGCTACTCACAGCCGAACCAGTGGGCGATGGCGAGTCAGACGGCCGGATCTGCTGCGTCGGGACAGTTCGGCGCCGTGGGTCAGCAGATGATCGGCCAGGGGATGAATCGCCCACCGACGATCGAGATCCGGCCCGGCTACCAGTTCAACGTGATGGTCACAGAGGATCTCGTGTTTCCGGCGGCCTACAAAGGCTGAACGTACACAAATTGTACACGGAGCACATGCGCGAGCGAGGATGAAAACGTACACAAAACCGCTTCAAGGAGAAGGTCGATGGGAGTGCTGAAACGCAAGGAAGAACCGACCCAGACGATCACGTTGCGTGTACCAGCTTCGGTGAAGGCGGAGATCGATCGGCTGCGAGAGAGCACAAGCGAGGCGGGTTTCGATCTGAACGCGACAATCTGCGAGTCGATCACCCGCCTGACGCGACAGATGCGCGACGAGATCGATGGCTTGAACGGGAAGACCGCGGGGAGAGACCGTTCTCGAAAGCCTGCAACAACGAACGGGCTGGCACATTCAGATCGGAAACTGCCCGCCAGCGCTCCTGATGGTCAGGGCGGAGTGTAAAGCGATGTGCGTCGGAGTTCGGGATGGAGTGAGATCTGTGATCAGATTGTTGAGATCTGGTGCGGGCGGACGGAGGGCTGTGAGTGCTGTGTTCGGAGGGGTGAAGAAGTGGGGTAAAGGGCGTTCGTTCGTAGAGCAAGATAAAGCATCTGCGGTGCAGTGCCGCAGATCCGGCGTTTTCTCCAACATTCTCACGGCCTTTCCCCCACTTGAGAGCATCCTGGTCGGCCAACTGCACAGTACGGCGAAAAGCACCTCAGGCCCAGCCGATCGAAGGCTGCATTTTGAGGGTCTTCGGCACGCTCGGAGACCCGTCTTGGCGATGGTCGGTTCAGCCTTTTCCATGGCTCTGTTGGTCTCGCTGGCATGGGTTCTTGGACTGCGTATTTCACTAACCGACAGCGCCGCGCCGGCGGGGATTTACCGAATGGTGCCCGGAGTATTCGTTGAGCGCGGCGAGCTGGTTGGAGCCTGCCTACCGCCATCGATCGCACAGGAAGGACTGGCTCGCGGTTACCTCTCGAAAGGCGATTGCCCAGACGGAGCTGAGCCGGTCGCAAAAAGAATTGGAGCCCTTCCCGGTGACGTTTTGGAAGTGCAGCCCGGAGGGGTTTCCGTCGACGGACAGGGATTCGCAAACAGCGCCGTCGCCGCTCGCGACAGCATAGGCCGACGACTGCCACATGTGCCGTGGGGGAGGCTCCAGGTTGCGCCGGGCGAAGTCTGGCTGTTCGGTTTCCGCAACCCGCGGAGCTGGGATGCGCGCTACTTCGGACCGGTTCCGCTTTCAGAAGTTCGGGCCGCGCTCAAGCCGGTTCTCACTTGGTGAATCATGGCGACGAACGGACACAGCCACGAGCAGGGACTCAGAGTCCATCACCTCGCCAATCTTGGCGGACTGGTAGCAATAGCCGGCCTTGACCACGAGCCCCCAGATTTCCTGCTCGGAGCGTTACTCAGCGTCGCGCACGAGAGCGCAACCCTCGATGCGGCGCAGCGCGCAAGGGTCACAGCGGCCGGACGGAAGCAGCTCGAGGAGCGGGCCACCAGCAAGCGCGCGTGGAAGTCGTGGAGCCGCGCAAAGGAACTTCATTCGGTCACACTCAGCAGTGCGCAGGTCAGAGAAATCATCGAGGCACTGGGCGAACACGCGCCGGAGAATTCTGCGCAACTCATTGCCAGCTTGAGCGCATTGCTCACGGAGTCGACGCATGAGACGGCGTAGGTTCTTCGGGCAGAAGGACGTCGATATCAAGCTTCGTCTAGCGAAGACGGAACCTCCGCGCCCGCTGATTCCGTGGTGGGCGGTTGCCTTACGGCGAGTGCGGGTCAGGTGGGGAATCCGACGCCAATCGTGGGGCAGTCTCGGCGGCGGGCAGACGTGGCGCAGGGTCGCGCTGGACCCGCACGCCTACTCCCGCCGTTCCGTGGTCAAAGCGTCGTTCAAGCGCAACGACCATACCGGCGGTTGGGCCGCGCACGCCCGCTACCTGTCACGCGAAGGAGCGCAGCAGGAGCAGGGAAAGGGTCGGGGCTTCGATGCCGAGCATGACGGGCTGGATATGGTCCCGCTCGTGCGCGACTGGGAGAAACACGACCAGTTGCTCTGGCGCTTCATCGTCTCACCGGAGGACGCCTCAAGGCTGGATCTTCGGGAACACGTGCGTGGCCTGGTCGAACAGATGGAGCGCGATCTCGATACCAAGCTTCAGTGGGTCGCAATCGATCATCACAACACCGACGACGCCCATGTCCATCTCCTGGTGCGAGGCGTTCGTGAAGACGGTCGGCCTCTGCAGATCGACCGGGAATACGTGAAGCTCGGCATGCGCGGACGAAGCCAGGAGATAGTGACGCAGGAGCTCGGGCCGCGACTCGAACCCGAGGTGCTGCATGCGCGCGAGCGCGTGATCCGAAAAGAGCAGTGGACCGAGATTGACCGATCGCTGCAACGCAAAGCGGACGAGTCCGGTCTCGTAAGTTACGAGCAGTTCCAACCGCGTAGCGATGCCGCCCGCGTGAGGGCTGAGCAGGACCTGGCGCGATTGCAGTTCCTCGAAGGCATGGGCCTCGCCCGGCGGCTTGGCGAAGCACGCTGGGAGTTATCGCAAGACCACGAGCGGAATCTTCGCGAGCGCCAGCAGTCGAAAGACATCATCAAGAGCCGGGCGCGCAGCCAGCGGCATGACCGTGATCACGGACTCGATCGCGACTTCGACAAACGGAGGGATCGCCATGGCTGAACAGCGTCCCTATCGGCTGTCAGGGACCGCCTCTGATGCGAGTCTCAGGCAGACCAAGATTGTCGCTATGCTCACGCTTGGAGTTGCCGTCGTTGTGGTCAATTGGGTGACGACCCAACACGCCGCGCGACTCTTCGGTTACTCGCGCACTCTCGGCGCACCATGGTGTTATTTTCCCCTGATCGGACTGCTCTACCATCCATGGGACTGGATGGTCTGGTGGTGGCGCTGGCACTCCGAACCGACCCTCGCGCCGCTCTGGGAGCTGTGTACGCACGAGGCCGTCTACCCGATGATTGCCCTGAGCGTAATGGCGATGGGCGCGATAGCGGTCGCCCGCGACAAAGGGTTTCGCAATCCATCCGACCTGCATGGATCGGCACGCTGGGCCAACACCAGGGATCTTCGAGCGGCCGGACTCGTAGACAAACGCCACTTTCTGCCGCGGAGGCTTCGCAGGATCGCCGAGCGCGCGAAACTTCTAAAACCTGTCACGCAACGCGCCGGCGTTTATCTGGGTGTATGGCGACGATCGCACATCCGTGAGTGCGGTCGCACGCACATCCTCGTCTTCGCGCCGACGCAGAGTGGCAAGGGCAGAGGGATCGTGATCCCGACGCTGCTGACATGGCCGCACTCTGTCATCGTTCACGACCTCAAGGGCGAGAACTGGGCCCTGACTGCCGGTGCCCGCAAGCGCCTGGGCCAGCTCTGTCTCAAGTTCGAGCCAGCCTCACCCGAATCGGGACTGGCACGTTTCAACCCGCTCGCTGAGGTGCGGCTGCGCACACCTTACGAGGTGCGCGACGTACAGAACATCGTGCAGCCGCTGCTGGACCCTGACGGCCGCGGACTCCCGGACCACTGGTCCCGCGCTGGCTCAGAGGCATTCGAGGCGTTCATCCTCCACAGGCTCTATGAAGGAGGCGAACCTACGCTTGGCGGAGTCGGCAACTTGCTTTTCGATCCGGAACGGAAAGCCGACCAAACCGTCGAGCACCTGATGCGCGCCGAACATGACCCCACGGGCGCTCTCGGCTGGAAGGACGCGCATGGCAATCCGACTAGGACTCATCCGTTGGTAGCCGGTGGGATGCGCAGTTTGCTCGACATGGCGGAGAAGGAGCGGGCTTCGGTCATCTCGGAGGTGAAGGGCTTTCTGCGGCTCTACCGCGATCCGGTGATCGCGGCCAACACCGCCGTTTCGGACTTTTGCATCGACGATCTGGTCAATCACCGCCGGCCGCTTTCGCTATATATCGCGGTCACGGTCGCCGATCAGGACCGTATGAGGCCACTCATGCGGCTGGTGCTGGCCCAGATCCTGAACCGGCTGACGGAGCGACTTGAATACCGCGATGGGCGTGCGGTCGCAGGCTCCCGACACCGGCTCCTGCTGATGATCGACGAATTCCCGACTCTCGGACGCCTCGAGATGTTCGCCGAGTCGCTGTCCCTGATCGCAGGATACGGGATCAAGGCATGCTTGATCACCCAGGACATCACCCAGATTCATCGCGCCTACGGCCGCGATGAGACGATCACGTCGAACTGTGACACACGCGTAGCGTTCAGGCCCAATGGCATCGAGACCGGGCGGCTGCTCTCCCAGATGACGGGCGAGACCACGGTTCGCCACGTGCATCGGACGATCTCGAATTCGGGAGCGAGCGTGTCGGAGCCTGAAGTCGCGCGACCACTGCTTACGCCAGACGAGGCGATGCGCCTGAATGACAGCGAGGCTTTGATCTTCGCCAGCGGACGGCCGGCGATTCGCGCCGCCAAACTCCGGTATTACACCGAGCCGTTCTTCAAACAACGAGCGGCGATCCAGGCCCCGTTGAAAAGTGATCGCATTGCGAACTCAACTGCCGCCGAGAAGACCGCGAACGCAGTGACGGCATCGTCCGTATCCAGTCCAATCACGCAGAAAACGAAAAGTCTCGCCGAGGATCGATCAGCAGCGGAAATCAATTCTCTCGGAAAGGCGGCCGAACCGCAGCCGGTTCCGCAGCTCGCGTTTCTGAAATTCGCTGTTGATCACGCGGGCGACGCCGCAGCCATCACAAACCGCGGACGGAAGAAGGAGAGACTACTTTGAGGCGACAACTTACTGCGTATGTCGGTGACGACGACTTCGCTCGATTGAAGGAAGACGCTGACGCGGTGGGCCTTTCGCTCTCACGTTACATCCAGGAGCGTCTGGTCCAGTCAAACGGACGCGCGGCCGTCAGCCTGTCCGAGTCCAAATTGGCGGCAACTGAAAAGAAAATTATCGACACGAATCGTACCTACATCGCCCAGGCCATCCGGCCGCTGAGCAAACAGGTGACGATGCTTCTTGCCATGCTCGATCAATTCGCTCTGAGCATGCTTACCCACCTCCCAGAAATTCCCGAGGCCCAGCGCGAACGAGCTCTGGCCAGTGGAGAGCGACGGCACCATGGATGGCGGCTCGAGGTCGAAGACACCATCAAGCAGATGGAATCTGCGGGCGCGAACGGAAAGAAGCCTGTTGCCAGCTCGGGCGAGTCCCAGAGCGGCGATCATCCGAGAGAAGACAACTCCACCGCGGAATCTCGCGGAGGCAACGAATGATCTCGACGCAGCAGACCCAGGACCGGCGGCTGGACGAGCTGCTCCGGAGGCAACTTGGCCCACGGATTCTCGCCGCGATCGACGATCCGAACGTCACCGAGATCATCGTCAACGAGGACGGCCGGGTGTGGTTCGAATCGTACGCAAAGGGAATGCACGAAGCCGGCTTAGTGATCGCGGCTTCGCAGGTCGAAAGCCTGATCGGCACCGTCGCCTCGTCACTTGGCACCGTGGTGAACTCAGTCAATCCGATTGTTGAAGGCGAACTCCTGATTGGAGGAATCCGCTTCGAGGGAATCCTTCCGCCGGTTGCCCGAAAGCCGTGTTGCGTCATGCGCAAGCCGGCCCAGGTCCTCTACACGCTCGACGATTATGTACGCGACGAGATCCTGAGCGACGCGCACGCCGGCATCCTGCGTGAAGCCGTCGATTCGCGACACAGCGTCGTAATCGCTGGCGGGACTGGCTCGGGCAAGACCACGCTGGCCGGCGCACTCATCAATGAAATGGTGATGCGTTCCGATCCGAACGAGCGATACGTCATCATCGAGGACACCCTCGAAATCCAGTGCCGCGCGAAGAACCTCGTCCAGCTACACACCGCCGAGGCCGCTGACATGACGCGGCTGGTACGGACGACCATGAGGTTGCGCCCCGACCGGATAATTATCGGCGAGGTGCGCGGCGCCGAGGCGCTCGCACTGCTCAAAGCCTGGAACACCGGCCATCCGGGCGGTGTGACAACGATCCACGCCAACAGCGCGAAGGCTGCTCTGACGAGGCTCTCGAGTCTGGTCCAGGAAGCGGGCGTTCCGCCACAGCCGGAACTCATTGCCGAGACGATCAACCTGCTCGCTTTCATCGTCCGCACGCCTGCAGGACGGCGCGTGAAGGAGCTGGTTCGTGTCGACGGCTACAGCGCGACCGATGGATTCATACTCACTTCCCCAAACACGCAGTCGAGCAAAGACTCGGGGCAATAGCATTTTGAAGTCAGCGAATTAAGAGGAGGTACGCGAAATGAAGCGATTGGAAGGGAAAAAGGGTACGTGGAGAAAATGGGCATCATCGATTGTCTACGCCTACGGAATAGTCACGTTTGTTTGGCCAGTCAGGGCCTTCGCAGCAATCGCTGCGGGCGGAGCGCTTCCCTGGGACACCCCGCTCACAACCCTTCAGACCGACCTGCAGGGACCGGTCGCCCACGCGATCACCACCGCAGCCGTCATCGGTACCGGCATCATGTGGTCGGTCAGCGAGCATGGAACCGGGGTGCGAAAGATGTCCTCGCTCGCGTTCGGTGGGGCCTGTGCGCTTGGGGCCACCCAAGTGATGACGACGCTCTTCCCGATGGGCGGAGCGCTTTTCTAGGCCGAGGAGGATAACACCATGGCTGAAGGCGAACGGCGGGTAAGCGCGATTCATCGGTCGCTTACCCAGCCGATTCTGCTGGCCGGAGCGGAGCGGCCCTTGGCAATTGCCAACTGGATCACCGCCGCCGCGTTGATTTTCGGTGGCGGGCTCCACTGGTACACGGTCGCGATGGGAGCGTTCCTGCTGACCGTTGGCCACTGGGCGTTGGTTCAGGCAGCGAAGTTCGATCCGCAGCTGAGCCAGGTCTACGTCCGCCACATCCGCTATCAGGACTGTTATCCGGCACGCGCTCCAATTTCGGCATCGCCACCCCGTATCCGCGCATCTGTACCGACGCCCAAGGAAATGCGCGCTTAGCAAGAGAGAGGAAGAAGTATGTTCCTCAAAGAGTTCAAGGATTTGAGACGAAAGCGCGACAGGCTGCTCGGTCTGCCTGACCAGCTCAACTACGCGATCCCGATCGACGATTACACCATCGCGATGAAGGACGGCGCGTTTCTGTCAGCTTTCGAATGCTCGGGGCTTGACCTCAATTCCGCGAGCGTTGAAGAACTCGACGCACACCGCGCTCAGGCCAATCGCGCGCTTGCACGTCTGGACGACGGCTTCATGTACAACGTCGACCTCATCCGTCATCCGAGCGTCGACTACCCGAGCCGTACGTTTCCCGATCCGGTCAGCGCGACGCTCGATCGCGAGCGGGAGGTTCAATACTCGGCCGAGGGTCAGCACTTCGAGACAAGATGCGTTCTCACCATCACGCATCGCCCGCCGGCCGACGCGCAAACGCGGATAGCCGGTGTCTTTCTGACGGGTATGCCGTCGCGTCCTGACTGGCGACGACAGCTCGAATGGTTCGAGCAGCGACTCCGCGAGTTTCAAGACGCGATAAGCCCCGTGTGGAAATTGACTCCACTCGATATACCGGCCTTGCTGTCGCATCTCGCGAGCTGCATCAACGGACGCATGTGCGAAGTGGCAGCACCCAGGACACCGACCTACCTGGACGCGGTTCTCGGTAATCAGGACCTGATCGCCGGATTCAAACCGCGCATCGGCGGAAAGCACATTCGCGTCATCGCATTGGCCGGGTTCCCGCCCTTTTCCTACGCCGAGATGGCCGCGTTTTTGAGCGAGTTACCGATATCTTACCGCTACTCAACACGCGGGATTCCCGTGGGCCCGCGGACGGCGATCAGCCAGCTTACCGTGTATCGGCGCAATTGGTTCCAAAAGCGACTCGGACTGCGCGGCGTCATCAGCGAACATTTCGGCTCGGGCGCTGGAGCAGCTTTTCAGAACCAGCATGCGCTCAGGATGGCAGCCGACGCCGATGAGGCGATCACCGAGGCCGAGGGCGGCGCGGTTCGATATTGCTACGTCACGCCAAAGGTGATCATCACCGAAGACCGGGCCGACGTCGCCGATGAAAACGCACAACTGGTCTTCAAGGTCTGCCAAAACATGGGCTTCGATCCGCGCAACGAAACCATAAACTGCCTCGAGGCTTGGCTCGGTTCGCTTCCCGGACACGGCTGGTACGATGTGCGCCGTCCGCTGGTTAACACTCAGAACCTGGCGGACATTCTGCCGCTAACGAGCATCTGGGCGGGCCTCGCGACCAACCCCTGCCCTTACTACGCGAAGAACACGCCGGCCCTGTGCTACGGCGCAACCACGGGCAGCACGCCCTTTCGGCTTAACCTCCATGCTGGCGACACCGGTCACACTGGAATCTACGGTCCAACGGGGAGCGGCAAGAGCGTAGCGCTAGGCACGATCGTGGCGAACTTTCGTGCAGTCCTTAACGGGCAAATCTTTTTCTTCGACAAGGGCTACTCTGCCTACGTTCTGACCAAGGCTCTCGGCGGACAGCATCTCGATCTCGGAGAGGACGAGGTTCCGCTCTGTCCGCTCGCGCGCATCGACGACGAGACCGACCGTATGAAGATGCAGGGACTGCTCGAAGACTGGCTTGAGCTTCAGGGCGTGCCACTCGTTCCGAATCAGCGCAAGGCACTGTGGCGGGCGCTGGAACTGGTCGCGGAAGCACCGCCAGAGCAGCGCACCATCAGCAACCTCGTCACTCAGGTGCAGGACAATGTCGTGCGCGACGGGCTAAGCGCCTATTCGCTCGCGGGTCCGCTAGGGCGCTTCGTTGACGCTGACCGTGATGTTCTGCTCGAAGAGCGCTTCATCACCTTCGAGCTCGAAACGTTGATGGCGATGGGGCCGAAGGTCGTCGTGCCCGTCGTCACTTATCTCTTCCACCGAATCGATCAGCGCCTCGACGGCAGACCCACGCTCGTTATCCTCGATGAAGCGTGGATCATGCTGACCAACAGCGTCTTTGGCGCGAAGATCGAGGAGTGGCTTCGCACGCTGCGCAAGAAGAATGCGGCGGTGGTGCTCGCCACCCAGAGCCTGAGCGAGATTGCCAATTCGCCTCATCGCGACGTGATTCTCGAGTCCTGTCCGACGAAGCTCTATCTGCCGAATCCCGAGGCGAAGAACAGCGGGACGCAGGAGATGTACCGACGATTTGGGCTTTCGGATCGGCAGATCGACATCGTCGCGGATGCCACTCCCAAGCGGCACTACTATTACGTTTCGCCGCTCGGACGCCGGCTGTTCCAGTTCTCACTCGGTCCGGCGGCGCTCGCCTTCATAGGCGCCGGATCGAAGGAGGATGTACTCGCGGCGAGGCGAATGATCGACCAACACGGCGATCGCTGGACCGCCGACTGGCTTCACGCGCGCGGATTGCACGATTGGGCGGAGTACCTCGACAAACTCAACGGTCGTGTCGAGACGCCGGCCGACGCGATCTTAAGTGTGAACGGCATTCCGCCGTTCCACACCAACGGAAAAGCTCATCAGGGGGAGATACATCAATGAAGTCGAAAGGATTCTCCCGATTCTTGTTCGCCGTTTCGGTCGCAGTTGTTTGGCTGTTGGTCGCATCTTCGGTTCCAGCCCGTGCACAGTTCGGCGGCTCGCAGATTGTCTTCGACCCCCAGATGTTCGCTCGGCAGATGCAGCAGCTTCAGCAGGAAACCGCCACCGTTACGAATCTGGCTCAGCAGCTTCAGTACGCAATTAAGAATACGACCGGCGGTGGCGCAGGTGTCTGGCAGTCCAATCAGAGTCTGCTCACGAACCTCGGCGATCTGATCAATCAGCAGGAAGGACTCTCGTATACCTTTCAGGGACTCACGCAGCAGTTCCAGCAGCTCTATCCGGGCTACAACGCTGCCTCGACCGCAGGAGTCCAGAGTCCACAAACGACGGCCGATACCACGCTGGACACGCTCAACGGCGCACTCGCTTCAGCGCAGGCGCAGGCCCAGAACTTCCAAGCTGAACAGGCCACTCTCCAAAACCTTGAGCTGAAGAACCAGACGGCGATAGGTAATCTGCAGGCGGTTCAGGTCAGCAACGAAATCGCACTGGCGCAGGTACAGCAGGTTCAGTTGCTCCGACAGCTCGTGATGGCTGAGATGAATTCGCAAAATGTCGCAGCGGCGAACCAAGTTAATAATCAGGTGCAAAGCAGTCTCGAGGCACAGGCTCTATTTTCCGCGCCAGCGGCTCCAGGTACGCCCGATATGTACCACGACTCTTCTGCACCGCCGCAACCGTAAGATCTCTTCGAGAAGGTCAAAAATGAAAGACATCAAGAACCCGCTCATTCTTGCCTTCGCCATAATCGGCGTTTGCGCCGTCATATACGGTGGCTGGCGCCTGTATCAGCATCACGTTGCAAACGAGCAAGCGAAGGCAGCCTTTACCGCGCCTCCTGCGAAAGGAGTCCCGGACATGTACCACAACGCGCCGCCGCCCCCGCAGCCATAGACAACACATCGCGCTCTAACCGCGCGAGGAGTCATGACCATGAATAACTTCAACGATATCGTCGCACAGTTCTACACGGCAGCTGCGAAATACAACGCCGGGATTCAGCCGTACGCGATCAAGCTTTTCGTGGCCCTCCTCCTAATCGACATCCTTGTAACGTGGATTCAGTTCACTGCCGAAGGTCAGCTTGACGCATCGCACTTCTTGGGCCGCATCATGAAGCACATGCTAAGCGGCGGGTTCGTTTATCTGATGATCGTAAATGCGTTCTCCTGGATGAACGCAGTGGTGAAGAGCTTTTCATCAATCGGTGCTGCCGTGACGGGCTTGCCCGCGCTCAGCCCACAAACCGTACTTCAACTCGGCGCCAACATGGCGGGCACGATTTTTAACGCGCCAGCGAACGCTAGTTTGATGACGAATATCGAGCTAGCGATCGTCCAAAGCGTGGCGGCGTTTTTCGTCCTGTTTTCCTTTGTGATTACAGCCGCGATGCTCATACTCACGCTCATCGAAGCCTACCTCGTCGTTGGTGGTGGTGTAATCCTGCTCGGTCTAGGTGCCAACCGTTTCACAGCGCCGGCTGCCGAGGGCTATTTCGGTTACGTCATCCGGGTTGGAGTCAGGCTCCTCTTCTTCTACCTCGTGCTTGCGGTTGGCGTTCAGATGGCGACCCAGTGGAGTGCCGCTCTTGCATCGGCGTGCAAACCCGTCCCTGCAACGCTGCCGTGGTTTGCAACTTATGGGGTCCCTCCAAGTTCCATAATCACAACCGTCTGTTCAGGAGCTGTGTCGGTATCCACGATGCTTACGTACGCGGCCTTGGCAATCATCTTCATGATTGTAACCATCGCGGTGCCCCATATGGCTGCGAGCATCGCTGGCGGAACTATTGGCTTGGCGCTCAGCCATGCATTCGAGGCTGCGTACGTCGCCCAGACGATCATCCGGCCCATCACGAGCGCCCTCCAGACGGGATTCGACAAAGTCGCACAGATCGGCAACGGCAGCGCGGGCAGCGGCAGCGAAGCGACCGGCTGGGTCAAGGCAATGGATTTCGGGCGGCAGACACAGCAGCTCAGCAATCTCGGTCCTGACAGCGGACAACGCGTGCCGGCGCCAAAGGATGTTCGCGGCACATCGATCATGCCGTCGCGCGCTCCAAATACCACGCCGATGAATCCAAGCACAGCGCGTTCTGGGAACGGCAACGGCACAAAGACGATGGGCAAAGCGACAGGAAAGATTTGAACACGCATCTCCGCCATTGGCGCAGCGGCACGAGAATTGCGCTTCCTCACGACAATGAACCGACCGTCAGAAGTGGCTATTGATACATTCAATAAGTGACTGAAATCTGAGCAATACAGCGTCGGGTAGCTCGGCAAGCCTCTGTGCGATCGAGATTGCAACCGCAATCTTATCAAAGCGATGCTGAAAGCGCTCTTCGAAAAGCACCTGGAAGTACTTCCCCAGACTCTTACCTGCCAGTTCCGCTTGAACGCGCTCGCCGTCGATCGGGGCAAACCAATCGAACCTCGCGTACAGGTCGTTTATGGCCGCGATGTAAACGGCTGCGCCCACCACGTCTTCAACCGATCTATCGCCCTCAGTACGTTCGGCGAAGTCACCCACGCTGGTACACGCAACAGCTTCTCGTTCGCAGAACCGTCGTGCCTTGGCTCCCTGCTCGTCGGCATCAGCGAGCACGACGACGCGAGCGGTGCGTGATCTGGCAACAGCGATCAGATGGCCGAGAGCAGATGCATCGCCGTATGGGAGGATACTGATCGTTGCCAGATCGAGATGAGGTTTCCCCCTTGAGGCGAAAGCCTCTGAAGCGTTCGCGAGTAAAACCTGCTCGGTGACACCTTCAACCAGGACGTTCGCCTCTCCGAGGATACCTACGTCCCCAAGCGTGACACCGATGCTCTCTCGCAGAGGGTCCCAGATGTGCTGAACCCCCTCCCGTGGATGATATGGTTTGTTCTCAATTTGGGTACGTTTGGATTCGTGGTCTCTTGTGAACAGCCGGATGCGCTGCGGGAAGTTCCAATCGATCATGAACGGTGAGTGCGTGCTGTAGATCACTTGGTGCCGAGGCGAGATCGAGGCCAGCAATTTTGCAGCAACACGCTGGGCACTCGGATGAAGCGGAGTCGCTGGTTCATCAAATAGGAGCAGCAGCGGCCCGGGATAGTCCTCAACAAACAGCCATTCGACCAGAAAAGTGATAAACCACAGTAGCCCGGTACCGTGATACGTTAGCCCAGCAGTATCCTGCACTGTCCACATTGCGGCATAGCTGCCGGCAGGACCCTCCGCCAATCGTGCCTTGAAAGAGAGTCCCGGGGGATCATTCCACCAATCGCGCAGCAATGCTGAAGGCTTTTCGCGACACCTGGGAGCTTGGCATTCACTCCTATCTTTCCTACATCCGTGACCGGCTCCTGCTTGTCCGTGAGCTACTGGCCGAAGAAGGGTCCGTCTTCGTGCAGATCTCTGACGAAAACGTCGCGCACGTTCGTGAAGTGCTCGCGGAAGTATTCGGGGCAAAGAACTTCGTCGTGACGATTCCGCTCAAGAAGAAGGGCGGACAGAAAGCCGGTATGGTGTCGCCGGTAAACGATTTCATCCTGTGGTCGGCCAAGAACCAGGAGGCGGCAAGGAAAAAATTTCGCAAGCTGTACAAGCAGGTGGCCGCTTCGGATCTGATCACCAAGTTCAATCTTGTCGAGCTGGGAGACGGCAAGACCGCATCCATCAGCGAGTTGTCGAAGAAGACCGGCAACGACTATCGGCGGTTCCCCAAGCTGTTCGAGGAAGATTTCCCAAACGCCCGCCTATTCGAATCCAACGACCTGACGGCTGGAGGATATCGCCGGACTCAGAGCGTACCGTTTGAGTACGAGGGAGTAACCTACCATCCCGGCGAAGGTAATTGCTGGAAGCACAGTGCCATCACGGATGACCGCTCCCCGTCCGGCATGGAACGCCTGGCCAAGGCAAGACGCCTCATCGTCGGGCAAGACCAAATCCGTTTCAAACGCTACGCAACTGACTTTCCCTACGAAGTGGTGACGAACTGGTGGGATGAATTCGGCGGGGCTCCGGACCAGATTTATGTCGTTCAGACAAACCCCGAGATCATCAAGCGTTGCATTTTAATGACGACCGACCCCGGAGACCTCGTTCTGGACATCACGTGTGGAAGTGGGACGACGGCCGTTGTCGCAGAGGAAACGGGACGGCGCTGGATCACATGCGACAGTTTCGCGCGTCACGCTGACTCTCGCCAAGCCGGGGGTCGCTGGTTCGAAACCAGCACCGCCCACCAATAAAATCAAGGACTTACGCCATTTCCCGATTTCCGAAATTGCTCTGGTGTCGGTTTTGGTGCCGGTTGAGCAGCGCGGCAGGAAGGTGGCGAAAACCCGTCAGACTTAGCCGGAGTCCTCCTACCTGACTTCGCCGGAGACTGGAATCGGGGCAAATTTTAAGGTATTCGCCTATCTGGAATTAGACTGAACAAGGAGCCACGAATCGGCAGGATTCGCAGGCGAGCCGACTTAACGCATTGATCAGAGGCACCATCAATGAGCATTAAATCGACGAAAGTGGCTCCCGAACTTCAGCTTGAAATCGAGCAGTACTACTACCAGGAAGCCGAGTTGCTCGACGATCATCGGTATCCGGAATGGCTCGAGCTCTTCTCCCCAGACACCCACTACTGGATGCCGACGCGGGCCAATCGTCTCCTGCGCGAACATGACAGGGAGGAGTCCGTCGAAGGGGAATTCGCGCTCTTTGACGATAATAAAAAAACCCTGGGCTGGCGCGTCAAACAGATGCAGTCGTTGACGCATTGGGCCGAGAATCCAAGGAGCCGCACACGCCACCTGGTCAGCAACGTGCGCATCGTGCCGACCAAATCCGAGGGCGAATATGAGGTGAAATCCAATTTCATTTGCTATCGCAACCGCCTTTCGGACGAGGTTGACATCTGGGTGGGTGAGCGCACTGACTTGCTGCGCCGCGACGAACAGCAGGAATTGCGCATTGCCCGCCGTAAGATCCTGCTTGATCAAAACGTCGTGCTGTCGAAAAACCTGAGCGTATTTTTCTGAGTTTGAGGTGAAGCACATGACCTTTCGCGCAAACCATGCCGAGTCCCTCGAGCAAATGGTCGATTGGGAGCGCGGCCTGATCACCGGCCGCATCTTCACCGACGACGAGATCTACAAGCAGGAGGCTGAAAAGCTCTTCCTCCGCACCTGGGTCTACCTGGCCCATGAAGACCAACTGAAGAATTACGGCGATTTCCTGAGCACCTACATCGGCGCCGATCGCATCCTCGTCGTGCGGCAACGCGATGGCTCGATCAAGGCCCTGCTCAACGCTTGCCGGCATCGCGGGATGAGCGTCTGTCGGGCGGACGTCGGCAATGCAAAATCTTTTCTTTGTTCTTTCCATGGCTGGACCTATGATTCCGCCGGCAACCTGATCTCCGCGCCCAATCTCGAAAGTGGCTATCACGGCCAGCTCGACAAGTCGCAGTGGGGGTTGGTCGCCGTCCCTCGGGTCGAGAGCTACAAGGGCCTCATTTTCGGATGTTTTGCTCCCGATGCGCCCTCGCTGCTCGACTATCTGGGTGAGATGGCCTGGTACCTCGACTGCCTGCTCGATCGCCGCGAAGGCGGCACTGAGGTCATTGGTGGCGTCCACAAAATGCGCACCAGGGGCAACTGGAAACTTGCCGCCGAGCAGTTTGCCGGCGACAACTACCACGCGATCATGACGCACGTCTCAGTCCGGGACGCCTGGGCGGATCCGCAAGCGGAAAGGGCGCCGGCTGGTTTCTCCAAGGCCATGACGCTGCCGGGGCGCCAGTTCAGTTCTCGGCAGGGGCACGGCATGGCCGGCTTTCTTCTGAAAAGCTCCGCTGTGCCCAGCTTCTCCGGAGATCCGTCTATCAGTGAAGACCAGGGAATTGTCGCGGATTATTATAAATCCACGCGCAATGAAGTGGCCAACCGCCTGGGCGCCGAGCGGGCCGACGGACCGGCTGATGGGGCGGGACTGGTGTTTCCGAACTTCGCTTTCCTGTCGGGAGTCCTGGGCAGTTCAACGATCGCGGTCTTTCAGCCCAGAGGCCCGCATCTGTTTGACCATTGGCGCTGGGGCATCGTGGACAAGGCCGCCCCCAAAGCAGTCAAGGAAGCGATGGTCCGCTGCCTGCACGTCTGGCCGATCGGCGTGGCCGACGCGGACGACGGCGAGAACTGGGGCGGCATCCAGGCCAGCCTTGCCGGGCCGATGGCGCAGAGCCTGAAGCTTAACTATCAAATGGGCATGGGCACGGAGGGCCCGGACTCCGTCTATCCGGGGACGGTCGTGCCCAACATGATGTGTGAATTTGCGCAACGCCGATTTTACCGCCGATGGCTTGAATACATGACCTCTGAGAGCTGGCCTGCCATCGACTAAGTGAAGACGTGATGAAAGCCGGCTTCATCGGGCTTGGCCAGCAAGGCAAGTATCTCGCGATTAATTTGGCCGCGGCGGGCCACGATCTGATGGTCTACGACGTCCGTCGTGAGCCGCTCGAAGAGCTCGCCCGTGCCGGCGCGACCATCGCCGACTCGCCGCGCGCGATCGGCCGCCATGCCGAAGTGACTGCGATTTGCGTATTGGATGACGCGCAGCTTGAAGCCGTCGTGCTCGGGCCCGAGGGTGTGTTGGCGGCTGCTGCGCCCGGCTCCGTCGTCGTGATTCACAGCACGGTTGAACCATCCTCGATCGCGAAGATTGCCACGGCGGCCGCGCCTTTGAAGATCGATGTGATCGATGCGCCGGTCAGCGGCGGTGAGCCCGGAGCAAAGGGCAAGACCATGTCCTATATGGTCGGCGGCAGCGACCAGGCGGTCGAGCGATGCTTGCCGTTGTTTCGGACCTCCGCGCGGAGCATCACGCGAACCGGGCCGTCAGGCAGCGGCATACGCGCCAAGCTCGCCCATCAGCTAATCGTCTGTATCAATATGCTGGCGGCCTATGAGGGGATGCGGCTGGGCCGCGAAGCCGGGTTGCCCAGCGCGATCCTCGAACAGGTGGTGCATGAAGGCGGCGCTCAGAGCCGTATCGCCGATCATTGGTCGCAGTTGTCCCTGCGGTCCGCAACGCCGGTCTTTTTCAAGGATCTCCAGATCTGCCTGAAGTTTGCCCATGAGCTCGGCCTCTCCGTTCCGGGCGCCGCGCTGGTCCAGCAATTACTCGAACAAATAGTACCTTAACTCGCCACCGAGGCGGATTATGAAAAGTTTGAACGGTTCGGCGCCGGTTGTTGGTGTCTGGGTCTTGTGTTGTGTTCACTCACACATGGTTGATATCGAGCGCCGTCTCGATCTCGTCGTTAAGCAAAATGATCTTCTTCCCGGCGATGCGCAGCCCGTCCGACTCCCGCCGCAACAGATGCTCATAGAACCCGAAGTAGCTTGACGACCGCCGCTGGGCCGGCCGATAGACATAGACCTGCCAGTGTGAGTTCACGCACGGGTGGCCCTCCTTCGCCGTGCCGGTAAGGCGCAAATTGGTGATCATGTGACAGGTGCGAATCAGCGGATCCGAGGCGAGCGACTTCCCCGACTGAATACGCCAGATTCGGTCTTCCAGACCCGCGCGGCTGTTGTAGTAAATCAATGAAAGTTGTGATTGAGGGTCGCTGGTCGGATTCGCCTCGGCGTTCCATGCCGGCAGCCAGAACTCGGCATCCTCGGCGTACAGCGCCAGCCATTCGGACCAGCGCTTTTCATCGAGATAGGCCGCCTCCCGGTAAATCAGTTCCGCGCAGCGATTCAGCAGCTCATTGTCCATTGCCGGTACTCCGCGCGAAGGAGGTTTGCCCGTCGTTCATCAGCTTGAGCCATTGACGATACTGGCCCTGGAAAATGATTTCGTCCCTGAAATCGCTACTGCTCGACAAGGGCTTTATCCCTAGCGTTTCAGCTTTGGCGTCGGGTCCAGGGATGGCCCGTTGAGCGCCGCGCACGTATCCTTGTTGCCAGCGCACAAGCCGGCCGCGGTATCCTTGCTGACAGGCCTCGAACGCGGCCAAATCGTCGGGAGTGCCGACGCCGCTGGCGTTGAAGAAGTCCTCGTATTGGCGGAGGCGATGGGTTCGCGCCGCTGGTTTTTCGTTGACCGGCGCGATGCAGTAGGTGGAGACTCGCGTCTTATCCACCGCCAGTGGATGAATAACGCGGATCTGGGTGGAAGTCTGGTCCATGAAGAAGACGTTGGGATACAGGAGCAAGTTGCGAACCCGCTCCATCATCCAGCGCGCGCGGCTCTCACCGAGTTTCGCCGCGAACTCTGCGCGTCTCTCGTAGAGCGGACGGTCGGCCGGATTGGGATAATCGACCCACAGGAGGCTGTGTCCATTTCCGAGATCGTAACAGCCGTTGGCGAGCTCCGGAGCCGCCAGACGTCCGACGTCGAGCGCCCGTACCGCATCCTTGCCCGAGTTCATGCGCCGTTGAATCACTCCGACAAAAGTGCGATGCACGATGTCGAAATGGTAGCCGTCCACTCCGTTTTCGGCCTGCAGTTTCCAGTTACCCGAATATGAGTAATCCGCGCTCCCCTTTACTACTTCAAGACCGTCCGGCGCCTGATCGACGATCATGTCAATAAACGTGCGCGCCGCCCCCAGGTTCGTTTCGAGATCGCGCACCTCCGCATTCAGACTACCGAAAAGGAAGCCGCGATAATTGTTCAAACGTGGTACTCGCGTCAGCCCGTGATCGAGACGAGAGAAGCCGTCAGGATAGGCGCCAGTCTCGTCGTCCTTCATGTTAACCAGCATGCCATTACTGTTGAAACACCAGCCATGGTAGGGGCAGGTGAGCGTTTTCCGATGCCCGCTCTTCTCCTGGCAGAGCTTTGCGCCGCGATGCGGACAGGTATTGATGAACCCCCCGATTTCGCCGTGCTCGTCGCGGATGAGGATGACCGGCTGGCGTCCGATCGTACTGGTGTAAAAATCATGCGGTCGCGGTAGTTGGCTTTCGTGCGCCAAATAGATCCAGTTACCCTCGAAAATGTGTTGCATTTCGAGTTCGAAAACTCCGGGATCCGAGAACACCGACCGATCAACCGTGAACATTCCCTCCGTATCCACGACACAGTCGTCAAAGTTGCGAACCTGCCGGCCGTCTTGATCGACAAACCGCCGGGGCCGATTCATCGCACTCGCAATTATGGCATTTCCCATATTAGTTGCCTCTTTTAGCTCTAAGGGGATTTTGTGCGTGGGCACCTATCTGAAAGATCGTTGCGTTTTGCCCACCAAACTTTGCGGTTTCTTCCGCCAACCCATTTGCCACTAAAGATCGAACTCACGGTTCAACTCGCGTCGGGCGCGTTCCGACATAATCAGCCACGACGCCGTGGTGATGGACAATTAGGGATTCGAGACTGGAAGACAGCGTCATGAACGGCATCACACCCGATCGCTGGGCGGCGTGAGTGTTTTCGATCGTGCTAAGGTCCTCGCGAATCGCGTCTCTCATCGCCACCTTTGAGTACTCCTGAGCGATTCTCACCGCGGGGCTTGTGGTACGCTGCTGGTAGTACTTTACGTGCCAGTCAGTATGATCCACGGTCACCGGCCAGAACTCGTGACACAGCATCCATCCGTCCCCCAAAAACAGATGGAAATTCGGGAAAATGACGAACTCGTCGAATACCCAGTTGTCGCGCCGCTCGAAGTTCAAGGATGGCCATTGCCGGGTTTTCAAGTCGTTGGTATTGTCGATGTTGAGGAAGGCTGAAGAACCCAGCTTAAAGGCGAGCGCCTCCGCAGGTTTGGGTTCATGATGCATGTTTTGGTAATAAGTGAGCTTACAGTGTCTTCCCAGGGGCTGAGCGCTCGGCACTATAGGATCCAGGCGAAAGTCGGGTATCGAGCGCCGGTGGACGGCTAAAACGTGATACGCCTCAATAAAGGCGTCCTGAAAAGTCTTCCAGTTCGAGGCGAGCCTGGCGCTCCACCAGCCGCTCAACTCCATCTCGACGAAAGGAAACCCGTCGAGCAGGCCGGCGACCGGTCGGAGATAATCGCGCAGACTCTCTTCTGGTTCGATATTCAAGTGGACGAAGATAAAGCCTTCCCACACATCAAGCGCGAGCGGGATCAAACCCAACTCCGCTTTATCACAGCCGCGGAACTCCCGCTCCAAGGGAATAGTCACCAGCGCTCCCTCGGAATTATAGGTCCAGCCGTGAAATCCGCAGGAAAACGCTTTCGCCGAACCCTCAGCCTGTTTAACCAGGCGATTGCCGCGATGCCGGCATAGGTTGTGAAACGCTCGCAGCACTCCGTCGCGGCCTCGGGTTACGAACACCGAGGCGCCTAAAACCTCAAGCTGACTGACAAAGTAGTTGCCCGGATTTGGTATTGCCTCGACGCGGCCCACCTGAAGCCATACGCGCTTGAAGAGTCTGCTACGCTCGTCCTCGAAGTATAAAGCTGAAATGTTGGGTTCGACCGGAACATAGCTGGGTCCCAATGAAGGCGCAGAAAGTTGAATTCGGGTTTCCTCGATTGATTTCTTCTCTTGGTCCACGTTGCCCTCTTAAAGCCGAGACCGGACTCACGGAGTCAAGATCGTAAGACGTTCAGCCTCGATCGCCTCCGGCACGTCGGGTGAAAAATACACTTCAATAGCCGGCGCTATCTCCATGAATGAAAAAGCGAGGTTTAGTAAACAGCGTTCCTTCTCCGGTAGTTCATGGAGGCTGAAACCGTTCAAATGCTCCGCGATTGCCGTCATGTGCCGCAGCATCGCATCGTAAAAAAGTCGAATTTCCTGCATCGAGGATGCACGCCGGTTCCCGTTGCGTTCCCGCTCAGTGGCGAGCGACCACGCGGCGACGAATGGTTCAAGCTCGTTAAAGTTTCCCGGCAACGCACCGCCCTGCTCGGTCCGGCTCATGGGTTTCCTCCCAATATGAAACTGCCGACGCTTCGCGCCTCTTCCGGCGACCGCATAGGCCCCCCTCTTATCCCACGCAGCCTACGCATCGGCGATCGCTTTGCGCGAATCCGTTTGATCAAGCAGGCGCTGCGCCATGGCCTGGCATTCCGCGCGCCGCTTGGTGCTGTAATACACAATACGACTGCCGAACGGATCGCCGGCGAAGAACCATTCGTACATGAACTGGCGCCCGCCGAATTCCGTACCGACGATGTCCCACGCCATTTTCATGATGCGCAACCGCTGATCCGAGGGCATATCTTTGCCTCGCAGATATTGGCCGAGCGCCGCCCGCACGTCGGGATGCGCCAGATCCTTTTCGGTTGGTGTCAGGATTAGTCCGCTGCTGCCCATCAGGCGGATGGCGTCGATCGCACGCGTCATGGCCTGCGGAAAGAACAACCGCACCGCGGTGATTGACAGCATGCCTTGGCCTGACACGCCAAAGAGGCTCCCGACCCCTGGAATCGTGCCGCGCGCGGCGGCGCGGGAGCCGGGGCTCTCGTCCCGCTCTTCGAGTGGATGGTTGAAGTTGTTGAGCACGTCATGCGCCGAGGCGGTTAGCAGCCCTTCGGCCAACTCGACGGAACCGACCAGTTCGCCAAGCATCTCCTGGTAGCGGGGCATTTCCGATCGCCCGATCGCTTGAGCTACCAGACAAGCGAGGCCGGTGAGAAAGCGCAATTTGACCGTGCCACGGACCACCGCCTGTAGCGTCATAGCGCCCGGGAAGGCAGGTAACATCAGGTTGTAAACTTCGAGGTCACGCGCCGCGAAGACCCGCTCCCACGGGACCAGCACGTCGTCGAAGATCGCGATGGCGTCACCCTCGTCGAAGCGGCTGCTCAGCGGCCGGTCAAAGGAGCTGCGGCCGGCATCGTAGGGTTCGCGGCAAACGAATTTCAGCCCGCGCGTCGCCATCGGCAAGGCGAAGCTGAGCGCATAATCCTCCTCGCCCGCCCGGCGCGGCATGTAGGGCCCGACCCAGAGTTCGTCACTGACCGGAGCGAGGGTGGAGAGCATGCGGGCGCCGCGCACCACCAGCCCCGTATCGGTTTCCTTAACAATGCGGATGCTGTCCTGCGCCTCCGGCCCTTTTGACCGATCGATCTGCGGATCGACCAGCGTATGGGTCAGGCAGAGATCGCGCTCGCGGCACAACTCGTAATACTTCCACGCGTTCTCACCGAAGCGCGGCTCACGACGGCCCAACAGTCCGCGAATCGCGGCCGTATCGGTAACGAACGCGTTCATGAAATCGGGCAAACGACCCATCAGGCCATAGGTGAGATCACACCGCGTACGCTCGCCGCGAACCCGCTGCTCCATCTCATCCCAGGTCTTGGCCAGGATGAACGAGGTGCTGACGGGCGTGCCTGAGGTCGGGGACGGATAGGTCAGCAGGTCCTTGTACGCCGGGTCGTGCTGACGATCGTACAAGTCGGCCAGCGTGCGTATCACGCCTTGGAAGGGCGGGTACTTGGTTACGTCGCGTACCAGCTCCCCGTTTACATAGAGGCTGCGCCCATCGCGCAGCCCTTCGATATATTCCCGTCCCGTTCGCGCTCCCATCGTGCTAATCCCTTCCGGCCGGTACGTTTCATTCGGCCGTCCACGCCATCACGCCGGTCCCCGTAGCCCATTTCGGAATCGCTTCATAGGCGAGGACCGGCAGCTTCCGGGCCGTGTTCGATACCTGTGCGGGTTACGCCGCCACCACCCAGAGTTGCCGATCGCTGCTCGCCTATGCCGCCTTTCCAGTTATCCGCTCCGCCGAAGTCGCCGCCAGCCCGTCGGCAAACCGCCACAGCAGCTCAAGTGTATTATGCACGATGTCGCGCACGCGTTGTTGTTCATCGTCGGTGCGGGCGAGCTTGGCGACTATCCCCACCGCCCCGTCGCCGTGTTCCCGATCGGCTTCCTCATGCACCCACCAGAAGGCCGACTGCTCATGCGTCAGGCCGTATTTTTGCTCCAGGATGCGGGCAAATTCCGCAGCGGCGCCCGGCACCTGGCCTTCGCCGGCCACGCTCACCGAGGCGAGACCTTCGAGGAAGGGCCGCTTGTCAACCAGCCATACCCACCAGGTACGCAGCGCGAGGGTTTCGGGCAGCGGCTGAATGTTCAACATTCTCGCGCGGCTACTGCCCAAAGCCTCGCCTAACCGGATGTAGAGTTCGGGATGCGGCGTGCCGCCGGACATCTTGCCGGTTTCCTCTTCGATCAGATTGTTGAGGATTTCGGCCCGGACTTTGGCGTCTTCGCAATGAACATAAAGCGGTCCAATTAAGTCATGTACCCTTCCGGTGAGGTAAAACTGTTGCTCGATCCAGTGCCGTACCTGGTCCTTGCTCAGTTCCGCGCGCCGAAACTTTTGTATAAAGGGATGGTCCCAAAAGACCCGCCGCGCGGCCACGGTTTCCTTTAGTTCGCTGCTGAACTGTTCACTCGTAAGCGCCATGGTTTGAGCCTCCTTAGTGTTTTCCCCTCAATGCCGTTAAGCCTTTGCCATTCACCTAGAGCCGCCAATGGTTCCCTCAAATCCCCTGGGTATCGCCTGCCGCTTTTAGCTCGCACCGACCGCTGTCCGCCGCGTCGCGAAAGCCGACTACTACGGTGTGAGAACCAGTTTCCCAAAAACTCTCCCGGCTAGAAGATCGGCAAGCGCCTGCCGAGCTTCAGCCAAGGGATACGATTTACTCACGACCGCTTTGATCTTTTTTTCAGCGAGCAACCTGGTAACCGGTTCGGCGATCTGCCGGATACGCGGAGTCGCATTGACCAGGCTCATGCCATAGATGGTCGCATCTTTCATGATCGCACCGAACACGCTCAAGGTCGCATCGCCGGACTTCCCCGTTCCATTCCCGACGAGCACGATCCGGCCATTCAGCGCCAGCGCGGCGAGATCCCTGGCCAGGTTGTCGGCGGCGACATTTTCAACGATGACATCGACGCCGCGGCCGTCGGTGAACTCTTGCGCTTTCGCCACAAAGTCTTCTTCCCGATAATTCACGGCCGTATGGGCACCGAGTGCGCGCACGCCTTCCGCTTTTTCGGCGGAACCGACGGTGGTGATGACGCGCGCGCCGGCCGCCACGGCGAGTTGGATCGCTGCCACCCCGACGCCACCGCCGCCGGCGGAAATCAACACCGTGTCCCCGCTTTTCAGCGCCGCCTTGTGATGCAGAGCGTGGTAAGCCGTAAAGAACGGAATAGGAATTGCCGCCCCTTCGGCGAAAGATAGATTGCCGGGCAACGGGATCGCTTCGCCGGCAGCGAGACAGGCCTTTTCCGCATAACCGCCCTGCGCACGGCCGAAGACTTTGTCACCCTTCTTCAGAGAAACCCCGGCGCCCACCTCTTCCACCTCGCCACAGACGTCGGTCCCGGGAACGTAGGGGAGAGCCAGCCCGGGAAAGCGACCGGCTAGTCGCACCAGGTCGGCGGGATTTATTCCGGCCGCGCGCACCCGAATCTTGACTTGTCCAGCCTGTACCTGCGGCTCGGGAGCGTCTTCGAAGCACAACTCCTCAAGTCCGCCGAACTCATGTGCTCGCATCGCCTTCATCGTCGTCCTCACCCTTCAACCACGCATAGTCGGCTTCGTTCCGGCTTTGCGCGATAGCCGACTCGACCGGTGGCGGGTCTCCGCCACACTATTGATGAGCTCAAGACCCGCGGGTCCCTGTCGTCCATTAGCGAATGCCGGCATTACATATTTCGCGAACCGTTCGAGCGACTTGATTACCAGCTCGTGAGGCTCGCCGCCCTGCGCGACTTCGAAAATCAGGTAGTCAACGCCGTAATATTCCTGGGCCCACTTGATATGCTCAATGATGTACTCCGGATCCCCGATCATCAGCAGCCGGGCCTTTTCCAAATCATCGTAGGTCTTGCCTGCGAAAATCCGCGAAACACCGCCGCCATAGTGCTCGAAGGCCTTGGAATTATGCGCGCTGCGCTGATCCAGCCCGCTGAAGAACTTGAAATATTGCAGGGCATACTGTCCCCCTTCCCTGCGCGCTTCCTCGTTCGTCGCGCCGCAATATAGCTGAAACACCCCAGAGACCTCGCGCTCTTCCGGCTTATGACCATTCTCTTTCAGCGTCTGGCGATAAAGTCTGATGATGTTGCGCACCTTCTCGGCGGCCGGGACGAATAATCCGGTCGTAAGATGAAACCCGTGTTGCCCCGCCCAGATCGCACTCTCGGGAGTAAGGACGGCTGAGGCGTAGATTGGCGGATGGGGCTGTTGGAGCGGCTTCGGGAAGAATGTGTAGTCACGCAACTGCCAGAATTTCCCTTCGTAGGAGAACGGCTCCGTCGAGGTCCACGCCTTTACGATGATATCGGTACCCTCATGGTAGCGAGCATGGTTTTCGTCTTCGTTAACACCGAAAATCTCGTGGGAGTACTTGAGAAACCCGCGCCCGATGCCGTATTCCAGCCGGCCGCCCGAGAGCACGTCGAGCATGGCGTACTCCTCGGCCAGCCGAATCGGATGGTTTAGAGGTATCAGCGACACGCCGGTGCCGAGCCGGATGGTTTTCGTCCTGGCCGCGGCCGCCATCGCCATCACCGGCGGGGATCCAAACGAGTAGCCGGAATAGTGGTGCTCGCCAAACCATACGGCGCTGAAGCCTAACTCTTCTTCGAGCTGCACCTGCTCGAGAATCTGGCCGTAATACTGTGACGCGGTACCGTGCGCCGCCGGATAATAGTCAGTGTTATATAGAATACCGAATCTCATAAACGCTTTCTTCTCCTGGGCATAAGCGGGGATCACCCATTTTTTCGACCGAACGTTTGAGCTGATCGTGATCCCTGCAACTGATGGCGGCGGGCTGGCGCCGCGGTTTTCATTGGAGCATCGCGTCCCATCCCTTCCAGTAGAGCTCGGCCATGCACCGTGCTTCCTTGAGAAACTCCTCACGTTCGCGCTCCGCGGACAGCATGCGATCGATCAATTTCCTGCCGGTCTTGGAATGCTCCCGATCCGCCTCGACGTGACCGGAGAAAAAGCGCAGCGCTTCCGGCTTCATGCCATAGTGGGTTTGGAAGCCGGCCAGCATTTTCTCACAGGCTTGAGAAAACCCCCCTTCCAGAATGCCGAGAGCGCCGGAATACTTGACCTTATGCGTCATCAAGAGCCAGAAATACGCATTTGTGGCGCGCGCGGCGGCCGAGGCGCTCGACTCCTCGAGCTCCGCGCGCGGCAAGCCCAATCCCATTTCCCAGAATTCAAGCAGAAGCGCGGTATGGCCGGCGGTATGTGTATAACCGCCCATGGCTTCTTCGACAAAGTTATCCGCCATCAGCGCGGCGCCTTCGGCATCCAGCTTCGCCATATTGAAGTAACCTTGGGCGATATACGGACCCGAATCCCGGACCGTCATCTCGTAATGCTCGATGGCGAAACGCTTGATCTGGTCTCGCGTGGCCTTTCCCTCACTTATCAGCCGGACCAGAGGATGCTGCCCGATGTTGAACGCATCGGCGATCTTCTCAACCGCAGTCCAGAATGCTTGCGTGTTCATGCAGACCTCCTCAGTTCGCATGGGCTCGGCTTCGGTATTCCGAGTGCCCTTGCGGCATGCTCCTTATTACACCCGTGCCAAAATTCACAGTTCTACATAAAAAAATAGAGGTTCGTGTCCATTACAACGCGCTGCGAAATAATAATTTTGCGCCTCAGAAGCCGCAGATCAGAACTGCGTCGGGCAAGCAGATCTTCGCGGCCGCCCACTAATATAGTTTCCTCGCGTTCCCTGCGGTTTCGGCAGACCAAAAAGTTGGAATAGCTCTCGAATTCGTCCGCATCCTGGGTGCAGTAAGCCTCGATGTTTGTCACCAAATGACGAATCCGCGTGGGCGGATCCTCCATCCAAACCAGATTTGTTTCTAAACGTTTAATTCGCTCGTCAAGGTCGGTGTAGTTGTCATCGTAAACGAATGGCGGAAATTGGGGCGCCGGTTTTCGGTCCGCCCGCAGGCGTTCTTCGAATATGGGCAGCCAGTAGTGGACGCCCTTATCCACCATGTTTTCCAGCCATTCGCGGTAATGTTTATTGCCGAACAGACGAGCTTCGCGATAGTAGAAATGCTCAATCTCATGCAGCAGTTCAGGAGGCGCTACTTTTTGCATTGACCAGACTTCCCGGTTTCGGTCTCTCCGCGCACGCTCGTCACCCGGCCGATTCAGCGGCTACTTTACCCATTCCTCCATCCAGTGTTCGTCATTTTTACGAATATCGTCCCAGGTGGAAGCGCCCAGGGTCTCGGCCCAGAATCGATAGAATCCCCGCGACGCACACTCTCCCTCGTTGTTGTCCCCGATCACCCCGGGCATATCGGGTCGCGGACCTTCGTGTCCGATGCCCATCGAACCGTTAATTACGCCGCGTCTGGCTACCGGTCCGCGGCTGGTGTTGGTGCAGCCGGAAAAGTTTTGGCCGTCATCGCTCTCGAACACCCCGACGGTCCCGAACGTGTAGATCGCTTCCTTCTGGACCTTGCGCTTCAAGTCGGGCGGCATATCTTTTTCCACCATGACCCAGGTCCAAACCTCACACTCATGGGGTCCTTTGGGATGCCATACCTTCCAGACGTTGGTGCCGTAGAGAAAGGAACAGTTCGGGAAAATCGTGGCGTCCCAGTGTCCCGCATAGAGCTTTCCACGTAGTTCACCGAGGCGTCGCGCGACCTCAGGCTGGTGCTCGCGGATAAACGCCTCATAGTCCTGGGGGCGATGAAGCGAAGTCGCCGCGTCCCATATAAGACCAAAACCATGGCCGTGACGGGTGGAGACCTGAAGCCCGAGAGGATGGGGCGGCAGTTGCGCATTGCCCATAAGGGCGCTCAGCGGCCCCCCCATCACCTTGAGCGCCGCGGCGTGGGTCCAGCCCACGTGGTAGGAATCGCAAATGAAATTCTCAGCGGGGACTTTCCAATTGCAGTGCAGGACCGATTTCAGCGGCGGCCCGAGCAATTCGATGCCGCTGCGGGCCGTGAAGGATTCCAAATACCACGTCAGGTCGCCGAGATATTCACGGAGCGAAGGGGCTTCGGGATCGAAGCAGCCGAACACGAACCCTGCGAAACTCTCGACCTTCGCGACCGCACGCAGGCCGAATTCCGCCTTGTCGATCCGGTTGTAGTACGCCTCTTTTTCGAAAGGTACGTTTACCAGCTTACCGTCATTGCCAAAGCAGTATCCGTGATAATTGCAGGTGAAGGTCTTTGCGTTGCCGCTCTCGGCAAAACAAAGTTGGTTGCCGCGATGGGTACAGATGTTGAGGAATGCATTGAGTTTCCCGTCTCGCGAGCGAACCACGATTACCGGGTCCTCTCCCATATAGGTACAGAAAAAATCGCCGGGGTTCGGTATCTCGGACTCATGGGTCAGGAAGAGCCAACAGCGTCCAAAGGTTCGCTCGAGTTCCAGACGATAGATGTCATCGTCCCAGAAGATACGTTTGCTTTGCAGTCCCGACCTGACGTCAACGATTTCGGAAATATCCATCTCCTGACACCTTTGGGCGCACGGTCTATATACCGCTTCGGGACTTGAATCTGTCGAATGCGCGATCAATCATTCTGGTAGCGCTCCTTCCTGGACGATAGGAGCACGCTGCGTGGCCGCTTCCTCTAAAAACCATCTACGTCTTTGCGATCTGGCGGATGTCACTCCCGGCACTGTCAAACGAATCGAAGTCACTGGTTTCCCACCGCTCGCCGTTTATAACGTCGATGGAACCTATTATGTCACCGACGACACATGTACTCATGGCGGGGCTTCTCTCGCTGATGGTTATCTCGACGGCGATACCATAGAGTGTCCGTTCCACACCGGCCGCTTTTGTATCCGGACTGGCGAGGCAGTCGGTTTCCCGGCTGTTGTTCCTATCCGCACCTATACGGTCACGATTGCTGATGGTGAGATCCTGCTTCAGTCCTCGAGCGAAATTCCCGGCTCCGAAAGTTAGACTCGCTTCATCAGGTGTCGGAAGTTGAGAAGCCATAAGTTCCATGCAACGCGACGCTTCCTTATGTATCGAACCCGCCTCAGCAGCGCGGCATCACATGCCGGGCGAAGCGGTCAATCGAAGCCATCACCTGCTGGTGCGACATTCCTCCAAAATTGGCTAGTAAGGCCACATTGGTCACGCCGATCGAGCGAATCTGTCGGATTCGCTCGATGCATTGTTCCGGGTCGCCAAAAATTACCCGTTCTGGATAAAGCGTTCCCTCGTAATCCATCATCGCCTTGAACCCTTGTTGCAGATGCCCGTAGCCTTGATACTGCCGGGAATAGGCCGGCTGACGATTTGATTCGGCGGCGGCCGCCAGATAGCGCAGCATCGCCTCACGCGGTTCGTTTTTCGCTTTCTCGGCCGTTTCGCCGCAGTAGAAATGATAGACCGCGAGAATTTCGGGCTCGGTGGCAAAACCACGCGCCGTCCGCCCATCACGAAATATGCGGAAATTGTCGGTCAGTGTCTGCGGGTTCGCGACTGCGTAGGGAACAACCATCAGGTTGTGTCCCATCCGTCCGCTCCATTCGAAAGATTCCGGAGTGAAGATGCAGGCGACGTAAATCGGGGGCAGCCGCTGCACCGGCTTGGGCAGCACCTGCAGGTCGCGAATCTTGCGAAATTTGCCGTTGTGAGAGAAGCGTTCGTTGCTCCACGCTTTCAGGATGATATCGTGCGCTTCCTCAAACAGCGTGCGGCTATCCGCCATGTCACGCTCGAACGCGTCGTACTCGACCTTCTGAAACCCGCGCCCAATACCGAATTCAAGCCGCCCACCCGAAAGACAGTCCAGCATCGCATACTCTTCCGCAACGCGAATCGGATCCTGCAGCGGCAATAGTGCAATGCCCGATCCAATGCGGATCCGCTTCGTGCGCTGCGCCGCCGCCGCTCCAATTACCGGCATCGAGGGGATATGCCCGCCGTAGTTGAAGAAATGATGCTCGGCGAACCATACGCAGTGAAAACCGAGCGCGTCCGCCCGCTCCGTCTCTTCAAGCATTTCCCGATAGAAGCCCGCCTCGCTCGGATGGAATTCCGGAAAGAACGTGGGCAGATGAAACAATGAAAATGTCATTTCGAAAAACTCATCGCTATGAGCGCCGGCACGCCCTCAATCGGAGCGGCGACTCCGCCGAATCCGGAGCTTGACCGCAAATGGCCAACCAGCGAAATGCAAGTAGTTACCCTCGTCGTCAGCCCATGAATTCGGGCATAACTTTCGTTCCAAACAGCTCAAGTTGTTTCTTCACTTCGTGCAGCGGCAAATAGCCCTGGTCGCACAACCATAGAAAGTATTCCGGATTCATCTGTTCCTGCACCGCCGCCATTTTGCGGCGGATATGGTCCACCGTACCGACGAAGGCGGTACCGCTCTCGATATACGGTTCGATCACGTTGGGAATCAGCTGCGGATGGAACTTCGAATGGAAATTACGAAACAGGAACACCGAACCGTTACGCGCGCTTTCCAATGCGGCGTCGTAGGTCTCGGCGATGTTCACCATGCGGCAAAGTCCGACGTTTTGCCCCAGTTCCAGCGTGCGTCCCGCCTTCGCCGCCTCATCGACATACATCTGCGCGCCGTTGATCGCCATGTCCGGGAAGGGCAGAAAGATAATAGGTATTACGCCCTCGCGCGCCGCCCAGCGAATAGTACCTTCGCTCATAGTCAGGGCCTGGAAAATCGGCGGATGCGGCTTCTGATAGGTCTTGGGAACCGGCGAAATACGGCGCAGCCAGCCTTTCGCGTCCAATTCTCCCGGCGCGCCGAAACGCGCGGTTGCTTCGTGCGCCAGCCATTCGTGTCCCTCTGCCGGATTCGGAACCTGGTAGTATTTGCCTTTGAATGAGAAGGGCTCGTCACGCCAGCAGAGTTTGACGATCTGAAATAGCTCCTCGAAGACTTCGCGATTGTGCGCCTCGGCCTCCGGACCCAGCACCGACGGTTGCGCGTTGTAGTGTTGCCCCAGCACGTTGACCCAGCGCGGGAAAAATCCGCGCGCGAGTCCCACGATCACCCGACCGTGACTGATTTGATCGGCCCACGCGACGTCGCACGCCAGCCGAATCGGATCCCACGTCGGCAGCACGAAACCTAACGGCCCCACCTTGATGCGCTTGGTCTTCGAGAGCAAATCTACAATATGCGGCGTCGGCGTGGAGCCGGCTTCCATCCCTTCCGTATAAAAATGATGCTCCGAGAAGGTGACGCCTTCGAAGCCCAGCTCCTCAGCCATCTGCGTCAACTCGGTCATCTCCTGCAGCATCTGCTGGATCTTGTCCGTCCGATGCGCGATCGGTCGCAGCCGCTCGCGCTCCTGCGGTGACGCCGGAACGACCGGATTGATGTGGAGCATGAATTTCATGTCGCGGAATTCCTCACTCACTTGTGGCGAGCCCTTAGGCGAGGCTCTAAGTTGCCGGCGTCGGCGTACTCAAGAAGGCCGAGGCAATTGCTCGGCTTAGTGCTGCATTTTCGCGAAAACGTCCATCAACCCCGGCTCGTTCGGGGCAAATTCCAGTTTCTCAGTGCCCATATACGGGTTAGCGAGCTTGCCGTATTCCTCGGGCGAATTATCGCAGTAGAGTTCCAGCTCATGCCCATCAGGATCGTAGAAGTACACACTCTTGGTGATGCCGTGGTTCACGGTGAACGCGATGGGGACCTGATGCTCTTTGAGCTCCTTGTAAGCCGCCCGCAGCTCCGCTTCGTTGCGCAAACGAAAGGCGATGTGCAGCAAGCCGATCGCATTCGCCGACGGCGCCTCAGCCTGCGGACCGATCTGCAGGAGGGCGAGTTCGTGATGGTCCCGGCGGTTATTGGCGAGGAAAAGAATCCCAATCTCCGGACTGTGATTCATCACGTCCATCCCCAGAATTTCGGTGTAGAACTTGCGCGACTTTTCCAAATCCCGCACCTTGATAACCGCGTGTGCAATCCGTTCGGCATGAATCATCTCAATTCTCCTCCGGCCTGTGCGTGGCCTCGCTTCCAGTTATACGTAACCCCGCGTTGTATCTCCGCTATCCTACCGCTCTCCCGTTTTCTCTTCGATCGTGACTGCGCGGCTGAACCGCCGCGGTCGCGCCGCCGCTCTTGAGCATCGCAAGCACTTGCGGCTCTAAAAACCGAATGTAGTCTTCAATCGAATCCATTACCCCGACGAACGCCCAGCGCCGCACTGCCCACGCGTGCGCCAATACCACAATGCTGTGGGCTTTCAATTCGATATTGCCCGGCGCGAAGCGGCGCTGTGCCACGCCATAATCGATGGCTTGGCTCAGGATGTGCTGAAGGCGCCGTTCGCGATCCGTCAGCGCGTGTCGCGCCGCCTGATCGAGCGATTTCGTCTCCTGGTAGGCGAGCAGAATAAAGCGCCGAAGATCATCGATCGCATGCATGAAGGCCGCGAACACGGCGACGAAAACCGTTTCCGCTTCGGCGCCGCTCTGGGTAGCCTCCTCGATCTGTCGGCGAAGCGCATCGACCAGCTGCGTCTCGGCGCGCTCCTGTTCGCGCGTGATAATGTGCAGAAGAATCTCTTCTTTGCTTTTGAAGTAAGTAAAAACGCCGCCGACGCTCACACCGGCGCGCCGTGCGATTTCGCGGGTCGAGGTGCCGTGGAATCCGTCCTTCAGGAACAGATCGAGCGCGACCTCGGCGATCTCTTCCTGCTTCAGTCGAAGCAGCTCGGCGTCCCCAATGAGACCACTGGCTCTTTTGCCAGTACGCAGGATTTTACCGGCCAAGGTGATCTACCATTTGACTGAGCGCTCGCTCAATTTCTGCGCCAAAAAGCTCTCATTTGTCAACCGTTGAGGCAAACTGCTCTGCTGCCGAGCGTCGCGACCACACCGAAAAACTCCTGAACCCGATGCAGTCGGCAAGCTCAATCTGGGCGAGGGCTTCCCAATGAATGCTGTAGTCGCTCAGCGCGTTCCACGGACGCAGCGACCCATCTCGTAGAACCGGACGATTTCATCCAATTCCTGTGCCCGTGATTTCCCCGCCCACTCGAACCTAGGTCGCGGTTTCCGCTTTGGTGACAAACTTGTCGTAGTGGATATCGTGCTCGCTCACGCCCAGGCGGACGAGCACCGCGATCGCCGCGTCGATCATCACGCTGGGCCCGCACAGGTAGGCTTCCATGCCCCGCGCGTCGGGCGCTTTGCGCGCGACCACCTCGGTGATCAGGCCAGTAGCGCCATTCCATGCATCTGCGGCGGCCGGTTCGGAGAGCGCAGGCACGAAGTGGAAGCTCGGCAGCAGCTTTTCGAAGCCGAACAGTTCGTCCAGATGAAACAGATCGCGCCTGGTCCGCGCGCCGTAAAAGAAGGTGATGGAACGGCGATCATGCTTTTCGGTCATGCTTCGCAACAGCGACAGCATCGGCGCCATGCCCGAACCGCCGGCGATAAAGAGCGCCGCGCGATCATCGTCGCGCAGATGGAAAGTGCCGTATGGCCCTTCGAGCGTGAGCCGATCACCGACTTTGAGCTGTCCGCGCAGATATTCCGAGAACAACCCGCCTGCCATCAGCTTCACGATTAGCTCGACCTCACCGTCGCGGCTGGGCGGATTCGCCATCGAGTACGAACGCGTCTCGGTCGTCCCGGGCGCCAGCACATCGACGTACTGTCCGGCCTTAAACGAAATTCGCGACGGTTCGATCAGTCCAAGCTTAAGCCCGACGATGTCGTGAGTGAGATATTCGAGGGTTCCGACCTCGGCAAGAAATTTCCCGATCGGCGCGCCGCCTTCAAGATCGGACTCCTCGTAATCGGATAGTTCGATCGCGATATCGCCAAGCGGATAGGCCGAACAGAGCAGCGCCATCCCTTGCTCGCGCTCGAAG
>Ga0209167_10000241_pt1 | contig 48899 bp, 69 predicted proteins | sample Coa_R1_9_FD_187154 | JGI IMG/M metagenome (GOLD analysis project Ga0209167, IMG submission 187154) | Surface soil microbial communities from Centralia Pennsylvania, which are recovering from an underground coalmine fire - Coalmine... | ecosystem: Environmental > Terrestrial > Soil >...
GAATCTTGATAATCTTTGGAGAGCCGCATTCGACCAGAAATTCTCTAAGAATACGTTGGATAGAATCAAATCATTCTATCTTTCAAAGGCCAAAGCTAATCTCAAAACGGCAATTCTCAAAGCTAGAGCGGAAGCTCTAAAAGATGCGAAACCTTCTCATAATCGAGAAGAAACAGATGTTGAGGAAGAAGAATCACCTCGTCAACAAAGACGAATACCTACTGGAAGACCTGCCCAAACTAAGGGCAATAAAGATGGTCCAAAAAAAGGAGAAACTGTAACTGAATTCTTTATGAGAGACTGAGGATTTAAACGATGCCAGGACCAGTTGTAGAATCAGTAGTTGCTGGGACTGAACTTGAAAGAGTTCTTCCCAAAGTAACTACTGTATTTGAGTCTGACGACACATTTCTAGGTAATATTAAGAAGAGAGATGTTGAGATTGTAAGTTATAGGGAAATGCGTGCTCCGATGGAATTGAGGCCAGGAGGGCGCTTTCAATACTTTAATCCCGATGGTGGAGATTTGGGTCGAGGCGGTGGTCCAACTTGGGACAAAGCCGTTGTACGTCCAGTCTTTCTATCAGAAAATATAGAGTATACTAAATTGACACAATGGAGTACTGACGATAGACGTAAATCTGTAATAAATGCTGTAAGAAGATTGACAGCCGGTGCGACAGTAGAAATTAAAAGACAACTAGATGCTCAGTTGCAAGGTAGTGGAACTGGGCAGGTAGGAACTATTGTTTCTGTTACGACAGTATCAGGAACAGATACATATGTAATGGATTCTGCCTTTGGTGCTAGACTAGTACGATACGATCAAGTAGTCCAGATTTATGATACGACATTAAGCATCTTTCGAGGAAAAGGTGTAGTCACACTATGGGATGTTGAGAATAAACTCGTAAGCGTTACTCCATCTATTCCAGGTGCTACTGCAACAGACGTATTAGTTGTTGATGGTATTACAAATCCAACAGCACTTCCCGGCTTGTTTGGAGTATTGTATCACCATTCTAATGCTAGTACTGGTACTTGGCTAGGATATGATAGAGCAACTACACCAGAAATTAGGTCTAATGGAGTCAATGGCGGCAACTCCGCTCTGACACTTCCATTGCCTCGACTAGCGATTAATAAGATTGGTAATAGGGTAGGAATTGACAATAACTTCGATCCTGTTGCTCGGACACATCCTTGTCAAGCACAGGCTTACGAAGAAATTGGTCAGCTAATCTCTATTATCCATAAGCAACCTAAAGATGAGTCACTTAATCTATACTTTGGTGATAATATGCAGCTTGCCGGAGCGCCCATCAAGCAGCACTTTAATTGGAATAAGACTAGAATTGATTTTATTGTTTCTAGCATCTGGGGCAGAGCAGAGATATTGCCAATTGGCTTCTATACAAGTGATGGTAGAAGGATATTTGAGTTGAGGGGCGCATCTGGCGGCGTAGCCGCTGCTGATATATTCTATATGGTTGTTGGATTCCAGACATTCCTGTTGAATCCAGCCGCAACCGCATATATTTCTAACCTCGCCATTCCATCTGGGTACTGATATGAGTGATTTACAATTTCAACAGTTGAGCACAGTACAGGACATTGCACAGCCTGTTCCGCCAACTATTGCATCTGCTACTACGATTAGTCCAACTACTAGATTGACATTCATTACTGGTACTGTTGCGATACAGACGATTAATCCTTTTACAACTGGATACCATGAGATTGTTTTGATTTTCACTAGTGGTGCTCCAGCCGCATTCAGTGTTGCTGGTAATATTAAGACTGCTGCATTGCCAGTACAGAATATTCCAGTAGTCTTGTATTGGGATCCGACTACTCAATTATGGTGGCCGGCTGTTTAATGGTTAGTGCTCCGCAAGATAATTCTGTCTTGCGGAGCAAGTTCTCTGTCTCGCTTGCGAGATTGGCCTAAATCTAGGCTGGAGAAAATAAGATGCCGACAGTCAATCAAGAAGTTAGTGTTTCAGCATGGACCCCAATTAACATCTTTGCGATGATAAAGGCGTTAGTTAATAATGGGTGTCCAATTGTTACAATAAATGGTATTCAATTTCCAATAACTAATGGTGTTAATGGAACATTTGTAGGCCAAGCCGGTAAGGGTTCATTACTAATAGACTATGCAAATGGTCTATTGTATATGAATACTGGTACGATATTTAGTCCAACTTGGACACTAGTTCTAGAATCTGGTGGTCCCGGTGGAGCTACAACTCAAACTCTGCCATATCTTCCTACTCCACTAACAACAAATGGAGCTATTAATCCGGCTGTTACAGCTACTTATGTGATTACTAAAGTTGGAGCCTTGATGGATACGCTAGCGGCTCCTGTTCCTGGAAGTCTAGCATCTGGGGGACAGGATGGAACAAATATTATTATTTCTTCTGCGACTGCATATGAGCATATTATCTCTGCTGTTGGATTGCTTATGACTGGTACTATTGCTATGAATTATATTACATTCCCTCCATATGCTGGCGGTGAGGTAGATTTGATGGCATTCAATGGTAAATGGATAGTTCTCAACGCTCAAGCAGTGAGCTTCCAGTAATGTCAATGAATCTTTCGTCTCCAGCTATTCCATCTATAGGTGCTGCTACTATTGTTGCTACTATGGCTATAGTTACTATTAAATGTCCTTGTAAAGAGATAATCATGGGTCAAATGGGAGCTTGTTTAACCTGTATTAATTGTAAAAGAGTATGGTATGTAGAAGCTAAATCTCAAATTAAAATCAGTGAAGCTATGATTGATTTGACTGCTGCTAACTCATAAAGAAGGCGTGTTGACGGAGCTTTTCTTTCTTCTTGTATTAACAGGAAGATGATTGGTCAATTCTGACCTGTTGGAAAAGCGGAGAAGAATATGAGTCTTGGTTCAATTGCTGGTTCGACATCACAAGCATTGTCGGTATTGCCAGTCACAGGACGTGATTTGGCAATGGCAGATTCTGCTAATTACTACGTTGCTACTACGCCTACTCCTGGAACTGGTATTATTTCAGGAACAGCACTATCAAACGTAGCAACTACTCCTCTACTGGTTCTATTTAATGGTGGTTTGCTAAATATCTATCCAATCTATTTGAGGCTCTCTACAACAGTAGCTAGTACTGGTGATGTTACTAATATGAATTTCTCACATAGTCTTGATCAGGGTAATAGAATGGGTGGTGCTACAAACGGCACGCAGCTAACAATTAACAATACGAATATTCTGAGCAATAGCAAGTCTTCTGCACAGATTACATATGGAGCAATTACAGGAGCCGGTGCGGCCACTGCAAACGCAAGGAATATTGGTAATGATTGGCCGCGAGTAGCTTTGATTAATATTGTTGGTGATGTATACGAATGGCAATATGGTGCTCCTATGGGTGTAGGAGTAGGAAGTACTCCTGCCACAGTGATGAATGTTTGCCGTTCGATGCCTGCTATTTGCTTGCCACCACAGAGTTCATATGTTATCGCTGTGTGGTGCGCAACTACATTTACTACTGGTTTTACTGCTGAAGTTCAATTCGCTTTCTGCGAAAAGTAAAAGGATAAAAGACAATGCCTATTGGAACAAATGCTCTCAGCATCCTGAATGTAACTAATAGAGATCTAGCTATTGCTGATTCTGCTAATTATTATGTAGCAGTCACTCCTACGCCTGGTACTGGTGTTATTACAAATGCTGGTACTACCGCTGCGGCTACTACTCCATCACTAGTTGTATTCAATGGTGGATTGCTAAACGTATATCTATTGTACTTGAAACTGTCTGAAACAGTTGTTGGTGGTGGAGCTGCTGTTCATAACTTTACACATTTTGTTGATCAGGGAAATCGCTTTACAAGCGGTGGTACTGCATTGACAATCAATAACACAAATATTCTTGCTAATGCTAAATCTAGTTCTCAGATTTCATTTGGGGCTATTACGGCCACTGCGGCAACTTCCAATCAGAGAACAATTGCTAATGATTGGTTCCGTGCTGGTGCTGATGTTGTTGGTGATGTATATGAGTTCCATTATGGTGCTCCATTGGGAGCAAGTGTTGGTTCTCAAGTTGCTACTGTTGCTAATTTCTGTAGAGCCGTTCCTGCTGTTGTATTGCAGCCGCAAAGCTCCTACGTATTGAATATTTGGGCTGCTACATTTACTCAGGGTATTACATTTGAAGTTCAGCTTGCATTCGCTGAAAAGTAAGGATTAGTGAGTTGAGCCGTTCTCATCAATGTCGCAAGGGACTCCATTAGCAATTCCGCTAATGCCTGCTTCCGGTGAGAGCGGCTCATTTTAATCGGAGTTGAGATGGCAGAGAATCCATTCAAACACAGACAGGCAGAGAGGAATAGAATATTAGAAAAGAAAGATGAAGTTCTTAAAAAGAAAGAAATAGATGAATTAGATAAGATGTATGCCGTTGAGGATATGAAAGATAGATTTGATTACGCTCAGAAAATCTTAGCCCAGTTTGGCGGATTAGAGTCAAATATTCCTATTCATCATCCGTATTGGAAATTGAGGCCCTAATGGAACTCCGAGAAGACATTGCGTATATTAATAAAAAGTTGATAGATGAATTTGGTTATGAATCTGATGGCCGAGCAAGATTTAGAATCGTCTTTTCAGAAGATGAATATGAACGAAGACTTACTGATTTCACAGATGAGGGATTCCAACTAGCAGTTCCAGAAGTTAGACTATTTCCGAAATATAAGCAATGGATTCATCAGAAATATATACTCGAACGGCTAGTTCCTATTCCTGAGAATGCTGAGCTGACTGAAAAAGTAGGATATGAGCCGGCTTGGGTATTTCAAGATAAGCATGGTAATTATCTTCCTCCATTCTTTGATGGTTGTAGGCTAGTTATTGAGTCAATGTTTGAGGCTATGGGACGAAAGGATATGTTTGCTAGATATAAGGACAAAAATATCTCAAAAGAAGAGCACCTCGCACATATTAAGAAGGTTGAAGAGGAACTTTTTGGAAATGAGTCAGCAGTAACAGATGCTCTAGCATATGGAACTGGTGTTGTAGTTCCAGGACAGGATAAGGTGATACACTAATGCCTGAAGAAGTCGGAAAACCAATCGTTGTTGGCACTCAGATGCCTTCTCAATTAGAGTTTCTTAGTGCTGCTACACAGCCTATTAGCCGGAGACGACTGATTAGATCAGCTAAGAATCCACTTGATAAGTGTACAGTAGTCTCGATTTTTCCAAAAGATGTTGAAGCTGAAAAAGTTACTATGGAACCAGGCCGGTTTTATATTAAGGCAGGAACACTAGAAAAACCATCGATTTTAGTAGTAGGAACTTCTTCATGGTGGAAGGATATTGATTACGAGCAGCCTTTGCAGGAGATTATCGTCGGTAGTATTCAGGTAGCTAATTCAATCATAAATGATTATTGTAATGCAGTTTTCGGCTCTAATATGTCAGATGCGATGCCAGGATTATTCTTCACTGAAGGAGCTAAGACTGTTGATGAAATAAAGACAAATTACAAAGATAAACTTAAAGAAGTTAATCAGAAGCAGATGAGATGGTATGAAATCTTGGTTAGAGCCGCAGATAGTTTGTGGGCTAGAACGAATAATAATCCTATTGTAATCATGGATGAGATGCGCCTCGCTGCGCGTTCGTTGAATCTAAATGATAAAGCATGGTTAAAGGACTATCAGATTGCTGAATTAATTCGCTGTCAATTCTGCGGTGGAATGAGAAATCCTCAATTTCCTATTTGTCCAGTTTGTAAGGCTATCGATCCGAAGCATCCACTTGCAGCTTCTATTAAATTTGCTGTGTGAGAAATGCCAACTCCTAGTTCGATAATCACTACAGTAGCAGTATTAATGAATGATTTTGCCCAAACTCAATATACGAATGCTGTCTGTTTGCCGATGTTGAATTTGGCGTTGAATGAACTTCAAGAAACGTTTGAGTTGAATAGCATTCCAATCACGAATGAGACATCTGCAATATTGACGATTCCAGCACAAGTTCCCGGTCAAATCAATGTCCAAGTAGGATTGAATACTTCTCCAGCTCTACCGTTAGATTTAGTTGAGATTCAGCAATTATGGGAGTCTCAAACAGGATTAAATCAGTGGACTCGTGTAGATAAAAGAGAGTCTCTTCCACACTATTTAGAAGATGGATTTGCTATTTCTCAATTTCTTATTTGGGCATGGTGGCAGGGAGCTATTAATCTTATAGCAGCGAATCAGATTAATGATCTAAAGCTAGACTATACTGCAAATATGTTTGCTACTCCAATTTTAATTGGAAATATTGGAGTTAATCTTCCATTCACTAATATCGGAACATATCTCGACTACAAAACTGCCGCATTGTGCGCGATGTTTATAGCAGAAAATCCAGAACGGGCAGGTGCATTAGATAGTCTTGCCGGAACTGCATTAAGCCGGGCACTAGGAATTCCAATTAAAGGAATGCAATCTATTACGACTCGAAGAAGGCCATTCAGATATAGCTTCAAACGTCGAGGGACGGTGATGTGAGTGTTCGAGATCATACTGGAATAGTTCTTTCAGTCTTCAATGGTCTTTGGAATAGAGGAGATGTAGATACTACTCCTATAGATCATTTCTCTGACTGTAACAATATAGATTTCATTGGAAATAGTTTTGCAACTAGACCAGGAATTGACATTCTCCAATCAGTCAATGTTCCAATAGACAATATCGTAAGAATCTACAACTATGCTACGCAAACAGCTAATACATTAATTGTTCTAGCTATAGATGGCTCCGGCAATGGGAACATCTTCCACATTGTTAGTCCAACACTAGTTTATGGTCCGATTTTAACTATTGCTGGAATGACTGATTTTGCTTTTGTTCCATATGCCGGACGGGGCTATATCAGTCCGTTTGCGGCTTCTCAACCAGTTCTTAATTCTCCAAATCCTTTATTAGCAACATTAGCTTCTGGCTCTGGAATGGGAGTTGGAGTTTATGAATATGCAGTTACATTTGCTAATGCCTCTGGAGAAACTGCTCCTTCTGCATTAACTTCGATTACAACTATTACTGCATTAGCGGCTCCTATTATTAATCCAGTAATAACAGATTTAGGTACAATAGGTGGTGGTAATGCTCTAACTCCGGGAGCCACCTATCAATGGTTATTCACTTATACTAGGAGTGGATTAGAAACTTCTATAGGTGTTGCAAGTGCTGGATTTGTAGCTCCTGCTATTAATCATATTATTGGATTACAGGCGTCTGCTGCTCCGCCATCAATAAATACTCCAATAAATATTTATAGGACTTTAGCTAATGGCGCTACTTATTATCTTGAATATCAATATTTGGGCGGAAATAATATTTCGTATCCAGGTTTTGCTAACGGATATACTGTTGTTGGTATAATTAGTGATGCTCAACTATTAGCGGCTAATATAACTGCTCCATCTTCAAATTCAACCCAACAACAAAAAGTTGTTTTAAATTCAATTCCACTTGATCCTACAGGACTAGCAACATCCAGAAAGATTTATCGCACTAAGGCTAATCTCTTAGCTCTTCTACTAGATCATACACTAGCAGATAATACAACGACTACATATACAGATGCTAATGCTGATGCTACACTGACGACTGCTGCTCCGACAGTTAATACTTTATATACTGGAACTACTCTAATTGAAAAGGGTATGAGCGGACAGCCACTTTATGTTTATACTGGTGATGGAATAAATGCTAGACCTGCTGCTGGTGCTGGATTATCTGGTACAATGACAGTAGCGAATGGAATAGGCGGATTTACAGACCCCGGGCAGAGGATTTTTGGAATTGTATCGCAGACAATTTCTGGTTATAATTCTCCACCGACAGTTCTTACCCCATTCATCACAAATGGAACTTCTGTATCGTTTGGCTCTATTCCAACAAGTGGTAGTGCGGTAGTAGTTAAAAGACTTTTGGTTTCTACGATAGCAATTCCAGCTGCTCAGTACGCAGTAGACTCTAATTTGAGTGATTATCAATTCTTCTTCGTTCCAAATGCAGTCATTAACAATAACGTAGACACATTTCTCAATAATATCTCATTTTATGATGCGGATTTGTTAGCAGATGCTTCAGCTCTTTTACAGAATTATACAACAATCCCTTCTGGCTCAGTCTTGACTCTATATCATAACCGTTTAGTTCTAGCTTGCACGTATACTGATATTTCTCTCGCTCTGGTGAGTCGGATAGGAGAGCCAGAAGCAATAAATCAAATTACCGGATTAATTATAGCTCCACTTGACGGCAATCCTCTCTCTAATGCACAAGAGTATCGAGATGTTCTCTATCTCTTCAAGCCATCTAAAACTCTGAGTTATACAGATAATGGTCAGGAACCAGCATTCTGGCCGCTAATCATGATTGATACTGCATTAGGAACTCAAGTTCATGGTATTGCGACAGTTCTTGATAGCGGCAGTTCATCAGTTGACTTTTTGATAGTTTGCACATATCAAGGAATTAGCTTGTTTAATGGAAAATATGTAGTTCCTGAATTGAGTTGGAAGATTTCAGCTTTTTGGAAAGCTCTAGATAGAACTAAATTCAACATAATTCAGGCCGTTAACGCCTCGATTCAGAAAGAGATTTACATAATTCTTCCTACTAGACAAATGTTGATGGGAAACTACTCGAACGGCATGGATTGGAAGAATATTCGATGGTCACCCTGGTCATTTCCAGTAAATATGAATACAGTAGCAATTTATAACATTGATCAAATCATTTTCGGAGCTAACTTGTAATGGGAACTTTCATTATTAGAGCTACTACAGTTGTTAGCGGCGGAACTCCTTTGACTGATGCTAATATTTCATTCGTTCCGCCGCAAGCAGGTTGGATAATTGATTACACTCTCAGCACTTCTCTTCTTGCTGTGATTAATCAGACTGGTCCGCTTTATCCCCTTGGAACTCTAGAAGCTCTTGACAAAAGCAATCTAGTCGAATTAGATTTTATACAATCTCTGAGATTAGGATGTGGTGGGACTTCTATTTATCTAGACGGTTCTACTGATCCAATAGCTCTTGCTGACTTACCAAAAGGATTCTCTCCAACTTCAGCGGAAGTTATGGTGAATATGGGAACAATTAGGCAGTCTGGTGGAACTGCCCATTATCATCTTCAGCAGAAATCTGGAGTTATTGGAACGACTGACTCTAATAGTTTTGCATATCCTCCGCCAACAGCATCTATGGCATCTATTGTCGGAGGAGGGTTTGGTATTGATGTTAATTTACTAGTTACTGGAGGCTCTAATTCATGTTCTATTGCTTTTAATGATCTTAGAATTGAAGGAATTTATGTAGTATTATCATACGGAGCTACTGTCACTCCATCTAATCCTGCATTTACAACTGTTGGAGATATTATAACAATTGCGTCTGTTGGACCTGCTAGCGGCATGGACCTCTCTCATGTTTCTGTTAATATCACATATTTGGATAGTTCTAATGTTTTACAGACAATAAATGCCGCTCCCAGTATCCAGAATCCACAACAGTTTGTCTTTACAATGCCTAATTTCACTACAGCAGTTCAAGTGACTGTCAATGCTGTAGGAGACGGTACTCAGTTCTCAGGGAGTGTAGCTCTAGGAATATTATTAACAAATAACTTTACTGATGGAACAGGAATCTACGTTCTTGAACCCGGAAAGACTAATGATACTCTCTATGCTCAAGGCAGTAATCCTATTCAAACTGTTGCAGTAGCAATTCCAAATCCATTCATCAAAACTGGATTCATCCCGTGAGTAAGAAAGCAGTCTCTCAAGGCGAAGAAGTTATTAATCATTATGGAGCAGTTCGTCTACGTGTTACAGGTAGTGCAAATCTTCAAATGACACTTTTTAGTCTAGATGAAGTTCAATCATATGTGATGGTCCCAGTCACGTTGGAGTCCGCGAACAACGTGGAACCGAATAGATTATGCAATTTTATTCAGCAGAGAGCTAAACTACTAATTCAGACAACTAATATGAATGAAACCTTTCAAATTTCTAAAATTATCGTCTTTGTTAGACCAGTAGCAAAGTCATGGCCGGAAACGTCTTAATCATTCAATAAAATGGCTAGCTCCGATCCGGCTCGTTTATATCAATTATTACTGAATACAGGTCTGCAAACTAAAGATAATCCTTTGCATCAAGTAATTCACTCGCTAATTGATCACGCTGTTTCTACAAATAAAGCAGTCTCTATAATCATTTCTAGTAATTCTAGTTCTAGCTTCAATCAAGGATTACAAGGTATTCAAGGAATACAAGGAATTCCCGGAGTAGATGGAGATGGTTTTTTTGATGAGCCTTTAATCGATCAATTTATTCCAACTAATCCATTAGTTATCGGTTCTCTTCAAGCAGCCGGAATTGGTTCTGCTGCTATAATTAATATTGGTCCATTCACTCTAAATGATGCGGTGAATCCAGTTTCTGGATTAGCCGTAACAGTTACACTTCCTACTATAACTACAGGAGTTAGAAGTGCTGTAAACTTCAATATGACTTCTGCTGGTTCTAGTGCTCATGATCAACAAGGTTGTGTATTCACACTAAACTCTGGATATACTGGAGCTAGTAAATGTTTTGCGCTAAAAGCGGAAACCAATGTGGCATCTACTGGATTTGTAGTTGGAGTACAAGGTCATGTTTTTGGTGCTTCTGCTGTTAATATTGGAGTAAATGCTGTTGTTGCTAGCGGAACTCAAAATATTGCCTTGTTTGCTGGTTTGGGTGGAATTGATGGGTCTAGTTTTTCTTCTGCAATTACCGCAGCCATCGTTGCAGCTAATGGAGTTACTACTTCTGATTTATTTCAAGCATATAGTAATATTACTAAGGTGGCATCTTTAACTGATGCCGGCTTATTTAATTCTAAATCTTTAAGTTCATCATCTACGATCGTTGCTACTGGAAACATTAGTACTACAGGTGGCTATTTATTATCTGGTGCTATTGGTTCTAATTCTCCCAATCCTGGCGACTTGATAGTGAATCGTGGAACTACTGGAGCCATCTTTTTTGGTAATTCTGGGTCGATTTATCTTTTCTATGATGGAACAAAATTCAATCTCCAATCATCATTATCAGTAATTGGTAGTATCACTGCTTCTACATTTGTTCAAGCCGCAGCTGCCTCTGGCTTTTCTTGGGCAGCATCTTCAGCTCTCTTAAGTCCTTCTAATGGAACAATTAATATCGTTAATAATGCTAACTCTAGTGGAATTGGTATTGATATCACTACAGATAGTCTTCTTAAAGTTCGTAATCGTGCTCAAAATGCTGATGGTAATATATCCTTTGCAACATTTACACATTCTGGAGCAGAAATTGATAAGACATATCAAATTTATGCCCCAGCAACTCTAGCAACAGTTACTATGAGTGCTGGTCAATCAAGAGCAATCATAAATCCAGCTGGAACCATTGCAGTTTTAACAGTGACTTTGCCTCCATCTCCTGTAGATGGTCAAGTAGCTGGTATTTCCTTCACTCAAGTTGTTTCAGCATTAACAGTAAATGCTCCAGGTGGTGCTACAGTTATTGCTGCACCAACGTCTGCCGCAGTTGATACTACTTTTAGATTCCTTTATAATGCATCCTCAACAACTTGGTTTCCGGCATCATGACAAATAGAGCCTTTCGATTCGGTCCAATCGCATTAACGAATACTCTTACGACTAATCTACTAAATCCAGCTACGTTGACTGGAGGAGTCAATTGCAATCCTACTGCTACATATATTATTCTGAGAAGAATGAATATAATTAATAAAACGTCTGTAGCAGTTACATTTAGCTTTTGGCTTGGAGCTACTGGAGGAAATGTTGCTGGAACAGAGGTAATAGGCTCTGGGCAGTCAATTCCAGCTAATAGTTTTTTTCCATGGAGCGGATATTTAAGATTAGATTCGACTGATTTCTTAGTTGGAGGAGCTTCTGCGAATACGTCTCTTACAATTGAAGCGGAAGGCGAGATAGGGGTGGCTGGATAATGGCTGATCAATACTTTTCTGGTCCAAATTCTGGTGGTATTGGTGGTTCTGGACCTATTTCATCATTTGGTAGTCCAGGTTCATTTGCTGGAGCCGCTAATCAACAAGCGAGTGATTATGATAAAATAATGGCAAATTATGGAAATTTAGTAGGCTCTGCTACTAACAATCCTATTACTGCCCAGACTATCTCTCCAACTAGTGTAACTCCTCAGACTGCTCCTTTCGCGCAGAGTTCTGATGTTACCGGAAGTCTTGCTAATCTTTCTAACTTGAGTCAAACTGGTGGTTATACTGCTCAAGGAAAAGCAGATATTTTAGCTAGAGACGTGTCTCCAACTAGAGGCATTTATGCTAATGCTCAACAGAATATGGATAGACAAAGAGCACTTAGTGGAGGATACTCTCCAAGTTTTAATGCGGCATCTCTAGCTAATACACAACAAGAAGCTAACACTATTGGCGGGATAGATACAGCCGCAAACGCCGGAATTGCACAGAACGTTGCGGCTAATCAAATACAAGCTGGAGGAATGTATTCTGGAGCTAGCGAAAATGCTCAAGCCCAGAAAACTCAAGCAGATCAGAATAATGCTAATATAGTCAATTCTATTAATGAGAGCAATGCTAATAGGAATATGAATGCACAAGGAACTAATGCTTCAAATGCTCTAATGGCTGGATTTAATAATCGTGGTAATATTCTTTCTGGTATTGGTGGACAGGCTAATCTGTATGGGACGACTCCGGCTTTAACTAATACATTTGGAAATCAAGTCATGGCTGCTGGAGGATTAGGACAAGGACAGCAGCAATTGAATCAGCAGAAACAAAGAGATGTTCTGAGTGCAGCAGGAGGGAGTTGGTAAATGAGTTTTATGAATTCTCTCGCTGCTAATTCAGGCGGTAGTATTTCTGGACAGCCTGGTCCTCCACAAGATCCAATGAATTTAGTTAATAAATTAAAAGATAGAGAAAAACAAGATTTTATGGAAAAAGCTAATTTTATGTCAGATTTATCTCTTAAACAAGATAGATTAAGAAAGCTATATGGTCTTGATGGTTCTCAGCAGCAACAAGCTCCACAAAATCAATCTGCTAGTTCTCAACAGCAAATGCTTTCTGGAATGGACCCTAATGCTCCTAAGCCTGGAGCAATACAACAGCAAGAATTAGGAATTAGACAACAACAGGCTAATACTGAGAGTCAAAGAGTCAATCAACAGGGTCAATTAGGACAACAGGCTCAAGATGTTAAGACTAAACAAGAACAACTAAATCAACAGAAGAGTGATCAAATTCATACTCAAAAACAGCAAGAATTAGAAGCTAAAATCAACGAATCTAATGGAAAACTAACTCAGGCTCAAGCCGCATTAGCCGCAAAGAATACTACTGCCGAACAGCAATTACAAGCTCATAAAGATCTCGCCGCGGCTGTAGAAGAGAGACATAAACTAGAATTAGCTCAGAAAGATAGTCAATTTCAGCAATTAAAAGACCAGCATCAGCAGGTTATTGATAATCTTGAATCGCAGAGAAAAGCTGGACAGAATAAGACTCAGACTCAATCTAAAGATCCAGTAACAGGAGCTATAACAACTAATACTCGCTCTGGCAGTGCTGCACAGAATGTAATCAAGCAGAATCCTGATGGAACTCTTCATGTTAGTGGTGGTCCAACAACAGGTGAAGGAAGTCATCCTAATGGAGAATATGATATTCCAGCTAATAAACTAGGTCATTGGAATTCAATGTATGGCAGTCAAGAAGCTCCGCAACAAGATTTAGCTAGTCAACCTGGTAGCGGTGATGCGTTTCGTATCAATCCACAAGAATAATGCTTCCTAGAGATATGAAACAGCCTATTGATGTAAAACTCGCTGGTAATATGGCTAAATTCGTACGAAGAAATTATCATCATTTCAATGCTCAAGTTCTGAAGAATGCTACAATGGCTTATAAGAAGCTATTGGATGATGGTGGCAAGATGTTTGTGTCTATGGCTGGAGCAATGTCAACAGGCCGTTTAGGCATATCGCTTGCGGCAATGATACGTAAAGGATATGTTAGCGGCTTATCAGTTACCGGAGCTAATCTAGAAGAAGATGTATTCAATCTCGTAGCAAATAAGGATTACGTTCAAGTTCCAGATTATAGAGATATTAGTCTAGAAGATAATAAGAAGATGCTCGATAAGAAACAGAATCGTGTGACTGACGTGGCTATTCCAGCAAGTTCAATGAAAGAAGTTGAAGATATTATTATTGAGGCTTGGAAAGATGCTCAAGATCCGAGATTCCCTCATGAGTTCCTTTGTGATATTCTTCTCTCTGGGCAATTAGAAAAATACTATCAGATTGATCCAGCTGAAAGTTGGTTACTTGCGGCTGCTGAACTTGATATTCCAATTGTTACTCCAGGATGGGAAGATTCTACTCTTGGTAATGTCTTTGCGGCTCTAGTGCGTAAGCAGGAAGTTGAATTAGAAGTTATGAAGAGTGGTATAGAAGCAATGAATTATCTAGGAGATTGGTATCTGAAGACTAAAGAAGATAAAGGATTCTTCCAGATTGGCGGAGGAATAGCTGGAGATTTTTCAATTTGTGTTGTTCCTTTCTTAAAGCAGGATTGTGGACTCAAAAACACTAAATGGTGGGCTTATTTCTGTCAGATTAGTGATGCAGTGACTAGTTACGGAGGCTATTCTGGAGCTACTCCAGATGAGAAGATTACTTGGGATAAATTGGGTCCTAAAACACCCAAGTTTGTAATAGAGTCAGATGCGTCAATAGTCGTTCCTCTCATATTCGACCAGATTTTGGGGCTATAATGTCATTTCCTTTTCGGCAGCCAGTTAATACAGAAGATTCTCCTGATGAATCAGCGGAGCTGCCTGAATATGCTAGTCCTCATAAAGAACAGGCTGAATTACCTGATTACGCCAAGCCTCATAAAGCAGAAGCTAAGCCTCGATCATTTAAGCCGGAAGGTGCTCAGAAATTCTATGAGGCTACGAAAGGTTTAGTTGAGTCTGGAAAGAAAGCTTGGGACTGGGCATCTAAACCATTAACTGAAGCTCCTACTAAAGCTGCTGAAGCAATCAGTCAAAGGATTAATCCTCGAAGTGAGACTGAAGGAGCTAGGGGAGTTGGTTCTGCATTTGTAGAGGGATTAGGCCATGCAGTTTCCGGCTTATCCTCTCCTGTTAATTTAGCTCTTACAGCAGCAACAGGCGGTGCTGGAGCATTAGAATCTTCTCTTCCTAGAGTAGCTCAAGGATTGCGTACAGGAGCTAGAGCACTATCAGTTCCAGTAGCGGCTGAAGGTGGAAGAGATGTATATGAAGGTGTTAAAGAGGGTGATATTCCTAAAGCATTATCTGGAGGATTAGAATTGGCTGGTGGTGCTCTAGGAATGAGAGGAGAGCCTTCAGTTAAAGAACATCCATCAGTGAGACAGAGTAGAGAGATTCCTTATAGAATGGAAGAGCAAGAGAAAGCTGCTAGTGGTCCCAATACTGGTATTACTCCAGCTAAGAAAAAAGAAAATGAGCCTCTGGCAATTGAAACTAAACCAGTAGTAGAAGAGGCTAAGCCAGTAGAAGAAGCTAAACCTGCGAAGCAGAATCCTTTTAAGAAGAAGATTGATACTTCTCAAGCTGATAAAATTGCAGCAGCTACTAAAGCTGTTGTAGACCCAGAATCTCCTCTTCCTACTAGAAGTCCTAATCTTAGACAAGAATTTCAAGAACCTCCTGTTAAACAGCCTACTAAACCAGCATTAAGTCAAGAAGAAGATGATGCTGCTTTCATGAAATATCAGAGAGAGAATCCTAGACCAGTTGGCCCTCTAGAACCTTCTATTAAACAGGCTCAATATAGTCATAATAATCCAGAATTAGGCGGGCGGCAATATGATATCGAAGGTGGTTCTACTGTATCAGAAAAAGAAGCTGTTAAACGAGGATATGAACTTCCGGAATCTCCAACTGTAGAGGAGGCGAGTCAAGAGCCTAGATTGAGTGGAGCACAACAAAGAGAAAAGGCTATTTCTGCTAGAGATGCTCATCAGATTCCAGAATATGCTAAGCCTCACGCTGAATTGCCAGATGTGACTCAAGGATTTGGTGGTTCCGGTCATCCAGATAGTCCTGATTATGTTTCTAAAGTTCTTCAGTCTGCTGGTAATGGAGAGCCTGGACTAGCAGTGGAATCAAAAGAAGGATTCCAGCATGTAGTCTATCGTGGAAAAGATGGCAATCCAATAGCTGCTGCTAAGGTTGTTACAGACTCTTCTGGAAAGAGTATGATACAAGACCTAGCAGCAGATAAATCTAAAGGACTACTCACAGGTAGAGCAATGAAAGCTCTAGCCGGAAAGCTACAAGAATTAAAAGCTACGGAACCAGCAGGAACAATTAGTCCTGATGCTACTAATTTTCTGAATAGGATGAAGGCTAGAGCTAATCCTATTGCTGATCAATTAAAGTCGTATTCTGAACCTCCTAGAAAGTCGCTATTCGAGGATGAATCCGGCTCTCTTAATCTAGATTCTATTAAGAATTTCATGAGTTCAATTTATCAGAAGATGTCTGGAGGCTCGGCAGTTAAAGATGTAGTAGAAGAATCAAAGAGGACTGTTCCAGAAATAGATAAGACTCCAGGCGGAAAGATAGTTGGAGCAGTAACTAAGCTCCTATCAGCATTAGATGATGCTAAAGGTTCAGCAGTAGAACAATCTCAAATGCTAAAAGTTGAAAGAGCTAGAAGATTCTCAGCGTTTGCGGCTACTAAAGGAGAAGGAACAGAATGGGCTAAAAGTGCTATGTCTAAGTTGAAAGGAGAATATGAGAAAGTTCCTGGGCAGAGATTAGGGTTATCAGAAGAGGATGTGAGTTCTTTACACGATGCTATTAAAGCCGCACCCATTAGTGTACCAGAAAAAGCTCAAAGTATTACATCTCTAGGAAAGTTACTTACTGGAATATCTGTTCCTACTCGCTCTGAATTGGCAACATTAGATAACGTATTCGGTAATGGTTTTGGTAATAAAATCGTAGAAATGCACGGAGGAATCGGTGCTGTTGGAATAAAGCTAGCTAAACTCGGAGCTACTGCTAAATCAATGGAGAATAGCATATCTTTAGCAGCGCCGCTAAGACATGGAATCGGATTAGCTTACAGAAAAGAGTTCTATCCAGCATTTAAGGATATGTTCAAGTTCTATGGAAATAAGGAATACTCCGATTCTTCTATGCAAGCAATAAGAGAACATCCTAATTATGATCTTTTTAGAGAATCTGGAGGATTTCTATCTAAAGCTGGAAGTGCTCAAAGTGCAGAAGAAGAATTTCTTGATTCTTATGTTAGAAATATTCCACGTGCTACCGGCATTCCTCAAATTGTCGGAGCTAGTCAGAGAGGATATACTGGATTCTTAAATAAACTAAGATTCGATACATTCAACTCTATGACAGAACAGGCTAAGAAATTGGGAGTTGACTTATCGACGACAGTTGGTGAAGGAGCAGAGAAACAGGTTGTAGCGAGTAAAGAGGCTAAAGCAATAGCTAAATATATTAATACTGCTACTGGAAGAGGAGATTTACCTTTTGGATTGAATAAAATCACTCAAGAATTAAATACTGTTCTCTGGTCTCCTAGAATGATGGCTTCTCGATTGACTATGTTTACTAATCCTAAGATTTACACTGATTTGCCTAAAGGCATGAGACTAGAAGGATTGAAATCTCTGCTAGGCATTGCGGCTCTTGGAACTACTATTGACACTCTAGGCGCTTACGGCGGTGCTAAAGTGAGCACGAATATATTGAGTAGTGATGCCGGAAAGAGCCGTCTTGGTACTAAACTAATTGATCCTTGGGGTGGATTTCAGCAATATGTTGTTGGTGCTGCAAGATTTCTAGCTGGCAAAACGGACAGCAATACTCCAACGAGCCGATTGGACATTGCCGGACGATTTCTAGCCAACAAAGAGTCTCCACTTGCTAGCCTAGCGCATACGTTGCTAACGGCTAAGAAGTTTACTGGAAACTCTCTAGACCCAACGACAGCAGGTAATTTCACGACTGAATACGGACAGAAGACTAATATTCAATCTGAGGTTGGAAAGAGATTTGTTCCTATCTTCATACAAGATATTCATGACTTAGCAACTAGCGACCCAAAATGGTCTGATAATATTGGATTATCAGCCATAATGGGAGTCGCTAGTCTCGCCGGCATGTCACAATCCTATCCTGAGAAGAAGCCTAAGCTCGGAATGGGAAAGATGAGACTCAAACCTTAATGATGAGCAAAAGTCGCAATAACAAGCAATAGAACAACAGATACATAGACAACTAGCCACCATACTCTTCTCTCCACATCTCTCACATCTCTTTCTAAGTTTCTCAATCTATTTTCTAGTCGAACTCCGTCCTGCCAGTCATCACTAGTCTGCCGCATGAAACTCATTTTATCGCTCATTTTAATTCTCCCATTGGTATCGTTATTCCGGCCATCTGTTGAGGATTGTCGTCCGGTAATCTATCAATTACAATCTTCTCAGGTAACATATCAAAGTCTATTTCTCCTAGTTTTCTAATCACATTAGAGTAGTGATTGTCATGTATTAGAAATGAAGTTTTATTAGTTCCAAAGTGGATTGTGATTCTCCATTTTTTATTAATCTGAAGCATCACTTCTCTCCATTCAATGATTCTAGCTTAATTTCCAATTCACGCAAGTCCATTCCGGCATCGCAGACTGCATGCCAATCACCGTCGTCGACTTTCATTATCAAGTATTGAATTAGAGTATCTCTTTTGGTTAATAGTTGTCTTCTCATGATAATACTAGATTTTTCTAGTTCTTTCATCTTATTCCTCCTCCCTGCCTAAAGCCATCTGGATATCTCTCTTTTAGCTTATGAATATTCTCATTCATAACTACTTCAAGCGGAATATTCAGCACAGTACATATGCCAGCGGCATACCAAAGTACATCTCCTAGTTCTTTGATTATTCTATCTTGATTTATTCCAGTATCATGGAAGATAGCCTTTTTAAGATCATCAGCAGTTTCTCCCGATTCTCCAGCTAATCCCATAGCACACCAGATTAACATTATTTCATCTGCTGTATAATTTCTTGGGGGTTTATTTAGTAGTGTTCTAGCTGCGGCTTCTTGATATTCTCTTATTGTCATTCGTGCCTCGCAATAGCCGCATTGGCATAGAAAATAGCTTCTTCGAGATGAGTTATTGCTAGACTCTGCTCTCTAGATGGTGGAGTGTTTTTTACAATATTAACTGCAAGTTTTTTAGCCTCATCTCTAAGAAATATATATCTCTCTGGCTGGTCATCTTTAGGAGCATGGTATGTAAACGTTTCAAGTAATTGCTGGCCCATCTTGTCTGTGATCCATATAGTTGTCCATTCTTCACCTCTTCAATCTGAATTTGTCCAAATTAGCCTTCGGTTCACCTGACAGTTTGTACAGCCAATCCATATTCTTTCCTACTCCAACCCTTTCTCTTCTTGCCCATCTCATTTCGATTAATGCGTCAATAATCTTATCCAATTGAACAGGGTCGAAATCCCCAAATCCTCTTACTAATAAGTCTCTTCTTAGAATCTCATTTCCAGGAATAGCTATTAGAATGTCCATCACTTTGCAGCTGGCTGCGGCTAATGGGTCTATTCCATTTCCTTGAGCCGCTTTGGCACTCGAATATGTTAGCTCAGAAACGTTCACTATCGCCTCTCTAACATCACTCTCTATGATTGTAGTATTATCTTCATATCTAGAAAGAGCAAGACACATTGCTACTTTAAGAACATGGTCAGGAATTCTATTAACAAATCCAGTCTTGTCATTGAATTGTGATTGCTTGGCTCTCCACTCCTTTCTCCACGCGTTAAAAGCTCCGCGTGCAGGTTCAGTCGGTATCATTCTAGCCTTGTTTGCGGCTATTCTTATTAAATGCGGAACGTACTTAGGAACTATGTGATTTGAAAACTTATCTTCATCGATACTCTCTCCTTCCGAATCAAGGAGATCAATGTCCCGCGATCTTTTTTCTTCATAAATGATAAGATTACGTCCAATATATCCCCCTTCGATATTTGGTTGTGGAATGCTATCATAAAAATGGGCAGGGGATGATCCAAAGAGACATGTAATGTACGGTTCTTTGAGTTTTTCATGTCCGTCACCTTTCAACATATTCGTCCAAGCCTGATTGTAGTTTCTATCGTATAGGTCAGTTAATATTGTCAACGAGTCTGGGTCTTGGATTATTGCTGTTGATAACTCTCCATTCACTACTGCCATTCTAGAATCTGTAATTATTGCTTTTCCCTTCTCAGACCTTGTAGTAGCACCTTCTTTAATAATCGCCTGTATGCTAGAGCGTCCTGCAATAACTCTTGTGATGTTCGCCTCTTGAAGTAGCCTTTTGGCAAGATTAACAGGATACCCTTTACCAAGGCCGGACTCTCCCATAAGTATAATATACAAATTAGGATAGTAAAGTAGATTGCCTTTAAGCGTTCGTAAGGTGTAGGCATTTGCGGCTGCACTTGAAATGCAAAACATTAACGACCAATAGAGCCATGATATTGGAGTCTCCACATCAGAGTTTTCTTTAATGAGATCGCTTATCCAACTTGCACTCACTTTAACCCATTTAGCTTCTCTAGGAGTTTAGTGTAAAGAGTAAACTGAATCAACTCAAATTCTCTACTAGCTGGCGAGGTACTAGAAAGTGCATGGACTAAAATTTGTAATTCTGTTTTAGTTATTGATAAGAAGATTTTACGTTCATTAGAATCTTCCAACTTTCCCCCTTTCTACTGCGAGCTTATAAATCTTCTCGAATACATCTGGAGCCGAATTCTCACCTGCTGTTCCTACTACCAATACATGAAAATTCTTCTTAAACATTAGTTCTGTCATTGTATTGGGATAGAACCAACAAGTCTTATCCCAATTTTGGGACTTGGCGAATCTATAGGCTTCGAGTTCATTTCCTGCTAGAATGCAAATTTTGGTCACCCCTTATTTTTCCTCCTTCTCTCTTTCTGTTGTTCATTATGACAAGAGGAACAATAACGTTGCCATATAATTTTACCATCTCTTTTTCTTCTCCTAAGTCTATATGGCCCTTTACATTTAGGGCAGCACTCTTTTCTAGCATTATTATGAACTCCATCTCTAACTTGATCTTTTTACATTGTCTGATATAGTTCCTGGACGTAGATGGTCAATAAAGAAGCATCTTTTATCACATCCTGTACTATGCCTAGCATCCCAAGACTGATCGTGATAATCTAGATTATAATGAATGGCTACTACTAATCGATGTAATTGATAAACTATCCCCTGTATCATTATAGGAGTGTATCTATTCTCAGTCGGCCTATTAATGGGAAGATGACAACCATTCTCGTTTATTATTTTTGGTATCATTCTTACCCAATCTCTATTAGCATCTGATAACTTCATATGTTTCATATCTTCACTTTGTGAAAGTCTCCGTAATGAGTGTCACTCACCTCGATGTCTGCTGGGATTTTCAATCTATAATCTCTCTTTAGAGAGCATTGATTGAAGTCTATTTCCTTCTGCATATTCTCCCTTAATAGCCTTGCGAATGGTTCCCAGTTATTCTTAGGAGCTTCAATAACTAAAGCATCATGAGCTTCGACTAAAAATGTAGCTTCTCCATTAAATTCTCTATCTGAGTTGACTGCGGCATTTTGAACTAAATGAGCCACAGTTCGTTGCGGAATGTTTGCATATGCTTCCTTATAAATTTCATCATCCATTCTGGCATTAAAAATTCTGATACCAAAAAAAGGATCAATAAGCATACGAGTGGAATCAATTGCATCCTTAATGTCTTGATGAAACTTGTTTTTGATTTTAGGGCTAGCTGCATGAAAGAGTTCAAGTAGTTTCCCTGCTTTCCACTCGCTTATTTCCATAGGAATATCATATTTCTGTGCATTTATATTAAACTCATTCATAAGTCTATGCTTGCCCATATTGTAATTTCCTGCATGTCTAATCATCTTGCCGGTGAACCTCTCTGGTCCATCCTTCGGAAGATTATCTACTATCTCATCTTTAAAATCTACTGATAACTCTAGCTTACTTGTATATCCGAACATGAGAGCCGCAGTGCGCCTATGAATGTCTACTCTATCGAATGCTTCTAATAGTTTCCAATCTTCTGCTAATACTGCCACGACACGAGCCTCTGCTTGACTTGCATCAACTTGGACGAATATCATTCCTTCTCGTGGAATAAACATCGAACGAATATCTTTAGCCAACCGACCATGTTTGGATATTGTATGGAAAGCTAATCCGATCTTCTTGGGCCTTAGCGGCTTCTTTAATATTCCTGTTGATGACCTGCAAGTTTCAGTAGCTATAATGTTGTATGCTGATTTACAAGTTAAGTCGTAGTCTGGACTAAAGTTAATCTGTCTACTTTTCTGGTCGCGGATTCTCCTCTCTTCTAAGACATCTTTTAGAATCTCTTTCTGTTCTTTTTTCTTACAAGAACTTAATAATGCAATAATTGAATCTTCTGATGTTGGGTCTCGTTTTCTAATCTTAAATTTGAGGATTCTATATAACAAATTGAAGACTTGCGGGTATGACTTCACATTTATATCATCTCCTATAGCAGTAGTCAATCTCTCATGAACAATATTCTGCATCTCAGTATATTTCTTCTTGAGTTCCTTCTGCTTCTCTAAGTCTATCCTAAAGCCCATATTTTGCATCTTTAGATAGAACTTATGCCGAGGCATGATAAAATTGTAATAATAGTCTCTTAGCGGCACACTGTATTTTTCAGACAGCTCATCTAAATCATTTTCTTGTTCTTCATCTACTTCGAATTCGACTGCGCAATCTCTAGCATTGTATGTAAGAAGTTTATCAAATTTGACTTTTCCGAGTTTAAATTCTTTACCATCATCTTTGTAATAGGGTTCTCTAGTCCATAAACTGCTAACCACGCACAATCGCTTGTCTGGAAGTTCTGGAAAGATAACTCTAGTTTTAATGAGTGTGTCGCTGTAGACTCGTGGGCATTTGAAACCGATAAGACTAAGTTTATATTCGTCGTACATGAAGTTATGACCAATGATTCTGACTCTTCTGAGCTGCTCATCAATCATCCTCCAGCATTCATCCAATTCATTATCGCCCATATCAGTTAGTTTGGTCTGTCCAATTTGCCTTAGAAGTGGAATAGATATCGCATGAGAGCGATTAAATGAGAAGCCTACGCACACCGGGACACAATTAATAGACTCAATGTCCACTGCGGCTTTATCCAGCTTCTCATATTCTCTAAAGAATCGATGCAATTCAAGACTATTGTGAATCACTTGGAGGTGTCTTTCTGGCAAAACTATTTCAGAACTTAATGACTCCTCAGCGGCTCTAATAATATCTGCCTGTATTAATTTAGTATAAACCCAACTCAATCCTCCACTCGTATCGCCTTCGACTCCATGAGAGAAGAGAGCTGCTGGATGAATAGTTGGAACACATTTTGTTATTCCATCTTTTGCAAGCAATATAGAGCCGCGATAGTTGAGAATACCAGTGACGGCACAAACAGCCTGTAAGGCAACATCACCAACGGCAAGAATACAATTAGGATGAAGGACGTTAATTTCATTTGTCCAAAGCTCTTCGATACTCTTTTCTAGGCTAACGTCGATAAGATGCAGTTTTTTGAGATCATTGTAAGGAGGTCTGTATTTGATAACGTTAGTGATATAACAGTCAGAGCGACGTATTCCAGCTTTGAATAGAAAGTCATCAAGAAGCTGACCAGTAGGACCGACAAATGGAATACCTTGCTCATCCTCATTCTTTCCGGGACTTTCTCCTATGATCATTAATTTTGGCTCTACGGAGCCTATTCCTCCAACATAATTAGGCACTATATACCTACTAGTATATTATTTGGAGTTGGTAGCTCTTGACTAGTTGGTCTCCAGAGATGTAGAACATAAGGATGGTTATTCACATATTCTGATTTTTTAGGATGATACTGGATTACACAATCCTCATCATCCCAAAAAGCGTCTTTAATAAAGCACATATCTTCCCATGATGGAGTGAAATATACATTTCTATTCTTAGTTCTACCTGTTACAGATACATGCTCCCATCCCATCCCATCTGACACTATACACTGAAAAACATCACTACCTCTAGGAAATAGAAATAATCCATTATTACCATCACCTTTATTAGTAGCAAAACTACCAGATTTAACTCTGTATTCTTCAGGAACGTGCATCATTCTCCTAACTCTCTTTCTTTCTTCTTCAACCTTATAAAATTAAGAGCTTCAAAAGCAAACTCAAATTGTTCCATATCGTATATCTTAGATTCTTTAGCAATTAACAGATCTTCACACACTGAACCATATGAACGTTTTAATGCTTTGGCTGTCATAGTGACAGTCCATTTAGTTTTACTAGCTAGTTTCTGTGCGCGATGGAATTCAGCCGTGTGCAATGCTTGTGTTAGCCATTCAATTGCCATGTTTGGCTATCCAAAATGAAAGAGTGGGATGCCAGCAGCGGTTAAAGCTAGTTGCGACCCTAACTAACTCTCTTATTTATCACGGAATTGTGACTTATTCGAGAGCATCCCACTAACTGACTATGCTGCTAGCGGCTTGTAATCTTCTACAGAATCATATCCAGTCTTCTTATCCTTAATGATATAAATCATCAACTTATGTCCAACTGTCTGTTGGAATAGCTCACTAGACACTTCATACCCACCATCTTTGGTCTTTGGAAATCCGAGAACAGCATATAGATGCTTACCAGCAGACATAAATTTCTCATTGAAGTATCTGCGAATCTCTCTATCCTTATGAACTCCATCAAGAATCTTGAAGAAGAAGATGCTATTCATAGAACCATCTGATGGCTTATCGTCCCTATCTTTGACGACTGCCTCATCATACTTCACGATTTCAGCAGGGTACCATCCTGGAAGGAAATTCGGTCTGTCTTTCAAATCTTCTGGTGTGAGAACTACTCTCATTGTTTGCCTCAAACTTTCCAATTGGTTGCTGGTGGTTGTCGATTAAAAGGATTAACTTTAGATGCTTGCGGCTCTTCTTGTTGTATTGGTTTGTTTTCAACTCCTCTCGATTTATCTATGAGTTCTTTCCACACTTGATAAAATAACTTCCCAGTAATATCAAACTCTTTTACAAAATCTCCTAACAGGGGGCTCTTGGCATATTCATCTCCTACTGCTTCTGTGTTTACGATGTATTTTTTACTTGCTCCTTTCTCCGAATAGTCACTTTGCTGTGAGAAATGATAAATTTCAGTGAAACTTCCTGGAATGATACTAGCAACTTTACTACCGTAGCTCACTATAGAATTTGAACGAGTAACTCTCATTGAATTGCCAGAGCCGGAAAGTGATACAGTTGCAAGCGGGTGAGCTGTCCATATCGTATGGCATGGCAGTTTCCGGCTTAAATCAATACACTGACTAACCATGCTGGTTTCTACCTTGTACTCATCCCAATCTGGTAATACATCTTTTATCTTCTTTGCCATCTTTCTATCTTTACCGAAATTCAATGACCAATTCACACATGCCGCAGTCATGAATGTAATTGAATCGTTGATAACTGCAAAATATCTGCAATCATCGCGCATGTCAATTAACTTGTTTAGATAAGCGTTAGCATTCTCTGAGCTGTAGACATCATATTCGATGTTATCTAAAATCTTTTTTGCCAATGAGCCAAAGCGTTTTTCCGTGAAGAATGTAGTTAATTCGACTGGAGAAGACTTATCCCAATATGATAAGTATACAGGTCCTTCAACAGCGAATGATGCTGCGGCAATTGTCTTACCAAATCCTGGACTAGATTTGAATAGAAAGGATATGTTTCTACTTGGAGATATTGAGGATGCTTTCAATTTCTTTTTCCTTTTGCTCTTCTAGTTCTTCTTTGTTCTTCTGCGCAACTAAAACATCTTCTCTCAACACTCCTCTTTTTCATTCCATATCTATCTCTTTTTCTTATAACATTTCTAAATGGTCCTCCACATCTGGGACATACTTCTTTTCTAGCATTTACATCTGTACCATCTCTTATTCTATCCTTTGCATTATCCGAATCACTACCAGGTTCTATATGTTCTGGATTAAAACAAAACTCATTACTACATTTATGTCTAGCTACAATTTTATAGTTCATATAATCAATACTATTCCATAAGCACATGACTAACCTACTTAATACATATCTACAACCATTTATCATGACTTGGGTATGTCTATCATAGGCAGAGGCATATTTGTATTTCCAACACTCATTATCAACTATAAATTTATCTAGAGATAATATATAATCTTTATCTATCTTACCTTTATATATCTTCCTCGCCATTTTGACTCATTGAATTATCGTGTATACTTCTTCGTATTCTCTCTGCTAAAGAGAGTGTTTTTACTTCTGGAAGAATAGTAGGCTCTAATACTACACTAGAATTACTAGTTTCAATAATAGATTCTTTTGGACGATGACAATTCTCGCAATGAGGCTTCGCCAATCTTAGAGAATATTCTGACATGATGAATGGTTCACCACATCTCCAACAAATTGTCCGCTTGCCAAGAGCTAGGGCTATATTAGTCTTGAATGTACAATCAGGAAGAGAACAAAAGAAAATAGTATTTCCAGACTTGTATTTCAAACGCTTCAATTTATGGACGTGAGTTGACTTTGCCATCTTTTTCTATCATTTCAAATCGTGAATGAAGCCACGAAGCTATATTGATATACTTCCACCATCCTATTGGCGCATTATCATTATCTACTTCAGATATACGCCAAGCTAAATACCATGTTGGCTTGCTTTTTATAAGTTCCATATCATATGTTGGGTCATTCATCTTTTATCTCCTAAAGACGGCGACTCAAGCCGGAAGCATATGAGTCTTATTTAAGCTCAGTATGACTAATCCGGCTTGAGTCTATCCTCTGCTGCACGGCTCTTGATGTTCACTCTATCCACTTTCGATAGCACAGAACGGCTGGCTAGCAGAGGAATCTTGTTAGTCAATTGACACTTCATAGAAATATCCACGATTTAATACTTCTTCTGGCGGACAATATTTAGAGTTTTTAGTATCTCTATCATCTGAGTATTCTTGCTTTGTAGCCTTTCTTAATACGATAGCTGGCACACTACCATCTAAAAGCCTACCACGAGGACCACTAACTTCTATCTTACTTCCAATTTTCAAGTCTAAATTGAAACTACCAATAATCATTGTTCACTCATTAATATTTTTGTGACATCCCACTCATCTTGTTCGACGTAGTTATTTTCCAATTTAAAATCTTTAGCATCCTGCCCACTACTATCACAGATAGGATAATATTCACAGGTTCTATTGAACTTATTGCACGAAGTGGGCTTTTCTGGCCACTTGTTTTCTGCTATGCAAGTCAAGTATTCCTGCAATAGCATCGTAGTGAGATTGTCTTTCCAATCTTGGATGTATTGAGGGTCATATGATAGTGGTAGTCGCTTAAACTTCTCACTCGCAGAGAGAGGTTTCTTAACGTCTGGGTCTTGTAATCCTATCCTATTGACAATAAGATAATTACTAGAAACAGAGCTACAATAATTAATAAACTGATTAGACTTACGTAAGACCATGCCGTCTCGCGAAGCGGTTTTATGGTCATATGGGATTTTATCATAAGATGATTGTCCTCCTATTCCATGTTGATTAACTAATAGGTCTATCTTACCTGAGATGACTATCCGAATCGAATCATCCTCGAATAGAACATAAGCAAAAGGCTGTTCTACTGCTAGAACTTCTAATGTATTTTCGTCTTCGCTACGCCAATAATCGAGATTCTCTTCTACTGCTCTTAAGAGTTTAGAGACCTCTTCAGGTTCAGAATTTGATTGCTGAGGGTCACAAGAAACTTCTCGAATCTTCATTAGAGTTGATGACATTCTATCATCGTAATGAGAGCCTTCTCCAAGCATTCGATAATAGACTGCTAAGCCTTCATGTGCAAGACCACCCAAGTCGAGAGACTTGTTTTTATAGATTACTGGCAGTCCTTTATTGTGATTGTGTCTAAAGTTATATCTAGCCGGACAAGTCTCGAATAGGTCAATTTTAGATGCGTCGAGGATTATGTTCGCCTTCGGCGTTTTAATAATATCAGTCATCATCATCTTTCTTTATTAAATCGTTTGCTACCAATACATCTACAACTAACTCTCGTATCAAGTCTACTTGTTGTTGTGTGAAGATAATTCCAGTTCCAAATTTAGGTTCGACTGCTGTATAGTATGTATCTTTACTGGGATGGAGAATCCAATGGCAAACTGGACATTCTAATGAGTCTTGTCCAGAATCCCTCAGATTTTTACGTAGCATATCATGATTTAATACACAAGATGGTTCTTTATCCATTATCGTTTCTCAATCTGCTTCATGTTATTGAAAACGACGAAGCTCCTTGCGGCTATCATTCCCACCCCTAGCAGCTTCGCTGCAACGGGGTGAGTCTTGTTCAGTTTAATCAATCCTTTAGTTGTTAGCAATCCCTCGCCGGCAACAACTGAATCAATCACATACACATTTTGAGTCGGAATGAGAGCCTCACGAACTAATCCCTTATTGATTCCGATGTGTGTGCTTGCGGCATCTGCTCCGTAAGTTAGCCAAATTCCAAATAAGATAATTTTCACTTTTTCCTCAAATCTAATCTATCAAATAACTCTTTAGTTGCAATCACTATGCACTCGTTACAGATACCAACCTTATGAGTTGATACTATTGCTTTTCTTTTCTTAGCTTTAGCTCCACAAAAAGAGCACCTACCTACTAACTTTTTCATTATTCTAACTCCTTTGTTAATGCCTCAATAATCTGTTTAAGTTCGTTCATATCCTTGTAAACAACACTTCCGACATAACTATCTGTGTCATCTTTACTATTTAAATAGTGATTATGCTTAAATATCTTAAGCATATCTCCATACACATCATGCTTAGCTACGAAGTACGAATCGATGAAAACTGGTTGAGCCTTCTCACTAATCTTGAAAATCTTGTCTACAGTCTGAATTAGTCTTGCACTTGCCGATGCGTCTAGAGGCTCTTTGCTAGCATTGTCAACTAATTAAATCTGGCCGGATTCGACTCGAATAGCTACTATATGTCTTGGAACTAAAATCAAATACGTCCCGTCCTTAGCGGCTAGACTACTCAAGACTCCAAAGAGTGTTCTAGCTGCCGGCGGCACCTCATCAATAATCAAATTTAGTTTCTTAAATGCCTTGATGATGTCAGGAACATTAACAGCTTTAATCTCTTGCTTGCCATTGATGCTGGTTATTACGGCAGCACATTCATCAGTTGACCTTCCAGTCAGGGCTGACATCACCGCCGGAACACAGTAGTGGTTCAATCCAAAATTTATTTTCTTTAGTTCAGTCATTTCCTGTATCTCCTAATATCACTATTTCTCTTTTAACAATTCTTATTCCTTCTAGAGTCGGCTCTCTCAATCCATCACTCTTACATTTTCTAAAGAGAGCCTCTAGTAGTCCATTCAGTAATTCTAACTCTTTAATTGTCATCATAACTTATCATCTATCTTCGCTTCTTCTATCTCTATCAACACAGGATTGTGAACCTTTTCTACCATCATCTTCTCAAAGTAGTCTCTAATGAATTCTTCTGTTACATTGTCATTCGCATCAAATTCAAGAGTCACTTTGATTCTTTTCATTCTCGCTCACTCCAGAATGCTCATAATCTCCAGGCATTTTGACCACGTGTGACTAGAATCTCCGCTAATTCTTTCATCAAAGACTGCTGATTCCACACTATTTCTTGATTGTCCATCGTCGCCGCTATTCTAGCTCTTTTAATTTCTACTAGCTCCGTTAGATACTCGTCGATAGTGCCAGCCGCGATCATATATGTAATCGACACATTGTTTTGCTGTCCGAAACGATGAAATCGGTCCTCAGCTTGTTCTTCTCTTACCGGCGTCCATTGACGTTCTAGAATTACCGCATCACTACAGAATTGCAAGTTAATTCCTTCTGTAAAGATGCATAGCATGATTCTATTCTCAGGAAGTTTAAACTTGTCTATTACTCTCTGTCTATCATCTCCCGGCAAGCCGGCGTGTAATACACAAACTTTTGGAAATCCTCCATCCTTCATGTATTCATTGAGTTTCAATTCTATCATTCCCATCACATCTTGGTGGTGAGTGAAGATTACGAGTTTGCGGTCTGTTGATAGAAGAAACTCTGTAGCGAAATCAACTACTTCAACAACCTTACTTCGTCCAGTGATATGCCGCATCTTAGACATGATAGCGATTTTCGGGTCTTGTGGACCATAGTCACCGGCATCGTTGTAGAATGAAGCCTCTAATTCTTTCATCGCAGCGGCATACTCTTTATTCAGATTCCTATTCAATTCTACGTGATGGTATTTCCGCTCTTTGCTTGGCAAGTCTTTAAGAACTTCGCTCTTTGTCCGACGAATGATTAAATTCTTTATATCTTCGTGGAATTTGTCTTTGTCTTTCAATCCGCCATATTTGTTCGCCCATCCATTGCTATACGAGTCAACATAGTTGTCAATATATCGCTGGAAATGGGGGAATAGCATTGGTGCGACTAGGTTTAGAACGGTATAATACTCTGCGGCATTATTGCTTATTGGTGTCCCGCTCATTGGTAGAATGTGTTGAATATCTTGATTTCTTACTAGCTTCCGGACCGCTTTCGCCCTATCAGAAAGATGATTCTTAATCTTCTGACATTCGTCGATTATCAGTGTCTTAATCGTATTCGGCGGAAGATACTCAAATAAATCATCTGTCTTGAGAATATCGTAGGTTACTACGTAAATGGAGAAGCCTGGCATTGCTCTTTCTTTGCCGCTTGCAATGACTTGTGTAAGAAACGTCTTATCCTTTGCTCCATTGATTGCACAAATTCTGTGTATCTCATGCATCCATTGAAGCTTGACTGTTGCTGGGCATACTATTACACACGGTAATAGCTTCTCAGGATGCAATCTGAGTAACGATGCTGACTCGATTGTATTGTGTGTGACAATGCAATTATTCGTGATATAGAGTCTACTAGGGGAATTTACAGAAATACAACGAACTGGCTCAACTGATACTAGCTCTATACTCTTAATAGACCTTACTGGTTTATACTTAGTATTTGGATGCCACTTGCTTGCTTTACGACTGAGCCTAAATGGATTGACTGGAGAGTTAATTACAATTCGGTATGCTAATTGACCTTTACGCTTCTCACCTTTGTATGTAAAGGTTGGATGCTTAAATGTAATTTTAACTGTCCCCCCTAAAGATTCTACTAGAAATCGTACATCTTTGGATAATTGCTCGGAGACTGTTGTATATTCAGTTACTCCATTTTTCCAGATGCTTCCATCTGTATCCATCAATCCTTTGAGGATTTCTGTTCTAATTTCAATAGTGTTATATAGATATGCTGGTGGGATGAATTTCGATTCGGACTTATGTCCATAAAGCCCCAACTTAATTATATCATCACTATAGTCTCTTTCAAGAAAGTATACTCTAGAGTTTTCGCTATTCTGCTCACTTCTACGTATAACTGGAAATGCGTCTGCTATTTCCTTATCTCCAGATACGAAACTTACTTGATATTGCGTAAGATTCCCATCTCCTATCAATACACCTAACTGATAGGCATCTATTGGAATCTGTCTAATTGGGAATTGAATTGCTTCAGTTGTTGGAATGAATAGATACTCTCTGCCAGATTTCCAATCTTTAGTTAATCTTTCATATAGGACATTTGTCTGTATTGTCTTATATGGTTTATTCCTATTCCTATCATTATGAGACTGAACAGACCATAGATGTTCTCCGTCTACTGTTGCAAACGTTCCATCTGCAAACTCTACTTTATAGACTGGTAGAACCCCCCTATCATATACTCCAGTTATCTGATAGATTTTTCCATCATTGCTAAATACATCATCACCAATTTTAATATCTTCAAATGTTTTGAATCCGTTTGGAGTTAAGATTGTATCAGATAGAATCTGCCCCTTGCCCAAACCTTGCTCATCTGCGATAATACATCGCATGTTCGAGTCTTCAGCAAATCTAATAGCTTCAATCTGATACGGTCGCGGCTTTCCTCCGTCTGAGAATACGATAGACTCGTATGCCGCATCGGTCGTCTTCTTCAGAATAGCCGATTTAATGACATGTCCACAAGCTAGTGTGATTCTTAGCTGAGTGCCGAATTTGATTCTAGACTTCTCAACAGCAATTTTCTTGCACTCTGGACATTCTTGGCGCAGGATACTAGTTAATGCCATCAGGCTTCGCCTGCGTCTTTTCCTGAAACATTAAATGTATTCTTGATATTCTTAATGAACTTTTTATCATCTACCGTCTCTTTAAGGATTCTGAATGACACCACAAACTTGTCAATGTCTGGAGATAGCTTGGCTAATTCCCTTAGTTCTTTGGCACTCCTAAGAATATCTTGAGTCTCTCTTGTGAAAGCCATTCTAATTTCTTGAATAGCCATTAAATAGTCTTTCATGACACTTATGACTACTTCAGATGTCATACCTACTTCACTGCTAAGACTATTAAATATCTTCTTTGTTCCTTCTAGTTGCTCTCTAGCAATCTGTAATTTCTTCTCAAATTCGGCTAGCATTTCTAATTCATCGTTGATAACATGTAGCTTATTATATGTTTCAGTTTTCATCACTTTACCTTTTTAGCAAAAGGATTCTTATACGCTGGCTTTGCTGATTCTGGTATTGCTTCCGTGACAGTCACTTGCGGCTTTATTAACAGCTTAGCTTCTCCGCCGTTCAAAATTGCATTGATTGCTTCTTGCTCTTTCGTGATTTTCTTTGCGAATGGATTCGGCTTTGCTGTATTCTGGACTCTATTAACTACTCCACTCATATTCCTGGCTGACACTGCTTTGTTTGCATCCTTGTCTGCGTCAGGATTGCCGGCGGCTGCATACAATTCTTTAATCTGTTTTTCTATTAACTCTTTCCGGGACATTCGCTTTCTGATTACATTGATTGCATTTGACTCTGTTGTCGTCTTCTCGGATTCAAAGCCTGGACCATTAACCTTACGCTTCGCTTTCTTTTCTTCTTCGTTTACATGGTCAACGGCCTGAACAGTAACCTTAGCATGAAAGATTATCTGACATGCTTCTTCTCTCAGTGCATTTCTTTCTAATAGTGTTTTGGCTTGAGCTATTTTAACTTCGCCGTTAAATAGCTTAGCGAATAATTCTTCTTGCGGCGTCATAGGTTCGGCTCCGTTCGTTAAGTGATAGATTCTAATATCTCTAATAAAATACTTATCCGGATTCCAAATCTTATTCTGTGAGTCTTGATAACAAAACTCACAGAATGGATTGTAATCACTGTGTTCTTCCGAGCAGGCTGGACAAAGCCACACTAAGATTTAGTCTTTTGCCAGATTTCACGACAGCATTGAGCAATGTAGCTATAAGCAGCCGTTCCACTAGCTAATCCTTTGACTGAAGATAATGAGGATAAATCAATTTCGTCTCTAAGCCATGCTGCCACAAGCTCGTAATCTTGAGCAGAAAAGTTATTTGGTCTAGTCTTCTTAGTATTCTTAGCTTGTTGTAGTAACGATAGTCTCTTAACCATTTATCAAACTCCTAGCTGAGCATTAGTACTCAATCGAGACGCCAAGCATATGCACTTAGCGGCTCTCAGAGAACTAAACTACTTCGTCATCTGGCTTTACTTCGGTGACTGGAACATGCTCAATTTTTCGAGTCATTTGAATAGCCGTTACTAGCTTAAACACCAGCGAAGCTGGAATAGTGATTTCATCCCAATCCTCTACTCCGTCCTTATCTACCTTTACTCCAGTCGTTAGAGTAATCTTTCCATTCTCCTTTATAGAACACTGAATACCATAATGGTCGAACGTTAGCGGCTGATGTCTGTAGACTTTCTTAATCTCTTGACCAGATTGATTAGTCATGCCTGGATTATTGTGGAAACTCATTTTTCTTCTCCTCTTTCTTTAATTCAGCTAGTCTATCTTTCGCTGCTTCTAGTGCTCTATTAGCTTCTAGAATTACTCTCTCATATGATGCCATTTCGCTTTTTAATTGCTCTTTTCTAAATTCTTCTTTCATACTCATTACTAGCTTCTCCTATAACACGAAGTGGACGGCGCCTTTGGCGAGCGATTGTCGAAACAAATGAAATAGTGAATGTGATTCTTTACGTATTTAATGCTGTAATACCAGGCTGGATAACTAATAACATTATGACAAAGACAGCAACGAATCTTTGCTGGATGTATTGCTTCTATAGTAGTTGGCTGTGAGATAATTAAACTAAATTTCTTAGAAATATGAGACTGTAGTCTAGGTTGGCCAGAGGCTAGATTTAAAATGTGAGCTAATCCGCCTCTACCGTAGTTTCCCATTACTCCAGATATAATATGTATCACTTTAGCTTCTTCTATTGTAGCTGAACCAGATAAACTAATTCTGTCTAGTATTTCTTGTTGCTCTTTTTCGTCTAACATAGTTTGACTCTTTCGCGTTTCCTGTCGCTACCACGGGCCAGGCTGTGCAGGGGTGCTCCACCACGTTCCGGCGTATCGGGAGAAGTCTGTAAGTCGTTGCGCGTGTTGGAGTTGTGGCTTGTTCGTGGCATGGTCTGGTTCTGTCTACCTCTATCCTAGCATAGTGGGGGGTGGATGTCAAGGGGTATCTGTGTCCTCTTTTGGGGACAGTCTTCTCTTCTTCTCTTATATATAATAATATATATAAATAATAATAAAAAATATATAAGAGTGTATAGAAAAGAGGACACGAAAAAGACTAAAACCCCCACCCCCCTACTTTGAGGTAGGGAGCCAGACAGAAATGGGAAAACGCCAGCAAACCCCTGCAAACATTGGCGCTTGTGCGTTTTTCGGACGTTCGCCCGCCTGATTTTGGGAGCCCGGAGTGTGCGAAAATTGGGGCGAAAACGTGGAAGAACGTGAATTAGTGTTCGACACCTAGCAGGCTGGAAAGACTACTTGACAAATGCAGAATTTTATGTTACTATTATTTTGTTGGAGAGCGAGTCGAGCGACCGAAAAGCTTGGCAGAAGAAACGGAGCGACTTACAAAATGAGTGCTTGACAAACGAGCTAGAACGTGATACACTTTACTTGTTGGTTAAGACGACCGACAAACGGAAACGCAGACCGAAAGAGAGACACAAAATGAGCGAACAGAATCCGACTCCGGCAGAGATTGCAGCGAAGGAAGCGGCCAAGAAGGCAAGAGAAGAGGCAACGGCGGCGAAACAGAAGCTTGCCGATGCAGAGAATGCTACTCGTTCTGGAATGGGCACAAGGCAAGTAGTTGGAACGACTCGCGGACGGAATACTGTTCCATTCATTTACGAAGCTTTTTCTGGTGATTTCGCTGATAGTCTTCCGAAGTCTGTTGATGATTTCCTGGGTTTCACGAAGCTGGATGGGGACAATCCACTAGTTGTGACCTATTTGATTGAAGGTTACAATTCAATCAGTGAGAGCAACGGAAGCGACCCGCTCAATGAGTATATTGACTCAACCTGGCCGGAAGATGTTCAGAAGCGTTTCAAGGTGGTCATTCGGAACTACTCGCAGGATTCCAACATGTCAATTGAGGATACTGTTGATTTGCTTCGGGATGGTATTGTGAAAGGGATTCAGGCTAAGCTGGCTGCTGAAAAGGCTTTGCAGCCTGCGTAGACCATTACTGAAGAGGGTTTAATACCCGAAAACCGCTAGAGAATATCCTAGCGGTATAATGGATAGCTTGTCAGGCTCGTTGCAGGTCTGGCAGCGCCTATGAAGCGACTTAGCAACTATCGACTTAGCAACTAGACTTCATAGGTAGAATCGAAAATGGCCCGCTCTTAAGTAGCTACTAAGAGTCGGGCCATTTTTAGTTTTAGTTGTAATAGACAGATTGAACCTGGCGCTTGATTTGGAGGAGTAGAGCTAGTCTGATAACTTCGTTCACTTCGGCTTCAGTCATTAGAACCTTCCAGACTCCGTTGTTAAGAATTTCAAAGTTTGACATTTCAATCCTCTCCCAAAGAGATATGCTGCGCAATGTGCCAGCTATCATCAGGCAGATGGGAGAGATAACTAATTGCGTACCGTGAAGCTTTCGCGTAAGACTTGAATGGTCCGTAAGTATACCATTCATTTTGATAGACAACAATCATCCACATTTTACACTTCGCTCTCAGCGTAATAAGTAGCTGTGACCGTTCTGAAGCCGGAAATACACTTCTGGATTGCGCGTGACGCGAGCAACGATGCATTCAATCTCGACGATACTTAAGACTCTCATAAATCACACTCCTATACTTATAGTAGTGCTAGCCGGATTCGGTGTCAAGTCTTTTCTTTCTTTTTCTTTAGCCGGCGAAGCCGGAAATCTAGTGACCCCCAGGCATACCCCACCGATATATAGTGGATGTTAAATAGTCTTACAGTGCGGCTATTCGTCTCTGACTAAAGCGTCTCTGACCAAAGTCTTTTCTAATCATTCACAGAGAAATAAAAAATTATAATAATCACATCTGACAATATCAGACAGAACTGATAATATCAGAACACCTTAATTTGCTAACAATTCCTGCAAATTTTTCACTTGACAAGTTTCGATTCGGTGCTAGACTGTAAGACATAGGGCGACGTGTAGTTTCATGATGAAAGTTTTAATTGCTTGCGAACAATACAGTAAAGTAAGAAATGCTTTTATTGCCAAAGGACATGATGCTTGGAGTTGTGACATCTATTGGGCGGCAGGTAATCATATTCATGATGATGTACTAAATCATCTTAATGAAGGATGGGATTTAATGATTGCTCATCCTCCTTGCACCTATTTAGCCGTTAGCGGGGCAAGATGGTTTGCTGATAGGATGCCAGAACAGGTTGCAGCATTAACATTCGTGCGAGCATTAATGTCTGCATCAATAGATAAGATTGCAGTAGAAAATCCAATTGGAGTCATCTCCACTAATATTAGGAAACCGGATCAGATTATTAATCCTTGGGAATTTGGTCATCCGGAAACTAAAGCTACTTGTTTATGGCTTAAGAATCTTCCTCTTCTAAGACCTACAAATATTGTAAATGGGAGATTTCCAAACGTACATACTATGTCTAAATCTCATAATAGAGGAATGCTTAGGAGTATAACTTATCAGGGAATTGCGAATGCAATGGCTAGTCAGTGGGGATAGAATGATAATCTCAGATGAAGAAGTAGAACGGCGATTGTCTTCCCCGTTTAATCTCATAAACAAGTTAAAAAATTCTAATAATTCTAATAGAAAAAACGCAATGGAATTGTTCACAAGGCGTCATCAAGTAGAAAAAGAAGTCGATGATCACTTCAATAATGTTGAATTAACTAAGACGGAAACAGCCAAAGCAGAAATAATAATTCCAGAAACGCATGATGCGATGATTTCCGAGGACGAGAATAAAACTACTACACTAGACAGCTTGATTCAGAATCATGAAAGCCAGATTAAGCTAGGCTTGGCTCACGACAAGTCTTTGAGTCTTCTCTCTCGTAGTATTGATATTTTAGGAGCGAAGCTGGACGAAGTCAATGCTAGTAGGCTTCCGGCTGTAGTAATGGCCGCTAGCAAGGTTGTAGAATCAATTAGAAAAGAAAGACTAGAAGCTAGAAAGACTGATAAGGACCGCGAGGTCCACTATCATTTCTACACTCCTCAGCAGAAGAAAGTAGAGGAGTTTGAAATCATAGATGTTCAATAGTGTATGGAGTCAGAACTTACATCAATTTCTCCACTAGCACAAGATTTGGTTGCGGCTGGACAAAGAAGGATTAATCTAATATGGGAATATACGCAATCAATAATAGCTATTATGGTAGTTATTGCTACGCTTATATGTGGAATCTACGGAACAATAGAGAATGTTCAAGTTCCAACAATAATTAGTGTGGCATTTGGAATGATAACAGGATTCTATTTCTCTAGGACTAATCATGCTGCAATCGGTGGTATTGGATTCAAGCCGCAAGGGCCATACGAAGGAAGATGAAAATGGGACAACTTCTTGCTGGAATGACTGGACAGTTGGTTGCGGCAATGAGTGGAGTTCCATATGTTTGTCAGAATAATACTGTCACCGGCAATGGTGATACAATAGCAATTCCTCCATCATTTAGAAATCACACTTGGATTATCTCTGCGGCAGCCAACGTCAACGCCGGAGCCATCACTGTGGAAACATCGAATAATCCTACAGATCCTAATACATGGGCTGTAGTTATTATGGCTAATAGTGTTGCTAATCCGTTAACAGTTGTTGCCGGAGCCGACCTAATGATGGAGCATACAGGATTATTGAATTTTGTTAGAGCTAGAATATCCACTACGATTAGTGGTGGAGCCGCTCCTGGTGTGACAGTAACTTATGAAGGAGCGAAGAGTTATTGAATATAGCGTCAGCCACTAGACGGTCACGGTCACGGTCACAGCAACATTGAATCAGAAATTGAATCGGAAGGGTTAAAATGAAAAAAGCAATTTTCGCAATTGGGTCCCTCCTCTTCGCGACGGCTGCGAGCGCACAAGTAGTAATAATTGGACCAAATAGTAGACTAATTTGGAGTGATCCGCTTACTCCATTGGCTACTGCACAGACATTGGTTCCAACTCTAACAGTTGATGGAACAGTTAGTACAGTAGTACTAGTTCCAACTTGTATAGTTAACACTACACTATCTACAACTTCAGATTGTTCTTTTCCAGCTTCAGTAGTTCCGATTGGAACACATACGATTACAATGACAAATACTCTAGGGACTCTAGTTAGTACTGCATCTACGCCGTATTCATATACGACAATGCTAATTCCAATTCCAACTTCTGTCCACATTGCCCGAGCCGGTCACTTCTGGAATAAGCATTACGTCTTGGGATAAAATAGGATAGAAAATGAACTACCTCAATTATACAGTCGTCAATGGAGCAATCACTCAAGGAACTCAGGCTGAAATTGGTCCTAACTGTATCTTTGAGGCAGTAGGAAATATTTGGTCTGTTGATGGTCCAGCATTAGGATTTCTTTGTTCTATTGTTGTGACTTGGGTTAATAAAGCCGCTGGCCGCGTTCAATTCGACTCTCGTCCTTTGAATGGGCTAGCGGCTAATGTAAACTTCTCTGCGTGGGGAACTGCAATAGTTCAATCAGATGGCCGGTATGTAATTTCTGTGTAATTATTATATGAATATTGCTGCTTTTAGTTCAGCCGCTGACTCTAGTAGAAATAATACTAGGCCAGCGGCTAAAAAACAGAAGCCGCTAGGTCATTTCGATTCGAGTGATCCAGGTGGTGATGTTCATACTGTTTGTCCGCCAGAACAAATTATTCCATCGAATCCAACAAAGCTGTGGTGGAGAGGTGATTTTGGTGGAATGACTCTTGATAGAACTCCTCCATTAGTTCAGGGAGGAAATACAACTCCACAGAATATGGTAATGACATTCTTTATCGACAGATACGATAGAGAATGGCAAGACGAAATTATATTTGCTCATTGTGAGAAGAGCTACTCTCACTTTCATGCTTCTCCTCCAGAAGACCGGACTAGCCTCTCAAATTGTAATTCACAAGTTCAACTCTTTCAATATATCCAGTCGTATGGAAATTACGTTTCATACTGGGGAATAGGTTCAGTAGATCAAATAGCACAACATGGATGGCAAGCCGTTAGCGGCTTATATCTTCCATTCCTTAACGCTCTTCAAGCTGCTGGCAGTAAGACGTGTGAGAATACGATTCTAATAGTAGGAGAAGAACTCAATAGCTGCACGACTCCAGACTCACTCCTTGATATTGTCACAAATCTTTCACCAATTTGTCAATCAATTGGGATTGATATGTGGCTTCATTTTACTAGTAACTATCCAGCATGGCCTAGAGCCGGTCAGACCCAACAAGGCTTTTGGGAAGCAATGATCGGATTAGGAGTGAAAGGATTGTGTTGGCAATCAAATGCATATGATTTAGCCGGGACGATGGGTGGACATATGTGGGATTCAAGAAAAGTAATTCCACCCCCAGGACGGTTTGTTGCATTTGAAACGAGAGCATACGCTCAATTAGTAGATCCTACATTGAAATATACTGAAGAAGTTGGATGTTTAACTGGATTAGAAATGATTTATTGTCCCATAGCCGCAGGCAGCAACATTCTCCCAGTAGCAGGATTCGGAAATGGTGGTCGGTATTTGGATGGAAGTCCAATCTGAAAGAAGGATAGAATGAAAGTGATTGCAATCGTTAGTCTAGTCACTCTATTATCTGCGTGTTCTGCAACTCCGCCGACGGTGAGTCCGACAAATCCCACAGCGACAGGAACACAGACACTAGTAAATGTATTGAATACTATTGCTATTATAGCCGTTGCGGCATCACCGATTGATGGCATTCCAGCCGCAGACAACGCTCTAATTCAGAAAGCAATTCCTGGATTAGTTGCTATTGCTCAGGCCGCAAAGACTGGTTGGGTTAGTGTGGTAGATACTGGACTAAATGATCTTCTTCCATTATTGACTCCGGCTACTCAAGCTACTCTAGGACCATATTTTAATGGTGCTCAGGTTATATTCGGAGTTCTTTATAGTCTTGGATTGAGTTAATGCCAGCAAAGCCTTGGTGGAAAAGCAAGACAATCTGGTTTAATGTATTAAGTCTAGCCTTAGCGGCAGTGCCAGGGCTAGGCTTGAATCCATTAACTATCACAGCTATTATGGGAGTTGGGAATCTAGCTCTTCGATATTTGACTACGCAGCCTATTAGTATTCTACCAACGGCGGCTAAATAAATGTGGTATCTAACTTGGATATTTTGGGTAGGAGTGGGTTTAATTATTATTTTTGAAATTATAGAATTTAAAATAAATAATGGTGAAACAATTAGTGAAATTACTTGGAGAGTAGTAAGAACACATCCTATAGTCCCATTTTTAGCTGGAGTTCTAATGGGACATTTATTCTGGCAGAGTTCTTTAATTTATTCTGGTCTTTGTAAATGAGTAGAAAACAATATTTTGAGCAAGATTCTTGGCCTCAAATTCATAGAAATAAATATGGGGTTTATCGACTGATGCAACTTACTAAAAATAGAAAAGTAAGAAGGGTCACTTGCGGCTCTATTGAATACCTTCTAAAACTACCCAGAAAGAATAATCGTAGATGGATTGAACTTAATATTCAACCAGCAGTGATCGGAAGTGAATATGTTAGACACTAATATGCTACCTCAATCATTACGTGGATTATCAGACATGGAGATTCTAGCTTTAACTATTTATGGTGAAGCTAGAGGAGAGCCGGTAGAAGGTCAAATTGGCGTCGGCTCTGTTATTCGGAATAGAGTTGTTGCTAGTAAGCAATCCTATAAACAGGAATGTTTAGAGCCAAAGCAGTTCTCCTGTTGGAATGATGAAGATCCAAATTATCCAATCCTTACTGGACTAGCTGATAAAATGGTGGGTGCCGGCGGCTTAGTACCAGAGCCGATTTTGAAGCAATGTATGTATATTGCAGTTGGTATTATTAATGGAGCAATTCTTGATAACACAAATGGCTCGAAAAATTATATGACAAATGATTTATATCATGCTAATATAGTTCATTGGGCTAGAGATATGAAAGTTGCCGCAGTGTATGGCAAGCAGACTTTTCTAGTCTAATGGTCAAGTTATTTCTATCTGGATTAGGACTTGTGTTCTCATTAGTCTATTATGGAAGCTGGCATGACTCTCATCACACTCCATTCTTGACTGGACCAAACTATTATCCAATTAATGAGGGATGTCATTTTAGAGGAAGAGTACTAGTCTTGTGTTATAGAGTAGAAGATGGGAATCTCAGTCGCTAACGGCATAATTTCTTCTGATCCAGGAAATGGATTCTTTGAGGATTTCGTTTCTGAGAAGAATATTAAACCACATCCAGTTCAGGAAGCACTCTTATCACTTCCAGATCAAATCTTTGAGGCACTTTATGGAGGAGCCGCCTACGGCGGGAAGAGTTGGATTCTTACTCTATTACCTTTATTCAGAGGGTTCTATAAGTTTAGAGGATACAAAGGTATTATCTTTCGAAGAAAGTTCCCTGATCTTGAAAGAGAAATTATTCGACTTAGCAAGGAATATTATCCAAAAACAGGAGCAAAATACAATGAGCAAAAGCACTCCTGGGAATGGCCAGAATACAATTCTTATCAAGACTTCGGACACGTCCAACACGACACAGACATCGTAATGTATGACTCTGCTCAATATAACTACTGCTCTTTTGATGAACTCACTCATTTCAGCGCTCACCCATATCATTATATGGTTGGTTCTCGTGTTCGCCCTTCCTCCTCTTTTAATATTGCTATTGTACGGAATGGGAGCAATCCTGGAGGAATTGGTCAGACTTTCGTTTATAATCGTTTCGTTCGTCCGTCTGAAGATGGACACGTAGTAATAAGAGATGTTAATACAGGACTTCTTAGAATATTTATTCCAGCGAAAGCAGAGGATAATCCATATGGAATGGAATATGATCCTCTCTACGTTAAGAAGCTTGAAATACTAAAAGCGGTATCGGAGGCCGAATACAAGGCGAAGAGATATGGAGACTGGCATGCGTACAAAGGAAGCGTCTTCACATCATTTCGCCCAATGCGATTTCCAGGTGAACCAGATAACGCTTTGCATGTTATCGAACCTTTTACAATTCCGGAATGGTGGCCCCGTATATTGTCTATTGACTGGGGAAAGCGAGCGATGTGTTATGCAATGTGGGGAGCCGTTTCGCCAAATCATAGAGTTTATGTTTACAGAGAACATGCTTGGTATGGAAGAGATATACCATTCTGGGCTAGTGAGATCAGACAGACACATGCTCAGAATGATGAACAAATCGCATACACAGTTCTATGCGGGTCTGCTTGGCAATCAAGAGGTGGAGAATTAATAGCTGACGAGTTTCAAAAATACTCTGATCTCGTTCCTTCATCGAGCGAGAATACTCCGGGAACTAGAATAGCCGGATTGCAATTAGTTCATGACTTTCTACGTTGGGAGAAAAGAGAAACTTTAAAGTCTAAAGGTGAATTCTACGATTTGAAGCTCTCTCAGGAGATTTATAGAAAATACGGACCAGCAGCCGTTGAGGCATATAAGAAACAATTCTATGATGAGCCTGAAGAAGAGAACTTGCCAATATTACAAATCTTCAAAACCTGTAAAGTTTTAATAGATACAATACCGATGGCAATCTATGATGAGAAGAAAATCGAAGATATTGCTGAGTTTGAGGGAGATGATCCATTAGATTGTTTACGGTATTTCAGTAAAGCTGCTATGAAATTTATTATGGGAGAAATTGGAGAGTTGAGTTTTGCTGAGAAGAAACAAGCTGTAATCTCTGATTATAATGTAGATAATGATGTTACTAGAATGTATCGGAGGATGGAAGCGATTGAGATGCACGACGCTCACACTCTTCAAGATTGTATTCCTGTTAGCCGTCGGAGTCGATTCGCTAGAATGAGGCATTAAATGCTTAGATTCTTATCATTCCTCTTTGGCAAACCATTCGAGCCTTGCAAGAGCTGTGAGACTCTCAAAGAGCAAATCTCTTATTACAGAGATGAAAATAAGAGATTGACAGACACTCTTCTCTCAATAGTCAAACCAAAAGAAGTTGAAGCTGCTCCGGTCGAGATTAATCCAGTTGGGCAGAGTTCGGCATTATTTAGTAGGAGACGAGCGGCATTAGAGGCTAAGGATAGAGAGGAAGCCGCAATCATCGCTCGCAGACAGCATATTGCTTTGCCTGATAATCCTAGAATGACTGGTAAGATTACTAATATTACAACTGTAGACGAACTAGAGAAAGAACTTGGAATCGACGAGAAGGAGGCTAACTGATGGCAGGCAATGCAGCTCCGGCTACTGTTACGATTACTGCACCAATAGGACCAGGAGGTACTGTTACAGCATCGAAGTTCACAGATGTACAGGATATTGAAGTAGATTTCTTTCATAACTTGATTAAGATTATGAGGCAGGGCTCTGGCTCAACTCAAGTCTATGCTTATGATCCAATTAATACTGTTACTTGGACGATTAGTGCTGGTGTAACGGCTATTATAATCTCAACGTAAAGAGATGGCAAATCAACCTCTAATTATAGCTACAGTCAAGATTACTGCTACAGATATAAATGGTAATAGAACAACTAAACAATTCAATTCAGTTTATGGAGTGAACTTTGATTACAATAAGGGAATGGTAGCAATCATTGATGCTACAGGAGAATTCTATTTTTCTCTAAGCGTAGTAACTCAATTTACTAATATTATATCTGGTGTTCCAAATTTCCATACTATAACGATTCTTTAATATGTCTGCATGGGAATCGTCCTCACTAGCCGCTAGCGACGGTCTAACTAGGCATAGTAGCGGCTTATTGAAAAATACTAAGCTAAGACTATCTAAGCAGCATATCATGTCTAATAAGATGTTTGGTTCTAAAATGGGAAAACACGGTAAGGATTTTAAGATTGGAAAGATGTTCAAAAAGAAAGGTAAAGGAATTATGAAAGGTTCGACTACTGCTGAGCCACATAAAGGTATTGGACCATCTGTAGAAGAATTCGATGATATGATGGGAAATGCTTCTAAGAGTCTAAAGAAAAAAGGCTTTAGCAGGAAAATGTTTGGATAATGTCATTCCGCGGCGGAGTACGACGTATGGAATGTCTAGAGCTGAGTTAGCTATTTATGAAGCTATGAGGATTATAGAAGAGATGAGAGCTGATAAGAGGCTAACTGAAGCTCTTGATCTATTAGAGCAGGCTAGAGAGAAAGTTGCTGATTTTATAGATGGAGTAGATTAATTGCCTGCCGTTAGTGGCAAACAATATAGATTCATGGCAATGGTGTCGCACGGCGGGAAGCCGCAAGGTGGTATTGGACCGAGTAAAGAAGTAGCTGAGGAATTCGTGCATAAGACTCCGGCTAAGAAAAGATCTATCTGGTCTAAGAAAAAGAAAAGATAATGTTTCCTCCTAATCAGCCTCCTACACAGCAAATGCCGCCTCCAGCGGAGAAGAAGAAGAGAGAACCATCTAAAGAAGAGTTTGAAGAGATTTCTTCTCTATTGAAGACAGTAGCTGACCATTTTGATAAAGAAGACCGTCAAACTAGAGAAAGACAAATAAGATTTTGGCGGAGATTGAAATTATACTGGGCTAGTTTTTCCCAGATTTACTGGTCGGAGAAGGCTCACGATTATAGGACTTTTGATAGGGGAGATTATGATGATAGCGGCGACCAGCTATATTACGATAAGCCAGTCAATGTTTTTAAGGCATTTTTAGAGACTATTATTGCCGCACTCAGCATTCAAATTCCTGCGATAAGCTGCGTTCCAGATGATGCCGATAATCCACTAGATGTCTCAACGGCTAAAGCCGGAGACAAGATAGCTGAACTCATTTATAAACATAATGATGTAATGTTCTTGTGGCTTCATGCTCTACAAATATTCTGTACAGAAGGGCTAATCGCTTGTTATAATCATGTCGAATCTGATGAAGAATATGGAACATATGCAAAGCCTAAATATCAAGATGAAGAAGTTGATTCGTATGTTTGTCCCGCCTGCGGCGCCCGTGTGCCAGATGAGATGTTCGATCCTGGAGATGATGATAATGAACCTCTCTGCATGGAATGTGAAGCAAAATTAGACCCGCAACAACAGAAAGTTAAGATAAAGATTCCTAGATTAATTGGAACAACAGATGAGCCTAAATCTAGAGTTTGTTTAACTGTAGTCGGAGGCTTGTACGTTAAAATAGCGAATTATGCTAAATGCCAGGCTGATACGCCTTATTTGATTTACAGCTACGAAACTCATTATGCGAATGCTTTAGAGTGTTATCCTAATCTAAGAGAAGAAATACCACATGGAGGTTGGACTACTGTTGGAGTGAATGACCCGTATGAACAATATGGAAGACTCAACACTCAATACCGTGGTGAATTTCCGGAAGAGAATGTAACAGTCAAACATTCATGGCTGCGTCCCGCCTCGTTCAACGTATTAAATGATGAAGATTATAAGAAGTTAAAAAAGAAATTTCCTAAAGGTGCTAAGATTACATTAGTCAATGATATTCCAGCAGAGTATAAGAGTGAGTGTTTAGATGACCATTGGACTCTCACTCAAAATCCAATGTCGGATTTTCTTAATCATGATCCGCTTGGAGAACTTCTTACAAATATACAAGATATTGTAAATGATTTGATTTCATTGACGTTGCAGACAATTGAACATGGAATTGCACAGACATTTGCCGATCCTGGAGTTGTGAACTTTGCTGCTCAGAAGCAAATTGAAGCAATGCCGGGAACCATTACTCCAACAAAAGCAGTCGCCGGCTCAAGAAACATCAAAGACGGCTTTTATACATCTCAGCTCGCGTCGTTGTCTCCCGAAGTAATGAACTTTTATAAGATTATTCAGGAGCTGGGACAGTTTGTTTCTGGTGCTCTTCCATCAATATTTGGAGGAAATCAGGCAGCGGGAAGTTCGCGAACAGCATCAGAATACGCAATGTCTAAAGGAATGGCATTGCAGAGACTCCAGACTCCTTGGAGAATGATGAATATATGGTGGAAGAAGATTTTTGGTAAATCTATTCCAATGTATATGAAATCTATGGTTGATGATGAGAGAATCGTTGAGAAGACTGAACAGGGAGATTTTATTAATGTTTATATTAGAAAGGCTGAACTCGATGGAAAGATTGGTTCGATTGAATTAGAGAGTGATGACAAGCTCCCTGTGAGCGACGAGCAGCAAGCTGATATGATTATGCAATTATTTCAAATAAATAGTAGTTTAATTACTGGAGCTTTGATGGACCCAGAGAATTTGCCAAGTATTGCTAAAGTAATTAAGATTCCTACATTTAGAATCCCTGGTGAAGATGATAGAGAGAAACAGAATGAAGAGATTGTTGAATTGGTTAATGGCTCTCCGATTCCTCCAGATCCTCAAGCAATTCAAGCTTTCCAATCTCAGCAGGCACAGTCGCAACAGACTAGCCAACCTTTACAAGCGGCACCTCCTCAAGAACAACCATCAGTGCAAATAGATCCTGATGTAGACAATCATCAAGTTGAAGCTAGTGTTTGCAAATCTTGGCTAATCTCTCCGGCCGGAAGGCTAGCGAAGAGAGAGAATCCTAATGGATATAAGAATGTTCTATTACATATGAAAGCTCATATGGCAGTTGTTCAACAAGCACAACAAGCGCAACAATTGCATGATGACCAGCTTAAATTAGCTGGTGTTAAAGATAAACAGAAGTCTGATGATGGAATCTCTCCGCATGTTCAGAATAAGAAACCTCCAGAGAAATCTGGAAAAATAACAGGAGCCGCTAATGCCAGCACCCCCGTTCAATAGTCTTTTAGATAGTGGTAAGACTACAGAATCAGCGAGGCAGCCTGCTAAGTCGCAAACGGCTGATGATATCAATGACTTATTCAAAGAACTAGATAAAGATGATGTCATTCCAGAAAAGAAAGAAACTCGTAAAGAAACTAAAGAAGATAGAGAAGATAGCAAACCTATTATTGATGAAGGTGATGATGAGCTGGAACTTGTCGAGCCAGATGAAGATGTAGAAAAATTAGATTTAAGTGAGAAGTCTGATGATGAATTAGAAATAACAGCTCCTCCTAGAAAGAAGGAGATTTTAAAGGAATATCCTGAATTATTCAAGAAGTTCCCATTTCTAGAGAAGATGCTTTATAGAGATAGGCAATACAATGAATTATTTGGCTCATTCGATGATGCGAAAGAAGTTGCTGAGAAATCGGAAATCTTCAACCAATTTGAATCTCAGCTTCTTTCTGGAAATACAGAACAAATTCTGCGCGAAGTTAAAGAGACTGATGAGAAAGCATTCAAAACTATTGTAGACGACTATCTTCCAACACTATATAAAGTTGATAAAGAATCTTATCTACACGTCACCGGCAATCTTAATCGAAGACTCATTATGGAAATGATTCAGGAATCTAATGGTTTAGCTAAAGACGATCCTGATGCTGCTGAGAACCTAAAGCAAGCAGCTCTAATTGTTAATAGATTCGTATTCGGGACTGCTCAATTCACTGCTCCTTCGAGGCTAGTCGAGAAGAAGGATGATGCCGCTAAGGACGAAGTTGAACAAGAGAGACTCCAGTACGTAAAAGAACGATTCGAGATAGCAAGAGACGATTTACAGAGTCAAGTTGATAATACATTGCGTGCAACGATAAGTGATTATATTGATCCTCGTGGAAATATGTCAGCATATGTGAAGAAGAATGCTGTTAGTGATGCGATGAAGATTTTGAGTGAGTCAATAGCTAAAGATGGGAGTGTTGTTAAGAATCTTGATAATCTTTGGAGAGCCGCATTCGACCAGAAATTCTCTAAGAATACGTTGGATAGAATCAAATCATTCTATCTTTCAAAGGCCAAAGCTAATCTCAAAACGGCAATTCTCAAAGCTAGGGCGGAAGCTCTAAAAGATGCGAAACCTT
>Ga0209167_10000244_pt1 | contig 48008 bp, 38 predicted proteins | sample Coa_R1_9_FD_187154 | JGI IMG/M metagenome (GOLD analysis project Ga0209167, IMG submission 187154) | Surface soil microbial communities from Centralia Pennsylvania, which are recovering from an underground coalmine fire - Coalmine... | ecosystem: Environmental > Terrestrial > Soil >...
CCGCTCCCGGGCGCTCGCTGGGTACCTCATGGCCGTTCCTCCGGCCTGCCGGTTTACCCCACTTCGCCCTCTCCTCGAGCGGACATTTCACTTGCTAATCCCCCGGACATATCATGTGCTAACGACATTCAAAAATTAAGTGCTTGACTTAGGGGGCGGGGTTCGCTAGAAACGCCGGATAGATGTGTCCTGTGGGAAGGTAAGGTTGTGCCCCTCAGCAACATATCGATCACTGGGTCCCGAACGGGGGTGAATTTGCGTGGCTGAAGTCGTAATTCAAGAGGGCGAATCTTTGGAGAATGCCCTCCGGCGATTCAAGAGAAAAGTCCAGGGCGAAGACATCATCAAGGAAATCAAGAAGCACAGTTATTACATGAAGCCTGGAGAGAAGCGCCGGGCCAAAGAAGCTCTTTCACGCAAGCGTCTTCGTAAGAAGCAGCGGCGGGAGCAGGATTAACTTAGGCGGAAATCCTTGGGTGCTTGGCACGAGCTTTTTTCTGTTCTTCTATCCGGAAAAGCAGGAAGTTTCCTTCATTCTCGGCATCATCTGATTGAGGGTGGCGCGAGTGTGAGCGCCGCTCGGCTACGGCCCGGAGCGTTCCATGGAATTCCACGATAAAGTACTGAAGTGCGCCGAGTGCGGCTCGGAATTTGTGTTCACAGCCGGCGAGCAGATGTTCTTCGCCGACAAGGGATTCAAGAACGAGCCCAAGCGGTGCAAGTCCTGCAAATCTGCGCGCGCGCAAGGAGCTAATGGCGGTACCGGCGCAGCGCCCGGCGTTCAACGCGTTGAAACGAAGACTGTCTGCTCGCAGTGCGGCAAAGAGACGACGGTGCCCTTCAAGCCGACGCAAGGACGGCCCGTCTATTGCCGGGAATGTTTCCAGCATCGGCGCACCATTGGCGGCGGAACGGCAGCCTCCGAGGTGGCAGGATAAGGGCAAGATTGGCGCGAACGCACGTCCGAAGTAAAATTGGCGCGTTCGACGGCGGCAACTTCCAGGGGAGTCGTTTTTCGCCTTCGATTACCTTTTTTGTGTGCGAGTGTCACGATGCGGCGGTGGCTGGCTCACGCACTGGAACAATTTCACGAAAAACCGCCAGGAATTTCTGCATTTCTTCCGGCTTGCCTACCGTCACGCGGAGCCAATTAGGCATCGACGGAAATTTCCGTCCTACCAGGATCTTGCGCTCGTGAAAAGCATGGATTACTGGCGTGACTTCTGCGCCCGTGTCCACCATGAAGAAATTGGCTTGTGACGGAATGACGCGATAGCCTGACTTCACCATCTGGTCCATCACCCATTTTCGACTGTCATTCAGCCGCTTCTTGTTCAGCGGCACTACCTCCGGATCATTGAGGCTGGCGATCGCCGCCAACAGCACAGCGGCATTGCCATTATCGAAGGTCAGTTGCTGGCTTACCGAATGTATCGTATCTCTCTGCCCGACAGCGTAGCCGAGCCGCATTCCCGCCATGCCGTAAACTTTCGAAAACGTCCGCGCCACAATCAAGTTCTTGTGCTGTGGAATCATATCGATCACGCTCGTGTATCGCGGATCTTCGACGAAATGGAAATAAGCCTCATCGGCAAGAACATACGTCGAAGCAGGCACCTTCGAAATAAAATCAGCGAATTCCGCGCGCGTGTTGATTGTTGCGGTTGGATTATTCGGATTGCAGACGTAAACCAGGCCGGTGCCATTCGCGCAGGCGCGCGCCATAGCCGGAAGATCATGCCGAAAATCCGATGTGAGCGGAACCTTTACAGCGCGGGCGCGGCACACACTGGCGTAATACGTAACCGCTTCGAACGTCGGTTCGGCAATCACCAGCTGTTTCTGTGCTCCGACGAATGCAGCATCGCACGCGCGCAGAATTTCCGTCGAACCGCAGCCGAGCACCACATTCTCGGGCGCCACATGATTCAACGTCGCAATGGAATGCGCGGCGCGCACCCGCAGCTCGTCGGGATACCGGCAGGCAATCGCTTCAGAACTGGTAATCGCGGAAATCGCGCGAGGGCAAGGCCCGTAGGGATTCTCGTTAAAATCGATGCGAATCACCTCGTCGCCTTCGGCGGATTTTGCCCGTTCCGCGGCAGGGTGCGCCATGATTTTGGGCGAGATGCAAGCGGCTGCCAGCAGCGCGCCCACCGACTTCCCAAATTCCCGCCGTGTGCTCCGCAGCTTCGGATTTTTTGCCGGCATGCCACCCTCCTCGAGAACAAGCTATCGCAGCGCTGAAGCCCGCGTTGCATACGCTCTGCGCTTGGGCGGGACTATACGACTCGCCCAAGCGAAGCGCAAGCTAAGCTGTGGTAATTCGGCAGTCTCCCGCGCGCGTTGACCATCCTGTGGCGAGAGCCTAAAATAATCAGGTGAAACAAACCAAACGGAAAAAGATGAGCAGCCAAGCGCCGGCTTCGAAGAATGCCAGGCACGCTGCTAGCGGCGCGAACGATCAGGCTCTGCGCGAACATCTTAAGAAGCTTCTCGATGGCGGCGGCGCGCATCTTTCGTGGAAAGAGGCGCTTTCCGGAATGCCCGCAGATTTGCAGGGCGTGAAGCCGCAGGGCTCGCCGCATACAGCATGGCAATTGCTGGAGCACATGCGCATCGCCTTATGGGACATTCTCGAATTCTCGCGCAATCCGAAACACGTCTCGCCGCAATTTCCAGAGGGCTATTGGCCGCCGGCAGAAACTCCGCCGAGCGCCGAAGCATGGGACAAAAGCGTCAAAACATTTGGCCGCGATTTGGAAGGGATGAAAAAGCTGGTGAGCGATCCGAAAACGGATTTATTTGAACGCATCGCGCACGGCAAAGGGCAAACGATTCTCCGCGAAGCGCTCGTTGCCGCCGATCACAACGCCTATCATCTCGGCCAAATCATGCTCTTGCGGAAAATACTTCGCGCATGGCCAGAGTAGCCGCTCAGTAATTCTAAACAATTTATGAAATTGGAATCATAATAGGGACCTGACTTGAAGAACAAATCAGCGGTCATCGAAGAAAATTCGATTACAGAAAAACATAACGGCAAGCGCGAAGCCGTTTTCGACGCCTTTCGGCGGTGGGGAGTTTACGAAGCGGAGCTCGATCCTCTTGGTGATCTGAAGCCGCAGCCCGTTCCTGAGCTCGATCAGTTGACGGGCGAAACCGCCGACGAGGCGCGACGAATTTATTGCGGCTCCATCGGTGCGGAATTCATGCACATGCTCGATGGCCAGCGTCGCCTGTGGATTCAAGAGCGTATGGAGTCGCCTGCGCCAGAGCCAGACCGCTCGCGCATTCTCGAACGGCTGGTGCGAGCCGAATTATTCGAGCAAGTGGTGCAGAGCCGCTATCTGGGCAATAAGAGATTTTCACTGGAAGGGCTTACGTCCTTGATTCCGTTGCTGGACCAAACGCTCGAAACCGCGGCGGAGCACAGCGTTGAAGAGTTGGTCATCGGGATGAGCCATCGCGGGCGTTTGAACGTGATGATTCACATCGTTGGCCGGCCTGCGGAAGATATTTTCGCGCGGTTTGAGGATGTGGACGCACGCAGTGGCCTTGGCGGCGGCGACGTGAAATATCACATTGGCGCGACCGGAGAATACACAACGCACAGCGGGCGCACGGTCAACATCCATCTGGTCTCGAATCCGAGCCACCTCGAAGCGGTGGACCCAGTCGCACTGGGACGCGCGCGCGCCAAGCAGACGCGTCGTGGTGAAAACGGAATCGAGCAGGTGCTTCCCGTGGTGATTCACGGCGACGCGGCGTTCGCAGGCCAGGGAATCTGGGCGGAAACCCTCAACTTCCTGATGATTGATGGGTTTTCAGTCGGCGGCGGCGTCCACATTATTGTAAATAATCTGATTGGATTCACCGCTGTGCCGGCGGAATCGCAGTCGTCGAGATTTGCTTCGGATATCGTGAAGCGCCTGCCAGTTCCGATTTTCCACGTGAATGCCGAAGATCCGGACGCGGTCGTGCGCGTGGCCAAAATGGCCGTGGAATATCGCTACACATTTCAGAGTCCGGTGTTGATCGATTTGATCGGCTACCGGCGCTATGGACACAGCGAGATCGACGACCCCACCATTACTCAGCCGCTGCGCTATCGCAAAATTCAGGCGCACCCGCCGCTGTGGAAGATTTACGCCGAGAGAACCGGCGCGGATCCGACCCGCACCGTGGAAGAAGTGCGCGCCGAGTTTGAAGCGGCGCAAAAAAAAGCCGTAAAGCTGGAGAAAATTCCGCGCATGAGGCAACTGCCGGATTACTGGAGAAATTTTCACGGCGGCCGGTACAAACCGGAGTTCGAGGTGGACACGGGCGTGCGGCAAGAAACTTTGCACACACTCACCGGGAAGCTCACCAGCTACCCCCCGGATTTCGCGATTCACCCTAAGGTGAAAAAACTGCTGGAGCAACGCGCGGGCATGGGCGCTGGAAAAAGCCCGGTGGATTATGGAATGGCCGAGGCGCTGGCGTTCGGATCGTTGCTGATCGAAGGAACTCCGGTGCGGCTGAGCGGAGAAGACAGCAAGCGCGGGACATTCAACCAGCGGCACGCTGCGCTGATCGACACGCAAACGGAAAAGGAGTTTGTCCCGCTGGCGAATCTCTCGCCGGAGCAGGCGCGCTTTGAGGTGTACAACTCTTCGCTTTCCGAGGCGGGAGTGATGGGATTCGAGTATGGCTTCAGCCGGGATTTTCCGGAGACGCTGGTGCTGTGGGAGGCGCAATTCGGCGATTTTGCGAACGGCGCGCAGGTCATCATCGATCAGTTCGTTGCGGCGGGCGAGGACAAATGGGGATTGCTCTCCGGGCTGGTGCTGCTGCTGCCGCACGGTTATGAAGGCCAGGGGCCCGAACATTCCAGCGGGCGCATCGAACGGTTTTTACAACTGGCGGCGCGCGACAATATTCAGGTGTGCCAGCCGTCGAATGCCGCCCAGTATTTTCATTTGCTTCGCCGGCAAGCGCTTCGCCGGTGGCGGAAACCGCTGGTTGTGTTCACGCCGAAGAGCATGCTGCGGCATCCGGCGGCGGCTTCGCCAATCGCCGATTTTTCGCTGCCGCGCTTCCAAACCGTTTTACCGGATGCGGAGGTGCGCGAGCCGCAACGCGTTCTCCTGTGCACTGGAAAAATCGGCCACGAATTGGTGATGGAGCGCAAACGGCGGCAAGATGCGCAGACGGCGATCGTTTTTCTGGAGCAAATGTACCCGTTTCCGGAGAAAGATTTGGAAGCAGTGCTCAGCGGCTACGCGAATGCGCGCGATTTTGTGTGGGTGCAGGAAGAGCCCGCCAATATGGGCGCGCTGAATTTTGTAATGCGCCGCCTGCAACGCGTGCTGCGCGGACACGCGGTGCGCTCGGTGAAAAGGTCGGCGAGTGCGAGTCCGGCGACTGGCTCGGCCAAAGCGCACGAACTCGAGCAGAAGACGCTGCTGGCGCTGGCGTTCGGCACCGGAAAAACGTAGCGGTGCCCCGGAGCGAAGGGCAGACCACGCGGGCCTAAATTCCACTCTCTATTTTTGGGAAATAATTACGCTGTGCGTTGTAGGCAGGACGCGCAGTTCATTCACCGCAAATCCAGCTTTACGAAACATCTGCTCGTATTCTGCGAAGGTGTAGGCATCGCCTGCCGGAGTCAGAGCAAGCATGATGGCCGCGAAAGAAGCCGGAACAGGCGGCGAGACGCGATCTTCATTGGGGACAAAATCGAGAGTTACGGCGTGGCCGCCACCCTTGAGCGCTGCGTGCACTTTGCGCATGAAATGTTCAATCTTTGCGGAATCATAATGATGCAGAAAATTCGGCAGCAGTGCCAGGTCGTACCCAGAACCAAGTTCAACCTCAAAGGCATCGCCGGCAATGGTGTGATATCGCGAGGCGACACCGGCACTCTGCGCATTTTGCTTTGCCACTTCGAGGACGGAGGGCCAGTCGGTCGCGTAGATCTCGGCATTCGGAAGATGCCGGGAAAAGGTGATGCCAAACATTCCGTGGCCTGCCGCCACGTCTAGAATTTTGCGTGCTGGCTTTGCCTCCTGCTCGGCCGCAAGAAAGAGCAATTCGGCCATCTGCGTTTGCAGCGGCGCCATGGAACGAGCGAATTCGACCCACATGGGATGCTCCGCTTCGGCCGAATCTTCCGCAACTTTCGGGGTTCCGCCAATCCGCACGGCGTCTGCGAAGTTGCGGAATCGGTCCTGCAGCAAGTCAGAGGCGACGAAATCGGCGCAACTGCCGATGTACGCCGGAGAGTTGCGGTCGAGAAACATGGCAGAATCAGAAGCGAGGCCATACCGGTTTCCATTCTTTGTCAGCAGACCGTTGACCACAAGAAAATCGCAGAGAATGCGGGCGCCACGTTCAGCGGTGCCACATTTCGCGGCAATCGCTGCGGGAGTGTCTGCTCCTCCACCGATCGCGGTGAAGACATCGAGATCGATAGCGGCTTTCAGGACTCCCGTCAGCTGGTGCGAGTTCAGCGACTGGAAAATCCGTTCTGGCGTGGGGCGCGGATTTTGGCTTGGAGCGGTCATCTCACTTCCTTTCTTTGGAAAGCAAAAGTATGCGTCACGGCGCTACCTCCAGCAAGCTGCAAAAAGTGCGTTTCGGTGCGGCCAAATGTTCTAGAGTTACGGTCACGGAGGTCACCATGAAGAGCTGGAACGGCCGTATCCGCCAAAGTACCAGCGCACCCCGACCGTGTTGTAGATTCCCAGCGGCTCTTTGTTCGGCCCGTAGTCGAACGTACCAAGGCTCTTGTCGAATGGGCTGAAAGAAGTGACGCCATGATTGGTGATGCGCAGTTCGAAATGCCTGGGAAGAGCGATGGCCAAGCCAAGCGTGCGCTCCCAAGCGAGCGGCCTCATGGAGTAGGTGTAGCTTATTTGTGGAATGTTATTACCGAAAAAAAAGCGCGGCTCGAAGAAAAAATAGGCGTGGCGAAGAGGGGTACGCGCAAATGGCTGGAATTCGACATAGCCGCTGGCCATATAACGCGCGAAGGACGAGCAGGGTTGCTGAGGCAGGTTGCAGCGGCCGAGGTCCGGCTCGTTGTGCGGCGGAGCCAGCTCGAAATTCGCGTAGCCGCGCAGAAAACCTTTCCCGAAAAGCAACGGACCCGGATAAGCGTTTTTGGACGAGGGAATTCCCTGCGAATTCTGCTGGGAATTCTGGGACGAAACTGTGGCACTTTGTCCGCGCGATTGTGAGGACGTTTGCGCCAGGGCGCCGCTGGCAAAGAACAGCAGCGTGAAAAACACGGCCGCACTGCGAGATGCGCACACCACATTGCAACGTTCAAATGGGTTCTGCATGAAGTCCCCTTTGCGATGAAATGCAAGAGTGAAAAGTCCCGATGGCCTGGCGTCGCTCGAATCAGTGAAGTCCGACGCTGTCGCGAACCGATGCAATAAGCTTGGCAGAATCGTAGCCCACGCCGTCCTTGAAAACGAGTTCCGTTTTCTCAATGTCGCCGATGTTTTTCGACGGGTCACCGCCTATCACTACAATGTCCGCTTGCTTGCCGGTGGCGAGAGTTCCAACTCGGGCGGCTTTGCCGAGGAAACGCGCGCCGTTTTCCGTATAGATATGGATCGCTTCCGCGGGTGAGAAGCCAGCTTGCACCAGAAGCTCCAGTTCCCGTTGATCGCCGAAACCAGCGAGGTCACCGCCGTAACCGGTGGGATCTTCGCCGGCGAGGAGGACGCCGCCTGCCTTCACGAAATCGTATTCAAACTGCATCTCCTTCTTGAGAAGCGCAGGCCAGGGCGAATTTGTCTGCTGGCCGATGACGCTTCGCGTTCCAAGATAGGCAATGGCGGCCTCCGGAAGCAGCGCGTCAATCACTCGGCGTTCAAGCGGAGGCTGATTGGGAACAAAAGTTTCGAATACGGGCAAAGTGGAGGTTACAGCGACGTGGTGCGCAACCAGATTGCGAATGGTGTCCTGGACCTGCGGGCCTTCTACGTCGATTTCTGCCAGAGTCTGGGCGGTGAGCTGCTGAGAAGGGCAAACGTCGGAAGTTTTTCCGGGATCGAATTCGGTGTCCACCATCAGACCGTGTTCGAGGTTGTCGATTCCCAGAGCGGCAGCCTCCTTGAATCCGATGGAACAGAGATGGCCGGTAACTTTGAGATGGCGTTTATGAACGTCGTCGATTGCCGCGGCCAGTTCCGCGCGCGTGATGTGCATATAGGCTTTGAAGGAGGTGACGCCTTCATCGGCCCAGTAGTTTACGGTGCGGCTCGCGTCCTCCGGGCCGGTGAGTTCGTGCATATTGGGAGTGTAGGAGCCGGCGCCTTCGAGATAGGGGCCGGTCACATGGATTTTCGGGCCCGCGAGCTTCCCTTCGTCGATTAACTTTTTCAGTTCCAAATCCGTGTAAGGTTCGACGCTGCCGGTGGTGCGCAAGGAAGTTACGCCACACGCCAGATACAACCGGGGAAAGCTGAAACCCATTTCGTTATAGAGCGCGACGGCAGTGCGCCCACCGGCAGGATAGAACATGTGTTCATGCATGCCGACCAACCCTGGAATCACTGTCTTGCCGGTGAAGTCAAGGACCTGAGCGCCGGAAGGGGCCGGCGTGGTTGCCGAGTCGCCGATGGACTGGATTTTGCCGTCGGAAATGATGATCGTCTGGTCCTCGCGCGCCGCGGAACCGGTGCCGTCAATGACGCGAACATGGATGAGCGCAACCATCGGCGCGCTGACTTTCACGAATTCGCGCACGCCCGGCGCAAGCGCCGAAATGGATTGCGCACAAAGCTGCGGGGCGGAGCAGAAAATGATGAAGAGCATTGCCACGAAAAATGCGCTAGTTCGAATCCACCTCATCTCAATGTGCCTTTCGCGCCGCGCGTTCTTTTTAGCAGGCCACGGGCGGCGTCATTTTGCTCCAAGCGCGCCATCGAGGCAACCGGAATGCACAGATCACAACGAGGACAGGAATATTGACCGCACGCGCGGCGCGGAATAGCCTAATGCGCTTGGTGAATCGAGGTGAGGAATGAAAATTGAGGCGTTTGAACTGGAGCGCTGGCAATCTGTTTGGGAGAACCGCGTCGAACTGAATGTCGCCGAGAGCGGAGTCGAGCCGTTAAGCGTGCGCGAATTGCTGGAGGACAACACGGCCGACTTGGAGCAGATTCTCGACGCGCGGCTGGGCTACCCGCAGACCAATGGCAGCGAAGAACTGCGCGCGAAAATTGCGGCTCTTTACGGTCAAGCCAGCGCGAACAATGTGCTGCTGACCTGTGGCGGCGCGGAGGCAAATTACCTGGCGGCGTGGGCGCTGATCGAGCGCGGCGACGAAGTTGTTTTCATGCAGCCGAATTACATGCAAGTGGCCGGATTGGCCAAAGCCTTCGGCGCGCAAGTGAAGCCGTGGTGGCTCTGCGAGAAATTGGATTGGGCTCCCGATGCGAATGAACTTGCCAAGCTGGTGACTTCGCGCACAAAGATAATTGCCGTGTGCGATCCGAGCAATCCGACCGGCGCGGTGCTCAGCGAGCAAGTAATGAATGCGATTTGCGCGGCGGCGGCCAAAGCCGGCGCATGGATTCTGGCGGACGAAGTCTATCGCGGCGCTGAATTCGACGGGCAGACCACGCCAAGTTTTTGGGGGCGTTATGAACGCGTGCTGTGCACGGCGGGACTTTCCAAAGCTTATGGGTTGCCGGGGCTGCGCACGGGATGGATTGTCGCGCCAAAGGAGATGTCGCAGAAACTATGGGGATATCACGATTACACGAGCATCGCGCCAACGATGCTGACGGACCGCATCGCTTCGCTGGCGCTTGAGCCGCGAAGACATGCGCGATTGCTGGAACGCACGCGGGGAATTCTGCGCGAGAATTATCCATTGATTGGCGCATGGCTACACAAACACGCAGAGAAGTTTTCTCATATCCCGCCGCGCGCCGGTGCGATTGCGTGGATCGGATTCCGCAACAAATGGAATTCTGCTGAGATTGCCGAGGAATTGCGCGCAAAAAAAAGCGTGCTGCTGGTGCCCGGGGAGCAATTCGCAATGCCGGGATATCTGCGCATCGGATTCGGAGAAAATCCGGAGAAACTGCGAACAGCGCTGGCGCGATTTGATGAGTGGCTTGAAGAGGCTTCGAACAAATAGAGGCCGTTTCGCGTGAATGTTCCGAAGGGCGATTTGCACTTCCAGAGGTACCGGCTCAACATGGTCAGCCAGATGACTCCTACAAAGTGACCGTCACGCAGAGCGAAAAACGCAGAGCGCGCCTGATGCTGCGGCCGCTGGATTTCACGCCGAATTGCTCGCAGATCGTAAACGCTGCATCTGGTGTCGCTTACATAAAATCCAGCGCTTACTGTCATCTCTTGAATTGGACGAAGTTGGACTGGCCGCAGGTCCAAACATTGGGCGAGCTGTATTTCGATACTTTTGTTTCGCCCTAATCCACCCTGAAAGGCTGATTGTCACGGCTGTTGCCGCTAGCCCCGGCAGAACCTTGCCGTGTGCGACGGACGTAATATGACTTCTGGATGGCACCGACCATATTTCCGGAACGCGCCGACTTTCTCCCGCCTCCAGCCAAGGCGAAAGGGCAAATGGTTTCCGCAAGCTGTGTCCGCGAGCGATCGTTTATTGATCCTTGCTGTTCATGGCTCTGACCAAGGGCATAATACTAAGGTCCTTACGAGATTGTTGGGCTGTTGAGCGCGGGCGGGATGGGAGAGGCTTATCGCGCGCGGATGCACATCACGGGCGCGACGTGGCGGTCGAGATTCTGCCGCAGCGAGAAGGCTGGTGGCAACGCAGCAGCAATGCCAGTATAGCCGTTCATCATTCAGAACGATTTCGCTCCCCAATTATGTAGCTGGCGCCTCCTTCTCCTCCGGGTTCAAAAAATAAATCGCGCGAGCAGATAGACGGAATTATTCCCGCTCGCTTTTCGTCCTGCGCCGTCGTAGTTAGTAGCGCCCCCGTTGAACCGCGAATATCCTGTGTATTGGAATGCCAAGTCGAAGTTCTGAGTCGGCCACCATGAAACGTTCGCGATATACCCGCTACTTCTTGGGTCGCCGTTCGCACTGCCCGTCACCGGAGACGCCGCATAAAGCAAAGGATCAGGCGTGCCGGTGATATTGAACCAGCCAAACGTGCCTGTGTACCGGTCGCCAAAGTGATATTCGACGTTCGCCTCAACAGTATTCAGGTGATGATCAATCAGTTCTGCTCCATCGAGCGAGAATGTGGCGTTGAGCGATGAATTTTCACGGATGTAGGTGCCGCGGAGCGAAAGCACGTCGTTGTTGAGCCTTGGCAGGGTGCGATCGAACTGCAAATCCACAGCCCAGTCTGTGTAGCCATCCTCGAGGCCGGTAACGGCGCTCGGTGACGATTTCATGTGCATGCCGTACCCGCCAACTTCGAGATAGTTGTTCTTCGCCATCGTCTGTTGCCAGGCAACTCTCCAATATGGCGCTACGCCCCGGATATTAAATGGGAATCCCACGCCAGGGTTTGGCTGCGGGCCGCCGATGTGTTCAGAACGGTAAATGGTCCCCGCAAGATACAGATGGTTGTTCCACATACCATATCCGCCGAGTCCTGCGACATCTTGCGCCAAAGTTCCGTTGACGATGGCGGCCGCGCTAGGGGAGGGGGCTGCATCACTCGAGACCCATGGAAACCCCCATGCGGGAGTGTCGTTCCAAAGATCCTCCACGCCAGGATTGTTGTTGAGCGTTATGCCGTAGACAAGATCCTTGCCCACAAGCTTAGTCGAATTCGCATAACGGATGTCGGTATTGTCCCAGCTGAAATTGTCCGCTTGGCTGTCATAAGTAACCTGAACAAAGCTGCCCACATGAGCTGACCATGCGCCAGAGAGAAAGAGCGACACATCCTGTGGGAACTCGAAGTTGCCATTTTGTGTTGCAGGCTGTGGAGATTTCGTCGAAGTGAACGATGTATCGAACAGCACCGAGAGGGGCAAGACCTGGAGTAAGCCGAGACCGGCTTCTTTGCCGGTCTTCTTCGTTGTGATCGTTTGCACTCCAGTGATGGTATAGCCGTTCAGCTTGAAGGTTCGCCCAAGAGGTGTCAATTCAGGGGGTGCCATATGACAGGAACTGCAGGGAAAGCCCGTCTGGCGTGAGTAGCTTGGAACCGCTCGCGCATTAGGGACAGGCAGCCATGCTGCCAGGAGGAGTACGACGAAGACGCTGGTTACGATTGTTGCGCTCAACCATGACGCATGAGGTGATTTGTTCATTTCCCTTCCTCGGTTTTTGGATTTGCTCAGGAATATTTATAGAATCGAAGCTAGGACACCTTTAGGATTGCCCTTCCCCTTCCACGTCAGACCGGCGATTTGAAAACTCTTTGACTAGCTGCGCGCCCTCCTGGTAAAGCTGTTGCTCAAGTTCGGCGCGGCAATTGCAATCCGGGTCAGCGACACCCACGAGAATCTTGCCGTCCGAAATCCCTGGGTCATAGAGCTGCTTTCGGTAATTCGGCAAACGCGCGGTAATCAGGAATGTGATTAGCGTAGTGAGGATTGCGCCCAGCATAGTCAATTCGTACATAACAATGCCGGTGGGCCACAGCGAAACGATGGGCATGCCTCCGGTCGGCAGCGGGTAGGTGCGCTGCGTGAATGTGGCTAGCATGTATCCTGCCGTGCCGCCAAGCACACCGCCGAGGGCCGCAAGCCACGGCATGGGTGTGCGTTCCTTGGGCAAGTCCGCGATGCGCTCTTCGATCGGCTCGGGAGAAATGACCACGATTCCATCGGCTTTGATGTGCAGCCGCGAACTTGCCATCCGCAGCGCTTTCACTGCTTGGCCGGCTGAGTCAGAGTCAGTAAACAAGCCATAAATTGCGTTCATGGGTCAGGCCTCGCTGTCAGTAGCCGGAAGTGTGCTTTGCAAGCCTGGTTGCACCGGACTTAAAGCGGAAATCCGCTCGGGAGAGGGTGGCGGAACGTGCTGCCCCGCCTTGAACTCCCACATAGAAATAATCGGGACGAATTTCACGAAAAGAAGATAGAGCAGCGCCATCGCGGCAAACGTGCCCGCCGTGATGGTGATCTCAACCCACGTCGGGCGGTAATTTCCCCAAGCGTAGGGAAGGTATTTGTGTTCCAACGGAGGAACAATGATCAAGAATCTTTCAATCCACATTCCAATTACGACTGTAACGGACGCGATCACCGTGCCGGCGATGGTTCGTAGTTTCTTTATTGCCAGAATCGGAAAAGGAATCAGGAAATTGCAGAAGACCATGGTCCAAAAAAGGATTGCGAATTTTCCCCTTTGGATTGACCAAAAGGCAGCCATCTCGGAGGTCTGGTTCCCGTACCACACCGTGAGCCGTTCCGCGAAGATGAAGTAGATCCACAGGAGGCTCATCAGCAGCAGCAACTTGCCGAGATTGTCAAAATGAATGGGCTTCAGGTACTCCTCCAAATGAAGGAACTTTCGCAAGAAGGCCATGGCGATAATCAGCGCCGCAATTCCACTGAAAATTGCTCCGGCCACGAAATACGGGCCGAAGACAGTGGAGTGCCACATCGGAACCGGCGCCATTGCGAAATCCCAGGAAACGATCGTGTGTACGGAAACCGCGACGGGAATGATGGCCACCGCCATGATGCGCATTCCCATTTCAAGGCGGCGCCATTCTCTGGGAGTACCGCGCCAGCCAAGCGCCAAAACCGTGTAGATTCGTTTGCGCCATCCTGATGCTTTATCCCGAACCGTCGCCCAGTCGGGAATGATGGGGAGCAGAAGGAAAGTCAGACTGCCGGTGATGTAGGTTCCGATAGCAAAGAAATCCCAGAGCAGGGGCGACCGAAAGTTTGGCCAGATGCCTCGTTCGCTGGGATACGGAATAAGCCAGAAAAATAGCCAGGGCCGCCCGAGGTGAATCACCGGGAATGAAGCGCCAATGACCAGGGCGAAAACGGTAATAGCTTCGGCACAGCGAGTGACCGGCCGCCGCCAGCCGGCGTTCGCCAAGCGCAGAATGGCGGAAATGAGGGTTCCGGCATGGCTGATACCAATCCAAAAAACGAAGTTCGTGATGTAGAATCCCCAAAACACCGGGCGCGTGATTCCTGCGACACCGATTCCGGCGTAAGCTTGGTAGAGGAAGGCCCCAATAGCCGCCAGGATGGGCACTGTCAAGAGCAGAGCGATTAAGTAAAACCGCCGAGACGTATGAAAGACTGGATGCAACAGATCGTGGCTGATCCGGTCGTCGCTGAGACGAGCCACATTGGCCGGCGCAATGCTATTCGTCGCCACGGGAAGACTCCCTCTCCAGGTAAGTGACCTTCGGGAATGTGCCCACTTCGGAAAGCAGTTTCGTGCCGCGCACCGAACGCGAAAGACGAGATACCTCACTATCCGGGTTGTCCAAATCGCCGAAGACCATGGCGCCAGCGGGACAGGACTGCACACAGGCCGGGCTGAACTCTCCGTCCTTGATCTCGCGCTTCTCCATCCCGGCCTTGATCTCTGCGGCCTTGATGCGCTGGATGCAAAATGTGCATTTCTCCATCACCGCGGCCTCGCGGACGGAAACATCAGGATTGAGCTGAAGGTTCAGCGGCTTATCCCAGACGGGATTGAACCAATTAAAGTAGCGTCCCATGTATGGACAGGCGTTGGCGCAATACCGGGTACCGATGCAGCGGTTGTAAACCTGGGCGTTAAGGCCGTCCGCGTTGTGGTAGCTGGCATAGGTGGGGCAGACCGGTTCGCAAGGAGCGGCATCGCATTGCTGGCAAGGGATAGGCCGGAACCACGCGCGCACGTTCGGGAATTCCCCCTCCCAATAACGTTCCACGCGAATCCAGTGCATCGCCCGGCCTTGAGCGGCCGCCGCATCACCAACTGTGGCGATATTATTTTCCGCGTGGCAGGCTGCAACGCAGGCCTCGCAACCGGTGCAGCGGTCAAGGTCAATCACCATGCCCCATCTATAGGCCATCGGCCCCCCTCCTCGCCGCCCCTGATGTGCGTTCCCTCATTTACCGGGTCACCTTTTGCTGGCCCCATTCCGTCGGGCCGCCCGAGAACAGGATTAATTCGCCTTTGCCCACACGCTGGACACTCACTCGCGTTCCCGCCCAGGCCCAGGAAGATGTGACCGGCTCGAGCTGGGGCCCTAAAATCTTGAGAGGATTGGCACCGCGACCGCTCGCATAGCGCCCGTATTCCTCGTGCCCCTGGCCGACGGCCATGGCGATCACATCTGGCGAGATGCCCGGCGACAAAAGAGCCGGGGCGCGCAGCTTGCCGTGCTGCGAAGCGACCTCCAGCAGATCGCCCTGCTCGATCCCTAAGCGCCCGGCAGTCTGGATATTGATTTCCACCCAGCTGTTCCACATCGCTGTAGAGAGGACGTCCGGCATTTCTTGCATCCACGGCAAGTTCGCCAGAGTGCCATCGAAAAACTGTTGCGAAGCATAGGGCAGGAAGTGGAATGGGAATTCTGACGCGGAACCATCGAACTGCGCTTCCTGGCTTTTGAGCGGGCGGATGGAATCCGAAGAGATTTTCCTCCAAGGCGCATTGTTCCCGTTCACTCCCCACCACCCGCCTTGCTCCGTCACTTTTTTCCAGAATTCATCTTCTGGCGCTGATCGAGCCTGGGAGACGTCGCAAAGGTGCAAGTGTCGCTTGCAGCATCTCTTCATAGCTTTTCCACGGCAGGGCTTGGCTCGTCCGGCCCCCCAGGCGTTGGGCAAGATCCAGCAGAACATCGGGCATGGCGCGCGTATCATGGAGCGGCAGCATGACTGGCGGCGCGACGCTGATGGTCGGTTCTGTCGTTCCCGATTCCGAAACATGATCGGTCCATGCTTCCAAATTTGAATGATCCGGAAGTATCAGATCCGCGAAGCTGCTCGTTTCATCAATGAAATTGCCGAAGCTAGCGATGAAGGGGACTCCCTCGATGGCCTCTTTCACGTGCCATTCCGCCGGCGTCGCGAAAACAGGATTGGCGCCATGAAGCAGGAGCACGCCAACCGGACGCGGCTCGCCCGAAAGGATCTGCTGCGCCAGCGTGCGTACAGGAGCGCCACTCGGAGATGTCTCGCGAGATTCAGCGGAGGAAAGCGGGATCTGAGGAGTAAAGAGTAGGCCACCCGGCTTCATGACACTCCCCAGGAGTCCATTTAGAGCATTGACTGCGAGGGCGACGAACATTCCATTCGTCTGGGCCAGAGGCGCTCCGCTTACGAGAGCGACTGCGGGGGTGTGCGTGGACATCTCACGGGCCAATCTCTTGATAGTGTCCGGAGAAACTCCAGTTTTCCACGCAACTGCTTCGGGGGAATAATCGGGCAAGCCATCGCGCCAGCCATCAATTCGCGCCCCGGCACTGTCCGCGACTCCTGCCGTGTGGGGATGCTCGTTCAATATGACATGTGCGAACCCCAGAGCGAGCGTACCTTCCGTGCCAGGCCGCGCCGGAATCCATTCGTCCGCATTTGCCCCGGTTTGGGACATGCGCGACTCCACCTGCACAAACTTTCCTCGAATGCCCGAACGGCCCTGGCGCATCGTTCCGTAGGCCAGACTTTGCGCCACCGGAGAGTTCCACGTCCCGAGAAAGTCGGCGCCGAAAGAGATCACGTAATTGGAATGGGCTAGATCCAAAGTTGGCAATTGGTTGTAGCCGAAACTCAGCTCGTTGGCTCTCCGCAGGACGGAATCGCCAAACAGTTCAAAGGGAACTAATTGTGCGTTTTCGAATCCTGAAAGAAATCGCTCGACTAGTTGTCCTTGCTGTCCGCGCAGAGGCTTTGTCAAGAAGGTCAACGTTGCGGCATCTTTCGAGAAAGCAAGCGGCCTGAGCTGGGCCAGAAGCTCCTGCAGGGCTTCATCCCAGCTGACCTGTGCAAATTGCCCAGAGCCACGCTGTCCAACACGTTTCAGTGGGTGCTTGATGCGGTCCGGATTGTAGGTAACCTGCAGCCCAGCTTGGCCCCAGGCGCACAGTTTTCCCTGGTTGATGGGGTGTTTGGGATTGCCTTCCAACTTCTTAGCCAACCCCATTTTGATAATGCCCAACTGGCCATTTCGGACAACTTCGGCATCGCCTTCCATAATCCGGGCTTGAATGCCACAGCCCGCCGAACACTGCGTGCAGATGCTCGGCCTCCACACAACGACTCCGGGGACCAGGCTCTGTTCTGGAATGAAGCGAATGAGACGATTTCCATTCTTGCTGCAGCCTTCCAGCGCGAAGGCCGCACTACTCATAGCCGATAATCTCAGGAAGTCTCGACGTTTCATGGTCTCCGAACTCCGACGCGTTCTCCAGCGAATCGATGTTCATTCGCCGCGTTAAATAGCCATCAATAATGGCAAACAGTGCAATCTACCGACGCTCCCTTTGCTTTGTGGCAGCTGATGCAAAAGTTCATGGTCAGGTCCTTCGTTTTTACAGCGACCGTCTGTTGCGACATATCGCCGTGGCACTGCTCGCAACCGACACCCGCCTGGATGTGCGGCGCATGCCAGAATTGGACGTGCGCTGTGGGATAAAACCAGTAGACGCGCTGCCACGGAGGCTCCTGTCCTTTGACAGCGTAGGCCGCGAGTTTCTTGATCTCAGGTTTGTCCGCGGCGATCACTTGATGGCACGCCATGCAAAAAGTGACGCTTGGAATTCCGGCGTCCGGCCCTTGCGTTACGCCTGCGTGGCAACTGGTGCATTGCATGCCATGCTGGAGATGAAGTTTGTGATTGAAGGCAATAGGCTGGGTGGGGACGGATTGCAAAAAGAAAAATTCTCTGATTGCACCAAGCACAGTTCGGTGAGCGGGAGTAAAAACGGAGGAAACTCTCACCGGCGGATCATTGGCCTTCTGCGCAACAGATGAAGGTTCCGCGTGACTTCCACCTTTCTCCGCGGCCCTGGCCATCCACCAGGCTCCCAGAATCCCCGATCCAAAAACTACGAGTATGAGCCCAAGGTATCGCCAACGAGAACCGGCAGGACGAGGCTCGTTGCCATGGTTTGAGGAAATGCTTGTCTTCTTGGCGTCCAACTGGCTCATACCCGGCTCACTGTCCTCTATTGCTCAGTGCTTTTTTTGTGCCACTTGCTTCTTGCCGAATTCCCTGACGTACGCGATCAATGCGTTGATTTGTGTCTTATCCAAGCCAGATCCAAAGGGCGGCATGTTTGCCTTTCCTTTGTCGATCTGAGTGTAAAAGTCGGTGTCGGATTTCTTCTGGACGTCGGCGGACCGAAGATCGGCGGCTCCGAGGGCTTTCCCGATGACAGTATTCCCGCTTCCGTCTTCTCCGTGGCACTTAACACATTTCTGTTCGAAAATTTTCTGGCCTTCCTGGGAGGTTCCTGCTTGTGCAGCGGCTGGAAATCCGGCCGCGAGCAGAAACACGGCCAACAGAGCCAGGCAAGCCCCGCGGTTCTTCGTCGTCACCAGGATTTCTTGCATTTGTTCTCCTCGCATCTTTAGGTTGTGATCGAGACGATGATGGAAATTCTCGGAAGGCGTGCGCAGAAACAAAAAACCGATTTGAGAGCCGTTCCCGCGACGCTCCACCCGTTCGACTGGATTTGTTTCTCCGCCTCAGTCCGAGCGCTTCCGTTTCATCTAAGAGCATGCGTGAGACCAATTGGAAAGTAGGTTAGGCGGTGTTGTCGTTATATTAAGTCGAGCTAAGAGCTAGTGCCGGCGAGGAATAGAGGCATGAATATCTTATTGAGATTCTGTCGCGATTAAACCAAGGGCCCAATGAGTGTCCGAAAATCGGGCGGTGCCCGAAAATCGGACTAATCGTTTCCAGATGAAGCCTTTTTCTTTTCGAAGCGTGATGCGGAGGAGCTGGTCTGTTCTTGCGGGCGAGGTTCTGCCATTGGCGAGTTCAAGAATGCCATAAGATCTCCAATATCCTTTGGCTGCAAGGTTGGCCAGTCGAGGCTAGATTTCTGCGTGCGGCTATACATTTTCTGGCCGTGGTTCCACAATGCGGTCGCCAAGGAAATCGAGTTGTAATTCTTTCCCAGGCCACGCAATGCGGGAGCAAGATTGGTGCCCTGTGCCTCTTTGCCGTGACATAGATTACATTCTCGCCAGCTGAAAATGCTTCTGCCAACAACGGGCGATCCGGGCGGGTCAAAGTAGCGCAAGCTGTAGACGAAGGCAATCAGATCAGTCATCTCTTCCTCGCTGAGATGTGGGTATGAAAGACCTCGGTTTTGCATCGCCCGCTGCATTTCGGGCACGTGGTTCCACATCGATTCGCCCACCGCAGAAAATGTCGGAGCCAGCCAATTCCCCGGTTGCAAGCCAGGGTGCAGACCGGTGTCATCCTCCAGTTTGTGACACGCGATGCAGGACTTGCCTTGGAAGACTCGCCATCCCTTTTCCGGGTCCCCGGGGGATTGCTGCGTGCCAGCTGCGTAGCGGCCGCCACTTTGGCGAACGTAGGCGAACAGATCGTTCAGATCAGCAGCCTCAAGCTTCGGCCAAGCCAGGCCTGCCTTCTGCATTGCGTTTTCCATAGAAGGCGCGTCATTCCACATACTTTCGGTCCATGCCGTCGGCGTAGCTGCTGCTCCCAATGCCACCCATAGCGGACGCTGTTCGCCTTTGTTGTTCGTGACACCATGGCATCGGATACATCCCTTGGAGGTGAATAGCCGCTTCCCCTGCTGCGCGTTTCCCTGGCCGTCCATGTGACTGGCCATGTACAAATAGGTTGCCAGATGAGCCGTTTCTTCGTAAGTCAGCGTTGGATAAGAAAGGCGCTCCGCCTGCATGCGGCCCCACATGTTCGGCGCATGGTTCCACATCGCCGTGACCAGAAAGGCGAGATCGGCAGAGTGCCCCCCCGCGCCGCCGAGATCCGGCCCCGCATTTCCCCCGACTCCATTCACGGAATGACAGTGAATGCATCCTTTGTCTCGGAAGATTATGCCTCCTTCCTGAGGATTAGTGGAGAGGAACACTGACCAGCGCAGAAGCGTTTGCCGGTCATGGGTGACGACCACGCTGGCGAGAATTGTCAGAGCCACCGCTGCCAAAGCTAACCACAAGATTGTGTAGTGCCGACTCCAGAGGGGGTGCTCAGCGTTGCGCATTCTATTCCTTCCACACGTTACTCGCATGTGGACAGCCAAAGATGAATTTCGCAATCAATTTATGCGCGAAGTCTACAGGGTATGAACGAAGTAGTGTGTATTTCAGCGGATGCAAGACATCGGTCAATCTGCCATCCAGAAACTTCCCGGAACCGGCATGGCGTCGCCTCTAGCCATCGTCTGATAATCAAACACTTCCCCTGTTCCGAATGATCGAGTCAACTTGTGGCCTTGAACTCCCTTACTTTGCGGTAGAGAGTATCTCGGGAGATCCCTAGCAAGGAAGCAGCCTGCGTACGGTTCCCGTTGCATTGCCGCAAGGCCCGTTCTATGGCTATGCGCTCCCACTGTTCAAGAGTTAAGGTCAGATCAACCTGCGTGGCCGCAACCGGGTCCGATTTGCCCATATCGAGCAGAGGTTTCACATCTCTTTCGGTAATCACCTGCGGATCATCCCGTGACAATGCCGCAAGGTTTTCGAGCATGTTTATTAGTTCTCGAATGTTCCCCGGAAATGGGTAATGCATTAGCAACTCGAGCGCGGCACGGCTAACCGTGATTTCACGCTCATAGCGCTCCGCCAGAGAAGTTGCAAAGTGCTGCACCAGCACCAGTAGATCTTCCGGACGGCTTCGCAAAGGTGGAACCTCGATGGTCACCGTGCCAATCCGGAAATAGAAATCGTCTCTCAATTGCTCGTTTCGCAAAGTTGGCAGTGGTCGGTTCGTCGCCGCGATGATGCGCACGTCCACCGGAATCGAACGCGGACTACCCACAGGACGGAGTTCTTTTTCCTGGAGGACACGAAGCAGTTTGACTTGGGTGTCCTTAGGCATTTCCCCAATCTCATCAAGGAAGATTGTGCCTTTGTTTGCTGAAGCGAACATGCCAACCGCATCGGTATACGCACCGGTAAAAGCGCCGCGGCGGAAACCGAACAATTCACTTTCCACCAGCTCCCGGGGCAGAGCACCGCAGTTCAGAGGAGCAAAGGGCCCCGACGAGCGTCGGCTGGCGCCGTGGATGGCACGCGCCAACATTTCCTTGCCTGTGCCCGTTTCGCCGAGTAACAAAATCGAAGCTTCGGTAGCCGCAGCGGTGCGCGCCTGTTCAACCACGCGATGCATCAGAGGGGAGATGTGCACCAAGGCTTCGAAAGAGTGAGAGTACATGCTGAGATTCGATTGCAGTTGAGCGACGCGGCTGCGCAGCTCAAAGACCTCCATGAGCCTGCCGATTTTCTTGCGAATCGCCTCTTGATCAAATGGCTTGGTGAGGTAATCTTCAGCGCCGCGCTTGATGGCTTCAACAGCCGTTTCGATGGTTCCGAATCCGGTCATAATCACGACGCTCAACTCAGGATTGCGCTTCCGAAGCTGATCCATAAGCGCAAGGCCATCCGTGAGCGGCATCACTAGATCTACCAGCGCCAGGCAGATGCCCGGAGTGTTCGATTGGAGGGACAACGCCTCCTCGCCCGACAGCGCCACCTCCACGGAATAGCCCTCTCCGCGAAGAAAGTCTCGGAGCGTGTTAGCAAGGCCCATGTCGTCATCAACCACCAGAATTACGGGAGCATGGCGGCTGCCTTTCACCGGTCTCCTCCGCTGTTGGTTGTGCCCGGCACCCAGGTGGGAAGTTCAACACGCACCGTGGTGCCAGCATGGAGAGTGCTATCGATGTGTATCGAACCGCTATGTTCCTGAAGAATACTGCTGGCTAGTGCCAGTCCCAGCCCGGTTCCTTTTCCGGGCGGTTTGGTACTGAAGAACGGCTGAAAGATTTTGGGCAAATCAGTGGGGGCTATGCCGCAACCGTCGTCGACGATTGCCACTTCGATCCCACGTGGACCGGGATGACAAGATTGGACTAAGATCTTCCCGTCCATCGCGATGGCATCCAGGGCGTTGCTGAACAAAATAATAAACAACGCTTCTATCTGATTCCTGTCCGCAAGGACCTTGGCGCCATTGGTCGCCGTAAGGGCGAGGGTGAGCCTCGCACGTTTCGCAAGAAGCTGCGGGGACAAGAAGCTGAGAATGGATTCTAGAATGCTGTCCAGCGACTCCGGTTGCTTCGCGGATTGAGGACGCCGACTGAAATCCAATAGTCGGCGCACAAACTGCTGGCAAGACCGGACGCCCGTTTCGAGTTGTTCGAACTCGGCGGAATCGCTTCCGTGGGCAACCTCCCGCATCATCTGAACCCGAAGTAAAATTGCTGCCAGCGGAGTATTCAGGTGATGAGCTGTGCCGGCAGCCATCTGGCCCATGGTGGTCAACTTTTCCAATTGCAGAAGGGCCTGTCGGAGACGCACGCGCTCGCGAATATCGTGCGTAACTTCTAAAAAATAATTTTCGCCGGACATTCCACGGAAGGGTAACACACTGAGTTGAACGTCGACCAGGGAACCATCTTTCTGTTGTCGCTGGGTTTCGACATCGAGAACCGGATCTCCCTTGCCGACCTGCTCGAGGAATGCGTGCAACTCAGCCTGCTTTCTCGATGGCACTGTGGCCAGACGTTGTCCCAGTGCCTCAAGTTTATTGAAACCGTAGAGTCGCTCGGCTGCAGCATTCCATTCGATGATCGTCAAATCTCTATCGTAAAGCACAACGGCGCCCGGCGAAGCCTCTAGCAAACTGCGATAGTGTTCCCGGGATTGATGCAGTTGATGCTCGCTGGCCCTTCGTTGTCGAAGAACGTACCACGCCGCCCAGAAAGCGAGCAACAGCGAGGAGGCGATACCCCGGGTAATGTAAAGAAAATGAAGGGTGCGGTAATCAAGATCACGAAAAAAGTGGTTCTCGATCAATTCCCATACGGCGAAGACGAACGCAACGATGGTGATGCTGGAGAGGGTCAGAGTCATCCAGAACCACGGCTGCGTCTGGCTTTCAGACGAGGAGCGCAAGTTTAGGGTTTTCGCTTGGATCTGGACGCCTGCGCTCAGAGCCGCGCCATGGCCGTGAGTGACCTCCTGTTGCGCTGGCTTGGAGTCACGCATATTAGTCTGACCGCGGCAGAAGGCTATTCTCGGCAGCCCGCGCGATCATCACTTTCACGCCGTTGCCATGAGAACCTTACGCATCGCACTGCCTGTCGCGTTGCGGAGGTTCTACAGGTTCTGGAGACATTCTTTACTGCACGTGAGAGCGTCCTTCATGAGCGAGCAATACGTAAGGTTCACCGCTTCGAGTCCGGCGTAGGAACAAAAGAAGCCCGCCTCCCTCTGGTCAACCAGGACTTCGGCGCGTTTCTTCAGCACCGGACAGAGCACGGAGCGTTCCCTCAGTCCCGGGCCATACTGCCAAATGGCATAGCCCGCCACGAGCAAAGCGATAAGCACGGTCCCGATTGCGAATAAGACATTGAAGCTCATTGGAAACCTCTTCCGTCGCAAGGGCTCAAAACCACATTTGTCCTTTCTATCCTAGTGCGGTGCCGTTTAAATGTGACGGTGCTCACGCAATAGTGTGACCTGGGTCACCGGAGAATAAGGAGGGAGGGCTCGGGGCCGTCGTTTTGTTTCAATCGCATAACAAACCAAGCCTATAATCCATATCGCAACTCGCCGGACTCCGCGCGAGATGGCGCCTGAGAATGAAGCCGGACCGGCGCTCGGCCAATAGAATGCAGGACCCGAAAACATCTGAACACGTGGCGCAGAAGTTTCACGCATTGCGACGGCTGATCGGCAACACTCCGTTGCTGGGAATCCACTTTCGCTACCGCGGGATCACGCGCTTAATCTACGCCAAGTCCGAACAACTGAACATGACCGGCAGCATCAAGGACCGCATGGCCCTGCACATCCTGAAGAAAGCATACGCGGAAGGGAAGATCCGTCCTGGCGATATCATCGCGGAAGCCACCAGCGGCAACACAGGAATATCTTTTGCGGCTATCGGCTCGGTGCTGGGCCACCCGGTATCCATCTTCATGCCGGATTGGATGAGCCGCGAGCGCCGGGACCTGCTGCGAAGTTACGGCGCCAGCATTGTTTCCGTCAGCGAGGAACAGGGCGGATTTCTTGGCAGCATCCGGATGGCGGAGGAATTTTCGGCGAACCGCGGTGATGTTTTCCTGCCGCGCCAATTCTCGAATGATGCCAACGCAGAAGCGCACCAGACGACGACTGGTCCCGAGATTTACGCGCAACTGGAGGCTGCCGGTCTTCGGCCGCAAGCATTCGTGGCCGGAGTTGGCACCGGCGGGACGGTGATGGGGATTGGTCGATGCCTTCGCAGCAAGAAGCCGGGCATCAAGATACACCCCGTGGAGCCGGCCGAGTCCCCGACGCTTTCAATGGGACACAAAGTGGGCAAGCACCGCATCCAGGGCATCTCTGACGAATTCATACCGGCAATCGTGGATCTTTCCGCGCTTGACGAGGTCATTGCTATTTCAGATGGCGATTCGATTTTGATGGCTCAGAAGCTGGCTGCAAAACTGGGACTTGCAGTTGGCGTTTCTTCGGGGTGTAACTTCTTAGCTGCCGTAAATGTGCAGGAACAACTCGGGCCCGGTGCCGTGGTCGTTACCATTTTTCCGGACGACAACAGGAAGTATCTGAGCACGGACCTCCTGCGAGATGAGCCCCACCGGGAAAACTACCTGGCTCCGGGGATTGAGCTCTTGGGTCTGGAAACCTTTCAGCGTGACTGTACCTTTTGCAAGAATATTGACTGACCCACGGTCTCCCAAGGGGCTCCCCAAGGTGACAATCTCAGTAATTACTTGGCCGGTTAGACACGGTTGCGTTGCTGATTTGCGAGAGGTCTATGAAACAGTGACTTCACTTGCGGGATATAGGTCCTCACTCTTCATTGACCACCGAAGCGGCAAGCATCTTTAGAACGTTTGTATACCCCTTTTGAGCTCCCCATTGATGACGCGGCAAAGTGAGATAATCGGAATCGGTAGCTGTCAGATAAGTAAAGTAAGCCCCCTTCGGCTAGGAGTTCAGATCTACTCACCTCGCAAGACACCTCGGTCGACCGTTGGCGAAAAACTCAAACCTCTTTTGTTGGCAGCGATATAAACCACGCCTGGCTGTGTGATTTTTGTGATGGCCGTCACCGCTTTTACCCTGCTATTCGTCGCATAGTGGCGCTTCTTGGGAGGAGAACGGAAGTGAATAGCAAAACCGAAAAGCACATTGAAACAATCTTCAGGCTTCTCGACGAACAACACCGCATCCTAAACGACGGGCCCTATACGTCCGAAATTCTTAGAAAGGATCGGGAGATTTCGGTTCAGCTCCGCGAAATTTGCGACCAACTTTACCCAATGCAAGCGAACGAAAAAGTACACACCGATTCCACGTTGAAAAACCCCATCCCAGCCTGCAAGTTGGCACTGCCCATGTTCATCTACGGGACTCTGGTTCTAGCGAGTACCACAGCGCTGGCATAAAGGTATCGGACCGACCGGCTCGCGGTTGCGGTACGCGCATACAAACGAACTTCGAAGATTCTAAAAGAGCTCGTGTTTCGCCAGTACCGGAGCGAACACGCCACCAATGGCCAAGACGACACCGCTTCGCTCAAACGAGCAACTCGGAGACTGGAAGTCCGTCTGTTGATAAGTTTTGGATTGCCGAGTTGGACCGAGCGGACCGACGATCGAAGATTGTGGATTTAAACGTAGCACGACCAGCCCTACGAGGCATGGACGGATGAACCTCTGCCGGAAAGCACCTACTTCCAGAACAGGGGGGTCTGCCCGGAAAGCTTCGATGCTATCTCGTTGAACCGAAAATGTTTGGTGGACGTGGCCGGGATCGAACCGGCGACCCCCTGCTTGCAAAGCAGGTGCTCTCCCAGCTGAGCTACACGCCCACGCCAACTCTGTGATTCTGAACGATTGCAACAGGATTAACCGCGCAGCTGACCACCTGCTCGAAAGGCAGGTGCTTTCAACTGGACTGCACATTCATTTCTACGGTACCCGGTAACATTCTACTATCTAACCCGCAACTTCTGCTGCATTTTCCTGCTGTGATTTTGGGATAATCAGTACACCAGAGGCATCTCTGGATGCCGGCGGAACGAATAAGGTGAGAGGTGTACATTTCGTAAGTTTCCGAGAGCGCTGAAGGTCTCAGGCAGTGATGGCCCTCTCTTATTACACTGGAAGAGGTCTCGCTATTCTAAAGATCGCAGCGTTCGAGTTGCTGAAAGGCCTCCCTCACTCTACACGCAGTATCCTGAAAAATCCTTGTCATTGTGTTAGCTTCATTTCGATCAAATCCCCGCTTGCGGAATAGGATCACGTGAAATGTCAAAATTGTTTTTCTGCATAAGCGTACTGTTTCTCTTCGGTCTGACAGGCGTTGCCGGAAGGGCCGAAGCACAGCGCCAGGCTGAAATTGGGGCGAAGACTCCCGAAGCGCTCGCGAATCTTGTTCTGCAAAAATTTGCCTCCGGTTCCGCCGAAGAATTCAGCGCTATCGTTCCCGATCCCGCCGCAGACGAAGTCGTCGCGCGCGCCATCAAGGAAAAATCCGAGCGCCGCGCCAATCTTGGTCTCGTAATTTCGCGCGGGCCGACTCGCGCCGTTCTCCTGCTGACCGGCACAGTTGTGTCGATTTATTCCGGCGAGGAAACCACCGGCACGCGCGAGTTCTCGGGAATTTACGAGGCGCAAAAATCCGCCGACAGCGCTTGGAAAATCACGCGCCACATCCGGCTTGACGACAAAAATCACATCCTTTCGCACGCCGTGCGCGCCTCCGTCATTCCCGCGCAACGCGTCATTGTCCACGATGACGTCGGCATCTCCGTAGGCGCTCCTTACGGTTTCGCTGTACGCTTGAACGACCGCGCAAAATTAACGGCAATCCTTCTGAACGGCCGCCCTGCGAAATATCGATTCGGCGGAGGCGTTCTTTACGTCAAAACTCCTCCAACGCCGCGCGCCACTTTATCTTTGTCGTATACGCTCGCCGCAGAAAATCACATCCAGGACAAGAAAACTCAGGCTGCCCTCACTCCTCCGCTTCCTGACTTCGGTGAATTTCTCAACGTTGACCTATGGATGCCCATGTTCGACTTCGACAGCGCCAACGATACCGCGCCCATTTCTATCACTGCGCGCATCCCCGCAGCGTTTTATCTCACCACCAGCATCCCGCAAACCGAAACCGTGGCGCACGGCGTGCGCATCGTTCGCGGGCGCACCGATGAGCCCGAATTCACTCTCACGCTGATTTACGATCGCGACTGGCATCCCACCGTCGCAAAAATCGGCGGCGTCCAATTCGCCACTTTCCTCACATCCGATTACCGCTGGCCGGCTGAAAAACTCGAAGCACTTCTGCGCGCCGAATATCAGATGCTCGACCCGCGCTTCGGCCCGCCGCAATCGCATTATCTCGCTGTCGTGGAAGAGCGCGGCATCGGCGAAAGCGGCTTCCGTTATCGCGCGAACGACCTGGTTGTCTCCGGTCAGGGCGGCGGCAAGCAGTTGCTCCCACCGCGCGATGACGCCGCCAGCGAGCCCTCCGCGCCGTTTCCCCACGAAGTGTCCCACGGCTGGACCATGCAAGCCACCGGCCGCGCTGCCAACACCCTTCGCGAAGGCTGGGCCACTTTTTGTGAATGGACGTTCATCGGCAACCAGTATGGCCCTGACGTCGAGCGCGAAATTTGGGAGACCGCCAACAGCTATTATTTGCTGGGCGGCCATGACGGCGTACGCAGCATCCTCGGAAATCCCGGCAACGGATCCATTCATTACACTAAGGGCGCGTGGCTCTTCCACATGCTCGAAGAAACCATCGGCCAATCTGCCTTCGACCGCGGCATTCGGAGTACACCAATATTCCGCGCAACCGGCCCGCTGGCTATCGCGAACTCATCGCTGCACTCTCCCACGCCTCTGGCCGTGACATGACAGCTTTCGTGATGCCCTGGCTCGCCGGAAAATACATTCCCAATATCGATGCACGCGTAGAGGGCTCGCAAATCATCGTGACGCAAACCCAGCCCGATGTCGTTTTCACTGACCTTCCCGTGGACCTTGCGCTGACCGCCAGTTCCGGCGCAACCGTCATTCGCACCATTCACATCACCGGCCGCTCACAGTCCGTTGACGTTTCCAGCCTTGGAAGCGTCACTTCGGTAAAAGTCGATCCGGAACACAAACTGCTCATCCAGCGGCCGTTTGGCGAAGTAGTCCATTTCGCGCTGCGCGACCCAGACGCGAAATCCGTCGCGCTAGCTGGAAATTTTGCCCTGCGGCCTGTCAGCGCCGCGCGCTCCGCCGACACCTGGACGCTCGACATTCCCCTTGAGGAGGGCCGCTACAGTTGGGCCTGGGTCGTTGATGGCAAGCCTCTCGCCGCTCCTTTGAACGGCCAAGCCGTCACTGGCGTCCGCGTCGTTCAGCCTTTAACGCGCCTGATCGCGCGGTACCCAAAATAAGCGCACGAAAAAATGCGCCGCGAGCAGCTGGCTGATATTGCCGCACGTGTTACCGACTTGTTTGTGGAAGACTATAGGTGACCTTGCCAGTTTCGTCGAGGAAGTCAATCTTAGCTTGGCCACTGGCGGAGACACTCAAGCGCAGGCGCGGATGTCCCTTCGCATCGCATAGCACGACCGCTGCGTCCTTGTCCGGCGTCTTGCCCGCGAAGAAGCGTGTGGCGCCAAACTCGCCGTTTTTTGCCTGATCCTGCAGTTGCTTCATCGCCGCATCTTTTTGCGGCCCAGCGGGCATGTTTTTTACGGAATTGAAGTGCTCGACCATTAGCGCCAAATCCATATCCGGACGATCCCACACATGAAATCCGGCACGGCGCTTGCCGTTGCTGTCGTCATACTCGATGCCGATGGTCTGGTCCTGTTTGTACTGGTCAAACATGAAATCGCCGCTTGCTTCGTAGCCGTTGGCACTCTTCCGCCCGGAGAAGCCCATGCCGCCGTCTTCGTCGCCTTCATTGTTGTAAAAAATCATCCCTGCGCCATCGTGGCGACCATGGCTCGGAAATGTTTTCCCGTCGATGATGGCCTCCGGTATTTCCTGCCGGTTGGAAATGACCAGCTGATTTTTGCCATCGGGACCGACAATGTTGATGCGCTGCACGTCGATTTGATCGAAGCTAGCCTTTCGTTCGTTTTCTCCGAACCCGGTGAGAATGGTGGCCGCAAAGGCAATGGTCAAAACGCCAGAATAAATCGCGAGGAACTTCTGGTTCGAAATCAGTCTCATGTGTTTTGTATCCTTTGCTGAAAAGTGTTCACCGAACTATCTTAGGCCTTGGGCTATTGATTCAACCGTGGAAGCTGGCTGATAACTTTGCCGGCAGCATCCAGGAATTGAATCACGGGAGAGCCATCGGTATTGACTTTGATAATGATGCAGCTGTGGCCGTCTTTGTCCTTCAAAGTAAGCGAAGCAGAGTCATCAGCAGTGCGGCCTAGATAGATCCGCTGACGAGGCGGCGCGTGGGTCTTCATAAAATTCTGCCATTCGCTGTGAGGAATAGTGAGCAAATCGGTGATGGGCCAGTCGGGGTCGTCGACCACGCTCAAACCGGAGCGCTTGCTGTTTCCGTTTTCCTCGGCATCGATGGTGAATACCTGGTCCTGCTCGTAGCCATCGAAACTGAGGTGGCCGTAGCTCGAGACAGTTCCATTTCTGTCCTTCATGCCGCCAAAGATAAGGCCGCCATTTTCCGTGCCTTCATCATTGAAGAACAGCATTCCCGCGGTGCTGCGGTCGGGATGCGGCAATTCTTTGCCTTTGACGATGATTCCGGGGAACTTCGATTTGTCGGAAATGACCATGCGGAGCGTACCGTCGGGCTCGACGATGTTGATGCGCTGCACGTCGATTTCACTGAATTTTGTCCTTTGCGTCTCGAGGGCAAACGCGGAGGCGACGAGAACGACGAGGAGAAGCGTGGTGACCATAGCATACGTTTTCCAAAGCCACAGCTCTTTTTCCATGAAGTGACTCCTAAAGTTGTGCTGGGACTCTTGCAGAGAACAGTTCTAAAGTGATCGATCGTGGCATTTAGTAATTCCACGCGGCGACATCGGCATCTTTCGGCGCATCCCTTTTGACCTGCGCAGCCCGTGATGGCCTGCGCGTGCGTAGCGCCGGAAAAGAAAGTTCGAACTGAACGCTTGTCCGAGCCGCAGCTGGCTGAATCGCACACAATATCAGAATCCAAAAGCAATATTCGGCGCAAAACGATTCACTACGCTGTGCAATGTACTAAGTTTTGGTCTCCTCGGCATTTTCTATTACTTTACATAAATTCCATTTGCAATCCCTATAAATGGCATTGACAACTCTGCTTTATCAGGAGTACCGTTTCGCAACATCGGTGAAACAAACGGTTCACATAGTGAGTGCCCTTGTAACATTCGTGTCGCTGGCGTTAACGCCAGCCCCGGTGCTGGATGTTGTGCGTTGCTGCGATTGCGAAATGGATTCGTAGTCCCAGGTATTCGGAGAAATCGCCGGTACCGCCGTCAGTGTGGTTCGCACGTGCTAGGAGAAAAATAAAATGAAGAGACTTCTTGGGCGCCTTGTTGTGCTTCTCCTTATCGGCTTTACCGGATTTGTAATTCGCTCCTCTGCTCAGACCGCAAGCACCGGAGCGCTAAATGGCAGAGTGACCGATCCGAGCGGCGGAGTGGTCCCGGGCGCGACGGTCACAGTGATCAGCCAAGCGACTGGCGCGCAGCGCGACGCGACTACGGGATCGGACGGAACCTATCTGATTCCTCTTCTACCGCCCGGCGAGTACCAAGTTAAGGTCTCGAAGAACGGCTTTGAGACTGCGCTTTTTGACAACGTGAGCATCTCCGTTACCGAAACGCGTACGACCAACGTCAGTCTGGAAATAGGCACAGTTAATCAGACGGTTGCCGTGAGTAGCCAGGGAGAACTGTTGGAAACGAGCGGAGCGGCGCTGGGAAATGTGACTGACGAGCGGATGGTCGAAAACCTCCCTTTGGTAACGCGCAATTACACTCAAATTCTTGGACTTTCGCCAGGTGTTTCGGCAGATGTGAACGACGCGGCCAATCTGGGGTCGGGCACAGGTACTTTTTCTGCCCATGGACAAGTCGTCAGCGATAATAATTTTCAGATGAACGGGCTGGGTGTGAATGATCTATTCTTTGGCGGCCCGGAAGTCCCAATTCCGAATCCCGATACGATACAGGAATTCAAAGTACAGACCGGACAATATGACGCATCGTTTGGAAGGGACGCGGGCGCGAATGTTGATGTTTTAACCAAAGGAGGCGGGAATCAGTTTCACGGCACGGTGTTTGAATTCTTGCGCAATAACGATTTTAACGCGAACGATTTCTTCCTGAATCAAGCGGGGCTGCCGCGCGGCGAGCTAAAACAGAATCAATTTGGCGGCACTGTAGGGGGGCCGGTCGTAAAAGAAAAGCTGTTCTTTTTCACGTCCTACCAGGGGACAAGGCAGAGGAATGGCCTGGATTCTTCCTGTCTGGGCAATTTTTTGACGCCGACGCAAATCACCTCAAGCGCCTCAAGCCGCACGGCGGCCGCGCTGGGAGCCGCTTTTGCCGGACAGCCAGGGGCGCTCGGGCCCCCCGTCGCCTCCGACGGCTCGAACATTAGCGCGCAGGCAATTGCGCTACTGAATACGACGACATCCGGTGGCGGATTCCTGGTTCCTGCACCGCAAAACCCCAACGGAAGCTCCAGCGTGAGTGAAGCGTGCCCCTTTAGCGAGGATCAGTTCATGACCAACGCGGATTTCCATCAGTCGGACAGGAGCACATGGTCGGAACGATTCTTTTGGGCTGACAACGACGTGGCGAACAACTTCAGCACCAATGCAGGAACAGGCGGCGGTAACGTCCCGGGCTTCCCAACGACTGTCGACAGTCGATTCCGCTACTTTACCCTGTCGAATTCTTACATCTTCACTCCGAATCTGGTAAACCAGATCGTCATCGGATTTGGCCGAACGGTGCGGCTGAGCGCCACCCAGCAACCGACAGTTACCGTGCCGGGCCAGAGCGCCGGCCCGCTGACACTGGGAGCTCTCGGAGTCACCGCGCCCGCAAACGATAGTATGCATCCTTCGATCGCCGTTCTAGGCGGCCTCGCCATCGGCGGAAACGGCCAAGGATTCAATTCCTTTGAGAACGACTACAGCTTCTCAGACTCGCTCTCGTACACAAACGGTCGTCACTCCTTTCATTTCGGCGGGGGCTTGTCGCGCCAAGAGATCAATTTTGAGAATTTCACTTTCCCGGGCCTCGTTGTTTTCGCCAACATGCCGGATTTTTTGACCGGATACCCGTTTCTTGTGGCAGACCTTCAGGGTCTTTTGGACCGCTCCTGGAGAGCCTGGAACGGAGATGCTTACGCTCAAGACGATATTCGAATGAATTCGCGCCTCACGGTTAATTTGGGATTGCGATATGAACGGGAAGGAGTCATCGGAGACGCTCTTGGCCGTTCATCCAATTACAATCCTGATCTTTTGAATCCCAATCCACCCGCGGGAGGTACTCTCGCCGGTGTCGTGGTGGCATCAAACTTCAACGGGACGCTACCGCCCGGTGTAACGCGGGGGGCGAATTCTGCAGCTATTAATGGAGATGGGCAAAATGATTTCGCGCCGCGCGTTGGGTATGCGTACAGGCTGCCTGGGACAAACGGGCTCGTTCTCCGAGGCGGCTATGGAATGTACTTTACGCGCTCCACGGGGCAGCTATTCCTGCAGCTGATTGCAGTTCCCCCATTCTCGGATTTTCGCGTCGTTCTGCCGGCCGTTGGCACTACGTTTGCCAGCCCGTTCGCTCCCGTGCCTGCGTTTCCGAATTTCGCGCCCCTTGCCTATTCGCCTTCTACTGCGCTGGCCCCTCAGGTATTTTCGCCGACGTATAGGCCATCCATCCTGCAGGAGTACAGCACCAGCCTGCAGGCTGAATTGCTCCCGAATCTCGTGTTGGAAGTTGGATACGACGGCGTGCGAGGTACAAAGCTCGCGGAAGAACGTGCGTTCAATCAGGCGCTCGATGCCACGGTTACTCCCATACGGGGCCAGACCACCAATACTTTGGCCAACTTGGGACTGCGAACGCCCTTCGAGGGTTTTTCAACGGGTGCCACAGAACTGCAAACCGCTGGCGCGCTTTGGTACAACGCGCTCGACGTCAGCCTCAACAAGCGCTTCAGCAATGGTTTACAGTTCCTTGTCGCCTATACCTGGGCAAGATCGCTGACCGATGCCAGCGGTTACAGCACCGCGACTGGTCAGGGTGCGAACCTTGTTGGTAACCAGAACGATCCCAAGTCACGCTATGGACCCGATGGATTCGTTCGCCCACAGCGGCTTGTCATAAGCTATCTCTACAACTTGCCTGGACCGCATAATGAGCTTTCTTTGGGAGGGCGCTTCCTCGCCGGATGGGGCGTTTCAGGTATCACCACGATCCAGTCTGGCGAGCCTCTCACGCTTACAACGTTTGATCCGACAAACGCTTTCGGGATCACTGGGGGAGGGTTGAATCCTGATCCTGCTGAGATTGCGCCAGGCTGCAAGGCAAACCAATTGGTAACTCGAGGATCGATCCAGAGCAAGCTGAGCAACTACTTCAACCAGTCTTGCTTTACAACGCCGCCCGTGATCACAAGCGATGGGGGCACCGCCTTCGGAAATGCCGGCCCTGGCATAGTGTCCGGACCGGATCAAGTGAATTTCGACTTCGCGCTTATGAAGAGAACTGCATTAGGATCAAACGAGAGCCGAAACCTGGAGTTTCGAGCGGAGTTTTTCAATCTCTTTAACCACACACAGTTCGGCCAACCTGGCACACTCGAAGGCCTTCCGGGCTTTGGGATTATTAACAACACGATTGTCTCTCCGCGAGTGATTCAACTGGCATTGAAGCTGAACTTCTAGGAGCGCAGCCGAAATCTTTAAAATGGCCTTAGCCTAAAACCGGCCATGCGCCGCCACCTTTTTTAAGGATGCGCAGTTTGTCCGCCCATTTAAGCTAATTTTTTTCGTCACAGTCCCTACGCAGAAACTGAAGATGCTGCTTGCCAACAGGTTGGCCGGTTTTCGTACGCGGGCTTGCTCGGCAAATGAGCATCGGCGTGGAAGCGGGAGAATTGCCCATGAAGGTACGCCAGAGAATACAAAGAACGCCCGATGGCGTGCGATTCGCGACTAGGCGACGCTACGATGTTACGCGGTGAGAGTCGCGAAACCGCGGCCTCTAACGGCCACGGAGAGACAGCGAAAGAAGTGCTTGCCAAATAACAGATTTCCGGGATGATCCGGATCATTCTGTAGAAGATTTCCCCAGCAGACCCAGCCCGAAGCAAGCGGATTTCATCACATCAGAACACATTTAGCGGAAAACACAGAGGAAGAACGCGAAGGGAGAACGAAGATGAGTATGACCGCAGCCGATGTAATGATCGAGACGCTGATCAATTGGGGGGTTGAGGTGATCTTCGGATTTCCCGGCGACGGGATCAACGGGATTTTCGAATCGCTGCGAACGCGTGCCGACAAAATCAAGTTTGTGCAGGTGCGCCACGAAGAGGCGGCGGCATTCATGGCGACGGGCTATGCGAAATTTACAGGTCGGCTGGGCGTATGCCTTGCCACGTCCGGCCCTGGAGGGATTCACCTGCTGAACGGACTGTATGACGCGAAAATGGACGGCCAGCCGGTGCTGGCGATTACCGGAATGGCTTACCACGATCTGATCGGTACGGATGGCCAGCAGGACGTTGAAATGGACAAGCTGTTCATGGACGTGGCGGTCTACAACGAGCGGGTGATGGGGCCGGCGCACGTGGAAACCATTACGGAAATCGCCTGCCGTAAAGCAGAGACGTCCCGAGGCGTGGCGCACATTTCTTTCCCAAAAGACACGCAGAGCATGCCGTACGATCCGAAGGAACACAAATCGCCGCGAAATAATCCTCACCACGTTTCCATGGTGCGGGCCACCGCTTCGGGGGTTCCACGCGAATCGCAGCTTCATCAAGCTGCGGAACTTTTGAACGACGCGAAAAAAGTGTGCATTCTGGCCGGGCGCGGGGCGCTGCACGCGACCGACGAACTGGAAGAGGCGGCGGAGATTCTCGGAGCTCCTATCGTCAAGGCCGCGGTTCCCGATGATAGTCCCTACACGACAGGCAGTATCGGACTGCTCGGGACGAAGCCGTCCGAAGAGGCTCTGCGAAATTGCGATCTACTATTCATGATCGGCACGGCTTTCCCATACATGGAATTTCTGCCAAGTCCCGGGGAAGCGAAGTCAGTGCAGATCGAGCTGAATCCGGGACGTATTTCGTTGCGGTACCCGGCTGATGTGGGACTGGTCGGCGACAGCAAGGAAACATTGAAGCTGCTGATGCCGCTGCTGAAGAAAAAAAAGGACCGCAGCTTCCTCAAGAAGGCGCAGTCGGGAATGAAGGACTGGTGGGAATACATGGAGCGGCTGGGAACGTGGCAATCGAGTCCGCTGAAGCCGCAGATGCTGGCGTGGGAACTGGGGAAGCGGCTGCGCAACGACGCGATCGTGGCGTGCGACAGCGGAACGGGCGCAACGTGGTTTGCGCGGCAGATTCGCGCAAGGCGCGGGCAGATGTATTCGCTTTCCGGAAACCTGGCGACCATGGCTGTCGGATTACCCTATGCGCTCGCCGCGCAGTACGCCTATCCGAACCGCCAGGTGATCGCGTTCGTGGGCGACGGCGCCTTCACGATGCTGGGATTCGAGATGCTTACGGCGGTGAAGTACAAGCTGCCGGTAAAGGTGGTGGTCCTGAAAAACAATTATCTGGGACAAATCAAGTGGGAGCAGATGGTGCTGCTTGGCAATCCAGAATATGGCGTGACCCTGCAGCCCATGGATTTCTCAAAATTTGCGGAGGCCTGTGGAGCGTACGGAATGAGCGTGGAAGAGCCGGGTGACTTGGAAAATGCGCTGGACCGCTTCCTGGATTTGCCCGGGCCTGCGGTGCTTGAGGCCGTTGTGGATCCGCTCACGCCGCCATTGCCTCCGGAACTGAAGCCGGAGCAGGCGTTCCATTTTGTGGAGTCGCTGGTGCGCGGAGAACCGAAGGCAAGAAAAATCATGAAAGAGTCATTGATCGAGCGAGCGCGGGAGCTCGTGTGACCGCGTCGAAAACAGGCGGGTGCGCCCGCATTTGTTCAGCGCGCCTACAGAGGAACTCAGGAGAGTTTTCATGAGTATCGCGCTTCCGCTTCAAGAAACACGCGCACCGAAAACAAGACTCGCATCTTCTGCCATTGACGCGCGTGGCCTCGAAAAGGCACTGAAGCGCAGCGTCGAGGGAGAGGTGCGTTTTGATCCCGGCAGTCTCGGCTTGTATGCGGTGGACGCCTCCAACTACCGGCAGGTGCCAATTGGTGTCGTGATTCCACGAACAATCGACGATGTGGTCGAGACGGTGCGCGTCTCGCGCGAATTCGGAGCGCCGATACTCTCGCGCGGCGGAGGCACAAGCTTGGCCGGACAATGCTGCAATACCGCGATTGTGATGGATTGGAGCAAATACTTGAATCAGGTGCTCGAAATCGATCATGTTCATCGCAGAGCGCGTGTGCGCCCCGGCTGCATTTTGGGCAATTTGCGCCATGAGGCGGAGAAGTACGGACTGACGTTTGGGCCGGATCCAGCCACGCATGATCATTGCACCCTCGGAGGAATGATCGGCAACAACTCGTGCGGCGCTCATGCGCAGATGGCCGGGCCCGTGTCGCACAACGTGGAATCGATGGAAGTGCTGTTGTACGACGGAACGCGCATGACCGTGGGATGGGCGACGAACGACGAAATGAAGAACGCCATCCGGCAGGGCGGGCGCCGCGGTGAAATCATGGCGAAACTGGAGCAGTTGCGCGCGAAGTATGCCACCCAGATCCAGCGCCGCTTTCCTGACATTCCGCGCCGCATTTCTGGTTACAACTTGGACCAATTGTTGCCTTCAGAATCGCCGGACGCGGAGGGTAAATTCAATCTCGCGCGAGCGCTGGTCGGTTCGGAAGGCACGCTAGTTACCATCTTGGAAGCGACGCTGGAGCTCATTCACAACCCTCCCTTTCGGACGCTGGTGGTGCTCGGTTATCCGGACATCTATAAAGCGGGCGATCACGTGCCGGAAATTCTGAAATTCAAGCCTATGGCGTTTGAAGGCATCGATCGCATGCTGATCGAGAACATGAAAAAGAAAGAGCTGCACACGAAGTATTTGGATCGCCTGCCGGAAGGCAATGGCTGGCTTCTGATACAGTTCCCCGGCGAAACCAAGCAGGAAGCTGACGATCGCGCGCGGCAGATGATCGATTATCTGAAAGCAAAGCGAGACGCGCCAGCAACAAAGCTGTACGACGATGAGCAAGACGAAAAGGCAGTTTGGAAAGTGCGCGAATCGGGATTGGGGGCAACGGCATTCGTTCCTGGCGAGCCGGTAGCGTGGGAGGGCTGGGAAGACGCTGCCGTTCCGCCCGCCGCGCTCGGCGATTATCTGCGCGATTTCTCCAAATTGCTCGAAAAATACGACTATAAAACGGCGCTGTACGGCCATTTCGGGCAGGGCTGCATTCATTGCCGCATTTCGTTCGACCTGATGAGCAAGAAAGGGGTGCAGGATTACCGCTCGTTTGTCGAACACGCCGCTGAGCTGGTTTCTAATTACGGCGGATCGCTTTCCGGCGAACATGGGGACGGGCAATCGCGCGGAATTGCTGCCCATCATGTTTGGCAAGGAAATCGTGCAGGCATTTCGCGAGTACAAATCCATATGGGATCCGGACTGGAAAATGAATCCAGGAAAAATCGTTGATCCGTTTCCGCTTGATTCAAATCTGCGGCTAGGCGCCGATTACCATCCCGCTGAGCCGGAGACGTTTTTCAGGTTTCCGGATGATCAGGGCAGTTTTGCGAATGCCACGCTGCGATGCGTCGGAGTGGGGAAGTGCCGGCGCGAAAAGTCGGACGATCCGGAAAATCAGACGATGTGCCCCAGTTACATGGTGACGCACGACGAAAAAGACTCCACGCGGGGCCGGGCGCATCTGCTTTGGGAGATGCTGCATGGCAACGTGGTGAAGAATGGATGGCGCGATGAAAGCGTCAAGGAAGCGCTGGACCTTTGCCTCGCGTGCAAAGGCTGCAAGGGCGATTGTCCGGTGAACGTCGATATCGCCACATATAAAGCAGAGTTTCTCTCGCACTACTATGAGGGCAGGGGCAGGCCTCGTTACGCCTACGCGTTCGGATTGATCGATAAGTGGGCGCAGATTGCGGCGCTGTGGCCGGGCCTGGTGAATTTGGCGGCCTCCACGCCGGGAGTCCGGGGCTTGATGAAAATGGCGGCTGGGATTTCGGAGCGGCGCTCGATTCCCGAGTTTGCGCCGGAAACGTTCCAATCATGGTTTGGCAGGCGTGCCAAACGCAATGCGCAGCGCCCGAAAGTCGTGCTATTCCCGGATACATTCAACAACAATTTCTTTCCGACGACGGCGCAGGCGGCGGTGGAAGTTCTCGAGCACGCGGGCTATCAAGTGGAAGTACCGCGCGAGCATGTTTGCTGCGGGCGTCCCTTATATGACTACGGGTTTCTCGAGATGGCCAAGCAGTATCTGGAGCGCATCTTCGACGTGCTCACGCCGTACGCAAAGGCTGGCACGCCCATCGTCGTACTGGAGCCAAGCTGCTGGTCCGTGTTGCGCGATGAAATTAAGGGCCTTTTCCCGGAGCGAAAAGAAACGCGCATGATCATGGAGAACAGCTTCGTTCTTTCCGAATTTCTGGTGAAAAAAGCGAACTACCATCCGCCTCGCCTGCACATGAGCGGACTGATTCACGGGCATTGCCATCACAAGGCCATCATTCATGGTGTGGAGCATGAAGCGAAACTTCTGCAGGACATGCAGATGAAGGTCCGCGTTGTGCCCGACGGCTGCTGCGGAATGGCAGGGTCGTTCGGCTTCGAGGAGCATCATTATGACGTGTCGGCGAAAGTGGGAGAGCACGCGCTGCTTCCCGCGGTGCGCGCCGCAGGGCTGAACGAACTGATTATTGCGGACGGGTTCAGTTGCCGCGAGCAGATTCGCAAATGAGCGAGCGCCACGGACTGCATCTCGCGGAGGTATTGCAACTCGCGATCCAGGAGGGCCCGGCAGGGCCGGATTTGTTGCCGGAGCAGAAGCTCGTCGACAGGCACCGCAAGACGGTACAACGGTCGAAGATGGAGGCGCTTGCCGCCGTCGGCGGTGTCGCGGCCATCGTTGCAGGCGTGCTCGGAGCGCGAAAGGCTCTCGCGAGCAAGACAAAATCGTAAGCGTCCGAACCTTTGGTTTCAGCTACAAATCAGCCCAAGTCAGAAATTGGCGTTTTTTTTGCTACACTCTCCTGACCTGTCGATGCTGAGTGCGGAAGATACTAGCTTCGGCACTTTCCTCGTGTTAGCGTCAGGAAGCCGCAATGACATCTGAGAAGGCGATTTTCACCGCTGAAACATTTCGATTCTTCCGCGAACTGAAACGGAATAACTCTAAAGCATGGATGGACGAGAATCGCCACCGTTACAAGGCGCATGTTGTCGAGCCGTTGCGCAGATTGCTCGACGCGCTCACGCCGCGCGCGCAACAATTGCACCCCGGATTTTCGCTCAGCGGCCGCACCGGCGAGAATTTATCACGTATCAATCGCGACATTCGCTTTGCCAACGATAAAACGCCGTACTACACGCACATGTATCTCTATTTGCGCTGCGACGAGACGCTTGGCAGGCCCGGCGGGCAGCTCTACGTTGGAATATCCGCCGAAGGCGCGACCGTCGGCCTGCGCATATACCGTGAAAGCCGGGAAAGCGCGATGGCTTGCCTCTGCTTGCCGCGCGCCATGGAAAATTTGTCCTGGCTTGCCGCGCAGCGCAAAAAACTCACGCGAAAATATGACTGCTACTGGTATTCCACTGAAAAAGGCAAGTGGACCAAGCGTCCCGGCTGGCCGCGCGACGCCAAAGAATGTAAAAAAACTAAAGGGTGGATTGTGAGGAAGCGCTTCCCGGCATCAACCACGCTGCGCTCCTCATTTCCGCTCGAGGTCGAAAAAATCTTCCGCGAACTTTTCCCGCTCTACTGCTTCAGTTCTCTGCAACAATGGAAACCATAGGGAGAAACTCGGATGCGAATGACGCGAGCAGAAGCAAAAGCGAATCACACGCTGGATACCAAGCATGAGCAGTTCAGCGAAACGATTTACGGCGTGCTGTGCGCGACCTGCCATAACTACATCCTGATCGACCATACCAACTGCCCATCAAGCTGCCGTACGCACGAAATCTGCCGCCAAGCCTACTCCCGCGACAATTGAGGCCTGCGCCGATTCCTTGGGCCGAGCTCCTGCTGAGCACCGGGTTGACTACCGTTTAGCCGATGGTACGGGAATCGGAAGTGCTCACCGTGCGCATGCATGGTGACCAAATTAGTGCTTGCCATCGACTAGATAGGGGTCTAGCTTCGTTGACATCCTCGGGCCTAGCCGGGCGGGGACCAAGATGTCGAACACCCCAGGATACGCGATCAGAAAGCCAGTTGCCGTTGTCCTGTTTGCGGGAGCACTCGCCCTGATCGCTGTCGCACAGACGCTGTCCCCGGGCGAAGTGCGCATCAGGAGCGGGCCTTATCGGCCTGAATCCCAAATTCTTCGGGCGGAGAGCCGTTTGGTTCAAGTTGAGGCGGTCGTGCGCGATAACCGCGGCCGAGCGGTTGGCGGACTTACGAAGGACGACTTCGCAATTCTCGACTCCGGCCACTCCCGTGACATCGCAGAGTTTTCCGTCGAGACATCTAACGTGGCCAGCCCTTCCGCAACCACAACCTCAACTGCTCCGCCAGGGGTCTCGGGCACGCCGGATACAGCTAAGCGGGTCGCTAGCCAGGCCCGATGGATCGGACTGTTCTTCGATGACATCAATACTCCCTCTGGCGACCTGGTACGCGCGAAAATCGCGGCCCGGCGATTTATCAGCGAAGCGACTCAGGGTGGCGAGCGGATTGGCGTGTTCACCACGTCGCAGGGACAAATCCTCCCGTTCACCACCAACACGAGTGCTGTCCTCAAGGCCATGACGACGGTGCAATCCCATCAACGGGTGAGCGCAGCGGGGTTGAGCGGATGCCCGAGAATCACGCCCTACGAGGCGTATCTAATCGTGAATAACGACCCCGCCACAACGCAGGCAAAGCTTATTGAAGCGTGTAGCTGCCCCGGGGAAAACAATGATGCGGGATGTCAGGTGAACGACACAACCAACACCATGACCACAACCAGCGTCGGTATTACGCAAATGCCACCTGATCTCAGAGCGGTACTTGGCCAAGTGATAGCGCAGGCCCAAGGCACGTGGAGCCAAGCCCGCCTCGTCGCGCAGACAACCCTGGACGCGGTCCGAGCCGCTATTGGGCAACTGGCGCAGGCCAAGGGTAACCGCATACTGCTATTCGCGTCGTCCGGATTTCTGTCGGGAGATTTGGGACCGGAAGAACACCAAATCATGGACGAGGCGTTGAGGGCGGATGTGGCGATCGATTCTCTGGATTCTAAGGGCCTGTATGCCGAGCAGCCAGGTGGGCCACAGGGTGAACCATCGCACGCCTCTCCTTCCGGCCCGGGCGCCGAATTAGTCATGATGCATGAAATGGAGTCCCTTGGCGACCAACTCGAGAACGAGGATTACGCCATGGCCGACTTCGCCGAAGGGACGGGCGGGCTTCTGTTCCGCAACAACAATGACCTCGATTTGGGATTCCGCGAACTGGGTCTTGCCCCTGAGTATGCCTACATGCTGGGATTCCCGCCCGACGAGGATGGCAAATACCATAAGATTAAGGTGAAGCTGAAGAACGGAGACCACGATTTCATTCAGGCACGACCCGGATATTTCGCGCCAACGAAAGAGGGGAACGCGTCACTGCGGCGGACAAGCTGGATGCCGAAATGTTGAGCTCGGACGAGAAGAGCGACTTCCTCGCGACGATACGTGCCGCGCTCGGCGCCATGAAATCGGGACAGCGGGAAATCACCATCCAAACGCACGTGGACATCTCGAAGTTGCCGTTCGAGAAAGAGAGGGACCGGCACGACGAAAAACTCACGTTCGTCGTCGGGCTGTTTGATGCGCAGAACAAGTTTGTGACCGGCAAGGAAGCGGAAATGGACTTTGCTTTCAAACAGGATAGCTACGAGAGGTTTTCTAAGAGCGGGATCACCGGGGCGATGTCTCTCGAGGCTCCTCCGGGCACGTATCGTCTGCGAGTGGTGGTCGAGGAGACCGTCAAAGACGAGATGAGCGCCTCCAGCCAGACGGTGCAAATCCAATAGGGCTGCCGGCCAGCCCACAGGCATCTCGTCTCGCATCGGGCGTCACCCATTTTGTGCCGACGTTCTGTCTACGCGCCTCAGCTGAAAACACTCAGTAGCAATAAACCGACTAAATGCGAAAACCAAATGTAGGGGAGCGGCCTGTAGATTCTAGCTGGGCGCAACGGAAAAAGGAGGCGCCCACCATATAGCGGTCCCCAGAAATCGCGGATCAAATTTCGGCAAAGCGGAGCCGCGCGCGTGCGTTGACTTGAGGTACGGAGCGCGCATAAGATGCAAACGCAGTATTTAGCAATTCTTAGGGGGATAAATATGGCTTCCAGGCGATGGCACCTGTTGACGGCGGCTCTGGCGGTGGCAGTAGTAGCGGTTATTTCGTTTTCGCTGCTGTTCCAGGGAACGCGGGTAAACGCCGCAGCGCATCCGCGCGCGCGTGCGCAAGCCGCAGCCCAGAAGGATCCTCGCCTTGCCGGAGCGTATCGTTTCGAGCGCGGCCTCTGGACATATGTCCATCTGCAGGGCTCGCCGGAGCAGATCGGGTATCAGCACGGCTATCTGCTTGCGCCGGAAATCAAAGACGCGTTCGCAGCAGTGATGCTCGAAGATACGCACAATACCAAGCATGACTGGAATTTTTTCCGCGATGCCGCGCAAAACGCCCTTTGGCCGCACATTCCCGCAGAATATCGCGCCGAACTCAAGGGGATCGTCGCAGGACTCAACGCGCGCGGCGTGAAAATGGATCTCGACGACGTCGTGGCGCTGAACGCGTTCATGGAATTACCGGATTATTACGCTCCGTGGTATGACAAGCATCATCAAGTAGCCGGAGCGCCTAATCGGAAAGTCGAGGGACATTGCAGCGCGTTCGTGGCCACGGGAGATTGGACGAAAGATCACCAGATCGTGATGGGCCACAATAATTGGACGAGTTACATGGAAGGCGAACGCTGGCGCGTCATCTTCGACATCCAGCCGGAACACGGCTATCGCATGATCGGCGATGGATTTCCCGGCGTGATCGTGAGCGACGACGACTTCACCATCAATTCGGACGGGCTGATGGTGACGGAGACGACCATTTCCGATTTTTACGGCTGGAATCCCAACGGCATTCCGGAATTCGTGCGCGCCCGCGAGGCCATGCAATACGCCGGCTCGATTGATGATTATGAGAAAATCATGCTCAAGGGAAATAACGGCGGCTACGCGAATGATTGGCTAATCGGCGACCGCAAGACTGGAGAAATCGCGCGATTGGAACTCGGATTACGGGCCTACAAATTGTACCGCACGAAAAACGGCTACTTTGTAGGCTCGAATTTCACCAGCGATCCGACGGTGACTAAGCTGGACACGACTTACAACGTAAACGATCCGACCATGTCGCCGAATGCGCGGCACGCGCGCTGGGACGAGCTGATGAAGCAATACAAGGGGCAAATTGACGTGCAGCTTGCCCAAAAATTCGAAGCCGATCATTACGACGCGTATGCCCATAAACAAGATGCAGATGTAAGGACCCTCTGCGGCCACGAAGACGCTTCTCCTCTTGGCGACAAAGGCTGGGGAGAAAAGCCCTTTAATCCTGGCGGCGCGGTGCAAGGGAAAGTCACGGACAGCAACATGGCGGCGCATATGGAATTGATGGCGCGCGCCGGCCATCCCTGCGGAGAAAATTTCTACGCCAAGCCTTTTCTGAAAGCGCATCCGCAGTTCGATTGGCAGGCTCCGGAGCTGCGCGACATGATTGCCGGCCCCTGGACGGAATTCCACGCGGGCGAACGTCCATCGAGAAATCAGTAAAACAGGCGCTGAGACGCGGGCAGAAGGGTTTCTGCAAGACCTAACTTTGTAGTCGTGCATGCATTCTTCTGAGTTATACTGCACCTCAGCGAAGGTCCACCCGGCCCTTTTCGGTGCAACCATACTTCTACAGATCGCGATTCTCTCGAACGAGGTGTTTTGTTTGTGGTGGGTCAGTTTGAATTTTGACTGCTACTGTCACGATTAAAATTCACTGACCCGGTGTCCTTTTCCCCAGCCGGAGATGTCATGGCTCTGATCGAAGCTCTTTTGTTGCTTTTAATTGTTTCCCGGGTCATCGGCGAAATCGTCGAACGGCTGGGGCAACCGGCGATGATTGGAGAAATCGCCGCAGGCATACTGCTGGGCCCTTCCGTATTTGGATTAATTCATTTTACTCCCGACATTAGAGCCATCGCGGACCTTGGCGTGCTGCTACTCGTGTTTCTCGTGGGCATGGAGATGGAGCTCGATGCGCTGTGGAGAGCGTTCCGCGGCCGAGGAGCATGGGTGGGCGCCTCGGGATTTCTTGTGCCCCTGGGATTAGGACTTTTGCTGGGGCGGTTTTTTGGTTTTGGGCCAACACGCGCGCTTTTCATTGGGTTATGCATCGCCATTACGGCGCTGCCCGTGAGCGTGCGCATCCTGATGGACCTCGGGAAGCTGCAGACGGACATTGGACAGCGCATCATCTCCGCCGCCGTGGCGAACGATGTGGCTTCCATTCTTTTGCTGGGAATTATTCTCAACGTGAAGGGCGGTGGCACCAGCACGCGGAATCTGCTGACATCTATCGGATTGGCGCTGGTAAAAGCGGTTGTTTTTATGGCGGCGATCATCATTGTATCGCGCGTAATCAAGCGTTACACGCCTGGCCGTTTCCGCAGATCCCGCAACTTAATTGATCCGCTGCTCGCGCGTCTGAAAGGACGGGAATCGTTGTTCGCTATGGTGTTTTTATTTGTCGTGGCGTTCGCGAGTCTTTCTGAGTTGCTGGGACTGCATTTCATCGTCGGAGCATTTTTTGGCTCGATGCTCCTGAGTTACGCGGTGTTGGGGAAAAAGAATTTCGAAGAGGTGCAGAAGACGGCGTCGAATGTGACCATGGGATTCCTGGGGCCGATTTTTTTTGCGGCCATTGGACTCGAATTTGACGCCGAGAGCTTGCGGAATTGGAAAGTGGTTGTGGCTGTTTTGATGGTGGCGCTGGTGGGCAAGATCGCCGGAGGTTATTTGGGTGGAAAGCTCGCAGGGCTTGGCGGGCCGCAAAGCTGGGCGCTGGGCATTGGTTTGAACGGGCGTGGCATCATGGAGTTGGTGATCGCCAATATCGCTTTGGGTAATCGTTTCATCGACGAGCAGTTATTCACGATACTAGTTCTAATGGCGGTAACGACCACGGTGATTACTCCCGCGCTGCTGAAGCGCGCCTGGGCGCATTTGCCGGCAGAAGCGTCCGAGACGTACGCTGAAGACACGAAGCTCATCGCCGCGGCTGACCGTGAAGGAGCGGACTAGTTTGAGATGAGCTTTTCAATTCTGATGCGAGGAGCAAACGAGGCAGCAGCAATTTTGACAAGGGATTGATTCATTGCTCTTCGCAAAGAATGAACGCTTTTCGGGCGCTGAAGCGTCAATCGATTACATTTTTCTGCGGACTCGATTCCGCGCTTACCTCTGGTGGGCACGGCTGGAGGTCTGAGGGCTTGAGAATGCGGTCGTAAATCCACAAGCATAGAGCGGTAAGCAGGCCGAAGGCGGTCATAACCCACCAGACACGCTGCGGCTGATGCTGTATGTCGCCGAAATGGTGAAGCAGCCGGCCCATGAACCATCCACCAACGAGTGAGCCGATACCGATCGGCACAAATGCAAATCCCATGTAGGTACCCTGCTGTCCGGGCGGCGCGAGACGCGAGACGTATTCGTAATAGCGGGGAGAGAGGGTCATTTCGCCGAGGGCCACGACGAAGAGCGTCAGCACTGCGGCCCAAACCGAAGCGTGAAAACTAATAATCAGCCATGCGAGCGAAGTGATCACTGTGCCCACGGTGATGGCGCGAAAGGAGCGCATCCAGCGCGTCAAGTAGCTGATGATGATTTGCAGGCAGATTACTGACAGGCCATCGGTGATGAGAATCATCTCCACGTTCGCGTGTGGATCGATGTAACCGGTGATGTAAAGCGGCAAGCCAATATAAACCTGCCAGTAGACGACCCAATAGCCGGAAAAAATAATCAGAAAAAGCATGAAGCGCGGATTCGCCAGCACCGTGCCGAGATTTTTTGCCGTTTGCGCAAGGTTTTGTGTCTGGATTTCGCCGGAGGTTCGCGGCTCGCGAAAAAACAGCAGCACCGCAAAGAACATCGCAAACACACAGAGCGCGGAAATCATAAAAACGCTGCGCACGCCCATGTGGCGATGCGCCAGCGAGGCCATGAACGGCCCAGCTGCGCCGCCCACGTTGACGAGCGTGTAGTAAATGGAATAGCCGATGGAGCGGACGTTCTCCTTGGAAGCGCGCGCGGTGCTGCCCACGACGGCGGGTTTCACCATCGAGATTCCCAGGGCGGGCAGCATCAAAATCACGAGAACGAGCCAGTACAGGGGGATGGCGCTGCGCACCGGGCCCATCCACGATGCTCCGACGGAGCCCAGCAGAAAATACGAGCATGTGAGAATCAGGTAAGCCGCAGAGAGGGCGCGGCGAAATCCAAGGCGATCGGCCACGGCGCCGCCTACTATTGCCAAGAACCAAACCAGGCCGCCAAAAATGCCCGAGAGGGTTCCGGTTTGCTCGACGGGGAAATGAAGACTGGCGTGCAGGTAATTCGCGAGCGATGCGAAGGCGCCGTAATAGGCGAGGCGCTCGAAAAGCTCGGTGATGTTCGCAACCCAAAAGGCGGGCGCGAATCCTTCGCGGATTTCCTTTATGCGCTCAGCGAATGCCACATTTGGACTCCAAGTTGCCTCATAAACAGCGAGAGACGAGCAAAACCTTAACTGAGTATCTCGTGAGTGTTGCAAAATCCGTACTTCAGCGGCTAAAGTCGCACTGACTTCGCTCGTTTTGTGTTGTGGCTGAAGCCACGACCCACAAAAATTCTCCGGGTCTTACATAGTCTCGTTCGTTCCAGCGGCGCGATTGTAGCGAAAGTTAGGCTGAATCTCGCGATTTCTTTTGAAATGTTTGCGCAGCGCAAAGGAAGCTTAGTGGATTTCGTATATGTCGTCTTTTGATTTCCGCTTTTTCGCAGCACGGGGCCATGGAATCAAAGCGATGATAAAGAACAGCGCCCCCATGAACACAAAAGCTAAAGTGGTCCCAACGCCTATTGTACCCGTCGTTGGATCGTAGCTTCGGATCCACCAATAACCGTGCCTAATTGCTTCCCAGCCGGTGGATATCCCGACTAGTCCGAGCGAAATAAAAATCATTCGGAAAACCCATTGCGACGATGCTCCGGACTTTGTTTTCTTCCGTGCTGGACTCAGAAGAGACATAAAGCTTTTGCGTTGAGTTTATCACAGGACTCCTTTTCGCTGAGTGGGGTTTGTTCTCGTTCAGAATGATTGGTGACACTCGGTAGAGTGTCATCATGCAAATTCGATGGGGGAAGGTACCCCAAGCGCGAGAGCTCTCGCGCTTGGGGTACGCGCTGAGCCGACCGGCCCAGCTGCG
>Ga0209167_10000246_pt1 | contig 47430 bp, 40 predicted proteins | sample Coa_R1_9_FD_187154 | JGI IMG/M metagenome (GOLD analysis project Ga0209167, IMG submission 187154) | Surface soil microbial communities from Centralia Pennsylvania, which are recovering from an underground coalmine fire - Coalmine... | ecosystem: Environmental > Terrestrial > Soil >...
GTACGCGAAGAGGCGGCGGTGCTGGTCGCGGACCGCGAACTCACCGCCGAGCGCCTCGCCGCGGAGCTGCAGCGGCTGTGCGCCGGACGCGGCAAGCTGCTGGCGATGGCTGAGCGCGCGCGCCTGCTCGCCAAACCGCGCGCCACCGATGATCTCGCGGCGGCATGCCTCGAGCTGGCACGGGGGGCGGCATGAAGCGCGAGGAGCGGCGTGCCGCGCCGGAGCGCCGGGATCGCATGCGGCGCATCAACACCGTGCATTTCGTCGGCATCGGCGGTAGCGGCATGAGCGGCATCGCCGAGGTGCTGCTGAACCTGGGTTACCAGGTCCAGGGGTCGGACGCGAAGAGCAGCGCCGCGACGCAGCGCCTCACGGGCCTCGGCGCGGCCATCACCATCGGTCACGCGGCGGCCAACATCGCCGGCGCCGACGTCGTGGTCGCCTCCGGCGCCGTGCCGCGCGACAACCCGGAGGTCGAAGCCGCGCTGGGCGCGCGCATCCCGCTGGTGGCGCGCGCTGAAATGCTCGCCGAGCTCATGCGTTTCCGCTATTCGATTGCGGTCGCAGGCACCCACGGCAAGACCACCACCACCAGCCTGATCGCGAGCGTCCTGTCCGAGGGCGGCGAGGATCCAACCTTCGTCATCGGCGGACGCCTGAAGAGCGCCGCCAGCAACGCGCGCCTGGGCGCCGGGCGCTATCTGGTGGCGGAAGCCGACGAGAGCGACGCCTCGTTCACGCACCTGCAGCCGCTCATGGCGGTGGTCACCAACATCGACAATGACCACCTCAGCACGCACCGCGGGGACTTCGGGCTCCTGAAGCAGAGCTTCGTCGATTTTCTGCACAACCTGCCGTTCTATGGACTGGCGGTGGTGTGCCTGGACGACGAGCACGTACGCAGCATCGTCGGGGAACTCGGCCGGCCGGTGCTGTCCTACGGCCTGGACGCGGGCGCGGACGTGCACGGCGGCAACATCCGCCATGCGGGACTGCAGACCCACTTCGAGGTCACGCGCCGCGGCGCCGGGGTGCTCGCGGTGACCCTGAACCTGCCGGGTACCCACAACGTGCGCAACGCGCTCGCGGCGATCGCGGTGGCCAGCGAACTTGGCATCGAGGACGCCGCCATCCAGCGCGCGCTCGCCGCCTTCCCGGGCATCGAGCGACGCCTGCAGCACATCGCCGACGTCGTTACCGCCGTGGGCACGATCACCGTCATCGATGACTACGGCCACCATCCGACCGAGGTCGCCGCGACACTGGAGGCGGTGCGCCACGGCTACCCCGGCCGCCGCGTGCTGCTCGCGTTCCAGCCGCACCGGTTCACGCGCACCCGCGACCTCATCGATGACTTCGGCAAGGCGCTCTCGAGCGCCGACGTGTTGCTGGTGACCGAGATCTACGCCGCAGGTGAGGCGCCCATCGCCGGCGCGGACGGCCGCGCCATCTGCCGCGCCGTGCGCGGCCGCGGGCAGCTCGAGCCGCTGTTTGTCGAAAAGGTGGAGCAGCTGGCGACGGCGCTCAAGGACGTGATCAAGGACGGTGACGTCCTCATCGCCATGGGCGCGGGCAACATCAGCGCGGTCGCGCACGCCCTGCCCGAGGATCTTCCCGTGCTGCTGCCGCCGGGGAGGACGTCATGAACGTGGCACTCGCTCCGGAGTATTCCGCCCGCGTGCGGCGCGCGGAGCCCTTGAGCCGGCATACGTCCTGGCACGTGGGCGGGCCCGCGGAAGTGTTCTTCAACCCGCGCGACGTGGCGGATCTGGCCGCGTTCCTGCGGGCGCTCCCGGCTGGCACGCCGATCCACTGGATTGGCCTTGGCAGCAATCTGCTGGTGCGCGACGGCGGGCTCCCCGGCGTCGTTATCAGCACGCATGGCACGCTCGATGCGCTCGCGCGCCGGAACCAGACGACCGTGCGCGCCGAGGCCGGCGTTGCCTGCGCACGCATCGCCCGGCAATGCATCAAGTGGGGTCTGGGACCTGCGGAATTCTTTGCCGGCATCCCGGGCACGCTCGGCGGCGCGCTGGCGATGAACGCCGGTGCCTTCGGCGGGGAAACCTGGCGGCACGTGCAGAGCGTAGAGACCATCGACCGCGGCGGCGACACGCGCCAGCGCGCTGCTTCCGAGTACCAGATCGCGTATCGGGAGGTGGTCCCGCCGGCGGCCGAGGAATGGTTCATCGCCGCCGAGCTGGCCTTCGAGCACCGCCCCGGCGCACACGCGGACGCGATGCGCGCGCTGCTGGCGCAGCGCAAGGCAGCGCAGCCCATCGGCGAGTGGAGCTGCGGCTCGGTGTTCACCAACCCGCCGGGCGATCACGCCGCGCGCCTCATCGAGGCCGCGGGACTGAAGGGTTTTCGCATCGGCGATGCCTCGGTATCGCGCAAGCACGCGAATTTCATCATCAACCACGGCCAGGCGAGCGCGCACGACCTGGAGAGCCTGATCGGACACGTGCGCGAAACCGTAGCGCGCGTGCACGGCGTGGCGCTGCACCCGGAAGTACGCATCGTGGGAGAGCCTTGAAGTGCGCCTGACCTACCAACCCGCAGCGTTGCGGCGCGTGACGGATGCGCGCGAGTTCGGGCGCGTCGCCGTGCTGTTCGGCGGGGATTCGAGCGAGCGCGAGATCTCGCTCTTGTCAGGTAACGCCGTGCTCGCGGGCCTCAGGCGCCGCGGCGTGGACGCGCACCCCTTCGATCCGCGCGATGCGGCGCTGGCAACGCTGACACCTGCGGGCTTCGAGCGCGTGTGGATTGCGCTGCACGGGCCGGGCGGCGAGGACGGCACGCTGCAGGGCGCCCTTGAATACCTAGGCGTGCCCTACACCGGCAGCGGCGTGATGGGCTCGGCAATCGGCATGGACAAGCTGCGCACCAAGCGCTTAAGCCTCGCCGTCGGTGTCCCCACCGCGGACTTCGTGGTGTTGCACGGCGCAGCGGACTTCGATGCGGCGCTGCACCGGCTGAAGTTGCCGCTGATCGTCAAGCCCGCGAGCCAGGGATCGAGCGTCGGCATGACCAAGGTCGAACGCGCCGCGGATCTGCCGGCGGCCTACGCGGCGGCGGCCCAGTTCGAGACGCTGGTGTTTGCGGAACCCTGGATTACCGGCAAGGAATACACGGTGGCGATCCTGGGGGATAGCGCGCTGCCCTCGATCCGCATCGAGACGCCGAAGACCTTCTACGACTACGAGGCGAAATACTTCCGCGACGACACGCGCTACTTCTGTCCCTCGGGTCTGGTGCCGAGTGTCGAGGAGCATCTCGCGCAGCTCGCGCTCGCCGCCTTCGCGGCGTGCGGGGCATCCGGCTGGGGACGCGCGGACTTCATGATGGATGGCGCCGGCCGGCCGCTGCTGCTGGAAATCAACACCGTTCCCGGCATGACGAGCCACAGCCTGGTGCCCATGGCGGCGCGCGCCATCGGCGTCGACTTCGATGAACTGGTGTGGCGCGTACTCGAGACCAGTCTGGTCCGGCGCCCCGCGCCGGGCACCACCGTGACGGCCAGGAGCTGACGATGTTCGCCCGCACCAAAAAGAACCGCCGCAAGCAATCCGAGCGCCGGTTCCGGCTGCCCCGCGTCAACTGGCGCGTACTCGGTGTCGGCGCAGGTGCGCTCGCCGTGGCGGGGATCGCGGCACTGCTCGTGATGTGGGCGTTCAACCAGCCCATCGAGACGGTCGCCGTGGAAGGGCGCTTCCAGCGCGTGACGCCGGTGGACGTCGAGCGCGCGGTGAAAACCCAGGTGCACGGCGCGGGCCTGCTGTCGGTGGACCTCGCGGCCGTGAGCCGCGCCATCCACACGCTGCCGTGGGTGGATGCGGTCAGCGTGCAGCGCGCCTGGCCGCGCGGACTGGACGTGCTAGTGGTCGAGCAGAGCGCCGCGGCCCGCTGGGGCGAGCGCGGGCTCCTCAATACGCGCGGCGAGCTGTTCGATACCGACGAGCGCCACATTCCCCCCGAGCTGGCGCAGCTCTCCGGACCCAGCGGCAAGCAGTCGCAGGTGGCGCAGCGCTACCTCGCCGCGCAGGGCCGCCTGCTGCAGGCGGGGCTGCGCTGCACCGCCATGCGCCTGGATGCACGCGGCGCCTGGGAATTTGATCTCGCCAATGGCGTCACCGTGCGCTTGGGGAGGCGCCAGGTCGATGAGCGCTTCGAGAAATTCATGACAGCCGCACTGAAGCTCGTTACCCAGCGCGGCGAGGACATCGCCTACGTGGATATGCGTTACACCAACGGATTTGCCATCGGCTGGCGCGGCAACGCCGGCCACTCGACGGCGAATGGGACACACAATGCTTAAGCGCTCGGAACGAAATCTGATCGTCGGCCTGGATATCGGCACCTCCAAGGTCGTGGCGTTGGTGGGGGAGATCGGCGCCGACGGTTCGATCGAGCTCCTGGGTCTGGGCTCGCAGCCCTCGCGGGGACTCAAGAAAGGCGTCGTGGTCAACATCGAGTCCACGGTGCAGTCCATCCAGCGCGCGGTGGAGGAAGCCGAGCTCATGGCCGGCTGCGAGATTCACTCGGTGTTCGCCGGCATCGCCGGCAGCCATGTGCGCAGCCTCAACTCGCACGGCGTGGTCGGCGTGCGCGACAAGGAGGTCTCCCAGGGCGACGTCGACCACGTCATCGATGCGGCCAAGGCGGTGGCCATCCCCGCGGACCAGAAAATACTCCACGTCCTGCCGCAGGAATTCATCGTCGACGGCCAGGAGGGCATCCGCGACCCGATCGGCATGTCGGGCGTACGCCTCGAGGCCAAGGTGCACATCGTCACCGGCGCCGACAGTGCCGCGCAGAACATCGAGAAGTGCATCCAGCGCTGCGGACTGGAAGTCGACGACGTGGTGCTCGAGCAGCTCGCCTCGAGCTTCGCGGTGCTCACCGAGGATGAAAAGGAGCTCGGCGTGTGCCTGGTCGACATTGGCGGCGGCACCACCGATCTGGCGGTGTTCGCCAACGGCGCCATCCGCCACACCGCCGTCATTCCGATCGCCGGCGACCAGGTCACCAACGACATCGCCGTGTCCATGCGCACGCCCACCCAGTACGCGGAGGACATCAAGATCCGCTACGCCTGTGCGCTGTCGCAGCTCGCCAACCCCGACGAGAGCATTGAGGTGCCGAGCGTCGGCGAGCGGCCGGCGCGGCGCCTGGCGCGCCAGACCCTCGCCGAGATCGTCGAGCCGCGCTACGAGGAACTCTTTGGCCTGGTGCGCGAGGAGCTGCGGCGCAGCGGCTTCGAGGAAGTCATCGCCGCCGGCATCGTGCTCACCGGCGGCAGCGCCAAGATGGAGGGCGCGATCGAACTCGCCGAGGAAGTCTTCCACGTACCGGTGCGTCTGGGCGTGCCGCAGGCCGTGAAGGGCCTGTCCGACGTGGTGCGTAACCCGATCTATTCCACCGGCGTGGGGCTGCTGCTCTACGCGCGTGACAACGCCTTGCCCGCACGGCGCGGGCGCTTGCTGGGCGGCAACGCGAAATCGGCGCTCGACCGTATGCGTTCCTGGTTCCAGGGAAACTTTTGAAGCTGACAGAGCAAATGAAGCTGACAGAGCAAATAGAAACCGATTCAACCAACCACTTGTTTTTTTGTGTAAGGAGCGAGAGCCATGTTTGAACTGATGGACGCGTACAGCCAGAGCGCTGTCATCAAGGTGATCGGCGTAGGCGGTGGCGGCGGCAATGCCGTGGCGCACATGGTCCAGGCCGGCATCGACGGCGTGGAATTCATGTGTGTCAACACCGACTCGCAGGCGCTGAAGCACGCCAAGGTGAAGACGGCGCTGCAGATCGGTTGCAACATCACCAAGGGCCTGGGCGCCGGCGCTGATCCGGAGGTCGGCCGGCAGGCGGCGATGGAGGACCGGGACCGCATCGTCGAGCTCGTCGAGGGCTGCGACATGCTGTTCATCACGGCCGGGATGGGTGGCGGCACCGGCACCGGCGCGGCGCCAGTCGTGGCGCAGGTGGCGAAGGAGCTCGGCATCCTCACCGTCGCCGTGGTGACCCGCCCCTTTGAAATGGAGGGCAACAAGCGCTGCTGGGTGGCGGATCACGGACTGGCGGAGCTGACCAAGTACTGCGACTCGCTCATTACAATTCCTAACCAGAAACTGTTGACCGTGTTGGGGCCGCAGACCACGCTCCTCGATGCGTTCAAGGCGGCCAACCAGGTGCTGCAGGGCGCGGTGCAGGGCATCGCCGAGCTCATCACGCGTCCCGGCCTCATCAATGTTGATTTTGCCGACGTGCGCACCGTGATGGCCGAGACCGGCATGGCGATGATGGGATCGGGTGCGGCGAGTGGCGAAGGCCGGGCACGCGCGGCGGCGGAAGCCGCGGTTTCCTCGCCGCTGCTGGAAGACATCAACCTGGCCGGCGCCCACGGCATCCTGGTGAACGTCACGGCCGGCATGGACCTCTCGATCGGCGAGTTCCAGGAGGTCGGGCAGATCGTGAAGCAGTTCGCCTCCGAGGACGCGACCGTAGTCGTTGGAACGGTCATCGATCCGGAGCTCACCAACCAGGTGCGCGTAACCGTGGTGGCGACCGGGCTCGGCCGGCCGGCCGCTGCGGCCCGAACCCCGCAGGGCCAGATGCGCGAGCGCGACGGTCTGCCGACGCGTGACTCGCGCGAGCTGCGCGGGGAGCCGCCGATGCGCGTGGTGCGCCGCGGCGCGCCGCTGTCGAACAGCGACTACGCGGCTCTCGACAAGCCCACTGTGGCGCGTCACCGCGCCGCGGTTGGCGATGGTATGCGGCCGGAGGCGGATGCCGAGGATGTGCTGGATATCCCGGCGTTCCTGCGGCGTCAGGCTGATTGATGTGATACGGTAGCGCGCCTTGCCTGCAGCACAAGGCGCGCTGTCATCTGCGGACCGCCGCGCTTGCGAACGCTAGGGCAAGAATCACCAGTATGGTCGGCCAACGCACGCTCAAGAACTCGATTCGCGCCACCGGCGTCGGCCTGCATACCGGCAAGAAAGTGCTCATGACGCTGCGGCCCGCGGCCCCGGATCAGGGCATCGTGTTCCGCCGCACCGACCTGGCGAACCCGGTGGACATCCGCGCGCATGCCGAGAACGTCGGCGACACCATGCTCGGCACCACGCTCGGCAAGGGCGAGTCGCGCGTCTCCACCGTCGAGCATCTGCTGTCAGCGTTCGCGGGCCTCGGCATCGACAACGCCATCGTGGAGTTGTCGGCGGCCGAGGTGCCGATCATGGACGGCAGCGCCGGTCCCTTCGTGTTCCTCCTGCAGTCGGCGGGCATCGAGGAGCAGGCGATACCCAAGCGCTTCATTCGCGTGAAGAAGCGCTTGCGTGTCGAGGACGGCGACAAGTGGGCGCAGTTCGATCCCTTCGATGGCTTCAAGGTCAACTTCGAGATCGAGTTCAACCACCCGATCTTCAAGCGCCGTTCGCAGCGCGCCTCGATGGATTTCTCCACCACCTCCTTCCTCAAGGAGGTGAGTCGGGCGCGCACCTTCGGCTTCATGCGTGATCTTGAGACGCTGCGCGCCCGCAACCTGGCGCTCGGCGGCAGTCTCGACAACGCCATCGTGCTGGATGAGTTTCGCGTCCTGAACGAGGACGGCCTGCGTTACGAGGACGAGTTCGTCAAACACAAGATCCTCGACGCCATCGGCGACCTGTACCTGCTCGGGCACAGCCTGATCGGCGAGTTCAGCGGCCACAAATCCGGCCACGCCCTGAACAATAGGCTGCTGCGCACGCTGCTCGCCGACCAGTCGGCCTGGGAGGAAGTGGTATTCGAGCGCTATGCGGATGCGCCGATTTCCTATACCGAGGCGCCGGCGCTGCATCCCCCGGGGGGCTGAGTCCCTAACGCCGAACGCCCAGCCTCGCGACATCGCCGCGGAAACGGAGCCATTGTCCGCCGAAATCGCTTCGAAGCGATTTCGGCCAATGGGCTAGCGGGGCAGCACCCGGACTTCGATATTGGTGAGCGCAGGTTGCGCGGCGCGTAGCTCCGCTTCGAGCTCCAGAACCGCGTAACGAAGGCGTGCGGACCAGGCGGCCGATTCGGCAAAAATCACGAGAATTCCCCGCTGTTCGCTGACCCCTGAGATGCGCGCGTGGATTTCGGCGGGCAGGTGCTGCGACAGCCAGTCGAGCCAGTAGTTCTGACGGCTCGCCTGTTCTGTGACACGCTTCAAACCCGGGACCACACGCGCGAGCAGGTCCTTTACAGAATGAGTCGCGGCGGGCTGCTGGCGTGCCCGGCTCCTCATTAGGGGTTTCCCTCGCTTGTTTCGTGACATTTTCTTGTGCATATTGACCCGGCTGCACTTGGGCAAACCCGCTGAAAGGCGGGGACGCAAAGCCACCGGTCTAAAGCGAGGTGCCATGACAGCGGGGTTGCCAGCATGGTACAGGCCTATTCAAGCAAAACAGGGCGTTTCACGCCCGGGCATGACCGCTTGCGTCTCGTGCCCACCGGGGTACTGAGAGAGTCGCACCGCACGGCATGAACGTCATTTTCCTTTCCAGACGTGAGGGTAAGGCGCGCCAGCTGAACCTGGGCCGCCCGCTTACGTTAAGTCTAATCGCCGGGCTTACCCTGGTCGTGCTGGGTGCTGCCTTTGCCCTCGGGCTGCAGTGGGGCCGCGGCGCGCCCGCCAGGGCCGCGCTGGGCGAGGCTACGCGCTTCGGCAGCCTGCTGGCCGACCAGAAGGTGCAGATTGCGGAGCTCAAACAGCAGCTGCAGCTGCGCGTCGATGCCATGGCGATGCGCCTGGGCGAAGTGAACGCGCATGTCATCCGCCTCGATGCGCTCGGTAAGCGGCTCACCGAAATGGCGGATATCAACAGCCGCGAATTCAATTTCGACCGCGATCCGCCCAGCGGCGGGCCGGAGGCTGACGGCGAAGGCGTCAGCGCGCAGATTCCGGACCTCACTCTCATGCTGCGCCAGCTCGAGCAGCGCGTGGACCTGCGCGAGTCGCAGTTGTCGGCACTCGAGAACATCATTCTCGCACGCGATCTGAAACAGCAGATTCATCCGGAAGGCCGTCCGGTTGCGAGCGGCTTTATTTCCTCCTACTTCGGTGAGCGTTCGGACCCCTTCGACGGGCGCGAGGCGTTCCACAAGGGCGTGGATTTTGCGGGCGCGGCCGGCTCCAGGATCGTCGCCGTGGCCGCCGGCGTCGTCACCTGGGCGGGCGAGCGTTCCGGTTTTGGCAAACTCATCGAGATCAATCACGGCGACGGTTACGTCACCCGTTACGCCCACAACGAGAAGACCCTGGTCAGCGTCGGGGAGACCGTCAAGCGCGGTGACCCGGTCGCTCTCATGGGATCCACCGGCCGCTCGACCGGTCCGCACGTGCACTTCGAAGTGCTGCACAACGGCCGTCAGGTCGATCCCCTGTCCTACATCGGACGCTGACCGCACCCTGGTCCGCGGTTCCCGCGACCCTTGAAATCGCGGTGCCCAGAACCAATTGGGCGCTGATCACATCTATCTACTACAATACGCCGCTTTGCTGACCCGAGGGGCAACCTAAGTGCTTGTCGGGACTGACTTTTTTACCCGTAGAGTACCGCTTGCGCCAACTCCTCACCCGCGTTTTTGGCAGCCGCAACGAGCGCATCGTGCGCGGCTACGGCCGCTCCGTGCGCGAAGCCAACCGGCTCGAGCAGGAGATCAAAGGCCTAAGCGACGAGGCGCTGCGCGCCAAGACTGATGAGTTCCGCCAGCGCCTGAAAGAGGGCACGACGCTCGACGACCTGCTGCCCGAGGCGTTTGCAGTAGTGCGCGAGGCCGCGCGCCGCACGCTGAAAATGCGTCACTTTGACGTGCAGCTCATCGGCGGCATGACGCTGCACAAGGGCATGATCGCGGAGATGCGCACCGGCGAGGGCAAGACGCTGGTGTCGACGCTGCCGGCGTACCTGAACGCCCTCTCCGGCGAGGGCGTGCACATCGTGACGGTGAACGAGTACCTCGCGCAGCGCGATGCGGACTGGATGGGGCCGGTGCACCGCTTCCTCGGGCTCACCGTGGGCGTCATCAAGAACGCGCAGAGCCAGCCGGAAAAGCGCGCCGCCTATGCCTGCGACATCACCTACGGCACCAACAACGAATTCGGCTTCGATTACCTGCGCGACAATCTCGCCTTCCACCTCGATGACCGGGTGCAGCGCTCCTTGAGCTTCGCGATCGTCGACGAGGTGGATTCGATCCTCATCGATGAGGCACGCACGCCGCTCATCATTTCCGGCCCGGCCGAGGAGAGCACCGAGCTCTACCTGCGCATCAATGAGCTCGTGCCGCGCCTGACGCGCCAGGAGGCGGAAGACGGGCCGGGGGATTTCTCGGTCGAGGAAAAGACCAAGCAGGTGCACATCACCGAGGCCGGCCACGAGCACGTCGAGCAGCTCATGCTGCAGGCGGGCGCGCTCAAGGAAGGCGAGAGCCTCTATGATCCGGCGAATATCCGCCTGATGCACCACCTGAATGCCGCGCTGCGTGCGCACGCGCTCTACAAGCGCGACGTCGAATACATCGTGCGCGGCGGCGAGGTCATCATCGTCGATGAATTCACCGGCCGCACCATGCCGGGGCGCCGCTGGTCCGACGGCCTGCACCAGGCGGTGGAGGCGAAGGAGGGCGTGCGGGTGCGCGAGGAGAACCAGACGGTCGCCTCGATCACCTTCCAGAACTACTTCCGCCTCTACAAGAAGCTTTCCGGCATGACCGGCACGGCCGACACCGAGGCGCCGGAATTCCTGCAGATCTATGGGCTCGAAGTGGTGGTAATCCCCACGCACCGACCCATGATCCGCAAGGACAACCCGGACTTCGTGTACCTGACGCAGAGCGACAAGTTCAAGGCGATCATCGAAGACATCCGCGATTGCGTGCAGCGCGTGCAGCCGGTGCTGGTCGGCACCACTTCGATCGAGACGTCCGAATACCTCTCCGGCCTGCTGACCAAGCAAAACGTCGCGCACGAGGTGCTCAACGCCAAGCAGCACGAGCGCGAGGCGCATATCGTCGCGCAGGCGGGCCGCCCGGCGGCGGTGACCATCGCCACCAACATGGCCGGCCGCGGCACCGACATCGTGCTCGGCGGCAACCTCGAGGTCGAGCTCGCCGGCGCCGGCGAGCTCGATGATCCCACCCGTGAAGCGCTGCGCGCCGCCTGGCAGGCGCGCCACAACACGGTGCTGGCGGCGGGCGGGCTGCACATCATCGGCACCGAGCGCCACGAGTCGCGGCGCATCGACAATCAGCTGCGCGGCCGCTCCGGGCGCCAGGGCGATCCGGGTTCGAGCCGCTTCTACCTGTCGATGGAAGACAACCTGATGCGCATCTTCGGCGACCCGGTGCGCACGCAGCGCCTGCTGAAAATGGCCGGCATGCGTGAGGGCGAGGTGATCGAGAGCGGCATGCTCACGCGCCAGATCGAGAAGGCGCAGCGCAAGGTCGAGTCGCACAACTTCGATATCCGCAAGAACCTGCTGACGTTCGATGACGTCCAGAACGATCAGCGCAAGGTCGTGTACAGCCAGCGCACCGAAATCATGGGGACGCCCGACCTGTCCGCCGCCATCCGCGGCATCACCGCCGATTCGGTCGATACGCTGCTCGATCAGTACCTGCCGAAGCAGGCCGTGGCAGAGGACTGGGACCTCGAGGGGCTGGCGCAGGCGATGCTGCGCGACTTCGACACGCACGTGGATCCGAAGGCCTGGGTCGAAAAGGAGCCGGAGCTCGAGGAGCGGGCGCTGCGCGAGCGCGTGGTGCGGGCCGTGGATGAAGCCTACGCGGCGAAAGAGGCGCGCTTCGGCGCCCCCGTCATGCGCCACATCGAAAAGCAGGCGATGTTGCAGAAGCTCGACCAGCACTGGCGTGAGCACCTCGCCGGGATGGACTACCTCAAACAGGGCATCCACCTGCGCGGCTATGCGCAGAAGGACCCGAAGTTTGAGTTCAAGCGCGAGGCCTTCGAGATGTTTGGCGCCATGCTCGAGCGCATCAAGTTCGAAACCTCCTCATGGATCGCGCACGTGCAGGTGCGCACCCAGGAGGAGATCGATCGCGAGGAAGAGGAGCGGCGTGCACGCTTGATGCGCGCGCTGCAGGCGCAGCACGCCGAAGCCGGTTCCTTGCTCGCAGGCGCCGGCGCGCAAGGGTCCGGCGCCGCAGCGGCTGGCGCGCTGGGCGCGCCGGCAGCACCCGCCGCGCGTGGGAGCGGCCTGCCCCAAGCGCCGGAAGCCGCGGGGACCTTCGTGCGCGCCGAAAGGAAGGTCGGGCGCAACGAGCCGTGCCCGTGCGGATCGGGCAAGAAGTACAAGCACTGCCACGGCGCGCTCACCGGCGTGGAATAGCCTGCGTACCCGGCCCTTTGACCTGGTGGTGGCGGCGGCGCTCTACGACCAAGCGGGCCGCGTCCTCATCGCGCAGCGCCCGCCGGGCAAGCACATGGCCGGGCGCTGGGAATTTCCCGGTGGCAAGGTGCGACGCCATGAAACCGAATCCGCGGCGCTGGCGCGCGAGCTGCGCGAGGAACTCGGCGTGGACGTCACCGCGGCCCGGCCCTTCATGCGCCTGACCCATTCCTATGATGATCGCGACGTCGAGCTGTCGTTGTGGATCATCGAGCAATTTACCGGCACCCCGGCATCCCTGGATGCGCAGCAGCTGAAGTGGGTGCCGCCGGCGCAACTCCCCGACGAAGACATTCTCGAGGCCGACCAGCCCTTCGTCGCGGAGCTTCTCGATCTGGCCGCGCCGCTGTGAACGGCGCCGGCGCGGAGCGCGTGTACAATTCTCATCGATCAACACGAGGCAGGCTCTTCATGGCAGCGCAGAACGATCTTCCTGAAGTCGAACTTGACCCGAAAGGCCTGTACCGGGAGGACGTCTTCACCGACCGACGCGCCGGCAGCATCCGCCGCCTGACGCCGGTCACGGCCGAAGGCTCCGCCGACGCCAGCCGCGAGGTGCTCTTTTCCGGGCAGACGCAGCTCCTGACACCCGCGGGCGTGCTGCCGCTCGGCTTCGAGATTGAGGCGCAGACACTCGCCGAGGCGGTGCAGAAATTTCCGGATGGGGTGCGGGTGGCGCTCGCGCAGGCGATCGACGAAGCGCGCGAAATGCGCCGCGAGGCCGCCTCGCGCATCGTCGTTCCCGAGGTCGGCGCCGGCGTGGGGCCGGGCCCCGGCAGCGCCGGCGGCGGCAAGATCAAGTTTCCTTAGACTATGGGCGAAAATCGCAGGAAGCGATTTTCGCGGACATCAGCTTCGTTTCCGCCGGCAAAAGGCGTGGCTTTTGCCGGCGGCGCTGGGGGAGACCCTCGACGGCGATTTTCGCGGACATCGGTTTCGTTCTTTAAGGAGTTCCGGCCATGCCCCGTCTTGCCGCCGTAACGTGGATTCTCATCGGGACCACGTCCATCCTGGCCGCCTGCGCCTACACGCAGTTCGGTAACCGTGAGCCGGCGAGCGGCAGCGGTCCGGGCGGCAAGCCGATGCGCACCGTGACCGAATCCGCGGTCGGCATGCCGGCGGTGGCAACGGCTCCCATCTACCCAGTGACGGCGCGCGTCGGCGTGTCGGACAACTATTTCGGCACCCGCGTCGAGGATCCCTACCGCTGGCTCGAGGACCTGGACTCAGCGGCGGTGCACAACTGGGTAGCGGCGCAGAACGCGCTGTCGCAACCCCGGCTCGCGGCGCTGCCGCAGCGTGCGTGGCTGGCGGCGCGTCTCACGCAGCTGTGGAATTACGAACGCTACGACCTGCCGGTGGCTCGCGGCGGCCGTTATTTCTACCTGCACAACGACGGTGAGCAAAACCAGGGCGTACTGCAGGTCTCGGATCGCCTCGATGGCCCCGGCCGCGTGCTCTTTGATCCGAATGCGGTCCGCGAAGACGCGACCGTGTCGCTGTCGGAATTTACCCCGGACGAGCAGGGCAACGTGGTCGCCTACGCGCTGTCGGACGGTGGCAGCGACTGGCAGGTCTGGCGGTTCCGGCGCGTCGCGGACGCGCAGGATCTGACCGACCTGCTGCGCTTCACCAAGTTCTGGGGAGTGTCCTGGGCGCGTGACGGATCGGGCGTTTACTACAGCCGCTACCCGGCGCTGCCGAACGGCAAGGGTGACGACGCGGCCCGCCCGGCCATCTACTTTCACCGGCTCGGCAGTACACAGGACGAGGATCGGCTGGTCTACGCGATGAGCGACCGCACGACCCGCATTCCCTCCGGACGGGTGACCGATGACGGACATTACCTCGTCATTACCCAGGTCGAAGGCTACGAGCACAACGGCGTCGCGCTTCTCGACCTGCGCCACCCGGATGCGAAGGCCCGGCCGTTGTTTTCGGCCTGGGATGCGCTCTACACCTTCATCGGCGCACACGGCGATGAGCTTTTCTTCCAGACCACGAAGGATGCACCGCTCGGCCGCGTGATCGCCGTGGACGCGCGCGAGCCGCGATCCGAAGCACGCACGGTCGTGCCCGAAGGGAGCACCGCCCTGCAGGAAGCCAGCTACGTGGGCGGACGGGTTATCGCCAAGTACGTCGAGGACGCGCACGGCGTAGCGCGGGTATACGAGCGCGACGGGCGCCCGCTCGGCATCGTGCCGCTGCCGGGCCTCGGTGGCATCGAGGGGTTTTACGGCAGGGGCACCCAGGCCGAGACCTTCTTCTCCTATACGGATTTCCTCACGCCGCGCAAGATCTACCGCTTCGACGTGGCCGCGAAGCAAGCCACGCTGTGGCGCGAGCCGCGCATCCCCACCCTGGGCGCGCAATTCGTTACCGAGCAGGTGTTCCTGACCAGCAAGGACGGGACGCGCGTGCCGATGTACATCACGCATCGGCGCGACATGCCGAAGGATGGCAACCAGCCGTTCCTGCTCTACGGGTATGGCGGCTTCGACATCTCCCTCACGCCTGCCTATCGGCCCGCGGTACAGGCGTGGCTTGAGATGGGCGGCGCGTACGCGGAAACCAACCTGCGCGGCGGCGGGGAATACGGCGAGACCTGGCACAAGGCCGGCACGCTCACGCACAAGCAACACGTGTTCGACGACTTTATCGCCGCGGCGGAATACCTCGTCAGGGAGCACTACACCCGGCCGGCGAAACTGGGGATTCACGGACGCAGCAACGGCGGCCTGCTGGTCGGCGCGGTGCTCGTGCAACGTCCGGATCTGTTCGGCGCGGCGCTGCCGGCGGTGGGCGTGCTCGACATGCTGCGCTACCAGACGGCCAACGCCAACGCACGCCAATGGTCATCCGACTACGGACTGTCGGAAGACCCGGAGCAGTTCAAGGCGCTATACGCCTACTCGCCGGTGCAGAACGTGAAGAAAGGCGTGTGCTATCCGCCGACGCTCGTGACCACGGCGGATCACGACGATCGCGTCGTGCCATGGCACAGCTACAAGTTTGCAGCCAGCCTGCAGGCGGCACAGATCTGTCCGAATCCCATCCTCATCCGCGTCGAAACCCGTGCCGGCCACGGCGCCGGCAAGCCGGTGTGGATGCAGGTGGATGACTACGCCGACCAGTGGGCGTTTCTGGCGCGCTGGTTGGGAGTATCGACGCCCCCCGGCTAGCGCGTCAGTGTCAGCTAGTCGAGCCTCAGGATCGACTTGATCTTCAGGGTGTTGGTATCAAACACGACGAGCAGACGGCGGACGCCGCCACCGCCCCATAGGACCAGGGTGTTGTGTTGATCCGGCGCAAGGCCCGCTGCCGCCATGCGGGTCGTGAGCGAGCGCTTCTGAGCCTGGGACAGATATCTCAGGTCGCCCACCGGCGCTAGCTGTGCGCGCAGTTTCGGCAGCCCCTGCTCCCAGGGCTTGAAATAGCGCGGCATGTCGATGACATCCTTGCCGCCGCTGACGACCGTTGAGTTCACGATCTTGGCCGCTTCTTCCGCACTATCTGGCAGCGGGGCCCAGACCCAGCGCGGCAGGCTGTACCAGTGCGGCGCGAGCGCCGGATTCTGGCGACGCGCCAGCGCGACCTCAGCCGCCTCGACGTCCGAGGCCTGCACCATCTCCAGGACGTCCGCCGAGAACGTGTAGTAGAGCGGACGCCCCTGCCACAGCGTCACCGCGCCGTAAATGAGCGCCGCGATCTGGACCGTGACGATGATCGCGATGTCGCGCGTGAGCTCGCGTCCGGGTTTGTGCGGGTTGGCGATGATCAGCGTCAGGGTGGGGCCCAATGCCAGGTCGACGACACCCACAATAAGCAGCACGTGCAGCACGCCTGTCAGATACCAGCCCGGCCAGCGGTACCAGCCCAGGTACAAACCCCCTAACACGAGTGTCAGTGCGCAGGCACTGCCCGTGAGGTGCAGCCCAAAGGCCTTGAGTCGGAATCTCATGGTCTTTACGTCGAACCTTTCGGTGGTTGTTCCTCAGGCGCGCTGCCTTCCTGCGCCGCCGCGGAGTCGTCGGGGATGGAGCGCTGCTCCGTCAGCCACGCACCCAGGTCGACCAACCGACAGCGCTCACTGCAGAACGGGCGAAACGGTGCGGTCGTCCAGTCCAGTTCGCGCCGGCACGTCGGACACTTGACGCGAACGGGACTCATCGAGTCGGAACCTGGCGACGACCCTAAGCGCAGCAGCTCAGCGTGAATGGGACATCGGCCTGTGATTGGGTCGGCCGGGTCGCAAGTCCGTTCCAGGCGAGAAAACGCACGCTGCAGCGGTGATGGCTGCCGCTGATTTCCGGATACAGGCCCGCCGAGCTTGGCAACGCGATGCGCAGCAGTTGCAGCGGATTGTCGCGCTCGAAGGTGATCGTGAATGCTCCGCCCTTGGCGAGTTCCTGGCAGCTGCGGCCGTTCTGTCGCGTGAGCCACAAGAGTTCCGCGATCGCATCGCACAGCGGACGCAGGAGTCCGAGCCACTGATTGAAAGTGCGCATGCGCGCATCGTCCGGCTGCGTGAGCCAGAAGTAATAGTCAGGCAGGTCGAACTCGCAGGTGCCACCCGGGATGGCGCTGCGATGTTTGATGGCGCTGACGAACTCAGAATCGCGCAGCGGCTGCAGGAACGCCGAGCCTGCGGCCATAAGGTCAGCGCGCAGGCGCATGAGGTTCGACATCAGCGTCTTGAGCCGCTGCGTGTCGACGCCAGGATTCGCCTGGAACTCATTCAGTGTCGCGAGCTGCGCTTCGAGTTCCTTCAGCACATCCGAACGCACATCGCCGCGGGTGCCGATGGCCAGAATGTCTATCAGGCTCGACATGGCCGCACGGCTGCCCCAGGGGCTCGCCATCTCGTTGTGGTAGAGCGCCTGGCTGTAGAGAAAATCCAGCCGCAGGAAGGTACGCATCCGCTCGTTCAGCGGCTGCTCGAAGATCAGCACCTGTGGATCGGCCTCGGAGGCGGCGGCAGTCGCGGATTCGGCAAGGGGTTCCGTCATGAGCGTATTGTGCTTGACGCGCGCGCCGCCCGTAAACGGCGCGCTAGGCCGGGTCGCGGGCGGCGAGCTCAAGATACCGGGCGTGCAACGCCGTCACCTGGGCACTTACGGCACTCATATCGGCATCGTTGGCGATGACGTCATCGGCGGCCTTAAGGCGTGTACTGCGCGAGACCTGTGCGTCGAGAATTGCCTGTGCCTGTTCGGGTGTCGAGCCGTCGCGCGCGCGCAGGCGGCGGATCTGCAGCGCCTCGTCGCAATCCACCACGAGTACGCGGTCGACCTGTGAGCCGAGGTGCTTTTCCACCAGCAGCGGAATGACCAGGATCTGGTAGGGACCGCCCGCGGTCGCCGAGCGCGCTTCCAATGCCGCGCCGATCGCGGGGTGCGTGAGCGCCTCCAGGTCTGCACGGGCTTTGGGGTCGGAGAACACGATATCGCGTAGCGCCGGGCGATCCAGATGCCCATCAGGGGTGAGAATCGACGGGCCGAAGCGCGCAACCAGGCGCTCGAGCGGAGGCTGTCCGGGCTCGACGACCTCGCGGGCAATCTGGTCGCTGTCCAGGATCGGCACTCCCAGTGCGCCGAAGAACTTGGCCGCGGTTGATTTGCCGCTGGCGATGCCGCCGGTGAGTCCGACACGAAATACGCGCGCGCTCATGGGCGCAGGTAAGCCGCGATGACGCGCTGCCCGAACAGCAGCATCAACCACCCGGCGGCCGCGAGGAACGGACCAAAGGCGATCGGGGTGGAGCGATGCTGTTTCCTGAGCGTGAGCATCGCGATACCGGTGACTGCGCCCACGGCGGAGGCGAAGAGAATGATCGGCAGCAGCATCTGCCAGCCGAGCCAGGCGCCGAGCGCCGCGAAGAGCTTGAAGTCACCGTATCCCATGCCTTCTTTCCCGGTGAGGAGCCGGAACAGATGATAGACGCTCCACAGGCTCACGTAACCGGCTACCGCGCCGATGAGACTCGAACGCACGTCCACCGGCACCGGGGTTCCCGCCGACAATGGTACCCAGAGGCTGGCGCATAGTCCCAGCCACAACAGCGGCAGCGTGAGACTGTCCGGCAGCAACTGAAGGTCCAGGTCGATGAAGGTCAGGGCAATGAGAAACCACGTGAGGACAAATCCAGCGAATGCGGGCCAGCCAAGGCCGAATTTCCAGGCCACCGCGGCGGTCAGGATTCCCGTGAGCGCTTCCACCAGCGGATAGCGCATGCTAATCGCCGTGCCGCAGTTCGCGCAGCGACCCTTCAATACAAGGTATGAGAGCACCGGGACGTTCTGCAGCACGCCGATCGGCGCCCGGCACTGCGGACATGCCGATCGCGGCACGATCAGGTTGAACTTCGCCGGTGATACCGCCGGCACGGTCGTGGCGCCTGAGTCGGCGCCACCGAGATCGGCACACTGCTCGCGCCATTGCCGCTCGAGCATGACGGGCAAGCGATAGATCACGACGTTGAGAAAACTGCCGACGATGAGACCCAGCAGCCCGCAAACGCCAACGAAGAGCGCCGGGGAAGAGGCCAGAAGCGCGATCACCGACGACATGGATGCCTTTCAAGCGCTAAAGAAAACGCCGCGCGAAGCGCGGCGCTTCCGGCCATTGGATCCTGCGTCGGTCCGTCAGACCACCGAACCGAGCTTGAATATCGGCAGGTACATGGCGATTACGAGCCCACCCACCAGCACGCCCAGGATGACCATGATCATAGGCTCGAGCAGGCTCGACATCGCATCGACCGCGTTGTCGACCTCCGCTTCGTAGAACGTAGCCACCTTGCCGGACATCTCGTCCAGCGAGCCGGATTCCTCGCCGACCGCGATCATCTGGTTGACCATGTTGGGGAACAGGCCGGTGTTCTCCATCGCGCGCTGCAGGCGCTGACCGGTGGCCACCTCGTCGCGCATCGCGAGCACTCCCTTCTCGTAGAGGATGTTGCCGGTGGCGCCGGCGACGGATTCGAGCGCTTCCACGAGCGGCACGCCCGCGGAGAACATGGTCGACAGCGTGCGCGCATAACGCGCGATGGCCGCTTTCCTCATTATCGGGCCTATGACCGGAACTTTGAGAGTCAGCCGGTCCAGGAACTCACGCATGGCCCGCGAGCGTTTTTTGAAGTAGATGAACGCCCACACCGCGCCAACCAGCGCGATGAGGAGGAACACGCCGTCGTGCTGCACGAATCGCGAGACACCGATGACGAACTGCGTGAAGGCGGGCAGATCGGCGCCGAACCCCTTGTACAGGCTTTCGAACTCCGGGATCACGAAGATCAGCAGCACCACCGTGACAATGACCGCGACCGCGAGAACCGCGGCCGGATAAAACAGCGCCTTCTTCACCTTCTTCTTCAGCGCCTCGGTCTTTTCCTTGTAGGTGGCGACCTTGTCGAGGAGTGATTCCAGCGCGCCAGCCTGCTCACCGGCCTGCACGAGATTCACGAACAGGTCATCGAAATACAGTGGATGCTTGGCGAGCGCCTCATGTAACGAGGTGCCCCCTTCGACGTCAACCTTGATGTCGAGGATCAGTTTTTGCATCGATGGCTTATCACTGCCGCTGGCCACGATCTCGAACGCCTGCACCAGCGGTATGCCTGCAGCCAGCATGGTGGCCAGCTGCCGGCTGAAAATCGCGATATCGCCGGCGTTAACCTTGCCGCCCTTGAGCCCCTGGCGCTGCTTGCGAACTCTCGACAGCGCCACACCCTGGCGGCGCAGTTCCGCGCGCAGCGCCTGTTCGTCGGGCGCCAGGCTCTTGCCCTTGATGCGCGCGCCGCGCTTGTCGCGACCCTCCCAGTCAAACGGAATGTCGCGCTTGATTGCCTTGACTGAGGCGATTGCTGCTTGAGCCATGGGTTAATTCCTGAATCAATCAACCGTAATGCTGTTAACTTCCTGCAGACTCGTCAGCCCGTTTTTCACCTTCTCGAGCCCCGAGCGCCGCAAATCCCAGACCCCCTCCTTGGCAGCCTGCGCCGCTATTTCCACGGCGCTGCCGAGAGCGAGAATGATGCGGGCAATCGACTCCGTCACCGGTAAAACCTGGTAGATGCCCACGCGGCCCTTATAGCCGTCCGTGCACTGAGCACAGCCCTTGGGCGAGAAGATCTTGAAGCCGCTGGCGACGTCCATTTCCGTAAAGCCCTCCTTGAGCAGGGCCTCCTTCGGTATGTCCATCGGCTGTTTGCACTGGCTGCACAAGCGCCGTGCCAGGCGCTGTGCAATGATGAGGCTTACCGAGGTCGCGATCGCGTACGGCTTCACGCCCATATCGATCATGCGGGTCAGCGTGGACGGCGCGTCATTCGTGTGCAGCGTCGAAAGCACCAGGTGCCCCGTCTGGGCCGCCTTGATGGCGATCTCGGCGGTTTCGAGGTCGCGGATTTCTCCCACCATGATGACATCCGGGTCCTGACGCAGGAACGCGCGCATGGCGGCCGCGAAGGTCAGCCCCACCTTCGCGTTGACGTTCACCTGGTTCACGCCAGGAAGATTGATTTCCGCCGGATCCTCGGCGGTGGAAATATTCGTGTCCTCGCGATTGAGGATGTGCAGTCCCGTGTACAGCGACACCGTCTTGCCGCTGCCGGTGGGTCCGGTCACCAGGATCATGCCTTGCGGCTTGGCCAGATACTTGTTGTACAGATCCTTCTGGAAGGGTTCGTAGCCGAGGGAGTCAATGCCGAGCGCCGCCTGCGCGGGATCCAGAATACGCAGCACGATTTTTTCGCCGAAGAGTGTCGGGCAGGTGCTCACCCGAAAATCAATGGCGCGTGTCTTGGACAGCTTCATCTTGATGCGCCCGTCCTGCGGCACCCGACGCTCAGCGATATCCAGCCGCGACATGACCTTCAAGCGCGCGGACAGCTTCGGCGCCAACTGCACCGGCGGCTGCGCGATCTCCTTCAGTACTCCGTCCATGCGCAGGCGCACGCGGTAGATCTTTTCGAACGGCTCGAAGTGAATGTCCGACGCACCCTTGCGAATGGCATCGAGCATCACCTTATTGACGAAGCGCACGATCGGCGCGTCTTCGACGTCGTCGCGGCTGATCTTGTCGTCGAGCTCGTCCTCACCACCGCCGATCTCAAGGGCTTCAAGATCGACGTCGTCGCCGCCCAGGTCCGACATCTGCGTGTCGACCTGCTCAATCGCCTTGTCGAGGGCCTTCTGCAGCTTGTCGTCTTCCACGACAACCGCTTCAACATTAAGGCTCGTATGGAACTTGATCTCATCGAAGGCCGCGAGGTTGGTCGGGTCGGCCACGGCGAGAAACAGGCGCTTGCCGCGACGGAAAAGCGGCAGCACGCGATGTTTTGCGAGCAACTTGTCGCTGACCAGACGGACGCACTCGAGATCCGTGGTTGACGAGTCAAGGTCGAAAAGCGGTGCGCCGAACTCATTGGAGGCTGCCATGGCGATGTCACGCGCACTGGCGGCGCCGCTCGCCACCAGCTGCGTAACGATGCTCGTCCTGCGCTCGCGCGCCGCGTTTACGGCATCCAGCATCGCGGCGTGTTCGACCACGCCGTCCTGCACCAGGCGCTGCGGCAGACCTCCGAAGCCCGTGCGCGTCGCGCCGAGCGCTAAAGAAGCGTTGTCATTCATGGGCTTATGGCAAGCAAAATAAGCCGGATAGTCAGTCTACCCGAGAAACTCCGCGCAATTGTCAAATCCTCGCGGATTGTGAATGACCGGCCCGCCCAGGGGGCGGGGTGCGCGTCACAATTGGATCAAGGGGTCCTGAAAAGGAAAGTCCCGGGCAGAAGGCCAGGGGCTCATTGGGCGTCAGCAATCACTGACGACGCAGTCGTCACTTGCACAGAGAGGGGACGTACCGCGCCAGGACGGTCCCGGCGTTAACAGGCAGCCCCTCGGCCGTGGCGGCGGTCGTAGTCGCGGATCCGCAGGCCCAGTCGATGTTGCCGCTCTGACCGGTCGCGAGAGCCACTTTATTGATGCTCGGGGTGAGCACGAGCGTAGCGCCGTTGATCTGCGGCGCCGCGGCGCCATAGCCCACCGTGATAATGCCGGTGGCGGCACCGATCGTGATGGTCGCCACGTACTTCGTGGCCTGGAACTCGAGGGCCCACTGGGCCGACGCGGTTGCCACACCCGCGATGTCGTTCGACTGGAACGCGTCGGCGACGGCTACTTCCGCTGACGAGGCCAGGTTCAGACCTTCAGTCACCCTCGAACGAACGATGTAGTCCTGATAAGCGGGGATCGCGATGGCCGCCAGGATGCCGATGATCGCTACCACGATCATTAGCTCGATGAGGGTAAAGCCCTGTTGCACAGACTTCATTGCAGGACTCCGGGAGAGCGCTTACCCCGAAAAGCCCCGGCACGAGGCCGGGGCTCATTGGGCGTCAGTTCAGAATCACCGACGCCGCAGTCGTTACTTGCACTGCGTGGGGGCATAGCGCGCCAGGACGGTCCCGGCGTTAACAGGCAGCCCTTCGGCCGTGGCGGTCGTGGTAGTCGCGGATCCGCAGGCCCAGTCGATGTTGCCGCTCTGACCGGTGGCGAGGGCCACTTTGTTGATGCTCGGGGTGAGCAGGATCGTAGCGCCGTTGATCTGCGGCGTCGCGGCGCCATAGGTCACCGTGATGACGCCGGTCGCGGCATTGATCGCGATGGTCTGCACGTACTTCGTGGGCGCGAACTCGGCGGCCCACTGGGCCGACGCAGTGTTCACGCCAGCGATGTCGTTGGACTGGAACCCGTCGGCGACGGCTACTTCGGCTGACGAGCCCAGGTTCAGACCTTCAGTTACCTTCGAACGGACCGTGTAGTCCTGGTACGCAGGAATGGCGATGGCCGCCAGGATGCCGATGATCGCGACCACGATCATCAACTCGATGAGGGTAAAACCCTTTTGCACAGATTTCATTGCAGGAGCTCCTTTAAGATTTCGGGTACAGACACGTGCGGCGCACGAGGCGCCCCGGTGGAATGAAAGCAAGGGGCATGCCAGGCGCCGACAGTGCGTCGAAGCGATTGATTTAAAAGATGAAGTAGGGTCAGAGCTCGTCGGCCTGGTTGACATAGTTCTGTCGCAGACTGACGCCACCTGTTGGAGGTACGGTCACAGAGTGACCCAAACCGTCACCTGCGCCCGGCGCAGCAACGCCGCCAGAGCCTATTCAATCCCGAGCTTCTTGATCCGGTAGCGCAGCGCCCGGAAGCTCATCCCCAGGAGCTTGGCGGCCGCCGTCTTGTTGTAGCGGGTCTTTTCCAGCGCCTTGACGATGGCATCGCGCTCGATGCTCGCGAGCTGGGTGCCGAGCGCTGCACCGTCTTCGGCAGGGGAGCCCGCCAATGCCCGCGCTGGGTTTGCAGGGTCCGTGGTGGCTCTCGCGCTGGCGCGCAGGCGGATGTGTTCGGGGGTAATGACCCCGGTCGTGCATAGGGTCAGTGCGCGCTCGAGTACATTTTCAAGCTCGCGGACGTTGCCAGGGAATTCATAGGCCTCGAGCATGCCCAGCGCCTCCGCGGAGACCTCCGGTGCGGTCGTGCTGGTGCGCCGCGTGAGGCGCTGCAGAATCGCCGCGGCGATCTCGGCGATGTCGCCGCTGCGCTCGCGCAGCGCCGGCACCCGCAGCTCGATGACGTTGATGCGATAGAAGAGGTCCTCGCGGAACAAGCCCTGCGCCACCAGATCCGCGAGGGTCTTGTGAGTGGCCGAGAGAATCCGCACATCGACCGTCTCTTCGCGCGCTTCGCCCACCGGGCGTACGGTCTTTTCCTGCACCACGCGCAAGAGCTTCACCTGCATGTGCAGCGGCAGGTCCGCTACTTCGTCGAGAAACAGCGTCCCGCCTTCCGCGCTTTGAATGAGCCCCTTCTTGTCGGCCACCGCGCCGGTGAAGCTGCCGCGTTTGTGCCCGAAGAGTTCACTCTCCATGAGCTCGGTCGGAATGGCGCCGCAGTTCACCGCGACGAACGGCGCTTCGCGCCGTGCACCGCTTTCGTGGATCATGCGCGCGACCAGTTCCTTGCCCGTGCCCGATTCGCCGCAGATGTGCACCGGCGCCTGGCTGCGTGCCACACGCGCGATCATCTCTCTGACCTGCTCCATGACAGCGGAGCCGCCCAGCAGGCGCGGACCGCGCAACGTCGCGGCGGTTTGCGCGTCGACGGCGGAGCCGAGCCTGATGGCGCTGCCCACGAGCTTGCGCAACACGCCCAGGTCCAGGGGCTTGGAAACGAAGTCGAAGGCGCCCAGCTTCAGGGCACGCACGGCCGCCTCGACGTTGCCGTGCGCCGTGATCACCGCCACCGGCAACGCGGCGCGGTTCTCCTGGATCCAGCCTACGAGGTCGAGTCCGTCACCATCCGGCAGACGCATATCGGTCAGACACAGGTCGAAGCGCTCGGCCTTGAGGAGCTTGCGCGCGCCGGCGAGGTCGGCCGCCGTGCGGGTCTTCATATTCATGCGACTCAAGGTGAGACTCACAAGCTCGAGCAAATCCGGCTCATCGTCGACGACGAGCACGACCGGCTGGTCGGTTGCGCTGCGGCTGCCCGAGAGTGCCTGATTCATCAAACCTCCCACCTACGCGGATCTGCGAACACGAGTCTGAATACGCTGCCGCCACCCGCACGCGCTTCGTAGAGAAGCGTGGCGCCATTGCTTTGTGCGAGCTCGCGGGCGAGGAACAGTCCCAGGCCGGTGCCGTGTCCGCCGCTGTAAAACGGTTCAAAAATCCGCTCGGCGTGCTCCGCCACCACGCCCTGGCCGCGATCGGCGACCTCGAGGAACGGGCGCGCGCTGCCCCTCATGCGGCCGTATCGTATCTCGACCTTCTGGTCCGGGTCGTCCCGCACCGCGTGTTTGAGCGCGTTCTCACACAAATTCCACAGGATCTGCCGCAACTGGTCGGGGTCGACGCGAACTTCGACGTCCTGAGCCGCACCGCTCACGATGATGCGCGCGCGCGGCCATTGCATGGTGGCGGCGAACTCCTCGTGGAACTCTTCGGTCCACGCGGGCAGCGGCAGACGTTCGATCCGTGCTGTTTCCCGTCGCGACAGTCGCTGCACGTTGTCGATGATGCCGCTCACCCGCTCGGCATTGGTGCGGATGATCTGTGTCAGGCGGCGGTCATCGCTGCCGAGGTTCGGCGACTCGGCCAGCAGTTGCCCCGCGTGGCTCATGGCGCCGACCGGGTTTCTGATCTCGTGGGCGATGCTGGCGCTCAGGCGCCCGAGGGCGGCGAGCTTGGATTGCTGCACCTTCTCCTCAATTACGCTCGTGTCCTCAAGGAAAATCAGCAGCGGCGCAGGCGCGGTGGCTCCCAGGGGTGCGAAGTGCGGACGTATCAGGCGGGCGCCATCAGCCGCGACAAAGGTCTGGTCCGGCCCGGTTGCCGCGCTGCCGGTCGCGCGTTGGCGCCAGGTCTCCAGAAGGTACAGCAGCCGCGGCGAGGCCTCCCCGATCAGCGCATCCGGATAGGCGCTCTTGTCGCCGAGTATCTGGGCGGCGGATTCGTTGATCAGCCGGATGCGGTCCTGCGCGTCAATGACCAGCAGGCTCTCGCGCAGGTGCTGCACGATGTACTGCGAGAGCTGCGCCATGTTGGCGAGATCCACCTCCTGGCGGCGCACCAGCGCTTCGCTCTCCCGCAGCCGGTTGGCCACCGGCCAGGTCGCGAGCGCGACGACGAACAGGAGGGTGCCGAAGAGACCGGCCGTGACGTAGTCGCTCGCCGGCGTGCTCAGGGTGGTTGCGGCAAAGACCTGCTGCACGAGGACCGCGAGCGCGGCCAGCGCGGCGATGAGCAGGGCATCGCGACGGTCGGCCAGCACGGTCAGCGCCAGCACCGGCAGAAACAACAGGATCCCGAGTCCGCTGGCAACTCCGCCGGCCGCATAGAGGATGAAGCCAATGGCCAGGGCGTCGACGCAGGCGTTCACGAGCGCGACGATGCGTAGGCTCGACCACTTGAGTCGGCGGGCAATGATGAGGAGCAAGGCGGCGGTGAAGTAGGCGACGCAGGCGCTGACGAACAGCTGCGGCCGGGCTGCTACCAGGCCGCCGAGTGCCACCATCGCAACCAGCACCAGCGGCACCAGCAGGCGATAGAGGTTGAGGAGCCCGATCACGCGCCAGGCGAGATCGCTCGGAGTCAGGGAGCGGGCTAAGGGGCTGGCCGACGTCTGTGGCAAGCGTGTGGCGGGCCGTTGCAGGAACCTAGGCGACTGTACCAGCTTCGCGCGCGGCCGGAACGGGACCTGCATCGCATGGCGCTGCGCGCTGGCCAGCCGCAGTCCTTTTCGCGCAGAATGCGCGCTCTTTAAGCGCCACAGGCTCAATCCGATGAATCTGCACGAGTACCAGGCGAAAGACGTGTTCCGCAGCTACGGAATTCCCGTGCCGGCGGGCAAGGTAGCGGCCAGCGCCGAGGAAGCCGTCGAAGCTGCCCAGGAACTCGGCGGTGCCGTGTGGGTTGTGAAGGCACAGGTGCACGCCGGCGGACGCGGCAAGGCGGGCGGCGTGAAGCTCGTCCGCGACCTGAATGCCGTACGCGCCGCGGCCACTGACATGCTCGGCAAGCGGCTCGTGACCCAACAGACCGATGCCCGGGGCCTCCCCGTCGGGCGCGTGTACGTCGAATCCGGATCCGACATTGCCCGCGAGATCTACCTTTCGCTTACCCTCAACCGCGAGCGCAGCCGCATCGCGCTCATCGCCTCGGCGGCCGGCGGCATGGACATCGAGGAGGTCGCGCACCTGACCCCCGGGAAGATCCTCGCGGTCACCGTGCACCCCGCGGCCGGGCTGCAGGCGCACCAGGCGCGCGAGCTGGCGTTCGGCCTCGGCCTGAGTGGGACGCAGGTCGGGGAGTTCGTGGCGCTCGCCACGGCGCTCTACCGGCTGTACTTCGACAAGGACCTAAGTCTCGTGGAGGTGAATCCGCTGATCGTGACCAAGGCCGGCAAGCTCGTGGCGCTGGACGCCAAGATCAACGTGGATCCGAACGCGCTGTTCCGGCACCCGGAGCTGGCGCAGCTGCGGGATGCGAGCCAGGAAGATCCCATGGAGCGGCGCGCGGCCGAGCATGATCTCAACTACGTGTCCCTCGACGGCAATATCGCCTGCATGGTGAACGGAGCGGGACTTGCCATGGCGACCATGGACCTGATCAAGCTGCACGGCGGGCAGCCGGCGAACTTCCTCGACGTCGGCGGCGGCGCGACCGCTGAGCGCGTCACGGCGGCATTCGAACTCATCCTCTCCAATCCGAAGGTGCGCGCCGTGCTGGTGAACATCTTCGGCGGCATCGTGCGCTGCGATCTGATCGCCGAGGGCGTCATCAACGCGGTGCACAAGGTCGGCGTGAAGGTGCCGGTGGTCGTGCGGCTCGAGGGTACGAACGCGGAAGCTGCGCGCACCATGCTCTCGAAGAGCGGGCTGTCGATCACGCCCGCGACAGATCTGACGGACGCCGCCCGCAAGATCGTCCAGCTTGCCGCAAAGGGCAAAGCATGAGCATTCTGGTCAACGCGAAAACGCGGGTCATCTGCCAGGGATTCACCGGCAAGCAGGGTAGTTTTCATTCCGAAGCCGCGCTCGCCTACGGCACCAAACTCGTCGGCGGCGTGACTCCCGGGCGTGGCGGACAGAAGCACCTCGGATTGCCGGTGTTCGACACGGTCAAGGAAGCGGTGCGCGACACCGGCGCCACCGCCACCATGATCTACGTGCCGGCGGCGGCAGCGGCGGATTCGATTCTCGAGGCGGTTGACGCCGGCATCGAGCTCGCGGTGTGCATCACCGAGGGCGTGCCGGTGAACGACATGGTGCGCGTGAAGTCGGTGCTGGCGACCTGCGCGACGCGCCTCGTGGGTCCCAACTGCCCGGGCGTCATCACCCCCGGGGAGTGCAAAATCGGCATCATGCCCGGCTTCATCCACAAGCAGGGTACGGTTGGCATTGTGTCGCGCTCGGGCACGCTCACCTACGAGGCGGTGTTCCAGACCACCCGCATCGGGCTCGGCCAGAGCACCTGCGTCGGCATCGGCGGCGATCCGGTGCGCGGCATGAACTTCATCGACGTGCTGGAGCTCTTCGAGCGCGATCCGCGCACCGAGGGCATCATCCTGGTGGGCGAGATCGGCGGCAGCGACGAAGAAGCCGCGGCGCGCTACATCCACAGGTTCGTGCGCAAACCGGTCGTGGCTTATATCGCGGGCGTCACCGCGCCGCCGGGCAAGCGCATGGGGCACGCCGGCGCCATCGTCGCCGGTGGCAAGGGAACCGCCGCAGACAAGTACGCCGCTTTCGGGGCCGCCGGGGTCCGCACCGTGAAGTCGCCGGCCGAACTTGGCACGGCGATGGATGAGCTGCTGCGCCAGCGCCGTCACCGTGCGCACACCGCGGCAGTGCGCGCCACCAGGCCGGTTGCCTTACCGGCGCGGCACGCTGCGGCGCGCGTCAAGGCGCGCCACAAGCCCAAGGGCGCGAAGCGCCAGGCAGCGAAACCCAAGGTCCGGAGCGTTGCCGCGGCGACGCGTGGCCGCAAGCCGCGCCGTGTCACCAGGCGCCCGGCACGCGGCCGGCGGCGTTAAGCACGCCAAGGGGCCGCCGCCGCGCACATGAGTGAGTCGTTAACGATCGCGCTGGCGCAGCTGAATCTGCTGGTCGGCGATGTGCAGGGGAATGCCGCGCGCGTCATCGACAGTGCGCGGCGCGCGCGCACGGAGCTGGGCGCGGATCTGGTGCTGTACCCGGAGCTCACGCTGAGCGGCTATCCGCCCGAGGATCTGTTGTTTCACCGCGGCTTTCGCCGCCAGATCGAGGCCGGACTCGCGCGCGTGCGCGAGAGCCTCACGGATATGGCCGTGCTGGTCGGATTCCCCGAATATACGCAAGCCGGCATCTACAACTCGGCGGCGTTCATCCGCGACGGCGAAATTGCCGCCATCCACCGCAAGGCTGAACTCCCCAACTACAAAGTGTTCGACGAGAAGCGCTACTTTTATCCGGGCACGCAGCCGACCGTGGCCGACTGCAAGGGTTTCAGGCTCGGCCTGCTGGTGTGCGAGGACATCTGGGAGCCGCAGGCCGCGCAGCTGGCGCGTGCGGCTGGCGCGCAGCTGCTGCTCGTCATCAACGCCTCGCCCTACGAAATCCACAAGCAGCGTGAGCGCGAGGACAAGGCGCGCGCGCGTGCCCTCGATGTAGGACTGCCGCTCGCCTATGTGAATCTGCTGGGTGGGCAGGATGAGCTGGTGTTTGACGGCAACTCCTTCTTCATGGATGCGAAGGGTGCGGTCGTCATGCGCGCGCCGCCCTTCGAGGAGGGCACCTATGCCTGCGAGTTCGTGCGCGACGAGCGCGGCAAGGTCGTGCCGTGCCCGGGCGCCGTCGCCCCTGAACTGGGCGACGAGGCGAGCGTGTACTCAGCCCTGGTACTGGGCGTGCGCGACTACGTGCACAAACACGGCTTTCCGGGCGTGGTGATGGGTCTTTCGGGTGGCGTTGACTCCGCCCTGACCCTGGCGATCGCGATCGATGCGCTGGGAAAGGAAAGCGTCCAGGCGGTGATGATGCCCTCGCGCTACACCTCGTCCATGAGTCTCGAGGATGCCCGCGGCCAGGCGCGCACTCTGGGCGTGAAATACAGCGTGCTGTCGATCGAAAACATGTTCGAGGCGACGCTGGCGACGCTCCAGGAGGAGTTTGCCGGCCGCGCGCCGGATGCCACGGAGGAGAACATCCAGTCCCGCTGCCGCATGCTGCTGCTCATGGGACTATCCAACAAGACCGGCCGCATGCTGCTGACGACCGGCAATAAGAGCGAGATGGCGGTCGGTTATGCGACCCTCTACGGGGACATGGCGGGCGGCTTTGCGCCGATCAAGGACTGCAGCAAGTTGCTGGTGTACCGCCTGGCGCGCTACCGCAATTCGCTCGGGCGTGCGATTCCGGAGCGTGTCATCGAGCGCGCGCCGTCCGCGGAACTGCGCCACGAGCAGAAGGATTCGGACTCGCTGCCGCCGTACGAAGTGCTGGATGCGATCCTGGAGGCGTTCATCGAGGAGGATCTGTCGGTGGATGAAATCGAGGCGCGCGGCTTCGATCGCACCACCATCGGACGGGTGCTGGACCTGGTGAAGCGCAACGAATACAAGCGCCGGCAGGCCCCGCCCGGTGTGCGCGTCAGCCGTCGCGCGTTCGGGCGCGACTGGCGCTATCCGATTACGAGCGGCTACCGGCGCTGAGGGCGTTTAGGGCCGCTACCACTTCCACCAGGGCTTCCTGGTGTCGGCCGTACGCGTGTCGGCCGCGTAGTTGACCTCGTAAACCTGGCGCGCCTGCGTGGCGAGCACCGTAAGGTTCATCTTGTCGTAGCTCTGGATCAGGATCCCAAGCGCCTCGCGGATCGCCGGCGCTCCATCGTACTGCTCGATCGCGCCCTTGGCGCGCTGTGCCGCGGCCACGTAGGCGCCGCGCTTGAAGTAGTAGCGCGCGACGTGCACCTCGTAGCTGGCGAGGCGATTACGCAGATAGACCATGCGCTGCAGGGAATCGTGCGCGTACTCGCTCTTGGGGTACTGCTCCACCACGGTCTTGAAGGCAGCGAAGGCCTTGCGGGCGTTGCTGGGCGGGCGCTTGGTCAGGTCAGCGCGGAACAGCCGTTCGATGGCGTTGGGCTGGCGCTCGAAATCGACCAGGCCCCTCACGTACCAGGCGTAGTCGACGCGCGGGTGAGTTGGATTCTCGCGGATGAAGGTCTCGGCCGCGTCGATCGCGGACTCCCCCTCACCGGCGCGGTAGTATGCGTAGATGATATCCAGCCGGGCCTGCCGCGCCTCATCGGTGAACGGGAAGCGCGCGGTGAGGGACTCGTAGGTCTTGATGGCTGCGTTCAGGCTGTAGGTTTCAAGCTCGTGGTGCGCCTTCTTGTAGAGCGACTCGGGAGTCGCTTTCTTGGCCAGTTTCTCCCGGTGCGCAGCGCACCCGGATACGGATATGGCAAGCAGGACGCAACACAACGCGACCACGCCGCCGCGCTTCGGACCGGTCAGGAACATCTGGAAGGGACCTTTCTTTGGCTTCGCGCCGTCTGAATCCGCCGAGTATAGCGAATCCGTCGCACGTTCCGACCGCGGAATCGCCTGCGGAGTTCCGCTCCCATGCGCTCATCCTGCCGCCCGAGGCGCTCGGTCTGCGCTTCGACCAGGCCCTGGCGCGCGCCTTGCCCCAGTACTCGCGGGCGCGCGTGCGGCAGTGGATCGAGTCGGGCGCGGTGCAGGTGGAGGGGCGCAGCTTGCGACCCAAGGACAAGGTGCTGGGTGGTGAGCAGGTGCGGATCCAGGCGCGCTTGCCCGCGCAAACGCAGGCGGACGCCGAAGAGCTGCCGCTCGATGTGATCTTCAGCGATCGTGCGCTCCTCGTCATCAACAAAGCCGCCGGCCTCGTGGTGCATCCGGGTGCGGGCAACCCTCGGCACACGCTGCAAAACGCGCTGCTCGCCTTTGATCCACGCCTGGTTCTCATACCGCGCGCGGGACTTGTGCACCGGCTCGACAAGGACACCAGTGGACTGCTGGTCGTGGCGCGCACGCCCGAGGCACACACGGCGCTCGTCGCCGCCATGGCCGAACGCGAGATCGGCCGCGAGTACCTGGCGGTGTGCACCGGCGTCATGACCGGGGGCGGCACGATCGATCAGCCCATTGCCCGGCACCGCACCCAGCGCACCCGCATGGCGGTGCGCGCCGATGGACGCGAGTCGGTTACACATTACCGCCTCGTCAGGCGCTTCCGCGCGCACACGCTGGTGCGGGTCGAACTTGAAACCGGCCGCACCCACCAGATCCGGGTGCATCTCGCGCACGCTGGATTTCCGGTCGTGGGCGACCCACTCTACGCCGGACGGCGCCGCATTCCCGCCGGCTGCTCGGCGCAGCTGGCCGCGGAGCTGGCGGGCTTTTCGCGCCAGGCGCTGCACGCCGCGCGTCTGACACTGGCTCATCCGCTGACGGGGCGTGAAATGGCCTGGGAAGCGCCGCTGCCTCCGGACATGCAGCGCCTGCTCGGCGCGCTCGAGAAAGATCAATCGTGAGCACGCTGCTGTCCGAGGGCGCGCCTGGTCATGTCGTGCCGCAGTGGCCGGCGCCGCAGCGCGTGCGGGCCGCGTTCACGCTGCGCTCCGGGGGGGTGAGTCCGCCGCCCTTTGACTCACTTAATGTCGGTGTCCATGTTGGGGATGCAGCGGACGCCGTCAGCGAGAATCGCCGGCGCGTGCGCGAGCACCTACGCCTGCCAGCCGAGCCTGCGTGGGTGGAGCAGGTCCACGGGACGGACGTCATCGATCTGGATGCGCCGGCGGCGGCTACCGCCGACGCGCTGTTCACACGGCAGGCGCGGCGGGTGTGCGTGGTGCAGGTGGCGGACTGCCTGCCGGTATTGCTCGCCGCGCGCGATGGCTCGTGCGTCGCCGCGGTGCACGCGGGCTGGCGGGGGCTTGCTGCGGGGGTGCTGGAAGCCACGCTCGAACGGCTCGACACCAGGCCCGCGCAGCTCATGGCGTGGTTGGGGCCGGCGATAGGCGTTCAGCACTTCGAGGTCGGGAGCGAAGTGCGCGACGCATTCATTGCCCGCGACCCTGGCGCCACGGGCGCGTTCATCGTCAACCCGCGCGGCCGCTGGCAATGCGATCTCGCCGAGCTCGCGCGACGGCGTCTCGGCGCGGCCGGCATCACCGCCGTATTTGGCGGGCAATGGTGCACTTACGCGGACCCGCTGCGCTTTTTCTCCTACCGCCGCGACGGGCGCTGCGGGCGCATGGCGGCACTGATCTGGCTGGACGGGTAGCTTTAGGTGACGAACGTGCCGCTGCTCCTGTGGATCATCGTCTGCGCCGCGTTCGGCGGCATCGCGAGCGCCGCGTTTGCGGTGGTGTTCCTGTGGGTTCCCGAGGAGCGCGGCGCGCGCATCCTGCCGCACTTCATCAGCTTCGCCACCGGCGCACTGCTGGGCGCGGCGCTGCTCGCCTTGCTGCCAGAGGCCATCGAGGGGGCGGGTCCTGCCGGTGCGCATGCCATCGGGTTCGCGCTGGTGGTGGGACTGGGGGTGTTCTTCATCATCGAGAAGCTCGTGCTGTGGTGGCACGCCCATGCGCATGACGATGAAGGCGGCTCACATCATCAGGACCACCGCGAGCGCGCCTCGGGCGTCCTGGTACTGGTCGGTGACAGCATCCACAACGCGCTGGACGGGGTGCTCATCGCGTCGGCGTTTCTCACGGATCTGTCGCTGGGACTGGTGACGACGTTCGCGGTCGCAGCCCACGAGATTCCACACCGGGTCGGGGATTTCGCGATCCTGGTGCAGGCCGGCTTGTCGCGGCCCCGGGCGCTGCTGCTGAACCTGGCCACCGGACTCGCCTCACCGATCGGCGCGGTGGCGGCGTATTACGGCCTGCGAAGCGCGATGGGCGTGCTGCCCTTGGCGCTGGCCTTCGCCGCGGCCGGGTTCCTCTACATCGCGGTCGCAGGACTCATCCCGGGGCTGCATCGGCGCGCCGATCCGCGCACCAGCGCCGCCCAGGTGATTCTCATCAGTGCCGGGATTGCGGTGATTGCACTCGCCGAACGGTTGACTCACCAATAGCGTCGGCGCGAGGCTAGCGGGCGCAGCCCCTTGAAGGGACTCGCGTTTGTCCCCACAAACCGACCATCCAACTTTGAGGCCCGACACCTATGCGCATGGACAAGCTCACCAGCCGGTTTCAGCAGGCGCTGGCCGATGCCCAGTCACTGGCGCTCGGGCGCGATCACCAGGTCATGGAGCCGGCGCACGTCATGCTGGCGCTGCTCGATGGTTCCGGCGGTTCGGTGCGCCCGTTGCTGATGAAGACCGGCGCCGATGTCAACAAGCTGCGTGCGGGACTGCTGGCGCTGCTTGACGGGCTGCCGAAGGTCGAAGGTGCGCCCGGGGAGGTGCACGTCTCCAACGACCTCAACCGCATTCTCAACGTCACCGACAAACTCGCCCAGCAGCGAGGCGATCAGTTCATCGCCAGCGAGCTGTTCGTGCTCGCGGCGTTCGAGGACCGTGCCCTGGCACGGCTCTTCAAGGAGTCGGGCCTGGTGCGCGGTGCTCTCGAGAAAGCGATCGAGGAAGTGCGTGGTGGCGAGAAGGTCACGGACGCCAACGCCGAGGAAGGCCGCCAGGCGCTGGAGAAATACACCATCGATCTCACCGCGCGCGCCGCTTCCGGCAAGCTCGATCCGGTCATCGGACGCGACGACGAGATCCGCCGCACCATCCAGGTACTGCAGCGCCGCACCAAGAACAACCCGGTGCTGATTGGCGAGCCGGGCGTCGGCAAGACCGCGATTGTCGAAGGGCTCGCGCAGCGCATCGTAAACGGCGAGGTGCCGGAGGGTCTGAAAAACAAGCGCATCCTGGCGCTCGACATGGGCGCGCTGATCGCCGGAGCCAAGTTCCGCGGCGAGTTCGAGGAGCGCCTGAAGGCGGTGCTGAGCGATCTCGCCAAGCAGGAAGGCCAGGTCATCCTCTTCATCGACGAGCTGCACACCATGGTGGGGGCGGGCAAGGCCGAAGGCGCAATGGACGCCGGCAACATGCTCAAGCCGGCGCTGGCGCGCGGCGAGCTGCACTGCGTGGGCGCGACCACGCTCGATGAGTACCGCAAGTACCTCGAAAAAGACGCTGCCCTCGAGCGGCGTTTCCAGAAGGTGCTGGTGGAGGAGCCCTCGGTGGAAGACACCATCGCGATCCTGCGCGGACTTGCGGAGCGCTACGAGGTGCACCACAAGGTTGAAATCACCGATCCAGCGATCGTTGCCGCCGCGACGCTTTCCCACCGCTATATCGCCGACCGGCAACTGCCGGACAAGGCCATTGATCTTATCGATGAGGCCGCGGCACGCATCCGCATGGAGATCGACTCCAAGCCCGAGGCGCTGGATAAGCTCGAGCGGCGCATCATCCAGCTGAAAATCGAGCAGGAGGCGCTGAAGAAAGAAAAAGACGAGGCCTCGCGCAAGCGCCTGGCGACCCTGGAAGGAACGCTGGGCACGCTCGAAAAGGAATACGCCGATCTGGAGGAGATCTGGAAGTCGGAAAAAGCCTCCTTGCAGGGCACGGCGCAGATCCGCGAGGAACTCGACCGCGCGCGTCTGGAGCTCGAAGCCGCGCGCCGCGCCGGCAACCTGACCCGCATGGCGGAACTGCAGTACGGCAAGATCCCGGACGCCGAAAAGCGCCTGGCCGCCGCCGCCGCCGCGGAAGACAAGGCGCCGACCCTGGTGCGCAACAAGGTCACGGAGGAGGAGATCGCCGAGGTGGTCTCCAAGTGGACCGGAATTCCGGTGTCGAAGATGCTGCAAGGGGAAAAGGACAAGCTGCTGCAGATGGAAAGCGCGCTGGCCAAGCGGGTGGTGGGCCAGGACGAGGCGCTGCGCATCGTGTCCGACGCCGTGCGCCGCTCGCGCGCCGGGCTCGCCGATCCGCGTCGACCCAACGGCTCGTTCCTGTTCCTGGGTCCCACGGGTGTCGGCAAGACCGAACTGTGCAAGGCGCTCGCCGAATTCCTCTTCGACACGGAAGAAGCGCTGATCCGCATCGACATGTCGGAGTTCATGGAAAAGCATTCCGTGGCGCGCCTGATCGGCGCCCCGCCGGGTTACGTCGGCTATGAGGAGGGCGGCTATCTCACCGAGGCCGTGCGCCGCCGCCCGTACTCGGTGGTGCTGCTTGATGAGGTCGAGAAGGCCCACCCGGATGTGTTCAACGTGCTGCTGCAGGTGCTCGATGACGGGCGGCTCACCGATGGCCAGGGACGCACGGTCGACTTCCGCAACACCGTCATCATCATGACGTCCAACCTGGGCTCGCAGGTCATCCAGGAATACGCCGGCGAGAAGAACTATGCGCGGATGAAGAGCGCGGTGCTGGAAGTGGTGCAGGCCAACTTCCGGCCGGAGTTCATCAACCGCATCGACGACATCGTGGTATTTCATCCGCTGGGGACCAAGCAGATTCGCACCATCGTGGACATCCAGCTGCTGTACCTGCGCAAGCGACTGGTCGAGCGCAACATGGACGTCAGCCTCGATGACGACGCGCGCGACCTCCTGGGCGAGGCGGGCTTCGATCCGGTATATGGCGCGCGGCCCCTGAAACGGGCTATCCAGCAGCAGATCGAGAATCCCCTGGCGCAGCGCATCCTGCAGGGTGAGTTCCTGCCCGGGGACCGTATTCGCATCGGCGCCCGCGACGGCGCACTGACGTTCTCCAAGGTGGACGAACGCAAGGCCGCCAGGGGTTGACGCCAAGTTGGCAGCACGTCACGGCCAGCTGCGGGCGTGTGTTCGCTATACTCATTGGGCTAACACGCACTGCCGACTGACCAGTAACCATGCCGTTCTACGAATACGAATGCCAGGCCTGCAAGTACTACACCGAGGTCATGCAGAAGATCACCGATGCGCCCCTCACCAAGTGCCCGTCGTGCGGCAAACGCAGACTAAAGAAGCTGGTGTCGGCGCCCGTGTTCCGCCTCAAAGGCGCCGGTTGGTACGAAACCGACTTCAAGGGCGACAAGGAGAACAGGCGCAACCTCGTCGGTGCCGACAAGGAGGAGCCGAAGAGCGAGGCGAAGCCAGCGGAAGCGAAAGAGGCAAAGCCGGAAGCCAAGGACGCCAAGGAATCCAAAGAGGCCAAAGAGTCCAAAGACTCCAAGGACGCCAAGGAGTCCAAGGTGACGGAGCCGAAGGCGGGCGCCCGCCGCAGCGCCGCTTCCAGACGGGGCGGCAAGGCGCCGCACCGCAAACCAAAGGCTGCCGCTCGCAAGACGGGCCGCAAAGGGCGACGCTGAAGATCCGATGGTAGAGAGCAGCACGCGTAAGTGGGGTGTGCGGCGCTACCTGGTCGCCGGTGTGCTCGTTTGGCTGCCGATCCTCGCCACCATCTGGGTGGTGAGTTTCATGCTGCGCATCATGGACCGCACACTTTTGTTACTGCCTTCCTCCTTGCGCCCCGAGGCGGTGGTGGGATTCGCGCTGCCGGGAATCGGGGCGATATTTGCGCTGCTCGTGCTGCTGGCGACCGGCCTGCTGGTTACCAATCTCATCGGGCGGCGCCTGGTGGTGTGGGGCGAGGAGTTTGTCAACCACATCCCGGTGGTGCGCACGGTGTACGGCGGGGTCAAGAGCTTCACCGAGAGCGTCTTTTCGCAGTCCAACTCCTTCCGCAAGGTCGTCATGATCGAGTACCCGCGCCCGGGCGCATGGAGCATCGGCTTCATGACCGCGGAGGACGTCCCGGAGGCGAGCGACAAGCTCGGTGAGCCGTATGCGGCGGTGTACATCTCCGCCGCGCTGAACGCCACGGCGGGGTACCTGGTCATGGTGCCGCGGCGGCAGGTAGTGGAGCTTGATATGTCGGTCGATGCCGCCATGAAAATGATCATCACCTGCGGAGTGGTCGTGCCGGGCGTCGCGCCGGCGAAGGCGCACATCGTCACCCCCGCCGCCTGAAGCTCACCCCGCGGGGCGTTCCAGATCCCGGGCACCACCCTTGAATTTTCAACTGGTTGCGGGGGGGCGGGCGCCTACGTAACATCGCGCGCCTCATGCGTTCACATTACTGCGGACAAGTTAACGAGCAGCTCCTCGGCCAGGACGTCACGGTCGCCGGCTGGGTGCATCGCCGGCGTGACCACGGCGGCGTTATCTTCGTCGACCTGCGCGATCGGGAGGGGTTGCTGCAGATCGTATTCGACCCCGACGCCAGTGAGGTCTTCAGCGAAGCCGAGCGGCTGCGCAACGAATTTGTGGTCAAGGTGACGGGCGCGGTGCGCGCGCGGCCCGCTGGCACCGTGAATGCCAGCCTCGCCTCCGGCCGCATCGAAGTGCTCGCGAGGCAGATCGAGGTGCTGAATCGCTCCGAGCCCTTGCCATTCCAGCTCGACGAGCAGGTCGGCGAGGAAGTGCGCCTGCGCTACCGGTATCTGGACCTGCGCCGCGACGTCATGAGCCAGCGCCTGCGGCTGCGTCATCGCCTGACGCGCGCCATGCGCGCGTACCTGGACGCCAACGGCTTCATCGACCTGGAAACGCCGATGCTCACCAAGGCAACGCCGGAGGGGGCGCGCGACTATCTTGTGCCGAGCCGCACCCACCCGGGCAAGTTCTTCGCCTTGCCGCAGTCGCCGCAGATCTTCAAGCAGCTGCTGATGATTGCCGGCTTCGACCGCTACTACCAGATCGTGCGCTGCTTCCGCGACGAGGATCTGCGCGCCGACCGGCAGCCGGAGTTCACGCAGCTCGACATCGAAACCTCCTTCCTCTCCCAGGACGAGATCATGGGAATCATGGAAGGACTGGTCAGCCATTTCTTCAAGGAAGTGCTGGGCAGCGAGCTCCCCAGGCCCTTCCCGCGCATGACCTATGCTGAAGCCATGCGCCGCTACGGCTCCGACAAGCCTGACCTGCGTAACCCGCTGGAACTCGTCGACCTGGCGGATCTCGTGAGGGACTGCGATTTCAAGGTGTTTGCAGGGCCGGCGCGGGATCCAAAGGGCAGGGTTGCCGCGCTGCGCGTGCCCGGCGGCGGCGCGATGCCGCGCTCGCAGATCGATGAGTGCACCGCCTTCGTTGCCCGCTATGGCGCGAAGGGACTCGCGTACATCAAGGTGAACGAGAAGGCCAGGGGACGCGACGGGCTGCAGTCGCCGATCATCAAGTTCCTGAGTGATGGCGCCCTGACGGGGATTCTGGAGCGCACCCAAGCTGGCGATGGCGACCTCATATTCTTTGGCGCCGACAGCGCCAAGGTAGTCAGCGACGCGCTGGGGGCGCTGCGCCTGAAGATCGGGCAAGAGCTGAAGCTCGTGGCGGGGGACTGGCGGCCGCTGTGGGTGGTTGATTTTCCGATGTTCGAGTGGGATCCGGACGCGAAGCGCTGGGTGGCCATGCATCACCCCTTCACGGCTCCCAGGAGCGACGATCCGGAGGTCTTACGCGCAGCTCCCGGGGAGGCGCTCGCCAAGGCCTACGACATGGTGTTGAACGGCTCGGAGATTGGCGGCGGCTCGGTGCGTATTCACCGCCAGGACATGCAGTCGACGGTGTTTGATCTTCTGGGGATCGCCCCCGAGGAGGCGCGCAAGAAATTCGGCTTCCTGCTCGATGCCCTGAAGTTCGGCGCGCCGCCGCACGGCGGCATCGCGTTCGGGCTCGATCGGCTCGCGATGCTCATGACCGGCGCCGACAGCATTCGCGAGGTGATCGCGTTTCCCAAGACGCAGACCGCGGCGGATCCCATGACGGATGCGCCGACCGAGGTGAGCGAGGCGCAGCTGCGCGAACTGCACGTGCGGGTGCGCGTCCCGCCGCCTTAAAGCCATGACGCACGTCATCTACGTGCACGGCCTGTGGATGCCGGGGGATGAGTCGCTGATCCTGCGCCATCGCCTGGCCCAGGAGTTCGATCTGTCCCTGCACTCGTTCCGCTACTCCGCGGCGTACTCCAGCATGAGCGCCATCACCGCGCGCCTCGAGGAGTTCGTGCGCGAGCTGCAAAGCCCGGAGGTGCATTTCGTGGGGCACAGCCTGGGGGGGCTCGTCATTCATCGCTTTCTCGAGCGCTTTCCCGATCAACCGCCGGGCCGGGCGGTGTTTCTGGGGACACCGTGCGTGGCGAGCCGCGCCGCTGAACAGGCCGGCCGTTTCGCGCCGGTGGCGCATCTGATGGGCCTGTCAGTGGCGGAGGAACTGCTGCAGCCGCGCGAGCGACGCTGGACGCACGCGCGGGCGCTGGGAATCGTGGCCGGCACGCAGCCGCTCGGTGTGGGACAGCTGCTCGCGAACTTCGACGAGGACAACGACGGCACCATCGCCGTGAGCGAGACGCGCATGCCCGGCATGAGCGCACACATCGCGTTGCCCGTGAGCCACTTAGGCATGCTGATGTCGGCGCGCGTGGCGCGCGAGACCGGCATCTTCCTGACCGAGGGACGATTCTCGCTCTAGTCTAGCGCGGATCTTCCAGCAAACGCCGCAGCGAATAGAGCGCCGCGAGCGCGTCCTTCGGCGACAGCTCGTCCGGGTCGATGGCCTGCAGCGTCTCGCGCAAGGCATCCGGCCGCGGCGCCGGGAACAAGGGCAACTCCGCCTGCGCTTGGCAGGCGGCGCCGTCGGCGGCACGCCGGCCTTCGCGTTGCGACTCGAGGTGTTCGAGGTAGCGACGCGCCTCGCCGATCACGCCCACCGGCACGCCGGCGAGCTGCGCCACCTGCAGACCGTAGCTGCGGTTGGCGGGCCCGTCCTTCACCGCGTGCAGGAACACGATGCCATCGCCATGTTCGGTCGCGTCCAGGTGCACGTTGGCGCAGCCCTCGACCTCGCTGGCGAGCGTCGTGAGCTCGAAATAGTGTGTGGCGAACAGTGTGAACGCCCGCACCCGCGTGGCGATGTCGCGCGCCATCGCCCAGGCCAGCGACAAACCGTCGAAGGTGCTGGTGCCGCGGCCGATTTCATCCAGCAGCACGAGACTCCTGGCGGTGGCGTTGTGCAGGATGTTGGCCGCCTCGGTCATCTCGACCATGAAGGTCGAGCGCCCGCCGGCCAGATCATCCGCGGCCCCGATGCGCGTGAAAATGCGATCCAGGGGACCCAACACCGCGCGCTCGGCGGGCACGTAGCTGCCGACATGCGCGAGCAGCGCGATGAGCGCCGCCTGGCGCATGAAGGTCGACTTACCGCCCATGTTCGGCCCGGTGATGATCAGCATGCGCCGCCCGGCGTCGAGGCGCAGATCGTTGGGCACGAAGGGCGCGTCCACGAACCGCTCGACGACCGGATGACGGCCGCCCTGGATTTCCAGGCGCGGCTCAGCGATGAGTTCCGGGCACACCCATTCGAGCGCAGCGGCGCGCTCAGCAAGGGCCGCGAGCGCATCAAGCTCCGCGACGGCGCCGGCGGTCGTCTGCAGGGGACCCAGGGTCTCGATGAGGCGGGTGAGGACTTTCTCGTAGAGCTCTTTCTCGCGGGCCAGCGCCTTGTCGCGCGCTCCCAGGACCTTGTCCTCGAAGCGCTTGAGTTCCTCGGTGATGAAGCGCTCGGCTGACTTGACGGTTTGGCGCCGCACGTAGTCCTTGGGCACGTGCTCGGCGTCACGCCGCGCGATCTCGATGAAAAATCCCTGCACCCGGTTGTAACCGAGCTTCAGACCCGCAAGTCCGGTGCGCTCGCGCTCGCGCTTTTCCAGCTCCAGCAGGAATTCATCGGTATGCGTGGCGATGCGCCGCAGCTCATCAAGTTCCGGGTCGTAGCCTGGCGCGATAACATCGCCGTCGCGCACCAGCGCGGCCGGCTCTTCGGCAATGGCCGCGGACAACAGGGTTACCACGGCCGGGTGCTCGCTGCCGCGTGCGCGCAGCTGCTGCATCAGGGGTGAGTCGAGCGTGGCGAGCGCGCCTTGCAGTGCGGGCAGTAGTGCCAGTGAAGTGCGCAACTGCGCAAGATCACGCGGGCGGGCCGAGCGCAGCGCAACCCGCGCGAGGATGCGCTCGATATCGCCCACGCCGTGAAGGTGTTCGCGCAGCGCGTCAAAGCGGCGCCCATCGAGCAGGGTGCCGATGGCGTGGTAACGGCCGCGCAGGAGTGGCTGGCTCGTCAGCGGGCGGTTGAGCCAGCGACGCAGCTGCCGCGAGCCCATGCCGGTCACGCAAGTGTCCAGAACCGCGAGGAGGGTCGCGTCCTTATTACCGGCGAGGCTCGCGTCGAGCTCCAGATTGCGCCGGCTGACCGCATCCAGCATCAGGGCGTCGGTGCGCTCCTCGACCTGCAACGCGCGAATATGCGGCAGTGCGGACTTCTGCGTGTCCCGCACGTACTGCAGCAGCGCTCCGGCGGCCCGAATGGCCAGCGGCAGATCGTCCGCACCGAAGCCCTTGAGATCCAGTGTGCCCAGCTGATCGGTCAGCAGGCGCGCGGCACTGCTGAGTTCAAAGTGCCACGGCGGTCGGGTGCGCACGACGGTGCCGGTACGGGACAGGTCCTCTCCCGTGTCGCCTTCCGCCAGCAGCAGCTCCGCCGGTTTCAGCCGCTCGAGCTCGGCGTGGAGTCCCTGGCGTCCCTCGCCCTGCAGCACCGTGAAACGACCGGCAGCCAGATCCAGCCACGCCAGTCCGAAGTGCCCGCCATCCCGCGCGACGGCGGCGAGGAGAGTGTCGGCGCGCTCATCGAGGAGGGCGGCGTCTGTCAGCGTGCCCGGGGTGATGATGCGCACCACCTGGCGCTCAACCGGCCCCTTGGAGGCGGCCGGGTCACCCATCTGCTCGCAGATCGCGACGCTCTCGCCCTTGCGCACCAGCCGCGCAAGGTAGGTGTCCACGGCGTGGAACGGCACGCCTGCCATCGGGATCGGCGCCCCGGCAGACTGGCCGCGTGCCGTGAGGGTGATGTTCAGGAGCGCGGCGGCGCGGCGGGCGTCCTCGTAAAACAGCTCGTAAAAGTCGCCCATCCGGTAAAAGAGCAGAATGCCGGGGTGTTCAGCTTTGATGCGCAGGTACTGCTGCATCATGGGCGTGTGGTTGTTATCGGCCATTTCCGCGCCACTGTAGCGGCTTCGGTGGGAGTTGTTGAGCATGCGGCGCGCGGCCAGCTGATATAGCCTGATCTGCATGGTGAGTGACCCGGAACTGTATGAGCTGGCCGCGCGCGTCGGGCAGAAGCTCCGTGCCGCGGACCGGCGCATCGTCACGGCCGAATCCTGCACCGGCGGCTGGGTGGCCAAGGTACTCACCGACATCCCCGGCAGCTCGCAGTGGTTCGAGTGCGGCTACGTGACCTACTCCAATACCGCCAAGAGCCGCGACCTCGGGGTTGTGGCCGGTACGCTCGAGCGCTTCGGTGCGGTGAGTGAGCAGACGGTGCGGGAAATGGCGGAAGGGGCGTTGCGGGTCGCGGCTGCGACCGTCGCGCTCGCGGTCAGCGGCATCGCCGGTCCCGATGGCGGCGCGCCGGGGAAACCCGTCGGCACGGTGTGGTTCTGTGCCGCCGCCCGCCAGGAGCGGGCGATCGACATCATCGCCGAGGAAAAGCTCTTCGAGGGGGATCGGGACTTCGTGCGCAGCCGCTCCGTGCAGCATGCGCTGCGGCTCATCCTGCGGCTTGACCTGCCGGTGAACCTCGCAAATCCGCCCCGCACGGACCCGGCTTGAGCGCCACCGCGCAGCCAAAAGAGCCGAGCCGCCGGCTCTTCTTCGGGCTCTGGCCGGACGCGGCAGCCAGCGCCGCACTCGCCGCGGCGACCCGCGAGGCTGTCAGCGCCAGCGCCGCTCGAGCGGTGCCGCTGCAGAACCTGCATGCCACGCTGGCGTTCCTCGGCAGCGTGTCCGAGCGCCGCATCGCGGAACTCGAGGACATCGCCCGGCGAGTTGCCGGGACCTTCGTGCCGCCGTGCCCGCTGATGCTGCAATTCGATGAACTGGCGCACTGGGTGGGGCCTAAGATTCTCGTCGCCCTGGGCGCGGGCGAAAGCCCCGCCGCGCAGGCACTCGCGCACGTGTTGAAGAGCGAGACCCAGGCGGCGGGTTTTGCGCCGGATCTGAAGGCCTTCCACGCCCATGTGACCCTGGCGCGCAAAGTCGAGAGCGCGCCGGCCGTGGCCATGACGCGTCCGGTGCAATGGCGCTTCGATGCGTTCGCACTCATTGAGAGCCGTACCGCTGCCGACGGCGCCGCATACAGTGTCAGGCAATCGTATCCACTGGTTAAGCAGGAAAAAACACACACACAGGCTCAAAACTAATCCGCCGCCGCGCTCCTGTCGCCGGATCTTTGTGGGATAATTGTGCATCGAAAAATCCCCACGCTCACTCGCACATCAGGAATCGCAGATGGAAGAGAATCGCAAGAAGGCGCTCGCCGCCGCACTGAGTCAGATCGAAAAGCAGTTCGGCAAGGGCTCGGTGATGCGCCTCGGAGATGCCGCGGCGAGCTACGACGTGGAGTCGGTGTCCACCGGCTCGCTCGGCCTGGACATCGCGCTTGGCATCGGCGGTCTGCCGAAGGGCCGCGTGGTGGAGATCTTCGGGCCTGAGTCTTCGGGCAAGACCACGCTTACCTTGCAGGTGATCGCCGAGGTCCAGCGTGCCGGCGGCACGGCCGCGTTCGTCGACGCGGAGCACGCGCTCGACCCGAGCTATGCCGAGAAGCTCGGCGTCAATATCAACGATCTTTTGGTGTCGCAGCCGGATACCGGCGAGCAGGCGCTGGAAATCACCGACATGCTGGTGCGCTCCAGCGCGGTCGACATCGTGGTGATCGATTCCGTGGCAGCCCTGACTCCCAAGGCCGAAATCGAAGGGGAGATGGGCGAGATGCAGGTCGGCCTGCACGCGCGCCTCATGTCGCAGGCGTTGCGCAAGCTCACGGGTAATATCAGCCGCTCGAACACCATGGTCATCTTCATCAACCAGATGCGCATGAAGATCGGCGTGATGTACGGCAATCCGGAGACCACGACCGGCGGCAACGCGCTGAAGTTCTACGCCTCGGTGCGTCTGGACATCCGCCGCATCGGCGCGATCAAGAACGGCGAGGAAGTCACCGGCAACATGACCCGCGTCAAGGTAGTGAAGAACAAGGTCGCGCCGCCTTTCCGGGAAGCGGAGTTCGAGATCATGTACGGGCAGGGCATCTCCCGCGAGGGCGAGATCATCGAGCTCGCGAGCGCCCAGGGCATCATCGAGAAGTCCGGCGCCTGGTACTCGTACAAGGGCAACCGCATCGGCCAGGGTAAGGACAACGCGCGTACCTACCTGCAGTCGAATAAAGAGATCGCCCGTGAAATCGAGGACCTGGTGCGGGCGCGGCTCCTGCCGCTGAAACAGCAGCGTAACGGCAACGGCAACGGCGAGCAGGCGATCAAGAGCGCCTGATGCCCTAAGCGCGCCTCCTCAGGCGGGGCGCGATCTTGAAAGCCGATGCCCCTGCGCAAGAACGTGCGGCCCGTGGATGCGGAGCGTCGCGCCGAGCCCGGCGCGGTGCGCGCTGCCGCGGTCACGCTCCTTGCCCGCCGGGATTTCGCGCACCGAGAACTGCACGAAAAGCTCACGTCCAGCGGATTTGACGCCGACTGCGTGACGGTGGTCCTGGCCGAGCTCACCGCCGAGCGCCTGCTCGACGATGAGCGCTACGCCCAGAACTACGTGAGTTTCCATGCCCGCCGCCGGCAAGGCCCGCTGCGAATCGCCGCGGACCTGCGCCGGCACGGCCTGTCGGGGGAGTCGATCGAAGCGGCGCTGGCGAGCGGACCGGACTGGCATGCCCTGGCCCGCGCCGCCCGGGTGGCCAGGTTCGGACCCAAGCCGCCCGGCAGTTGGGCGGCAAAGGCGCGGCAAGCACGTTTTTTGCAGTATCGGGGCTTTTCATCGGATCATATCCGTACGGCCACTGGCGCCGATCCCGACCTGGACTGAACAATCTTGGCTAAACCGTCCTACATGAGCGCGGCGGACGTGCGCGCTGCGTTCCTGGAATTCTACCGTGGGCAAAGTCATATCGTGGTGCCCTCGGCTTCGCTCGTACCTGGGAACGACCCGACGCTGCTCTTCACCAACTCCGGCATGGTGCAGTTCAAGGACGTGTTCCTCGGCAAGGAGCGCCGCGACTACCTGCGGGCGGTCTCGAGCCAGCGCTGCCTGCGCGCCGGCGGCAAGCACAACGATCTTGAGAACGTGGGCTACACCACGCGCCATCACACCTTCTTCGAGATGCTCGGGAATTTCTCCTTCGGCGACTATTTCAAACGCGAGGCGATCCATTTTGCGTGGGACTTCCTCATTTACAACCTGGGGCTCGACCCCGCACGCCTGTGGTGCACGGTGTACACGACCGATGACGAGGCCGCGGACATCTGGCTGAAGGATATCGGCGTCAGCCCCGAGCGCTTCGCGCGCCTGGGCGAGTCTTCCAACTTCTGGTCCATGGGGGACGTGGGTCCGTGCGGTCCGTGCAGCGAGATCTTCTACGACCACGGGCCAAGGATCGCCGGCGGCCCGCCCGGCTCAGCCGATGAGGATGGCGACCGGTTCGTCGAGATCTGGAACCTCGTGTTCATGCAGTTCGAGCGCAGCGCCGACGGCAAGATGACGCCGTTGCCCAAGCCCTCGGTGGACACCGGCATGGGGCTCGAACGCATCGCCGCGGTGATGCAGGGCGTGCATTCGAACTACGACATCGACCTGTTCAAGAACCTGATCCGCGCCGCCGGCAAGCTCGCGGGAACCTCGGTGTTCACCTCCAGCTCGCTGCGCGTGATCGCGGATCACATCCGCGCCTGCACCTTTCTCATTGTGGACGGCGTCCTGCCATCCAACGAAGGCCGCGGCTACGTGCTGCGCCGGATCATCCGCCGTGCCGTGCGGCACGGCTACAAGCTCGGCATCCAGGAGCCTTTCTTCTACAAGCTGGTCAGGGTGCTGGAAGCGCAGATGGGCGAGGCCTACCCGGAACTGGTCCGCGGCCGAGCGCACGCAGAGCGCGTACTGAAACAGGAAGAATTGCGGTTCGCCGAAACCCTCGTCAACGGCATGGGCCTTCTCGAGGGCGCCATCCGCAATCTGCGTGGGGACAAGGTGATCGACGGCGACACCGTATTCAAGCTCTATGACACCTTCGGCTTCCCGGCGGATCTCACCGCGGACGTGGCGCGTGAACGCGGATTGAGTATTGATCTGCCGCGCTTCGAGGCCGCCATGCAGGAGCAGCGCCAGCGCTCGCAGGATGCGAGCAAGTTCGGCGTCGACCTGCGTGCGGGCGCCTCCCTGGACGCGCACACTGAATTCCAGGGCTACGAGGGTCTGGAGGCATCCGGAGGCGTCGTCGCCTTACTGAAGCAGGGCGCGCCGGTCGAGACACTCAGCGCCGGCGAGGCGGGCGAGGTGGTGCTCGACCGCACCCCGTTT